>Ga0335074_10006067_pt1 | contig 16733 bp, 14 predicted proteins | sample Lox_Sample_23_FD_206715 | JGI IMG/M metagenome (GOLD analysis project Ga0335074, IMG submission 206715) | Soil microbial communities from Loxahatchee National Wildlife Refuge, Florida, United States - Lox_Sample_2.3 | ecosystem: Environmental > Terrestrial > Soil > Wetlands | place: USA...
GTCTTCCACAGCCACAGCCCGCCGACCGCCCGCGCCGGGTGAACCCCGGTGCCGCATTCACCCAGCCGGATCTAGGATCCCGCGCTAGCCGGCCGGTGCAGGAGCTCGACCAGGTTGCCCTCCGGGTCGGCCACGAACGCCATCCGGACCCCGGCTTCCGGTGACGGGCCCGGCGGCATGACCGGCCGCGCCCCGCGGGCCACGGCCCGCTCGTAGGCGGCGTCCAGATCGGCGACGTCGAACGCCACGTGCCCGTACCCGTCGCGCAGCGCCGCCTCAGCCGGGGTGGCCGGCTTTCGGTCGCTGACAGCACCCGGCCGGTGCAGCAGCTCGACCCGGTACCCGTACCCCGGATGGATGAGCATCTCGATGCTCAGGTCCAGCGCCTCGACCCGGAGCGCGAGCTCGCGCACCAGCCCGAACACCTCACAGAACCACGCGGCCTCCGCGGCCAGGTCGGCGACCGCCAGCCCCACGTGGTCCAGCCGCGCGGCAGTATCAGCCATGCACGTTCAGCCCCTCCGGATCAGACGTCAGGTACGACGCGAACCGGCCAGAAGGATCACGGGCAGCACGGACGGCACAAAGCCGCCGGTACGCCTCGCCGGACAGGAACCGGTCCTGCCGCCGGGTGAAGTCGGTGTCGCCCAGGTACACCCCGGCGCCGTGGGCGCGGGCCAAAGCGGCGGTCCGGGAGTGCACCCACTCGGCGTACCGCTCGTCGTCGGCCGGCTCGTCGTAGATCACGTAGGTCGCCACGTAGACCTCCGCCTCCACCGAGAACGCCATGTCGGGCCGGGAGGGCCGGGAGCGTGGCGCCCACCCGTACCAGATCGAGAACGAGTGCTCGGTCTCCAGCTCGCTCCACAACGCCTGCAGCATCGGCGCCAGCACCCGGGCCGGCGCGTCGGTCCACGTGCAGTCCACGGCGTACCGGTAGCCCTCCGGGTTCTGCACCGTCTGGGCCAGGTTCTCCTCGGCCACGCTCGTCCGGCCCCGCACATGGCCGAGCGCACGGCCGGCCAACGGCCCGCCCTGCAGCGGCGCGAGCAGGGCCAGCGCCTCCTCGTCGCAGGAAGCCATCACGGTCGTGTGCAGCAGCAGGACCGTCCCGGAAGGCCGGACCGTGCCGTCGTGCAGCGGGACGTCCGGCAGGCGGGTGGCCGCGACCACCGGCTCCACCCGCCGGTCCAGTGCCGGCAGGGCCTCCTGCAGCCAGGTCAGCAGGTCGACCGTGTCGTCCAGCCCGAACGTCCACGTGTCGTGCCACATCACGCCCGGCGCCGGGTAGGTCTGCAGGTAGAACCGGGTGACCACCCCGGGGAAGCCGGGACCGGCCCCGCGCGCCGCCCACAGCAGGTCAGGGTTCTCCGAAGCGTCCGCGCGGACCAGCGCGCCATCCGCCAAGACAACGTCCACGCCCACCACGCTCTGGCAGGCCCACCCGCGGGCCCGCCCGTCCCAGCCCTGCCCGCCCTGCAGCAGGTAGCCGCCCAGGCCGACCGAGGCGCAGTGACCGCCGGGGAAGGCCCGGCCCCGCCCGGCCAGGAACGGCGCCAGTTCCAGGCCGCCCTGCACCGCCGGCCGCGCCGCGACCACCCCGGTAGCCGGCTCGTACGCCAGGTCCCGCAGGCCGCCCAGGTCGATCAGCAGCGCGTCGTCGCGCAGGCTCCACGCCGCCCACGAGTGCCCGCCGGAACGCACGCTCACCGTCCACCCGCGCTCGGCGGCCAGGCGCACGCCGGAAAGCACATCGGACTCGGACGCCGCGAGCAGCACCGCCGCCGGGAACCGGTCCGGCCGGCGCGCGTTGAAGATCCGGCCCACCCGGGCCTGCTCGTACCGCGGGTCGCCGCGCAGCAGCAGGCGGCCCGCCAGCCCGTCGGCGAGCGCCGCCGTCATCCCACTACCGCCGCGCCGCCGTCGACCGGGATGTTCGCCCCGCTCACGTGGGCCGATTCGTCGCAGGCCAGGAACAAGATCGCGTTCGCCACGTCCTCCGGCTGACCCCACCGGCCCAGCGGCACGCGGGCGGCGATGGCCGCCGCCGGGCCGTCCGGATCGGCCAGCAGCGGAGCCGTGTGCGGCGTCTGGGTCATCGCCGGGCTGACCGCGTTGACCCGGATGCCGTGCGGGCCGCCCTCGATCACCAGCTGGTAGGTCAGCGCGAGCACGCCGCCCTTGGCCGCGCCGTGCGCGTTCTGCGGCATGAAGAACGCCCCGCGCGAGGCGGTGATGGAGGCGACGTTGACGATCGACCCGCCCCCGCCCGCCACCAGGTGCGGCCAGGCGGCGCGGGTGACCAGGAACACGATGTCCAGCTCGTGCCGGATGGTGAACGACCAGTCGGCGAAGGAGAGCTCCCCGATAGGACCGAACCGGATCGCCGACGCGTTGTTGACCAGCACATCGATCCCGCCGGCCAGGTCCGCGGCCTCCTGCACCCAGCGCCCGGCCCCCTCCTCGGTGGCCAGGTCGACCGGCGCGATGGCGTCCATCCGCCCGCCGTCGGCCCGCACCAGCGCCACGGTCTCCGCAGAGGTCTCCCGAACAAGGTCGCAGCCCACCACGTGGGCCCCCTCGGCCGCGAACCGCAGCGCCGTGGCCCGCCCGATCCCGCCGCCGGTGCCCGAGACGAGCGCCCGCTTGCCGTCCAGCCGACCCATGCCGGACCTCCTCGTAAAGAACTTCACTCTATGGAAGTCACTCTCTCACAGTGAGAGTATGCTTAACAAGTCACCGGAAGGAGGGCAAGATGCCGACGGGAGACACAGGCCGGCAGGTGCTCGGGCTGGGCTGCGGTCAGCCGCACGGCAGCGCGGAGATCCTGCTCAAGGCGGCGCTGCGGGCGGCCGAAGACCAGGGCGCCGAGGTTGAACTCGTCAGGCTCGACGAACTCCGCCTGCCCAGCGGCGCCGCGGAAGCCGCTGAGCCGGACGACGGGTGGTGGCTGTGGGAACGGCTGGTCGAGTGCGACGGGCTGATCGTGAGCACGCCGATCATCAGCCGGACGGTGGCCGCCCGGCTCAAGCTGTTCATCGACCGGATGCTCGGGCCGAACGCCGACGCCGCCATCATCGACGGGCTGCTGGCCCTGCGCCGGGAAGGACGTGAGCCGGCCGTCCCGTTCCGCGTCGACGAGCGAGTGCTCAAGCCCAGGGTGGCCGGGTTCCTCGCGGTAGGCGGCTCGCTCACGTCGCAGTGGAAGACGCTGGCCCTGCCGCTCATGCATACGGCTACGTTCTCGATGCACATCGCCGTCGTCGACCAGGCGCAGTTCGAGGGGGCCGGCACGCCACGCTCGGTGGTCCTGGACCCCGCCGCGCTCGACCGCGCGGCCGCACTCGGCCGCAACGTGGCCAGCCAGCTCGGCGCGCCCTTCGACCAGGCCCGCTACCTGGGGCCGCCGGGACTGTGCCCGATGTGCCACCTCGACGTCGTCGTCCTGCGCGGCGCGGACGTCGAATGCGCCACCTGCGGCGCGCGCGGCCGGCTGGCCGCCGACCAGCACGTGACCTGGACCGACCTGACCAGCTCGGTCATCTCCATGGACGAGAAACGGGCCCACGCCGCCGAGATCCAGGACACCGCCGCGCGCCACGCCGGGCTGCGCGACCAGATCGAGGAGCGCGCCCGCGAGTTCGACGCGTACGATCCGGCCGTGCGGCCTGCGGGTACCGTCACGCCGTAGGCGCGGCCCCCGTCCAGTGGTGCCGCCCAGGTCCGACGTCATGCGGCGCCGCACCGGGCATGACCACGGTGGCCCTGGTTCCGCCCGGCACCACCACGTCCAGCTCCATCGATCCACCCGTAGCACGCCAGGTCACCTTTGTTGGGCCGAACGGACCGACGTGACAGCCGCTGGCCGACGTGATCCCGCCCCCCGGCCTCGGCCGCACCTCGAAGGTACGGTACCCGGGAGCGGTCGGCCGCAGCCCCGCCACGTAGCCGTGCAGGAACGCGGCCACCGTGCCCTTGCTGTAGTGGTTCAGCGACCCGGACGGGACGCCGTGCTCGTCCACCCCGTCCCAGTGCTCCCACATGGTCGTCGCGCCCCGGTCCACCATCGTGAGCCAGGACGGCGGCGTGTCTTGGCCCAGGAGGTCGTACGCCAGGCCGAGGTACCCGTGGTCGGCCAGCACGGGCAGCAGGTAGCCGGTCGACAGGAACCCGGTCCCCAGGTGGCCTTCCGCCCGGCCGACCAGTTCGGCCAGCCGCCCGGCCACCGCGGCCCGGAGCTCCGACGGCACCAGGCCGAAGGCCAGGGCCCGCACGTGCGAGGCCTGAGTCTGCACGGCCAGCGTCCCGTCGTCCCGGACGAACTCCCGCCGCCAGGCCTCCAGTGCCCCCGCCGCGATCGCGCGATAGGGGCGCCACTGGTCCTCGGGCAGGCCCAGCACCTCGGCGACCCGGACCACGGTCGCCGCCGAGCGGTGCAGGTAGGCCGTGGCCACCTCGGACTTGTCGGCCCGCGCGAACGCGGGGAAGTCGGTGACCGTTACCCCCGGCTCCAGCCACTCGCCCCAGTGGAAACCGGTATCCCACAGGTACCGTTCATGCACGGCCGGGTCGGGCCGGGCCGCGGCCCGGTCGGGATGCCGGCCGCCTGCGGCCGCGCCCGCCGCGAACCGGACCCAGGCCGTCATCGCGCCCCACATCTCCCGCAGCAGCGACGTGTCGCCATACGCCTGGTACAGGTCCCAGGGCGCGGACACCACGACGTCACCCCAGCCCGCCGAGCCGTGCAGGCCGCCGAGCGGCCCGTCGAAACCCTCGGCCGGCGGGCAGGGCGACATGTTGGCCACGCATCCGTCGGCGCGCTGGTCCAGCACCACGTCGCCCAGCCACTTGCGGGCGAAGGCCAGGACGTCGTACAGGTAGGCGGCGGTCGGCACGAAGACCTGCCAGTCTCCGGTCCAGCCCGCGCGCTCCCGCTGCGGGCAGTCGGTCGGGATATCGCAGATGTTCGACCGCAGCGACCACACCACCGCCTCGTGCAGCCGGTTGATCCGGTCGTCGCTGCAGCGGAACCAGCCGGCCCGGCGCAGGTCCGAATGCACGACGACGCCCGTGACGTCGTCCGGGCCGAGCGGGCCCGGGTGGCCCTCGATCCGGACGTACCGGAAGCCGTGCGTGGTGAACCGCGGCTCGAACACGCCGCTCTCGCCGCCCGGGACCACCTCGTCGACCTGGCCCAGCGGCAGCGGTTCCGGTACCACCGGTAGGTCGACGTCGAGGTGCGCCGTGGTCAGGTCCCCGTCGCGGTCGAGCCACTCGCCGTAGGACAGCGTGACCCGGCCGCCCGCGGGCCCGGCGTCGGCCAGCCGTATCCACCCGCTGAAGTTCTGCCCGAAGTCCGCCACGAACGCGGTGCCGCCGCGCACCGGCCGCACCGCCGCCGGCCGGATCTCCTCGACCCGCCGCACCGGCGGCGCGATCGAGCGGACGATGACCACGTCGGCGTCGCGTACGACCGCGCTGGACCAGGACCGGTCATCGGAGGACGCGTCGTGCACCGCCGCCTCGCGTTCGCGGCGGTCTTCTCGCTGGCCGCCGATGAGGTCGGCCGCGGTGATGCGGGACGGCGCCACCCGCCAGCCCGGCCCGCTGCCCGCCACCAACTGCCACCCGCCCTCGGTCCGTACCTCGAGTTGCGCGCGCAGCGCGACGTCCCGGCCGTACTGGTCCGCGGCCCGCGGCAGCCCGACCTGGCCGCGGTACCACCCGTCGGCCAGCAGGACCGCGAGCACGTGGCGTCCCGGTGTTACCAGCGGCGTGACGTCGTAGGCCTGGTACTGAACCCGCGCGCGGTACTGCGTGTATCCGGGCGCGAGCTCGACATCGCCGACCCGCTGCCCGTCCAGGAACGCCTCGTACAGGCCGAACGCCGTGACGTACAGCCGGGCCGCGCTGGACGGGGGAGCGTCGAACACCGTCCTGAGCCAGTACGCCGGCCGCGACCCTTTGGCGGGTCGCTGGCCTTCGGCCACGCCGATCCACCGGGCCGGCCAGTCGGCCTCGCCCAGCAGGCCGGACTCGAGCGCCGCGGGATCGCTCCACCCGCTTTCGCCCAGGTCGGTCCACACCTTGACCCGCGCGGTGGCCGAGCGCCGGGAACGGTCGAAGACCGGCACCCGGACGAACGACTGGATCTGGCTGTCCACCCGGCCGGTATCGAAGCCGTCATCGGTGCGCACCCGGTAAGCGTGCTGCACGGACGCCCCCTCCGGCAGCCACCAGCACAGGGCCGGCTCCTGCCCGCGGCCCAGGGCGTCCCCGCCGATGACCTCAGCCCACACGCTGGGCATCATGAGCATCGTTCCCGTGACCTAGTAGCGTTCGGTCCATGACGAGCGTGGCGGCGGTCACCGGGGGAGCGGGGGCCATCGGCGGCGCGGTCGCCGCGGGCCTGCGCGCGGCCGGGCACCAGGTCGTGATCTTCGACCGGGACGGCGATCCTCCCGTGGACCTCGCCGATGCGGGCCAGGTCCGGGCCGCCGCGGCCGCCCTGCTCGCCCGGTACGGACGCTGTGACGTGCTCGTCCACGCCGCCGCCGCCTTCGACCGGGCGCCGCTGGCCGATCTGGACCTGCCGACCTGGCGCCAGGTCCAGGCGGTCAACCTGGAGTCGGCGGTGTGGCTGGCCCAGGCAATCGCCCCGGGCATGGCCGAGCGAGGCTTCGGGCGGATCGTGTTCGTCGTCTCGGACACGATCTGGGACCCGCCGGCCGCTGACCTGCTGGCGTACGTGGCCAGCAAGGCCGCCCTGGTCGGCGTCGCCCGTACCCTGGCCCGCTCGCTCGGGCGCGACGGGATCACGGTGAACTGCGTGGCGCCGGGACTCACCCCGACCCCGGCCGCCGTGGCCGGTACCCCGCCGGAAGCCTTCGCCGCGGTGCGGGCGCGCCAGGCGATCGGCCGGGACCTGGTGCCCGGCGACATCGCCGCGGCGGTCAGCTTCCTGGTCTCGGACGTCGCCGGGGCGATCACGGGCCAGACGCTGTGCGCGGACGGCGGCCTGATTCTGCGCTGAGCTCCCCGCCCTCCACATCGGGGCCCTTCACATCGGGGCCCTTCACATCGGGTCCGGGACCACCCGCGTCACCTGCCGTCGGCCGGCCGCCGCCCCGCCCGGCCAGCCGCTTGGCATACTCGCCGGCCACGCGGTCCCTGAGCTTGGCCACCGCCACCGCCGGGCCCTTGCCGGTGGCGGTGCTGGTGATGCCGTCCGGGTTCTGCACCGCGGTCAGCACCAGCGCCACGCCGGCCACGATGGCCTGGTACTTGCCCACGTTGAGGTGGATGTTGAGGAACGTCACGAACAGCCCCGCGGCCGAGAACATGATCCCGGCCACGACCGCCCCGGCGATGCGCCCGACGCCGGCCACGAACACGATGGCCAGCAGGCTGATCGAGGTGAACGCGGCGAAGCTGTCCGCGGTCAGCTCGCCCTGCATGTAGCCGGTCAGCGCGCCGCCGATGCCGGCGATGAACGCGGCGAGCCCGAAGGCCATCAGCTTGCCCTGGGCCACGTTGATCCCGACCGATCCGGCCGCGCGCTCGTTGGAGCGGATGGCCAGCAGCATCCGTCCGGCCGCGCCCCGCCGCAGCCGGGCGACCAGCAGTCCGAGCAGGATCACCACGAGGAGCACCAGCACACCGAAGATCAAGGTCGGATACGCCTTGCCCTGGGTGATCCCCAGGTTCAGGCCGGGCAGGCGCGGGGCCGGGATGGGCAGGCCGGCCGTGCCTCCGGTGAAGGACAGGCTGGTGAACACGACGGCGTCCATGGCCGCGGCGAATCCGAGCGTCACCACGGCCAGGTTCACGCCGCGCAGCCGCAGCGCCGGCAGGCCGATGACCAGCCCGACGGGCACCGCGCACAGGCCGGCCAGGAGCAGTGACCACGGGAAGCCGATATGCCAGTCGGCGGAGATGTGCCCCAGCATGAAGCCGCCGATCCCGGCCAGTGACATCTGCGCCAGCGACACCTGGCCGACGTAGCCGGTCAGCAGCACCACCGACAACGCGACGCAGGTGACGGTCAGGGACGAGATGAACGCGAACCTCAGGACGCTGTTGAGGACCAGCATCAGCAGCACGCCCGCCACGAAACAGACGGCCGCGGTGCGCAGCGGCGCGTGCGGGCGGCCGATCGAGGGGTTGCGCTCGGCCGTCTCCCCGCCCCGGGCGAGCACGGACCGCGAACGCAGGGCCATCACCACGATGATGACCGCGAACGGGAGCGCATCCGACAGGCCCTGCTGGGGCAGCCAGGTCCAGACGGTGATGAGCTTCTCGATCTCGGACTGGGCACAGCCGATCAGCAGGCCGGCCAGCGCGGTGATCCAGAACGACTGGAACCGGCCGACCAGCGCCGCAGCCAGGGCCGGCACGACGAACAGGGTGTAGGAGGTCGGGTCGAGGCTGGCCACCGGGGCGATCATGATGCCGGCCGCGCCCGCCAGGACCGTGGCGATCACCCAGTTCTGCCCGGCGATCTGGTTGGCCGAGATACCGGTCAGCGCCGCGCCCCGGTCGTTCTCGGCGCCGGCCCGGGTGGCCAGGCCGAACCGGGAGTAGCGGTAGGTGAGCGCGAGCGCGACCGAGATGACGATGACCACGCCGGTGAAGAACAGCCGGTCCTCCGGGAACGTGATCTTGGCGAACGACAGCGGGGAGCTGGGGAAGATCGGGTTGGTGGCGACGGGCTCGGTGCTGTAGTTGAGGACCGCGATCGCCTGCAGGCTGAGCATGACGCCGACCGACGCGCAGACCCGGGTCAGCGACGAGGCGCTCCGCAGCGGCCGGTAGATCAGGACGTACAGCACCAGGCCGAAGACTGCCGCGTAGACCAGCGAGATGACGATCGCGAGCCCGGTGTTGAGCCCGGCGCCGCCGTTCAGCGAGATCTGGTGCGGGATCAGCACCACAGGCAGCTCGAGCTCCCCGAAGCTGCGCAGGTTGACGAAGACGTAGGCGATGAACATGGCCACCGCGCCGTGTGCGAAGTCGACCACGCCGGCGCTGCGGTACTTGAGGACGAGTCCCTGGCCCAGGATGGCGTAGGTGGCGCCGGAGCCCAGGCCGAGGATCAGGAACAGGATGTAGCTGGACATGTCGTCTCGTTTTACGTTTCGTCGCTATCTGCGGCGCCGGGGCCGGGCCCGCCCGCAGGGCGGGCGGAACCCGTAATCCCGACCGCGGTCATCAGCCGCTGACGCCCGGGAAGTAGCCTTTCGAGGTGACCCAGGTCGGATCCGGCTGGGTGACCACCCCGTTCTGGATCTGGTTCATGAGGTAGTAGTCATTGCAGATGGCAGGGGCGCCCTTCAGCGCCTGCCCGTTGCAGGTGTAGGGGTGCGACAGGAAGTTCTGGTGCGTGCCCGACCTGAACGCGGCCAGGATGCTCGCCGTCGTCGGCGTACCGGAGATCGTGCTCAGCACCTGCTGGATGTTCATCACGGTGGCGAAGCCGGCCGTGGAGATCGAGTCGATCAGCGTGCCGGGCGCGGCCCACTTCTTCATCGCCGCCTGGAACAGCTGCGCCTGCTGGCTGCTCCCGCTCTGCAGCACGAACGGCGAGGCGATGTACATCCCCTCGGCTCCGCCGGCCGCGGCGGAGATCACCGGTGGCGCGCCGCACGGGTCGATGCCCATGATCTTGCCGGTGTAGCCGACGGTCTTCAGCGCCTTCAGCACGTTGCCGCACCCGTTCGGGACGTCGACGTAGGCGAGCTGCGCGCCGCTGCTCTCGACCAGGGCCGCCTGCGGGCTCGGGTCCGGCGAAGTTGGCGACAGCGGGATGTAGTGAATCGTCGTCACCCCGGCCGCCTTGAACACCGGCGTGATCTGGGGAATGATCGACTCGCCCTGGGCATTGCTGAAGTAGATCAGCGCGACGCTCTTGACGCCCAGCGTCTTGCCCGCGTACACGGCGGCCGCCGCGTTGTCACCGACGCTGACCGACCAGAACTGGATGGAGTTCGACGCGATCTCCGGGACCGGGGTGAACGGGATGCCGCCCAGGTAGGCCAGGTCGGCGTGCTGGTAGATCGGGATCGAGGCGGGCGCGCCCACGTCGGCCGCCCCCATGATCGCGAGCGGGTGATCGGCCACCAGCTGGTTGGCGCACCGCGCCGCCGTAGCCGGCGTGCCGTCGCCGGTGCACTCGTCGATCACGATCGGGTGCCCGTTAATCCCGTCGAGGTAATTGTTGACGTAGTCGACCGCGGCGATCGAGCCCTGACGTGCCTCGGGGAAGGTGACCGAGCCGGTCTCGTCGTTGATCATCCCGAAGACGTACGGGGAACCGGTCGCCTTCTTGGGGGTGCCGAACACCGAACTGCTGGCCGCGGCGGTCGTGCTGCTCGACGCGGGAGCGCTCGAGCCGCTCGAGCTGCTCGAACTGCAGCCCGCCGCCGCGGTCAGCGTGAGCACGGCGGCTGCCGTCACGCTGAGCCATCTAAGTGGTTTCATCTGTGCTTCTTTCGGCGATGGTGTGTATCTGTCGGTGCGGATGATCCGGAAGCGTCCGCTCAGGCGGCCGTCTCCCCGAGGTAGCTGGCGGCGAGCAGCTCACGCCGCTCGCGAAGCTCGGCGGCAGCGCCCTGGAGCCTGATCCGGCCGTGCGTCAGGACGTACGCGCGATCGGAGATCTCCAGCGCCAGCGCGACGTGCTGCTCCACGAACAGCACGCTGGTGTCCAGGTCGTCGGCGGCCCGGCGCAGGATCGGCAGCAGCCGCTCGACGATCACCGGGGCCAGCCCGAGGCTCATCTCGTCGACCAGCAGTAGCCGCGGCCTGGTCACCAGGGCCCGGCCCACGGCCAGCATCTGCTGCTCACCGCCGGACAGCAGGCCGGCCTTGCGGCCCAGGCACTTGCGCAGCTCGGGGAGCATCTCCAGCAGCTCCTCCTCCGGCCGGCCGGCCCGCGTGCCCGCGGTTCCCCTCCTGACCGCCAGCCGCAGGTGCTCGTGGACGGTGAGCCCGGGGAACAGGGCGCGGCCTTCGGGCACCAGCGCGAGACCCCTGCGGGCCAGGACGTGAGCCGGCTTGCCGCCGACGTTCTCGCCGGACAGCTCGACCGTGCCCGAGATCGGGCGGTTGAGCCCGGCGATGGTCTCCAGCGTGGTGGTCTTCCCGGCGCCATTCGGGCCGAGCAGCGCCACCACCTCGCCCGGCCGGACCTCCAGGGTGAGGTCGCGGACCACCGGGACTCCCCGGTAGCCGGCGTGCAGGTCCCGGACGGCGAGGGCGTGGCCGGACGTGCTCGCGTTACTGGCTGGTGCCCGCATGGTGTCCTCCCAGGTAGGCCTCGATCACGCGGGGGTCGTCGCGGATCTGCGCCGGGGACCCGGCGGCGATCTGACGGCCGAAGTCCAAGACCATGAGGTGGTCGCAAACGCCCAGGACCAGGCCCATGTCGTGGTCGATGAGGAACACCGTCACGCCGTGCTCTTCCGGCAGGGTCCGCAGCCGGCGTCCCAGCTCGCCGCTCTCGTCGGTGTCCAGGCCCGCCGCGGGCTCGTCGAGCAGGACCAGCCGGGGCTGGCGGGCCAGCGCCCGGCCGATGCCCACCAGCTTGCGCTTACCGAGCGAGATCTCCGACGGGTAGCGGTCGACGACATCCTCCAGCCCGCACACCGAGATGGCCCAGTCGACGCCGGCCCGGTCCGGCGGGCGGTGCGGCAGGAACAGCTCGCGCAGGGCGGAGGCGACGGTCACGTGCTCGCTGGCCACGAGCAGGTTCTCGTCCACGGTGAGGTCGTCGAACAGCTCGACCGACTGGAATGTGCGGGCCAGGCCGAGGCGCGCCCGCCGGTAGGGCCGCAGGCTGCCGATGTCCCGGCCGCCGAATACGATTCGCCCGGCAGCGGGCCTGGTGTATCCGGTCAGGGCGTCGACCATCGAGGTCTTGCCCGCGCCGTTGGGGCCGATCAGCCCGTAGATGGTGCCCTCGGTGACCTGCAGGTCGACATCGGAGACGGCCACGACCCCGCCGTAGGTGACGCGCAGCCCGGTGACCTCGAGCAGCGGCGCCGGTGTGATCGGTGCGGTCATGACCCTCCTAACTTTCATACCATGAAAGTTATTTTCATTTCGATTACGTTACGGGATGAGGGGAGCGGTTGTCCACCCTTCCCAGGTCACGAATTGGCGGCGCCCCCCCGGCCTGGCCAGGCCCTTCCCGGCTACGCCGACCAGGACTTCTCCAGGCCCCTGACCAGGGCCACCATGCAGTCGTGCAGGGGCGTGGGGACGCCGGCCCGCCGCCCTTCGGCGGCGATGCCGCCGTTGAGCACGTCAATCTCGGTCGCGCGGCGGGCCAGGACGTCCTGCAGCATGCTCGGCTTGTGCTCGTACGCCTCCGCGATAGCCTCGTTCACCGCGTCGGCCGGCGGGCGGGCCAGCACGATCCCGGTCCGCTCGCAGACCGCCAGCGCTTCCGCGACCAGCGCGTCAACCTGCCGGCGCAGCCCGGCGTCGGTACAGACGCGGCCCACCGAGAGCCCGGTCAGCGCGGCCAGCGGGCTCGTCGCGGAGTTGAAAATGACTTTTGTCCATTGCGGTCCCCGCGCGTCCGCCAGCGCGTGCGTGCGCAGCCCGCCGTCAGTGAGCAGCCGGGCTAGCTGCTCGATGGCGCGCATCGGCGCCGGGCGGGGCTCGAACGGCCCGAACCACGAGTCCCCCTGGGCGTCGTACCGCACGACGCCGGGCGCCACGACCGCGCCGGCCGTGATGATGCTCCCGCGGATCACCCGCGGTACCAGTTCCGCGATGACCTCTTCGTTGCCGAGCCCGTTCTGCAGGCTGACGACCGAGGCGTCCGCCAGGGCCGCCCCCGCGTCCGCGACGGCCGGACGGGTATGCAGCGACTTGGTCGCGACCAGGCCGAAGTCGCACGCGGGCAGGTCACGGCCGTCGGTCCTCGCGTGCACCGCCGCGACGAAGTCGGCCATCCCGGTGACCCGCAGACCCCGTGCCCGGATCGCGTCCACGTGCTCGGCCCAGGGGTCGACGGCCCACACCTCGACGCCGGGCCTGCAGGCCAGGTGCGCCGCGTACAGGCTCCCGATCGCGCCGCAGCCGATGACCGCGACGCGGATCGCCGGGGCCGGCCCGCCCTCGCCATCCGCCGGGGCCGGCCCGCCCTCGCCGCCCGTCACGACGCGGCCAGGGCGGTCCGGGCGATGTCCTCGCAGACGGCAGGATCGCCGCCGCCGACGCCGAGGCCGGCTACCACGTACCCGGCGTCGCGGACCGGCAGGCCGCCCGGGACGCCCAGGACCGGCGGCACCACCACCGCCGCGAGCGCCTCCACCGGGCCGAACCGGGAACCGAGCTCACCGCTGCCGCAGCCGAACAGCGCCGCGGCGCCCGCCGCGGCTTGCGCTACGGCCACCCCGCCGGCCGGGGCGCCGTCCATCAGATCCTGCTGGATCGGGTCGCCGCCACGGTCCACCACGGCCACCGCCACCCGCTCGCCGCACCGCGCCGCCGCGTCCATGGCCGCGTCGCACAGCGCCCTGGCCCAGCCGAGCTCGGCCTGGCGCGTCGCCGGGGGAGCCGGGGCCATGCCGAGGCTGTCGGCCGGATCGACGACCAGGTCGCCGAAGCGCTGCTCCCAGCGCTTGCCGTCGTCTCCGTGCTGCCCGGCGTACGGCAGCCCGAGCGCGTAGGCGATCAGCAGGTCCTCGGGGTTGGCGGGCCTGCCGTCCGCGCTGAGCATGCGCGGGTCGACCTCGGCCGGGAAGAACGGGCTCACCGTGGCGCCTGAGGCCGCGATGCCCGCGGCCACCACGCCGCCGGAGCTGACCGGCATCCCGCCCGCGCCGGGGAACAACGCCTCCGGCGACGCCTGGGCGAACCCGGCCGCGACCGGCGGCGCGATCGTCGTCATCCGGTGCAGGTGCTCGGCGCTCGGGATCTGCTGGGTGGCGGAGATCCAGGCCTTGGACCGGGCCCGGGCCATCCCGCCCGGCCCCCCGGCGTCCATCCGGGATGCCGTGATCAGCGTCCCGCTCGCCCCTACCACGGCGACCGCCCCGCGCAACCCGAGCTGCTCGGCCTTGTCCACCGCCCGCTGCACCAGCGCCCGGGCCCGGTCCAGGTCCAGGTCCCTCGGATGCGGCCCCGCCATGGTTAGGCGCCCACCATGTTGTAGCCGCCGTCGGCCACCATGTACCCGCCGGTCATGTGCGCGGCGTCGTCGGTGGCCAGGAACAGGGCCGGGCCGGCCAGCTCGGCCGGCCCCGGGATCCGCCCCATCGGGGTGAGCGAGCGCAGCTGGTCGCCCCGGCCGGACTGCCAGTCCTTGCGGCCCAGGGTGGCCTCGGTCTCGATGAACCCGGGGGCGAACACGTTGACCCGGACCGTCGGCGCGAACGCGTGCGCGTAGGACTTGGTGACGCCGAGGATCCCGTACTTCGCCGCGGCGTACTGCGGCGCCCGCGCGCTGCCGCGGACGATGACGGTCGAGCCGATGTTCACGATGCTGCCGTGGCCCTGATCGAGCATCCGCGCGCCGAATTCGTGGACGCAGAGCATCGTGCCCTTGATGTCGACGGCCAGGACGTGGTCGATCGACTCCTCGGTGATGTCACGCCAGGACATCTGCTCGCGGGCGACGTCACCGACGTTGTTCACCAGCACGTCGACGCCGCCCAGCCGGTCGAACGCGGCATCGGCCAGGGCCCTGATCTGCTCCCAGTCCACGATGTCGGCCTGCAGCAGCACCGGGGTGCTGCCCGCCGCCGTGACCCGGTCGGCCGTCCGCTTGGCCCCTTCGACGGAACTGCGGTAGTGGACGCCGACCGCGCGGGCCCCCTCCTGGGCGGCGCGGACCGCGATCTCGGCGCCGAAGCCGGTGCCTGCGCCGGTGACGACGACCGACCGGCCCAGCAGGCGCTGGGGAACGGGAACGGGAGCGAGAGGCACGAGGTGTCCTTCCGACGAAAGCGATTGGATAAAACGATCAGACCAGGACGCGGCCGCCGTCGACGTAGAGGACCTGGCCGGTGATGAAGCGGGCCCGGTCCGAGGCCAGGAACGTGACTGCGTCGGCCACCTCCTCCGGATGGCCGAGCCGTTCGGCCGGGACGAGCGACTCCAGGCTCTCCCGGTTGTTGTCCTTGTCGAGATAGGCCTTGGTCAGGTCGGTCTCGATGTAACCGGGCGCCACGGCGTTTACCGTGACGCCGTGCCGGGCCCACTCGCGCGCCATGACCCGGAGCATCTGGTTCATCCCGCCCTTGGTCGCCGCATAGGGCGCGTGGTTCGGGTGCGCGAGCAGCCCGGAGACCGATGACACGAACACCATGCGGCCGTACCGCTGCTCGACCATCAGCCGCCCCACCGCCTGGCCGAGCCAGAACGCCGAGGACAGGTTCAGGCTGAGGGTCTCCTGCCAGTCGGCGTCCGCCAACTCGAGGACCGGCTTGCGCGCGTTGCGGCCCACCGCGTGCAGGAAGACCTGCGGCGTCCCTACCAGCCCGACGGCCTCGCGGACGGCGGCCCGGCAGGCCTCGGCCGTCCGCAGGTCGGCGATCAGCGGCTTGACCTCGTGCCCGGCCTCCTTCGCGGCCCGCACGACCGCGTCCAGGTTCTCGGCGTTGACGTCCACGACCGCGACGTGCGCGCCCTGGGTGGCCAGGCTCAGCGCGCTGGCTCCGCCGAGCCCGCCGGCTCCGAAAACCAGCGTCGGCCGTCGGTCGAGCGTGAGCCAGTCCTGCATAGGGGCTATCCTCCGCTTCGGAGTTCTCGTATTATGAAAGTCGCTTTCTGAATACCGTAGCCGACCTGCTGTCCGGCTGTCCAGGCTCCGTCCCCGTAGGCTGAGGGCGGATCCATCATCGAGGAGGAAGGCCATCCATGCCTCGTCGCACCGCCAGCTCCTCGTCCGCGGCGCTCCGTGCCACCGCCGCGGACGCCGCGGCACCCGGTGAACGTCCGGAGTACCGCGTCGAGGCCCTCGCCAAGGGCCTGCGCATCCTGTCGTTGTTCGACGAGCAGCGTCCGACCTGGCGCGTCAGCGACCTGGCCACCGCCGCGAGCCTGCCCATGCCGACCGTCTACCGGGTCGTGATGACGCTGGCGTCCGAGGGTTACCTGGATCACCTGCCCAACGGGGACTACCGGCCCGGGGTGCGCACGCTGACGCTCGGCACGGCCGCGCTGCGCAGCCTCGACCTGGTCGCGATTGCGACGCCCAAGCTCACCGGACTGGGCGAGCGCACGGGGGAGACGGTGAACCTGGCCGTGCTCAGCGGCGACCGCGTCCTCTACCTGATCCGCCTGCGCAATTCCGACCTGGTCACCGCGAACATCCAGGTCGGCTCCACGCTGCCCGCCGTGCACACCTCGATCGGCAAGCTGCTGCTGGCCTATCTCGACGAAGCCGACCTGACCGCGCGCATCACCGACGCCTCGTTCTCGGTCAACTCCGGGCCCAACGCGAAGCTCTCGCTGGCCGAGCTGCGCGAGGAGCTCCGCACCGTACGCGACCAGGGCTGGGCCATGCAGGACGAGGAGCTGGCCTACGGGCTCCGGTCGGTCGCCGCCCCGATCACCAGCCCCGACGGCCGCGTGATAGCCGGCGTCAACGTCGCCGTCCAGGCCCGGGACTGGTCCACCCAGCGGATCATCCGCGAGCTGCGGCCCGCGGTGCTGGCTACCTGCGCGGAGATCTCCGGCCTGCTGTCCGACACCACCGCCGGGGCGCTGTGACCTCC
>Ga0335074_10006068_pt1 | contig 16733 bp, 2 predicted proteins | sample Lox_Sample_23_FD_206715 | JGI IMG/M metagenome (GOLD analysis project Ga0335074, IMG submission 206715) | Soil microbial communities from Loxahatchee National Wildlife Refuge, Florida, United States - Lox_Sample_2.3 | ecosystem: Environmental > Terrestrial > Soil > Wetlands | place: USA: Florida...
GCATAAGAGTCTGACCGCGCGTCGCGCACCCAGCCAGACCTGCCGCCCCTCCAGCCGACAAAGATGCCCGCCCCCCGCGGGCATCCGGTGCTTAACCCTTGACACCCGAACCTCCATAAGAGAATTGGGCAGCAATTCGGCGCTGGGCCGGGGACGCGCGATCGCTGATCGTCCCGAGCCGTTCTCGCAATACAGGCCCTAGCCTTCCGCCTCCTGCGCGACGGTCACAACACCCGGCATCGATGGGCAAACCGCGAAAACTGCACGGCCCTGACCGGCGGATACTGGCTCAAAGTCACCGATCCCGGTAGACCCGCCCTCAGTCCCGGAGCGTGCTCTCCCGGTTCGCTAGCAGCTGGGAATGCCGGAGACCTGTGTAGGTGTGAACAAAAGCGATGTTCATGGCTACAACAAGAGCGAAGGAGTCATTTCAGTCAGCACGAGCATCTAGTCGTCAAAGCGCCGGCAGAACTCGAACTGCTCGTCTAACGCCCGACACGTCGCGGAAACCCGTCTTGGTCATTTCCTCGATCCCAGGTGCTCGGCGAGCCGATCGACCTTTCGCGTCGAGTGTTCACCTCGGCGTCCCGCACGATGGCGACGATCGCCTGCTTGGAGCGCGGGCGCGGCTCCAAGATGCTCGAGCAGTGGCTGGCCGGGCGGTCGCGGCAGCGCGATTTCCCCGAGCTCGGCGCCGATCTATCCGACGACTCGGTTTCCATGAGCTGCCGCGCGATCAGTACGACTGGCTCCCTTATGAAATCCCCAGCGCAGCCTGGTTGCCGCGGCCCTTGACACAGCCACCACACCGGCTATAGGTTCGCATTGGCGGTATGCGCCTTTAGGCACTGCCGAATCGCAACGTGGTCGACCTGGGGGAAAGCGCGTGGAGTTGACCTGCTCCAGTTTCGGGACGCGGCATGGGCGCGTCCCCCGGATGCTGGGTGGCTCGCCTGCGGATGACCGAACGGGTCGGTTCAATCCATTTGAGGAGTTGACCCATGTCAGTTTTGCCGCAGACTCCGGCGCCATCAGCTGAGCAGGACGACGCGGCGAGCAGAGCCGCGCCGGCCGTTGCGAGCACGCCGGCCAACGGCGCTCCGTCGACACCCCGGCCGGGGAACGGGGCCATGACCGCACTGGCCGGAGCCACGCCGCTGTCACACCGCGGCCGCGACAAGATTCACTGGGGCCCGGAGGTGTGGGCACGAGTCGATGCCGCCGTGACCGCGGAGGCGAGCCGATCGCGCGTGGCGGCTCAGTATCTCCCGATCCATCGCGTTCCGGAGCAGACGACCGTCGTTCCGTCGGACATCGTCGACTTCGAGTCTTCCGACGGCTCGGCGGTGACGTTCCCGGCGGTGGGCACGGTTCCGACGACACCCTTGGCCAATCCTCGCTGGAGCCCGCCGGCGAGCCCGTCGACGACCACGATCACAGCGCTGTCTGACGATGGGCTGATGACGAGATTGATCGAGTTCTGGGTCGAGTTCGCGCTCACCCCGCAGCAGGTCGAGCAGGAGGGCTCGCTCGGCGCCAACGCCCAGTCGCCCAACGGACCGGCCGCCGGCCTCCCGATGCCGGCGTCGGCATCCGGATCGCCCATGCCTGCGATGTCGGCGTCCGGATCGCCGATGCCCGCGATGTCGGCGTCCGGTCCCGGGCCTACCGACTCGTCGGTTCACTCGACGCTTCTGACGCTGGCGACCCGGTCCACCAACGTACTGGCCGACGCCGAAGACACGCTCATCTTCCACGGGCTCGGAGCGTTCAGCAGCCCGCTCTACGCGAACTTCATCAGGTGGCGGGCCAACGGGCAGCCCTCCGACTACGGATTGCTGAGCTACGTCCCGCCCATCGGTCCCCAACCGGCGTTCGGCACGATGCAGGCCGGTCAGGTGATCACTGTGCCGCTCCAGGCTCCGGTGCCACCGGCGATCACCACCACTCCTGGGGAGTACGGAGAGAACTCGTTCGGGGCCAGCGCAGGCGGGATCGCCGAACTGACCGGGAACGGGCAGTACGGGCCGTACGCGCTGACCTTGCACAGCGAACCCTACGCCAACTCTTACTCTCCGCTGCCGGACACCTTGATCGCGCCGGCATTCGTGATCTCACCGCTGATGACGGCCGGTTTCCGGGACTCCGGAACGCTCGACACGCCGGGCCTCGTCGCTGCGGCACTGGCGGAGCAGGCGGCGAACAGCGCGGGCAGCCCGAGCGCGGCCATCACCGCGGCCGCCCAAGCGGCAGCGACATACGCGATCGAGTACGGGGCGAGTCTCGACGTCGCCGCTGCGACAGCTGCGACGGCGGCGGCGGCCGCCGGGGCTCCGGAGTCGACCGCGACCTCGCCGCCGTATACCGCCAACTCCGCGCAGGCGGTCGGAGCGACCGCGGCATTCACCGCGGGCCAAGCGATCTCCGGGTATCCGCTGGTCAACGCCGATGGCGACGCGGTCACCAGCACAGGGGAGGTGGTGGTTGGCGCAAATGGCCTCCCGTCGTATTTCGGCTCGCTCGTGTCGCTCGGTGGCAACGCAGTCGACCTCGTTGTGGCAATCGAGCCAACGGTGGCGTTCATGCAGATCGACACCGACGGCAACTATCGCTTCAGAGTGTTCGAGCGAATCGCGTTGCGGATCAAGCAGTCTCTGGCTCTCATACGGCTCGAGTTCGTGTGATCGCGAGTCGCACCCGAGCTCGGGAACGCCTGACATAAGACCGTGAGCCAGACCGCGCCTCCGGCTGTCGACGGAGCGCCATCGGCGCCGACCGTGGTCACCGAGGCCGGTGCGCTCGTCCAGCCTCAGACGCTGTACGCCGCGACGTCCCAGGCGAGCGCCAGCGCGCTCATCAGCCAGCAGCTCGACGAATGGCTGCGCGACGCCGTCCGGCAGGCCATTGGGACAGTCAGCGACGACCTCGCCGCCGCCGTCCTGACCGCGTTGGCGGCTCTACACTGGCCGCCGGTCATCGGCCAGACGGTCGGCGCGGTCGCCGCCACCGTCTTAGTGCAGGCCGGTGCGGATCCCCGCGTGGCCGCGGAGGCCGCGGCCACGCGAACTCGGGTCATGGTCTCGGCGGGCGAGCCGGTGGCGAGCGCGTTGGGGATCGAGGAGCCCCTCGTCGACAACCCCGCGACCCACACGATCGTCACCATGGGACTCGTCGCGGCCTTCGCGGGGCTTGCTGGCCTCGATACGTCGGCGGCGCAACTCGTCGGTGAGCACAGCGAGGCGCTGCTGGCGAGCCCCGAGGCGACGTTGGACTCGCTCGTCATCCAGGGCTCGATCACTGAGGCGCAGCGAGGCTCGCTCGCGTCGGTGATCGAGCTCGCGAAGCTGACCGACGACAACCTGGTGCTGATTCAGGAGCTGCTGGCGCACGGCGTGAGCTCACCGGTGCAGCTCGTCTCGTGGACGGCGGAGCAGTGGCAGGAGCTGATCGACTCGGGGCAGATCCCGTGCCCGCCTGGGGAAACGCCTTCGTCATACGCGGAGACGATCCTCGCCGGGCTCGAGGAGACGTTTCCGGCTCACGCGCTGGCGAGCCACGCCGGCGATCGCCACCTATCGACGTTGCTGGCCCAGAATCCCGACCTCGATGTCGAGACGCTCAACCCGACGCGCGACCCGACGGAGCTGGACTGGACCGGCATCCCCTCCGCGGACCAGCCGCAGGCGTTGGCGGACCTCGGCTCCTACCAGCGGCTGCTCACGCTGGCCGACTCGACCGCCGACCGGATCGCGCTGAAGCGCGCCGGATACGACTCCGCGTTGACGATCTCCGAGCTGCCGGAGGAGCAGTTCCTCGCAACGTCCGGGCTCGATGAGGGCACCGCAAGGATGGTGTACGCCCGCGCCCACGATGCGGCGTCCTCGGTTGCCCATCATCACGCCGGTCTGCGGCACGTGGTCAAGCACGGCTTCAGCGACATGCCGGTCGGCAACAGCGGACCACTGCGCGACGCGTTGCTGCGGATCGAGGGCCTGGAGGCGCTCTTCGGGTCCCAGGACTACTGCGACTGTGATGACTCGCACTCCGTGCTCAGCCCCGCCGCGTACTTCGTCGACCTGATGCATTTCGTCGACACGCACGTCTCGAAACCGGTGTTCGTCGACCGCGGGCTCTCCGACCACCCCCTCCACCTCCGGCGCCGGCGGCCCGACCTGTGGGGACTCGAGCTCAGCCCGGAGAACACGAACACGCTCATCCCGTACCTCGACGTGGTCGACGGGGTGATCGAGCACTACCTGAACGAGGACGGAGGTGAGGGGATCTACCAGCGGCTCGCGGGTCCTGACCTCAAGATGTCCTTTCGGACGCCGTGCTCGCTCCCGTTCGGCGAGCTGGGCGTGTATCTCGATCACTTCAAGCTCAAGCTGGCGAACCTCTACCGGACGCTCGGCCTGCCCCTGAGTCAGATACGCCGAGCCACCCTCGGTCTGTCGCCGCCGGACGCGACGGTGATCACCTCGCCGGATCCGGCAGGGGTCACGGAGCGACTGGGCGGCCGTCGGCTCGGGGACCTGGAGGTGCAGGCTTTTGTGGACGCGACCGGGCTCGAGCGCGACCAACTCGACGCGTTGCTGGCCTCCCGCTACCACCCCGACCTCGGAGCGATCAAGCTCGAACGTCGCTCCGAGCCGGGCCAGTTCCAGAACGTCCCCGAGCGGCTCGTCAACCTGACTCCGGCCCGCCTCGACGTGATCTTCCGCTTCGTGCGGCTGTGGCGCAGCACGCCCTGGCAGGTCCTCGAGCTCGACATGCTCCTCGTCGCGGGGCGTGAGGCGCAGATGACCGCCCGTGACTTCGACGACCGCACGATCGACCTGCTCGCTCGGCTCTCGGACCTACAGGCGTCGCTGGCGCTCGACCCCCTCGAGCTGTGCGCCCTGATCGACTCGCTGCCCGAGTCATCCGGCCTCACCCACGAGCAGGTCCAGGCGGAGCCGCACCTGTACGAGCGCGTGTTCGATGTCAAACGGCTGTTTCCCGATCCCGACCGCTCACGCTTTCACCACGGCGCCCTCAACACGCGCGAGGCATCAGACCGGCGGATCGACTCGCGTTTGTCCCTTGTCGTCGCCGGACTCGGGATCAGCGATGCCGATCTGCAGACGCTACTCGGCGTGCTCGCCACCCAGCTCGAGCTCTCTCCCGAGGGGGACTTTCTGCTCGACCGTGGTCGCCTTTCGCTGCTCTACCGGCACGCGCGCCTGGCGGCGGGGCTCGGGCTGTCAATTGCCGACTTCGCCAGCATCCTGCAGCTCCTGTTCGATCCGGCCGAGCAGGCGCTCACGACGCTGGATCAGATCGAGCAACTCGTCGCGTTCGTCACCTGGCTCAAGGGCTCGCCGTTCACGATCGCGCAGCTGCGGTTCATCCTCGGCGGGGTTGCGGACGCCACCGTGAGCTTCTCCACCACCCCTGCGACGGTCGCCGCCCTGGTGCAGAAGGCCCAGGCCGCCGGCGCACCCGACCCGCGAGACGCGCTCAGGACCGACCTCGCGGCCTCGCTCGACGTGTCGCTGGCGCGCCTGACCAACCTGCTCGCGTGGATCTCCTCCGACATCGAGGGTCCCGGAGTCGCAGCCGCGCTTGCCACAGGCTTCGACGCGAACGGCATCCCGACGAGTCCCGGGGATCTAGGCCCGCTAATCGACCTCGGGCAGCAGCTCGAGCGGGTCGCGCTGCTGTTCTCGACCCTCGCGATCAGCGACCAGGACCTGGCGTATCTGACCGCGCAGCCGGCGACGATGGGCATCAGCTCACTGAGCGCGCTAACGCTCCCCGGCCTGCAGGCGGTCGCGCTGTACAGCACGTTGACCCCGCCATCGTCGCCGCTCACTGGCGACATCGACTCCTCCGCTGTCGTGCAATCGGCCTTGAGCGGCCCGGCCGGTACGGCCGCGCAGAACAACCGAGCGCTGGGACGGCTGTGGGGCGTCGATCCGATCCTCCTCGATTCCCTGCCCGGGGTCCTGCCGCCGGCCCCGACGCCGATCACGGCGCTGGGTCAGTTGCGCGCGGCGGCCGAGCTGTGCACCACGCTCGGGGTGCACGCGTTCTCGCTCCAGGAACTCGGTCGTGACGGCTCGTTCACCGAACTGAGCCGAGCTGCCGACATTGTTACAAGCGCGGTCGCGGCGAAGTACAAGGACGTCGATCAGCGCAACAAGGCGCTCAGCCCCCTCCAGGAGCGGGTCAACGTCATGAAGCGTGACGCGCTGTGCGACTACGTGATCGCGCGCCATGCGGAGCTCGGCTTCACGTCGCACAGCGATCTCTACGACTTCTTCCTGCTCGATCCCGACATGGGGGGGTGCTTCGAGACGTCATGGGTGGTGTGCGCGATCTCGAGCGTCCAGCTCTATGCGCAGCGCTGCATGCAGGATCTGGAGCAGACCGAGTCGGGTGGCCGTGACCACGTGGCCGCCGTCCACGTCGCACCCGAGCGGATCCCGGCGGACGAATGGGAGTGGCGCAAGAACTTCCGGGTCTGGCAGGCGAACCGCACCGTGTTCCTCTACCCGGAGTCGTACATCGATCCTGCCTTGCTGGACATCAAGACGCCGCTGTTCGAGGCGCTGGAGAACGCGCTTCTGCAACAGGAGATCACCATGGACACGGCCACGGACGCCTATCAGACCTATCTGACTCAGTTCGCCGAGCTGGCGCGGCTCGAGATCGGGGGGTCGTGCTACGACAGCGGCACCGACACGTACTACTTCCTCGGCCACACGCACCAGGATCCGGCGAGCTACTACTGGCGCACCTGGGACGGAACCACGTGGTCGCCGTGGCAGAGCATCAGCGTGGCGATCGAGGCGGCGACCGTGTCACCCGTGATCTACCTCGGAAGCCTGTATGTGTTCTGGGTCGACGTCAAGACGCAAGACAAGACGACGTTCAGCAATGGTGGCTCGCAGCTCGAATACTGCGAGGTGACGATCACGCTCAAGTACTCGATGCTCAAGCCCGACGGCAAGTGGCTGCCCCCGCAGCGGCTCGATGCCCTGCGGCCGCGTCTGGTGAGCACCGGTGCCTCGCCGTCGTCGAGCTCCTCGTCCTCCCAGACCGACCCGTCTCCTCCCCCGGGGATGATGTGGAACAACCGGCTGCCCGGCACCAATGCGGACGCGATAGCCGCGGCGATGGAGCTGAGCAAGACCTACGATCGGGTGTATCCCCGAGTGGTCGGTGACTCGCTGATCCTCCGCTACCTCAATGAGTACATGCCGATGCCGGTCCTGTGGGACCGCGAGCTCGACGTGTTTCGGAACCGGCTGCGCAAGAGCCGCGCGAGAATTCCATCGCTGCCGAAGGCCCCCTCGGTCCGGCTCTACCCCACGCTCAGCGCGGCCCGGCTCGGTCTTGCCACGAGCTCCTTCGCCAACGAGCCGCTGTTCGACATGGCCCTCGACTACAGCATGCACCCCCGGTTGTACCTGAGCGAGGCGTTCGTCTACAACTGGCTGGGCGACGACGAGCAAGGCCCCGAGCGACTGCTCAACCTTGTGCACAACCGGTATCCGGAGTCGGTGCTGAGCATCGATGGTCAGCGCTACCTCGTCCACGATCCCCCGGGGCTCGACGTGAGGGTGAAGCACCACTCGCGCCGTGAGGTCCATGGCGCGCCCGAGCCGCCCGAGCAGCTGAACGGTGGTGGCGATTCGCGCGGCGCGCATCCGCGCGCCGGTCACGCGCTGCGCCCGCACGAGCAACTCGCACGGGTCCGTCATGCCACCTCGATCGCGCGTCGCGCCGATCACCATGCGCCCAGCGAGCATCGGCAGCTGATCCGTCTCTCGACGACCAACGCCGACGATCTGGGCGAGGTCTTCGTGCGCCAGGGTCTCGAGCAGTTCTTCGCCCTCGAGACGCAGAGGCTTCACGAGCATCCCGTCGCGGTCAAGCTGACCGCGCGCTCCGAGCTTCTCGCGCCGCTCGATGATCCACGGCACCTCGATTTCGACGGCCCGATGGGCAACTACTACTGCGAGCTGTACGTCCATGCGCCGTGGCTGATCGGTCGATCGCTGCGGGCCAACGGGCAGTACGACGACGCCATCTGGTGGTTTCGGCGCATCTACGATTCGACCGCGAGCGCATCGCCCCACGACGCCAGGCCGACTGATCGCGTCTGGCGTTATATCGGCTTCCGTGATCTGACCGTCCCGGATCTCCAGGCGATGCTCACCAACCGGGCGGCGATCGCCGCCTACGACAACGATCCGTTCGAACCGCACGCGATCGCGCGGCTGCGACCCACCGCCTACCAGCGGGCGATCGTGATGGACACGGCCAAGACGCACTTGGACCACGCCGATGATCTCTTTCGCACCTTCACCATGGAGTCGGTGACCGAGGCGGGAATGCTCTACAACCTCGTGTCCGAGCAGCTTGGGCGGCATCCCGTCTCGCTTGGAGAGTGCCAAACGGTCACGGACACCGAGCTGAGCTATGAGAAGGTCGGCTCGGCCGAGCGGACCGGGTCGGAGTTCCTTCTGCTGCTCGAGAACTGGACCTACGCCAATCATCACGCGGCACGCCACCGTCCCTCTCACGCCCAACAGTCGCGTCGCAGCGTGCGCCACTACACGGCGGTCGCGCACGATCGTCGCCGCCGGCGAGAGCTAACCGACGCGCTCCGGCATGGTGACGCGCACCACGTCCGCAAGCGCCGGCCGGCCACCACCGACCTGCACGGCTCGCTTGTGTTCTGCGTTCCGCCCAACAGCGCTCTGCTGGCGCTCTACGACCTCGTCGATGACCGGCTCTACAAGATCCGCAACTGCATGAACATCGACGGGGTGCGCGAGCAGCTCGCGTTGTTCGCGCCACCGCTCGACGTGATGGCGCTGGTGCGGGCCAAGGCGGCCGGGATCAGCCTGGACGACGCGGTGGCCACGCTCGATGTTCCGCTGCCGCCGTATCGCTTCACCTACATGATCCAGCAGGCGCGACAGGCGGCGCAGATGGTCGAGTCAATCGAATCGCCGTTCCTCTCCGCGCTCGAGAAGAAGGACAACGAGGAGCTGACGCTCCTGCGGTCAGTGCACGAGCGGACCATCTTGCAGATGACGACCGCGGTCAAGACGAGTCAGGTGAGCGAGGCTCAGCAGCAGCTTCAGGCGGTCACCGCCCAGCTGGCAAACGTGCAGAATCGGATCGACTACTACACGGGACTGATCGCGGATGGACTTACCGCGTGGGAGACCACAGAGGAAGTCAGCCGCCAGGTCGCGAGTGGACTGCGGCTGGCGGAGATTCCGCTGCATCTCTCCTCAGCGATCGAATACCTGATTCCCCAGATCGGCAGCCCGTTCGCCATGAAGTACGGCGGCAAGGAGATCGGGGACGCAGGTAGTGCCTGGGCCAATTGGGTGGGGTCGATGGCAGGCGTCTTCGAGGCCGTAGCGGCAGCCGCCGGCATGGAGGGAACCTGGCAGCGGCGCTCAGACGAGTGGCAATACCAGCTGGTGCTCGCGCAACAGGAGTACGCACAGGTCCAGGCGCAGCTCGACGCCGCCCAGACGCGCGCGGACATGGCGCAGAAAGAGCTCGACATCCACAACACATCGCTGACCCAGGCGGGGGAGATCGATCAGTTCCTCAAGACCAAGTTCACGAGCCTCGGCCTGTACAACTACCTGGCCACCACGCTCACCGGCCTGCATCGTGATGGATACCACGTCGCGCAAGGACTCGCGCAGCGCGCGCAGCGGGCGTACGCGTTCGAGCGCGACGACAACACGCAATTCATCGCGAACAACAACTGGGAGCCCGGCAAGGCCGGCCTGCTCGCCGGCCAGAAGCTGTCACTCCAGCTCGAGCAACTCGAGGCCGCCTACGTCCAGAACAACACTCGCCAGCTCGAGGTCTCTCAGTCGCTCTCGCTGATGCGGCTCGACCCGCGAGCGTTGCTCAATTTGAAGGAGAGCGGGACCTGTGAGTTCAGCGTCCCCGAGCTTCTGCTCGATCTCGCCTACCCCGGCCAGTACAAGCGAGTCATCAGGTCGGCCCGCCTCTCGATCCCCGCCGTGGTCGGACCGTACACCTCGGTCAGCGCCAACCTGACCCTGACGAGCAGCCAGGTTCGCACCAAGCCGACGACCGACGGGGCCGCACTCGTAACCCTCCCGCCACCGCCGGCGTCAAGCATCGCCACCAGCAGCGCCATCAACGACGCCGGCCTCCACGAGTTCAGCTTCAGCGACGGGCGCTACCTGCCGTTCGAGGGGGGCGGCGCGGTCAGCAGCTGGCGCCTCGAGCTCCCCGACCAGCTGCGCACGTTCGACTACACGACCATCCCCGACGTGATCCTGCACTTGAGCTACACGGCACTCGACGACGACGGCTTCCGCACCACGGTCGAGACCGGAATCGTCAACGCCCTCACGAGCTACGCGGCGACCAACGGGCTCTACCGGCTGTTCAGCCTGCGCCACGACTTTCCCGACGCCTTCTACCAACTCTTGCACCCCGTCGGCTCGAGTCAGGCCACGACGATCACGCTAGACCAGCGTCACTTCCCTTACTTCCTGCAGAGCAGGACGCTAACGGCCGCGGGCGCGACGGTGTTCGTTGAGCCGACCGGTCCCGCGCCGATCGATACGACCGGGCTCACGATCTCGGTCGGCGGCGTCGCTGGCGGCCCGTGGTCGACACCGGCCAACACGAACCTCCGCGCTGCGGATGTCGCACTAAGCGGGCCGGCTCAGGCGTCATGGGCGGTGGACGTGAATCAGGGGCGGCTTGACCCCACTACCGTGGGGGACGTCGCTGTCTTGCTGAAGTATCTCGTCGTCTAGCAGCGAACTACGCGTAGCCGTCGACCGCTTTCCGACGAAGTGGACCGCGCATGAGAGCTTCCTAAGGCCGGATGGATGCGGTCGGCTAGCGACTGAACACCAGGGCATAGCGGTCCGGTTCCCTAGGCCAAGAAGAACTGGGAGTCGCTTCATGGGCGGCTGGAATCTTATACGTCGTTACGCGAGCTCCGGCCTGTATACCGGCCGCTTGGAGCGTTCGGACGAATTCGGGCGAATCGCCGACGCCTTCTGTGGTGACAACCCAACTGCCTCCAGGTTTCAGCCGCGCTAGCCTTGCCTGGACGAACTGCGCCGAGACTGGGAAAGCCCGGCCGAGAGGAAACGGATAATCTTCTCGAATCAGGTCAAACTGCGCAGTCGGGGGCAGGTCTTCCACGCGTCCCTGGACGAACGCGCCACCCGACTGCTGATAGGCCCGTGCTTCGGTAGTTGCGACCGGATTAACCACTGTGACATTTCCGCCCCTCTCAGCGACACCCACGGCGTAATCGAATTCGGATGCGGTTTCTGCGCCCACCACGAGGACATTAACCGGCGATCCACCGCCGGAAGCCGGAGGATCGCCCACCGCTGCTGGGCCGGCAACCGGCCCCTGCTGCGTCGGTTCCGACGCACCTGGCGCACTCGCCGTCGGAGTCGCCGACGCGACCGGCTTTCGCTGGGCCAGTACCACTGCTCCCGCTGCGACCGGCGCAAGCGTTTCGGCCAGGCCGACGAGCCGCCCGATGCTGGCCGCTCTAGCCGGATCCACTCCGGCAAGCAAGGCGACGCCTTCCGCGGCTTTTCCGATTGGGGTGCCCACGTCGAAGTTGGTGACCTTCTCGGCGACAACCCTCTGTCGCTCCTGCGCGACAGTTCCCTGGCGGCCGCTCGGGAACATGTAAACGGTGGGATCTTGGGGCGGTGGGGGCGCGACGCGGTTAATGAGCTCGATCGGCACCTTCTGGATGCGAGACCTGACCACGAACTGCCGGATCACTCCGTGCTTTTTCATGAAGTCGCCTCTGGTCATGCCCCCCCAGGCCATCGTGACGTAGTCCTTGACCTCGTCGACGGTTAGCCCGTACTTGGCGAGCTCGCCCGCGTCGGAAGATTCAAGCCCCGTTGCGTCGACAAGTCCAACCGGGTTCGAACGGCAATACCAGAACGGATTCACACCATCAGCGAGTCCCTTCGGGTCGGGGCTTGACCATCGGCAAAGCCACGAGGCGTAGTAGCGCGCTCCGTGATAGTAGAAGCCGGTTTCGTGATCACGCTCCTTCCCGGTGTAGCGGTAGCGTTTCAACGACACCTCGACTGCGCTACGCCCTGCCTGAAACGATGTCGTCCCATATGGAAGGTATTCTTCGTAGCTGATCAGAGACGCCATCTCATCGAGCTCGAGCACAGCCGACCCAAGGTGGTTCGTAAGCTGGAATCGGATCGCTGTGCTTGGGGTCGTGGCCGGGCCGGAGGTCACGGTGAGCGGGGTCGCATCGATCGTCATCGTCTCTGCCAAGCAGATCAGCCGGGCGGCATCACTGACGTGAAGGCTGGTGCGCTCAAGGGTGATCGCACCGGTGGGGTCGTACTCGCGGTAGATCTCGTAGCCCCCGAGGTAGATGCGCTGCTTGGTGAGCGTGCCGCCCTGGTTGGTCGTGGCCTTGGTCACCCGCTCGCCCGCGGCGTCGTACCGGTACACGGTCATGCCGGGCAACCCGTTCGCCACGACCTGGCTGGCGGTCGCCGCGAGCTGATCCTTCCAGTCCCACTGCATCACCGGCAGGTGAGGCATCTGGGTGATGTTCCCGTGCGCGTCATAGCTGTACGGCGAGGTGGTTCCGCTCACGGACGTCGAGGTCAGGCGGTTACTCGACGGGTCGGCGTACTCGTAGGTCCGAGTCCAGTTGCCGCTCGTCTGGGTCGTGTGCGCGACCTGCTCGATGTTGCCGACCGGGTCATAGACGTAGCGCTCGGTGTATCCCGTGAGCGCCTGGAGGTCATTGGGGTTCGGGAGGTTGGCCGTCGCCGCGTCGTTCCAGCTCGGCGGGACGACCGTGGCGTTCGCGATGAGCTCGCGGCCGGTCGCAACGGTCAGCCGGTAGGTCGGGTCGTAAGTGAAATCACCGTCGGGGACGACCTGCGCGTTGTTGTAGAAGATCGTCTGCTGGGCTGCGTCGGCGATGTGGGTGATATTGCCGACGGGATCGTAGGTGTACGCGAGATCCTGAAGAACGGCTGAATCGGACGACCTCGTCGTCTTCAGCTCTGTCAAGCGGAACGTCTCTGGGTCGTATGAATAACTGGTGATCGCACCGTTGCCGTACGCAATGCGCTGACGCTGCCCCTTCGCGTCGTACGAGACGTTCGTGACAAACGGCGTGGCGGCACCCGAGCCCTGGCGGTTGACGCTGACCGCCGCCAGCAGGCCGCGCTCGTTGAACGTCGGCGTCGTCACGCTCGCATCGGGCGCACTCGACGTAACCACCCGACCCAGGGCGTCGTAGGTGGTCGTCATCGTGAAGATCTCGCCGGTGAGCTTTGGTGGACTGCCGAAATCGAGTAGCTCACGCGAGGCCGAGACGATGTTGCCGGCGAAATCGCGAGCGAGGGTCGTCGACCGCCCCCCGCCGTCGTCGTGCTGATACACCACGCCGCACAGGTTGAGCTGCTGCGCGTTCGGGACGCCCTCGCCGTAGAGGGTCACCTCAGGCAGCTGCGAGACGCCGGCGCCGTCAAGGGCCTGGAGCACGAGCGGCCGGCGCAACGGATCGTAGGTCGTGGTGACCGTGAACCCGCGGCTGTCCCACGCCTGCAGCAACGCCCCCGACGCATTCGTGAGCAGCCAGCGTTCGCCGGCGTCCGCGCTCCAGCGGTGGAGCTCGCCGCCCGCGAGGTCGTAGTCCTGCCGGAGGACGTCGCGACCGCGCGGATCGTTGGTGACGCGGACGTGGCCCTGGATGTCAAGCGTCAGGGTCGTGACGAAGCTCACGCCGCCGCCGTTGTCGGCCGTTGTGCGGAACGCCCGTCCGAGCACGTCGAAGTCGCTCAGTCCCGGTGTGTCAGCGTGGGCCAGCGCCTTGACCGCGGCCGATGCCTCGGCGGCGATGGCGCTGAGCGAACCGGTCGAGCGCTCCGTGTACCACGCGCTCTCCCTGACGGTGTCGTTCTCGTCGGCGGTGATCGTCTGCCAAGGTGTGACCGTGATCTTCCGGACCGTCCCGTTCGGGTTGTCCACCCGATACGCCCTCCCGAGCGGGTCATAGCGAGTGATCGCCGTCACGCCCTGGGTCACGAGCGCGGCCTCATCGGTATAGGCGGAGCTCGTATCGAAGAACGGCTCGTAGGCCTTGACCGGATGGCCCTTGTTGTCGTAGACGACCTTGCCGGTTCCGACCCAGCGCGTGACCGGACCGCCCGGCACGTAGGCAGGATCGCCCGGCGCCGGCTCGGCCTCGACCTTCGTCATCGCGACGCGCCCGAGCCCGTCCGTGTAGGCACTGCTCTCGAGCCAGGGCGTGTTCGGATCACGGTGGCGCACGCGCGATCGGGTGGTGACCGACGCCGGCACCGACGCGAGGTTGTAGGCCAGCGTCGTCGTCGGGTCATCGCCCGGCGCAGCCTCCGGGCTCGTCGTGTCGAGGTGATCGCCTTGATCGGCCCCCGCAAGGAGCTTGCCCATCACCGCCGTGGCCACGACGCGTTCAAGCGCATCGCAGCGAACACCGGTGCGGTTGCCATTAGGATCTGTCATCAGCCACGGGGCGCACATCCGGAAGTTGATCTGCGCCTGGGTCGTGTTGCCGACCGCGTCGCGCGTGCCCGTCACGAACATCTGGTGTGCGCTGTCGTAGGTGACGGTGGCGATGTTTCCCCAGGGGTCGACGGAGCCGTGCGGGAGGTAGAAGCTCGCCCGCGCGGCGGATGCGTCGGGTGGGGCGGGCCCCGCGGAATAAAGCAGCCGCGACGACGGTGCCCACAGGCTTCCGTCCCCGTCGAGATCGACGAATGCGCCATCGCTCACTAGCGAAGCGACCGCGGCGGACATCCCCGCCGTGCCAAGCTTTGGACCTAGCACGGCGCCGAGGAGCGGCTGGGTGAGGCGCAGCGTGTACTTGCGATAGACCAGGCCGAGCGAGTCGACGGCGTCGTCCGCATTCGCCGGGCGATAGGGCAGCTCGGTCAGCCCGTCGCTCATGTAGATTGTCCGGTGGCGGCCGACCAGACGTCGCTGCACGGTCGTGCCGTCCGGCGTGGCCGCGTAGTCGATATCGTGCGCTCCGGCGAGCTCGGACAGAAGTCGATCGGGATCGAGCAGCGCCGACGCGGACAGCGCGATTCCCGTTAGCTCGTACGCTCGCGACTCCGTCACCAGGCCCAGCCTGTACCAAGCCGCGTTCCCGTCGGCATTGACGTAATCGCTCTCGCCGTAGCTGATGAGCGCGGTCGACTGGACGGCGGGCCAGCCGGCTCCGCTTGCTTGCGCACGGCGTGGATAGCCGACCGAGGCGTGTCGCAGCACGTTGCCGTAACCGTCGATCGTCAGTGTCAGCTCGTGTGAGACACGCGGGTCGGCCGGGTTACGCTCATAGTGATAGCTGACCGCCTCGCGCTCCCAGGCGTAGAAGACGCCGTAGGAGCCAGCGGCAGGCGGCTGGACCATGTCGACCTCATAGCGGTGCTCGCTCGTCATGTACGGGTTACCCTGAGCGGCGCTCCCGTCGAGGGCGTAGATCTCCTGGCGCAGGACATGTCCGCGCAGTGCGCGACAGGCCTCGCGGAGTTGCTCCGCGGTCAACCCCGTCGACGATGGGGTCGAGGGCAGCTCGGCGAAGAACGCCGTCGGCGCGAGCTGCTGCGCGGCCAGGTCGAGCGCCCAGTACTCCTGGGCGAGCCGGGCGGCGATGTCGTCGGCCCCGAAGTACGCGCCGGTGTGGTACCAGGTCTTGGTCAGCACCGGCGGCAGGTCGAACTCGTCCCCTTCCTGAGGCGGAAGCGAAGTGAACGTCCCGCTGCCGCTCTGCGCCGGCAAGGTATCGGTATCCGTCGCGTCAACCCGGGCGAAGCCGCGGAACTCCCGCTCGACGCCGTCGTAGTAGCCGTGGTGATAGCTGTAGGTGGAGACGTAGCTTGTGCCGCTGACCGTCTCGTCGACCTGCACACGCTCGACGACGTGGACAGGGAAGGGCAGCCGGGTCGCCCAGGGAGTCTCCTGCGCGCGGTCTTGCAGATAGAACTTGGTCGACGGCGCGTAGGTGAGCGTCGTCGTCGCGCCCAGGTTGTTGACCGTCTGCGTGAGCAGGTGGGGCTTGACGCCCGCGGTGAGATCGATGTACCGCAGTGGCGCACGCGCGTCGCCGGGAAGCGCGGAGGTCCACGCTAGGCACGCCGTGCCCGTCCCGAGCAAATCGAACACGCTTGCCTCCACGTTCGGGGTCACCGGCGGGAACTGATTAAGAGGCGAACCCGTGCTCCAGCCGTTGCCGGACAGGTTGAACCAGACGGTCGCCGCGGAGCCGAGGTAGACGAGGTCCGCCGTCCCCGATCCATCGATGTCGGCCAGGCGGATGTGGCGGGCGTCGAACTGGTCACTGACGTCGAACACCGGCGCGTCGTTCATCGTCACCATGGCTCCGAATTGGCAGTAGCCCAGGTTCGGCCAGTAGCACACCTCGCCGTTCCAGATGCGCACGAGATCGGTCAGTCCGTCGCCGGTCATGTCGGCCAGAACGATCGAGCTCGTCTGGTCGGCGAACACGACGGCCGGACCCTGCTCCTCGTCGAATGGCTTGGCGACCCGGTCAGACGGCGCGAAGCCTTCGAGGACCTGCCACTCATACCAACTCAGCGCCTCGTCCTCGGTGATCAGGACATCGGCGAGACCATCTCCATTGAGGTCCACGAACCGCAGGT
>Ga0335074_10006070_pt1 | contig 16730 bp, 15 predicted proteins | sample Lox_Sample_23_FD_206715 | JGI IMG/M metagenome (GOLD analysis project Ga0335074, IMG submission 206715) | Soil microbial communities from Loxahatchee National Wildlife Refuge, Florida, United States - Lox_Sample_2.3 | ecosystem: Environmental > Terrestrial > Soil > Wetlands | place: USA...
GGCCGACGCCGAGCGCCAGCTCGCCGCCGCGCTCGGCGACCTCGGTCTCGATTTCGAGGACGCTCCCGGCGAGGCCGCTTTCTACGGGCCAAAGATCGATGTGCAGGTCACCGACCCGGCGGGTCGGGAGGAGACCTTGTCGACCGTACAGCTCGATTTCAACCAGCCGGAACGTTTCGACCTCCTCTTCATGGGCTCCGACGGCGCGAGCCAGCGGCCCGTGATGATCCACCGCGGGGTGATGTCCGCGATGGAACGGCTGGTCGCGCACCTCATCGAGCAGTACGCCGGGGCGTTCCCGCCGTGGCTCGCCCCGGTGCAGCTGCTGGTGCTCCCGGTCACCGACGGCAACGCGCGGCAGGCCCGGCTGGTCGCCGCCCGGGCAGCGGACGCGGGGCTGCGGGCTGACTGGGATCCGGCGGACGCCACCCTGGGTGCCAGGATCCGCCGGGCCCACGACCGGCGGATCCCGTACATCGCGGTGATCGGCGATCGGGAGGCGGAGGGCGACGCCGTCGCGCTGCGGCTGAGGGACGGCCGTCGCCTCAGCAGGATCGGCGTCGACCGGCTGATCTCGGACCTGGCCGGTTTGGTCGCCAGCCGTTCCGCAGACCTCGGCTTCCGGTGACGGGGAATCAGCCGGAGGCTGAGGACAGGCGGCCGCTATCGTGGTTCGCCATGCAGGGCCAGCAGGCCGACGCCGGCCAGGCCGAGCCCGGCGCGCCGGGCGAGGCCGTGCTCGCGCAGGCGCTCGCCGCGTACCGGGAGGCGCTCGGGCCGAGGCTGATCGCCGCGTACGCACTCGGCAGCCTGGCGCACGGGGGGTTCAGCCCGCTCGTGAGTGACGTCGATCTCGGGCTCGTCCTCGACGACCCGTTCCGCATGAAAGACCGATTCACGATCCGGAGCGTGTCCAGCGCCGTGCGGGCCAGCGGATCGCCCCTGCACCAGCGGCTTTCGGTGTTCTGGGGGACACCGTCGACCCTGCGGGGCACGGTCAGCGGCGGCAGGTTCCCCCCGCTGGACCGGCTTGACCTTCTCGAGTACGGCCGGCTGCTGGCCGGGACCGACGTTCGCGACGCCGTCGCCCGCCCAGGCCGGGCCGAACTGCTGGTGGCCGGCGCGCGGTTCGCGCTGGGCGCGCTGGGCGGTGACCCTGATCTGGCGGGCCGGGTCAAGAGCCTGGTCATGCGCGATAAGCGGGGCGACGACCCGGTGCAGGAGATCCGCACGCCCGCGCTGCTGGCATCGCGCGGGCCCCGGCGGGTGACCAAGGTCGTGCTGTTTCCGGCCCGGTTCCTGTTCACCGCGGCCACCGGCCGGGTGGGCACCAACGCGCTCGCCGCCGAGCACTATCTGGCCGACCCGGACGCCCCCGCCGGCAGCCTCGTCGCCGCGGCGGTCGCCTGGCGCGCCGCGCCGCCGGCCGAGGACGAGGCCGCCGACTTGCTCGGCCGCGAGCTCATGCCGCTGTACCGGCACTACATCGACGATCACGTCGCGCGTCTCGAGGACGCCGGCGCGCAGCGGCTGGCCGGCCGGTTCCGCCGGTGGCGGGCCCGGCTGCTGGCCTGACGCCGGCTCTAGCCTGGTCCCTGGCGGGACCACGGGCGGAAGGTGATCTGGATGGCTCGGTCAGCGACGCGAACGTCGGGCTTCTTGCGGAGCTTCTCGTTCGCCGGGCAGGGCGTATGGCACGTCGTCCGCACTCAGCGCAACATGCGGGTCCACCTGGTGATCGCGCTGGCCGCGGTCGTGGCCGGCGTGATCCTGCACATCGGCGCGGCGGACTGGGCCTGCGTGCTCACCGTCATCGGGCTCGTGCTCACCGCCGAGACGCTGAACACGGTCGTCGAGGCGCTCGTCGACCTGTGCACGGACGAGTACCACCCGCTGGCCAAGGTGGCCAAGGACATGGCCGCGGGCGCGGTGCTGCTCTCGTCGGCTGCCGCGGTCGGCGTCGGCCTGGTCGTGTTCCTGTCCCGGCTGCTCCGGGGATCAGGCTGACCTGCGGCCGTGACCGGAGCGCGGCGTGGTGCTGGCCAGCGCAGACCAGGCGACCCCGTAAGGTCTTAGGCGGGGGCTCGTGATGGATCGGGGAGGGCATGAAGCGGATCTCATGGCTGGCTGCTGCCTGCGCTGCGGGCTGGGCGGGGGCGCGGCTCGCCGCCGCCGACCGCGACCGCCGCATCGAGGCGCCGGTGACGCCGCTGATGTCGTTCACCCCGCAGGTCACCGCGGCCGCGCTGCTCAGCCCGCTGGTGCTGCGCCGCAAGGGCCCGGCGGCCACCGCCGTGCTCTCCGGTGCGGCGCTGGCCGCTGTGATGCTGCCGCGGGCCATCCAGCGGCCGCAGCCGATGACCCGCGGCCCGGTGCTGCGCGTGATCACGGCGAACCTGATGCACGGGCAGGCCGACATGGAGGAGCTCGTCAGCCTGGTCCGGCGCACCGGCACCGACGTGCTGTTTCTCCAGGAGCTCACCGAGACGGCGGTGATCGGGCTGAAGCAGGCCGGGCTTACCGACCTGCTGCCGCACGAGATCATCGACGTCAGGGGGGCCAGCGCGTATGGCTCAGGGATCTATGCCAGATACCCGCTCGGCAACGGGCTGACGATCAAGCCGATAGCCGTCGCCCAGCCCACGGCGCGGCTGCAGCTTCCCGGCGGCCAGCGCGCCGACCTGATCTGTGTCCACCCGCACCCGCCGAAGCCGATGTGGTCGCGGCGGAACGTCGCCCGGTCGCGCGGGGAGCTCACGGTCCTGCCGCCACCGGCGGATCCGGGCGCCGAGCCGCCGCGCGTGCTCGCCGGGGACTTCAACGCCACCGCGGATCACGCGTACTTCCGCGACCTGCTGGCGCAGGGGCACGTCGACGCCGCCATCCAGATGGGCAAGGGGCTGGTCGCAACGTGGGCACCGTGGGGACCCTACGGCGGTCCGGGGATGCTCACACTCGATCATGTCCTGATCGATCCCCGCTGCACCGTGCTCGCGGCCGCGGTGCACCGACTGCCGGGCAGTGACCACAAGGCTGTGTACGCGGAGTTCCGGCTCCCCGGCTAGCCCACTCCGCTGGCCATATGGGCAGCCGTCATCTCGCTGGCCGCCCCGCCAGCGACCGCGAACGCTGACCCGCTCCTCGCTGGATCTCAGCCATGGTTTTGCTGCTGCTCCCTCAGCCTGGCATTGGCCTGCGCGATGTCCTCTGCCGTCCGGCCGGTTGCCTTGAGATATGCCTCACCGTCGTCGTCGGGCCTCTGCTGGCGGATGCGCACAAGCTGCGGAATACCGAGAGCCGCGGCACCGAGCACGAGTCCGATCACGCCGCCGATGATCGCGATTGCCATGACGGTACCGCCTCCTACAGCGCCTGAGCAGCGCGTTGCCTTCTACAATAGTTGCTTAGAGCATTCTTCTGTCAAACGCCAACGCCTCTCGCTTGGTGCACGCAAGGGCTGGCAGGCCGCCTCGCGCGACTTTATGCCTTCTACCTGCGGTTAGGTTCTACTCGACTCCAGTGGTTAGCTTCAGCCGGATAATAGAGTGCATAAGAAATCATTGCTATAGGCAGTTGAAGTGGGTGTGCATGAGCCGGGACGTGCCGGACGACGTGGTGGTGGACGCGGTGCTGACGGCGAGCCGGACGCTGGTGGCTGTGGCAGAGCAGTCGCTCGGGGCGGCTGCGGAGGAGACAACCCTGGCGCAGTATCGGGCGCTGGTGGTGCTGGCGTCGCGCGGGTCGCAGCGGCTGGTGGACCTGGCGCGGGCGCTGGAAGTGACGCCGCCGACGGCGGGAAGGATGTGTGACCGGCTGGTGCGTAAGGGCCTGATCCGGCGGCACCGGGCCCGCTCTGACCGCCGCGAGGTTCAGGTATCGATCACCGCTGCGGGCAGGCAGGTCGTGGACCAGGCAACCGCACGGCGGCGGGACCTCATCGCCGAGATCCTGAGCCGCATTCCCGTCCGCCAGCAGGCGGCCGTTGCCGCTGCGTTCCGGTCGTTCGCCGCAGCAGCGGGCGAAGTGCCCGACAGCCAGTGGCCCGAGCAGGTGGCCGTGACAGACGCTGCCGGCGAGCCGAAGGCGCGGCGCACCCCCACGGCAGCCGGTGCCGCGGGGCTCACATGACCGGGACGACGACCGGCATCCCCCGGCTGAACACACGGGTCGCGGGCTGGCTGCGCGGGTCGCGGGCGGGCTTGTTCGTGATCGCGATTCTGGTCGGGGCTGGCTCGGGCCTGGGCGCCGTCGCGTTCCGGTACCTGATCTATTTCGTTACGTGGCTGGCAACCGGCCACGTCCAGTTCGGCCAGGCGGGATATACCGGCAGTGCGCACTTGCCGTGGCTGGGCCTGGGGTTCTTCGTGGTCATCCCGGTGCTGGGCGGCCTGGTGTACGGGCCGCTGATCTACCGGTACGCGCGCGAGGCGCGCGGGCACGGGGTTCCCGAGGTGATGGTCGCGGTGGCAGAACGTGGCGGCCGGATCCGCCCGCAGGTCAGTGTCGTCAAGGCGGTGGCGTCGGCGGTGTGCATCGGCACGGGCGGGTCGGTGGGCCGAGAGGGCCCGATCGTGCAGATCGGCTCAGCGCTCGCATCGGCGTTCGGCCAGTGGACGCGGATGCCGGAGAACCGGATGCGGATCCTGGTTGCGTGCGGCGCGGCCGGGGGGATCGCGGCGACCTTCAACGCGCCGATTACCGGGGTGTTCTTCGGCGTGGAGATCATCCTGCGGGAGTTCTCGGTGGACGCGCTGTTCACGGTGATGCTGTCGGCCATGCTGGCCGACGCGATCGCGATCCCGTTCCTGGGAGATGGCCGGTTTCTGTCCGGATTCCCCTCCGGCATCAGCCTGGTCCATCCGGGCGATTACCTGCTGGTCGCGGTCCTCGCCGTGGCCGCGGGCCTGGTCGGGCTGGGCTTCAAGGCCGTCTTGTACAAGATGGAGGACGGGTGGGACCGGCTGTGGGGCAACCGGCCGGAGTGGGCGCGCCCGGCCGTGGGTGGTATCGCACTGGGCTTGCTGCTGCTCGCGCTGCCGCAGATGTACGGGGTCGGCTATCCAGTGATGTACAAGGCGGTGGCCGGAGACTACGTTCTGTGGTTTCTGATCTTGCTGGCAGCGGGCAAGATCCTGGCCTGCAGCCTGACCCTGGGCATCGGCGGCTCGGGCGGGGTGTTCGCGCCATCGCTGTTCGTCGGCGCCACCTCCGGCATGGCCTTTGGCGAGATCGCCCAGCATGCCTTCGGGCCGGGCGCGGGCCCGCCTGCCCTGTACGCGGCCGTAGCAATGGGCGCGGTGTTTGCCTCAGCCGCCCGCGCGCCCCTGACATCGGTCGCCAGTGTCGTGGAGATGACCGGCGACTATGCCCTCACCCTGCCGGTGTTGCTGGCCGTCGCGATCGCGACCGCGATGTCGCGTGCGCTGAGCTACGGCAGCATCTACACGGCCAAGCTGCTGCGCCGCGGAACCGACATCGACCGGGCCGCGCCGTGGCGTGCCTTCGGCGACCTGAAGGCCGCCGACGCGATGCGACCCTTCCCCGCGCCCCTTCCGGTGCCAGCCCCGCCCCACACCGCCAGCATGGGCAGCGCCGGGCCCGCAACCCCGCCAGCACCGGCGATCCTGGGCGAGGTTACCGGCCACGGCGACCCTCAGGCTGTGTACGCGGGCGAGTCACTCGCGCTGACCCTGCGCCAGCTCGCCGCCTACGGGCGGGACGGGCTGCCGGTCCTGTCGGCCGATGGCCGGGAAGTCCAGGGCTGGATCACCAACGCCAGCGTGCTGCAAGCGGTAGCAAGCCAGATCGGCGCGTCTTCACCGCACGCACCAGCTGACGGGGCCGATCGTCGGCCGGGCACCGCAGACAGCCTGCCGCCCGACCCGCTGCCCGGCTACCAGGTACTGGAATTCACGATCAGCGCCGAAGCAGCCACGGCAGGCCGCACGCTGGGCAGCATTAGCCTCCCCGCGGGAAACATCCCGGTATCGGTGCTGCGTGACCGGATCCTGCGGGAACCCGACCCCGACCTCGTCCTTGCCGCAGGCGACCGGGTCAGCGTGCTCACACCCCCGCCTGGCTCTCCGCGGTGAGCTGCGCCAGCCAGTCGCGGCTTGCGATGGCGATCCTGGCCGGCACCCCGAGCTCGCGGAGCTGGTCGGCCGCGGCGGCCATCTCGTCGGTGCGCCGCGCGGCGTGGGTGATGCTGCCCTCTTCGAGGCGGTTCAGCATGTCCATGCCGATGTCCTCGGCGATGTTCTCGCGCAGCCAGTCCTCGCAGCCGGCGGCGCGTCCGGCCCGCAGCGACTCGGTCACCGCCGCCGCCATCCCCTTGTAGAACACGCTGCGGCACAGCTTGCGGCTCGCCGCGGCGCCCGCCGGCCCGGCGATGGCCTCGGCGTTCCCGCCCAGAGCGGTCAGTGCGGCCGCGACTGACGCCGCCGCCGCCCCGCTGACCAGCATCGGCGTCCCGATACCGCGGCCGGGAACCGGGGCCATCATCGCCACGTCGGCGAACGCGATCCCCCGCTGCCGGGCGCTGGCCGCCAGCCGCTGCTTGAGCTCGGCCGAGGAGGTGTTGAGGTCCGCGTAGAGCACCCCGCGCGAAAGGCCAGGCTCTGACGCGGCGAAGGCGCCCTCGGCCTCGTGCGCCGTGGTGAGGCTGAGCACAAGATCCGCCCCGGCGCACGCTTCGGCGTCGCTGCCGGTCGCGACCACCCCCTCGGGCGCGGCGACCGCGGGGTCGTAGCCACGCACGGTCACCCCGGCCGCAGCCAGGTCGCGGCTGATCGCCGAGCCAGCCTCGCCGAGCCCGAGCACGGCGACCACCCTGATCTCGGCACGTTCCTCGCTCACGGCGCTCCTCTCCTGCATGCCCGTCACCCGAAGACTGCCACCCGGTAACGAGCGAGGCCAATCGGGGCATGCCCGATCACCGGGTCGGGCCCCGACGTCTAGGAGGATGGCGCCAGAAGGGTGCCACGGGCGGAAAGGACTCTGCGGTGAAATACCTCAACGAGCAGATCGGCCGGCTGGCCCAGGGCCGGGGAGCCGGCGAACACTGACGTTCACCGATCACCGTTGGGGCTGCCCTGGCCCGCCGGGTGCACCGAGCGTGCCGCGTCTGTCAGCCACTGCTCCAGCGCGGTCCGGGCCTGCGCCGGCGAGAGGCCAGCCACGAGCTCGCGGACCTCGGAGGTGGTGAGGCTTCGCGGCATGGCCACGAGCTGCATCGCGTGCAGCCGCATCGCCGGGCTGGGCTCGGCCCCCGCCTCGGCGGCCAGAAACGCGGTGATCCGGTCCTCGTATTCGGCCCACAGCCGCAGCAGCCCGGAGCGGATGGCCGCGGACTCGCCGTAGCCGCGGTGGAAGCCCTCGAGCCCGGCTGCCGGATCGTCCTGGCTCCGGATCTGCGCGGCGAGCTCGCCTGCCACCGCCTCAGCGGGCGTCGTGCCGGGGCGGCGGGCCGCCAGCGCCGCGATGATCTCGTCGATTAGCCGGTTGTCGGCGAACGCCAGGTCCTCCTTGGCCCGGAAGTACACGAAGAGCGTCTTGACCGAGACGTTCGCGGCGTCGGCGATCTCGGCGACGGTGACGTTGTCGAAGCCGCGCTCCTCGAACAGGCGCTGGGCGGTCCGCACGATCGCCGTCCTCGTGAGGGCCTTCTTGCGCTCCCTGAGCGGCAGCGCGGCGAGTTGCTCCGCGGTCACATCACCGACCATAGCAGGAAAACGAGCTTGACACGAAAAAGTAAGTAACTTACCTTACCTATTGACTCACCCATAGGTCGTGAAGCGCGGAACCCGCGCGGGATTCGGAGGGCCGGGGAGCCCACCTGGAGGGAACGATGTCTGCGCAGACTTCCACCAGCACCGTCACGGACAAGTCGCGCCGCGCGATCATGCTGATCCTGGTGCCACTGATGCTGGTGCTGTTCATCTCGAGCCTGGATCAGACGATCGTGGCGACCGCGCTGCCGACCATCGGGCGGAACCTGCACGACCTGACCGGTGCGCCGTGGGTGGCCACCGCTTACCTGCTGACCAGCGCGATCACCACGCTGCTGTTCGGCAAGCTCGGCGATATGTACGGCCGCAAGGCGATCTTCCAGATCTCGATCGCGGTGTTCCTCGTCGGCTCGGCGCTGTGCGGGACGGCGCAGAGCATGCTGGCGCTCGTGCTGTTCCGCGGGCTGCAGGGGGTCGGTGGCGGCGGGCTGAACTCGCTGGTCCAGGCGATCACCGGCGACGTCGTCGCGGCCCGGCAGCGGGCCAGATACCAGGCCTACCTGGGGATCGTGGCCACGGTCGCGCTGATCGCCGGGCCGTTCCTCGGCGGGCTGTTTTCCGACGATCTGTCCTGGCGCTGGATCTTCTACATCAACCTCCCGATCGGGATCGTGGCGCTCGCCGCCGTGGCCGCGTGGCTGCACCTGCCTCGCCGCGCCGGCTCCGGGCGCATGGACGTGGCCGGGGCCGTGCTCGCCGCCGTGGTCACGACCACGCTGCTGCTGGGTGCGACTTGGGGCGGGGCCCGATACGGCTGGACCTCGGCCCCGGCGCTCGGGCTGCTCGTGATCGGCGTTGCCGCCCTGGCTGCCTACCTCGCGGTCGAGCGCCGGGCCGCCGAGCCGATCACCCCGCTGCACCTGTTCCGCAACTCGATCTTCACGATCGCTTCGGCGCAGTTCCTGCTGGCCACGATGGTGCTGTTTGTGGCGATGCTCTACGTGCCGCTGTTCGAGCAGACTGTCCAGCATCGCTCGGCGTTCACCGCGGGGCTCTTCGACATCCCGCTGCTGGTCGGCCTCGTTGCGGCCACCGCGCTGGCCGGGCCGCAGATCTCCCGCTCCGGCCGGTACAAGGGGTACCCAGTCATCGGGGCCATCCTGACCGGCGTCTCGATGGGGGTGCTAAGCCTCGCCGGCCAGCACACCGGCGCGCTTGAAATCGCCGCGGTGATGGTCGTGGCCGGCGCGGGCATCGGCTTCTTTGTCCAGGTCGCGCTCCTCGCCGGGCAGAACGCGGTCGACCACCGGTATCTCGGCGTGGCGACCGGCGCGCTGAACTTCTTCAAGAGCATCGGCGGCGCGCTCGGCGCGGCGGTGTTCGGCGCGATCCTCGCCGCCGCCCTTCCGGCCGTACCGAGCACGGCGCGCTATGTCTCCGCGTTCGCAGCCGTATTCCGGTGGACCGTCCCGTTCATGGCCCTGGCCTTGGTTCTGGCGCTTCTGATGCGGGAGAAGCCGCTGTCCGAGGAGATGATCGAGGTCGCCAGGGGCGAGGCCGAGGTCCCGGAGTACTGACCGGTCCCGACCGGGCAGACTAGGCGGGTGGACGTGCTGACGGTCACCGAGCTTGGCGACTCATCCGTGGTGCTGCGTCGGGCCGAGGTGGCGGACGTGCCGACGATCGTGCAGCTGCTGGCCGCCGACCAGCTGGGCGCCGCCAGGGACGGCGTGACGACACCCGATGACCTGGCCAGCTATGAGCGGGCGTTCCACGAGATCGACCGCGACCCGGCGCACATCCTTATGGTCGCGCAGTCCGGCCCGGACGTCGTGGGGACGCTGCAGCTCTCGTTCATCCCCGGGCTGGCCCGCCACGGCGCGCTGCGGGCGCAGATCGAGGCCGTGCGGGTGGCGGACGCCTGGCGTGGCCGCGGCCTCGGCGCCGCGATGATGGACTGGGCCATGGCCGAGGCACGGCGCCGGGGCTGCGCGCTGGTGCAGCTGACCAGCGACAAATCCCGGTCCTCCGCGCACCGGTTCTACGAGCGGCTCGGCTTCGTCGCGTCGCACGAGGGGATGAAGCTCGCTCTCTGAGCCGTGCTCCCGGGCCGATCGGGCTGGGCGCCCGGTCGGGACCCGGCCGCCAGGCGAGCCGCCTTCGTGGTCAGGTACTGCTGCTCGCGCAGGTTCTTGGTCAGGGCGGCGGCGGTGCGGAACTCGGCCGCCGCCGCGGCCTGATCGCCGGCCTGCTCGAGCAGGTGAGCACGCACGGCGTGCAGCCGGTGATGGTCGCCCAGCCGCTGGTCGAGGCCGTCGAGCAGGGCAAGGCCCGCGCCCGGGCCCTGCGCCATCGCCGCTGCGGCGGCCCGGTTCAGCCGGGCCATCGGGTTCTGGGTCATCGACTCGAGCACGCCGTAGAGGGTGAGGATCTGCGGCCAGTCGGTGTGGTCATGATCGGGAGCCTGGTCGTGAAGGGCCGCGATCGACGCCTGGATCTGGTACTCGCCGACCTGCCCGCGGGGCAGCGCCTCGGCGATCAGCCCGAGGCCCTCGACGATCAGCCGCCGGTCCCACCGGCTGCGGTCTTGCTCGGCGAGCGGGATTAGGTCGCCGCCCGGGCCGCTGCGCGCCGGCCGCCTCGCCTCGGTGAGCAGCATGAGCGCGAGCAGGCCGGCGGCCTCGGGTTCTTCCGGCGCGGCGGCGTGAATCGCCCGGGCCAGCCTGATCGCCTCGCCGGACAGGTCGGTGCGGGCCAGATCGGGCCCGCTGCTGGTCGTGTAGCCCTCGTTGAACAGCAGGTACACGACATGGAGCACCTGCGCGAAGCGTTCCGGGCGGTCATCGTGAGCGGGCAGGGCGAACGGCTGGCCAGACGCCTGGATCCTGGCCTTGGCCCGGCTGATCCGCTGGGCCATCGTCGACTCGGGAACCAGGAACGCGGCCGCGATCTCGCGGGTGGTCAGCCCGCCGACCGCGCGCAGCGTCAGCGGGATCGCCAGCGCCGGGCTGAGCGAGGGGTGGCAGCACATGAACATGAGGATCAGCGTGTCGTCGCGCCCGGGCGCGGGGTCCGGGCTGGCCACCGACCACGAGGCGGCCAGCTGCTCCCTCCGGCGGCGTGCCTCCTCGCTGCGGTAGGCGTTGGCCAGGCGGCGGGAGGCCACCCGGATCAGCCAGCCGAGCGGGTTGTCCGGCCGCCCGTCGCGCGGCCAGGCGGCAGCCGCAGCGATCAGCGCCTCCTGCGCCGCGTCCTCGGCGTCGGCGAAGTTCCGGTAGCGGCGCACGAGCGTACCGAGGACCTGCGGCGCCAGCTCGCGCAGCAGGTCCTCGGTGGTACCCGGCGTGGTCACAGCTCCGGGTCGGGGGCGCTGAGCACCTCACGCACCTCGATCCGCTGCCTGATCGGCACCCCGTCCGGGCCGGGCGACGCCGACGCCCGGGCGGCGATCTCGATCGCCCGCTCGGCCGAGTCGACGTCTACCAGGCGGTAGCCGGCCAGCAGCTCCTTGGCCTCCGGGTACGGGCCGTCGGTGATCACTGGGGCGCTCTTCCCGTCGCTGACCACGAACCTGGCCTGCTCAGGCCCGGCCAGGCCCTGTGCGTCGACCAGCTCGCCCAGTTCCGCCAGCTCAGCGTTGAGAGCTATCTGGAACGCGATGTGTGCCTGGATATCCTCCGGAGCCCACTCGCTCATCGGCGCGCAGTCCGACTCGACGCCTCCGTAGTTCTGCAGCAGCATGTATCGCATCGCTCCATCCTCCCTGGTCGTGCGGGGCTCCGTCGGCGCCGCTCACCCAGGTGTCATCGCCGCGATCCGATTCTCGACATGATCGGGCCGGAAATTTACTCGGCTTTCCCGGCCGGCTGCGGCGCAGGAAGCGTCTCGCCGGTCTCCAGCAGCGTCTTCAGGCTGGCGAGGATCGCCGGCCCTGCCCCCGACCCGCACCCGCCGACCCGCACCCAGCCACTCGCACCCGCCGACCCGCACCCGCCGACCCGCACCCGCCGACCCGCACCCGCCGACCCGCACCCAGCCACCCGCACGAGCGACCTTTACTTCGGCTCAGTCAATTTCATGGGCAATATGCCCGATTTGCGGTCCTGAAACGAAGTAAACGTCGCTGTGAGGTGCCGCCGGGAATGTTGGCTCGCAGGCGGGGGTTGTGGTATGCATAGTTCTGTGAGCCCGCTATGGCGGGACGCGGCCTTTCTGCGGGCCGCCCGGCAAGGTAGCCGACTATCGAATCCGTCGCCTGAAGAGCTGCGAACATTACAGGGCTTTATCGCCGAACGCTCCGAGGCGTTCCCCGCCTGACGTAGCCACCCACCAGGGCTTCTGCGATCTGGGCGGAGCTAGAGAGCCTTCCCAGCGGAAATCACGCGACCTCGCGGGCATGCGTCTCCACGCCCCCGCCACGAGCTCTTTCAGCGTGCCCAAATTGGGCGCCGCCATCTTCGAAAGGAATCATTTATGACCACCATTACCCACGAGCAGCCGGTGGCTGCAGACAAGCCACCGGTGGTGGCCGCGAGCAAGCGGCCAGCACCCGCTGCCGACAAGCAGCCGGGGGCGCCGACGGCCGCGGCTCAGACGAGCGGCGACAGCGCACCGATCCAGGTGTCGGGAATCCTCGATATCGCGGACGGGCGTGCGTTCGTTCGCACGTCCGGCTACCGGATGGGCCGCGACGACGTCTACGTCCCCGCCGGCCAGATCCGTCAGTACGGCCTGCGCCGCGGAGACCACATCACGGGAACCGCGCGCCCAGCCGGGCAGGGCGGCGGCGACCGGCAGGGCCGCCGGGCCAAGACAAACACGGCGGCGAAGCATCCTGCGCTCGCACAGATCAGCGCGATCAACGGCCTGGAGCCGGAGCGGTCGAAGACGCGCCCCGAGTTCGACCAGCTGACCCCCCTCTACCCGCAGGAGCGCCTCCGCCTGGAGGCTGGCTCCCCGTCGTCCGTGGCACGGATCATCGATCTGGTCAGCCCGATCGGCAAGGGTCAGCGCGGACTGATCGTGTCCGCGCCGAAGGTCGGCAAGACCATGGTGCTGAAGGCGATCGCAGAGGCCGTGGCCGCGGGCAATCCCGAGGTCCACCTGATGGTCGTGCTCGTCGGCGAGCGCCCGGAGGAGGTCACCGACCTGCGGCGGACCGTCGACGGCGAAGTGATCTTCTCCACCTTCGACCAGTCCGCCAGCGACCACATCATGGTCGCCGAGCTCGCCATCGAGCGCGCCAAGCGCCTTGTCGAGCTCGGCACGGACGTCGTCGTGCTGCTCGACTCGATCACCAGACTCGGCCGCGCGTACAACCTCGCCGCGCCCGCCAGCAGCCGGATCCTGGCTGGCGGGGTGGCGACCTCCGCCCTCCAGCCGCCGCGGCAGTTCCTCGGCGCGGCGCGGAACATCGAGGAGGGCGGCTCGCTGACGATCCTGTGCTCGGCCCTGATCGACACCGGTTCCCGGATGGACGACGTGTTCTTCGAGGAGTTCAAGGGGACCGGCAACATGGAGCTGCGGCTGCGCCGCGAGCTCGCAGAGAAGCGCCTGTACCCCGCGGTCGACGTCACGTCGTCCGGAACCCGCAGGGACGACCTGCTGATGCCGCCGCAGGAGCACGCCGCGGTCGACAGCCTGCGCCGTGCGCTGGCCGGGCTGGATCCGCAGCAGGCGCTCGAGCTGCTCCTGGACAAGACCCGCGACACCGCGTCGAACGCCGAGTTCCTGCGCCAGGTCCAGCGCAGCACCCCGAGCGCCCGGCTGGCGGCCTCCGCTTAAGTGACGGGGCGGACGCCCGCCGCGTGCCGCCGCGCCAGCTCGCGGTACACCTCGGGGTTGGTCTCGACCCACTGCTTCGCTCCCCCGGAGATCTCGCCGACGACCCGGGCCGGGACGCCGACGGCAAGCATGCCCTCGGGGATCACCATCCCCGGCGGGACCGTGCAGCCGGCCGCGACCAGAGCGTGGCGGCCCACGACCGCCTGGTCCAGGACGGTCGCGCCGTTGCCGATGAGCGCCTCCTCGTGCACGACGCAGCCATGGACCACGCACAGGTGGCCAACCGTGGCACCCTCGCCGATCTCGGTGACCGGGTCGCTGCCCCCGTGCAGGACCGAGCCGTCCTGGACGTTGGCGCCCCGCCGGACGACGATCGGACCGAAGTCGGCGCGCAGCACCGCGCCGTACCAGATCGACGCGTCGGCTTCCACCAGCACGTCCCCGACCAGAGTCGCGGTCGGCGCGATCCACGCCTGAGGGCTGACCTTCGGCTCGCGGCCTTCAAATGAGAACAGCGGCATTCGCCCATGATGCCCTAGCGCCCGCAGGGGCGGGCTCACGGCCAGCGGCGGCTTCCGCCCCCGGCTGGCGGCGCTCCTGCCGGCCTGCCAGCGCGAGAGCCCGCCCAAAAACCCCCTAGTGTGATCCAAGTCATATGTGTGATTAGCGTGGTTCCTGCATTGACGTGCTCGTTTGTGGTGCAGGTTAGGGACTCAGCAGCACCCCCGCGTGCGCGACGGTCACCAGCCCCCGGTGATCCCGTCGCCCTGAACCGCGCAGCGTCCGCACGCCGCTGGCCTCGCTCGGCCCGGTCAGCACTCTGGGTGACAGCCGAGCGCAACGCAGCGCGCGACCAAAGGCACCCCCGTGTCCCACCCAACCGCCAGGCATCAGAGGCCGCCGCGGCGGCCGCCTGCCCACCCCGCCCCGTACGACGAAGGCGCCTACGACCGCGGTCCTTACCAGGTGGCCGTCGACGGAGCCCGGTACGGCGACGGCGGCTACGAGGAAGCGCCGTACGACCTGGCCTCCTTCGGGCAGGCCTGGCGCGAGCGCGCCTTCGTCGACCAAGCCAGGTACAAGGAACCTCGCTACGAGCGAGCCCAGTACGGCGAAGGCTTCTATGACGGCGGCCGTCACCAGGAAGCCCCGTACGGGCAGGCCTTCTACGATCAGGCCCGGTACCACCAGCCGCAGTACGGCCAAGGTCTGTACGGCCAAGGTCTGTACGGCCAAGACCCGTACGAGCAGGACCCGTATGAGCAAGACCCATACGAGCAGGACCCGTATGAGCAAGACCCGTACGAGGAAACCCGCTTCAACGAGCCACGCAGCGGCGAAGCCCCGCACACCACCTACCACCGGCCCGTACTCGCTCGCCGCAAGCCCGGCGCGCACCGGCACGCCAGGCCGGCGCGGAAGCGGCGCAAGCCTGTGCGGATCGCCGCGGCCATGGCCGGTTCGGGCCTGCTGGTGGCGGGGGCAGTGCCCGTGGCGGCGCACTGGTGGCACCGGCCTGCCACTCACCCGGACGCCGACCAGGCAAGCCTCCCGGCCACGCCAGGCGCGGCTTCCGCTGCCCAGTCCTCCGGCCAGTCCGCGACGTCCCACAATGCCCTCGACCAGTGGGCGCAGATCCCCATCGGCAAGCACGTCGCCGCCGAGGCGAAGATCGCGCAGCGCGCCCGGCGGCGCGCCGCCGACCACCGGGCATCGCACTCGCCGCAGCCGAAGGCCACCGCGTCTTCCGCGTACCAGAACCCGCTGCGCGCCGTCAGTGATCTCGTTCTGGAACGCGTCGACATGGGGGTCGACTTCGGCGGAGCCGGCCCGGTGTACGCGCTCGGCGATGGGGTCATCACGAACGCTACCGGGGACTCTTCCGGGTGGCCGGGCGGCGGCTGGATCACGTACAAGCTGACCGACGGCCCGGACGCCGGGCTCGTGGTCTACGTGGCCGAGGATGTCAAGCCGACCGTCGAGGTCGGCCAGAAGGTGACGTCGTCGACCGTGATCGCGGACATGTTCAACGGCGGCGACGGCATCGAGACCGGCTGGGCAACCTCGGACAGCAGCACGGCCGAGTCGCAGATGGCCGCGGCCGGCAGCATCAGCGGCGGCGGCCCGTTCCCGACCATGGTCGGGCTCAGCTTCGACGCGGTGCTGGAGAGCGTCGGCGTCCCGGCAGCGCCCAACGCCAACGAGGCCGGCAACGGGCTCCTGCCGGCCGGTTACCCGCCGGTGCCCTAGCCGGGGTCGCCAGAGAACACGACGCCGGCTTGGTTCAGGCCCTGCACCTCGCCCGGGTTCAGGCCGGCCTCGAGCAGAACGGCCCGGCTGTGCTCGCCCGGCCGCGGCGGCGGACCGGGCGGCGGCCGGTCCAGGCCGGGCAGCTCGAGGCCGTGACCGGGAGCGGCCACCAGCGCGGCGCCGGACCCATTCGGCTCGATGACGGTGAGCAGGCCGTGCCGGATCAGCTGGAGGTCGCCGGCGAGTTCGGCCGCCTGACGGGCCTTGACGGCGGGGACGCCCGCGCTGGCCGCGCGCCGCAGCACCTCGGCGACCGGCAGCCGGGCGATCACTTCGGCCAGGCCGTCCTTCGCCTGCTGCCCGGTTCCGGCGAGCCGCACCCACCCGTCCGCTGCCTGGTAGAGGCGGTCGAGCGGGCCGGGGCCCGCGAAGTCCCGCCCGCCGCCGTGCACCGGCGGGCGCCCGGCAAAGCGCACCAGGTGCTCGGACTGCACCAGGCAGGACGCCGCGCAGAGCGTGACGCTGACCTGCTGCCCGCGACCGGTCCGCGCGCGGGCGGCCAGCGCCGCGCACGCCCCGAGCGTGGCCAGGCCGGCGGCGATCACGTCGTTGACCGGGACCGTGAGGAAGACCGGGCTGTGTGCCTCGTCCGGGCCCGCCTGGGACCGCATGATGCCGCTCATGGCCTGGATCACCGGGTCGAAGCCGGGACGGTGCCGCAGCGGCCCCGCGTCGCCGAACGCGCTCACCGACACGCTGGTGATACCGGGGCTGACCTCGGCCAGCCGGTCGTGGGAGATGCCGAGGCGCGCGGCCACACCGGGACGGTAGTTGTCCACGACCACGTCGGCGGAGCGGGCTAGCCGCAGGAATACGTCCCGCCCGCCCCCGGCCAGGTCCAGCATCAGGCTGCGCTTGCCGCGGTTGAAGCCGGGGAAGCCCACGCCGCCACGGCCGGCGTGGGCGGTG
>Ga0335074_10006071_pt1 | contig 16722 bp, 20 predicted proteins | sample Lox_Sample_23_FD_206715 | JGI IMG/M metagenome (GOLD analysis project Ga0335074, IMG submission 206715) | Soil microbial communities from Loxahatchee National Wildlife Refuge, Florida, United States - Lox_Sample_2.3 | ecosystem: Environmental > Terrestrial > Soil > Wetlands | place: USA...
CGGTGCGTTGGCCCTGCAGCGGCTGGAGATCCGGTCGGCGGTCGCCGCCTCGGCGGGCTCGGCCGTCGGGCCGATGGGCGTCACCGTCTTCGACGTGGCGCCCCGGTTCGGCACGATGCCCGACGTCGCCCTGCTCCGGGCCGCGGTGCGTCGCGCCTACGACGACCCTGCGGCACTCGCCGGACGCCTGACCGATCGCGAGCGCACCTACGCCCCGAGCCGGCGACGGGTCTCGGCGTCGCCGCGCGTGGTGTGGTTCGACGACGCTTCACGGACCGCGACCGTCGTCGAGGTGCGTGCCCACGACGCCGACGGCTTGCTCTACCGGCTGACGAAGGCGCTTGCCGAGGCCGGCTTGGACGTACGCACGGCTCGCATCCACACGATGGGTGCGGAAGCCGTCGACACCTTCTACGTCGTCGACGAGTACGGCGGCCCGGTGGCGGACGACGTGCGTCGCGAGCGGATCGAGTACGCCCTGCTCGCCGCGTGCGAGGCCGCGGCCGGTTAGGGCAGCGCCACGGACAGCTCGCCCGACTCCAGGAGGTCGCTCGCGCAGAGCAGCACGAGCGCGGCGACCGCCTTCGGGTCCGGCTCGGGTCCGACCTCGATCCGCCGATGCCGCACACCCGCGCGCGGCTCGATCGGCTCAACGGTGGCATCGATCTCGATCACGATGCCGCGCCGACGGGCGGCCATGTCCGCCTCGACCGCCGCGCGCAGCGCGGCTCTGTTCTCCGCCGGGCCGACGGCCACGACGACGTCGATCGGCCCGCGCCGCTGCTCGACCTGCGGCACGAACCGCGCCCAGAACTGCGGGTTGGCCGCGTCTTCCGTGATCGCGACGACAGGTGGGTCGGCATTGTCGGCTGCGCGTCCGGGTCCGCGGACCAGCTCCCGGTCCGAGGCGACGAGCGCGACCAGCGCGTGGTTCGCGACGAAGGCATCGACGATCTCGGCCAAACCGAGGCCCGGGCCGGCGACGATCACTGTCTTGCCTGCGAGGTCAGGAACCCGCACCGTCGAAGCACTCGTCACAACGGGATTGTGCGTCGTACGGTTCCGCAATGAGCGACGAGGCGCGCACTGTGCTCGACGGATTCCTGCGTACGGCGGCTCGCCAGCCTGCCGATGTAGCCATCCGCGACCTTCATGGGTTCGGTGTCGCCAACCCGCAGACCCTCACGTGGAGCGAGTACACCGAGGCGGCCGCGCGCGTGGCAGGAGGGCTGGCGGCGCTGGGTGTCGGCCGTGGCGACCGGGTCGTGCTGATGCTGCGCAACCGGGTCGAGTTCCATATCGTCGATCTCGCCGTCGTCGCCCTCGGTGCGACGCCGATCTCGATCTACAACTCGTCGTCGCCGGAGCAGATCGCCTATCTGGTCGGGCACTGCCGAGCGGGCGTTGCCGTCGTCGAGGACGGCACATTCGTCGAACGGATGCTCGCCGCCGCCGGTGACTGTCAAGGCCTGCGTTCGGTCGTCGTCGTCGGAGCGGCGCCGGACGGAACGATCGCGTGGGACGAACTGCGAACCGATGATCCGATCGACCTGCAGGCCGCCGAGCTCGCCCTCGACCCGGCCGACCTGTTGACGGTGATCTACACCTCCGGCACTACCGGGCCACCCAAGGGCGTGATGCTGAACCACCGCAACGTGATCGCGGCCTCGGAGTGTTTCGCCAGCTACAGCCACCGCCGCACGGACGAGGGCAAGCGGCTGGTGTCCTACCTGCCGATGGCGCACATCGCCGAGCGGATGGTGAGTCACTACAACCACATCCTGCGCGGCTCCGAAGTCGTTCCGTGTGCCGACATGACCCAGCTGGCGGCGTACTTGTCGCAGGTCCGCCCGACCGCGTTGTTCGGGCCGCCCCGGGTCTGGGAGAAGCTGGTCGCCGGCATCCAGGCGCAGGTTGAGGCACGAGGGCCCGAAGCAGCGGCCGGCTTCGCCGATGCCATGCGGGTGGGACGGCAGGTCCAGCAGCTGCGCGCGCGAGGCGAGGAGCCGTCCGGCGAGCTCGCCGAGACGTGGGCATTCGTCGACGAGGTCGCCTTCGCGCCGGTGCGCAAGGCGATCGGCCTCGACGAGTGCGAGTACGCCTTCAGCGGTGCGGCTCCCATCCCGCCCGAGGTGATCGACTTCCTGCGCGACATCGGGCTGCCGATGAGCGAGGTCTACGGCATGAGCGAGAACTGCGGCGGCATGACCTGGGAGCCGCACCTGGTGAAGGTCGGACGGGTGGGAACGGCGTATCCCGGCATCGAGGTCGTCACCGCCGACGATGGCGAGGTGCTGTGCCGGGGGCCGATCGTGTTCACCGGTTACCTCGACGACCCGGTTCGTACGGCGGACGCGCTCGATGCCGACGGCTGGCTGCACACCGGCGACATCGGCGAGTTCGACGAGGACGGCTACCTGAAGATCGTCGACCGCAAGAAGGAGCTCATCATCACCGCCGGCGGCAAGAATGTGTCGCCCTCCAACGTCGAGGCGGTGTTGAAGACGGTCCCGCTGGTCGGCCAGGCGATGGCGATCGGTGAGGGTCAGCCCTACCTGGTGGCGTTGCTGACCCTTGACCCCGACGCGGTCGCCGCGCGCTACGCGGGCCGGTCGGTCGATCAGGTGGCCGCCGATCCGGAGGTGGTTGCCGGTATCGCGCGGGACGTCGCGTCCGCGAACGCCCGGCTGTCCAGGGTCGAGCAGCCGCGACGGATCCTCGTCATCGGCGAGGAGTGGCTGCCGGACACGGACGTGCTCACGCCGACCATGAAGCTGAAGCGGCGTGGCGTCCTGCAGCGCTACGGCGATCGAATCGAGGAGCTGTACGCCGGCGGCGGCACGGAGGTCGAGGCCGCGCCCGACGTAGCCTTGGCCTGATGTTCGAGACCCTGTCCGAGCGGCTGGAGGCCGCGTTCGCCGGCCTGCGCGGCAAGGGCCGGCTCTCCGATGCGGACATCGACGCGACGACCCGCGAGATCCGGATCGCGCTGCTCGAGGCCGACGTCGCGCTGCCCGCGGTCCGCGAGTTCATCGCGGCGGTCAAGGAGCGGGCGCACGGGTCGCAGGTCAGCGCAGCCCTCAACCCCGCGCAGCAGGTCATCAAGATCGTCAATGAGGAGCTCGTCGCGATCCTCGGCGGCGAGACCCGGACGCTCACCCTCGCCAAGCATCCGCCGACCGTCGTCCTGCTCGCCGGCCTGCAGGGCACCGGCAAGACCACGCTGGCCGGCAAGCTCGGCCGGTGGCTGAAGACGCAGCGGCACGCGCCGCTGCTCGTGGCCGCCGACCTCCAGCGGCCGAACGCGGTGCAGCAGCTTCAGGTTGTCGGCGGGCAGGCCGGTGTCGACGTCTTCGCCCCGGAGCCCGGCAACGGCGTCGGGGATCCCGTTGCCGTTGCGCGCGACGCGATCGAGCATGCCAAGCGGCTGGGGCATGACGTCGTCGTGGTCGACACCGCAGGGCGGCTGGGCGTCGATGCGGAGATGATGGCCCAGGCGATGGCGATCCGCGACGCGGTCACGCCGGACGAGATCCTCTTCGTCGTCGACGCGATGATCGGCCAGGACGCGGTCAGCACGGCCGAGGCGTTCCGCGACGGGGTCGGCTTCACCGGTGTCGTGCTCACCAAGCTCGACGGTGATGCCCGCGGCGGCGCGGCGCTGTCGGTGGCGAAGGTCACGGGCCGCCCGATCCTGTTCGCGTCGACGGGGGAGAAGCTCGACGACTTCGACGTGTTCCACCCGGAGCGGATGGCGTCACGGATCCTCGGCATGGGCGACGTCCTGACGCTGATCGAGCAGGCCGAGCGCACCTTCGAGGCGGACGAGACCGCCCGGATGGCCGAGCGCATGCTCGGCGGCGGCGGCGACCTCACCCTCGAGGACTTTCTCGAGCAGATGATGATGGTCAAGCGGATGGGCCCGATCGGCAACGTCCTGGGGATGCTGCCGGGCATGGGCCAGATGAAGGACGCGATCTCCCAGATCGACGACCGCGACCTCGACCGGATCGCGGCGATCATCCGCTCGATGACGCCCTCCGAGCGCCAGGACCCGCGGATCCTCAACGGTTCGCGCCGGGTGCGGATCGCGAAGGGCGCCGGCGTCACCGTCACCGACGTCAACCAGCTGGTCAACCGCTTCGGCGAGGCCCGCAAGATGATGCAGCAGATGACCGGTGGGCTCGGGATGCCGGGCATGCGGCGTACGGCGAAGAAGGGCAAGAAGGGCAAGTCCGGCCGGCGGGCCAAGGGCGGCCCGCGCGTGGCGATGCCACCACGTCTGCCGCCGGGAATGTCGCTTCCGCCCGGGTTGGCGCCTGATCTGTCGAATCTGCAGCTTCCCGGCAAGGGCGACCCCGGCGCCCGCTGAGGTGAAGTGCGCGCTGCGCTGCGCCGATGTTGTCCAGGTGGAGTCCGAAACTTGCTATGCGTGCGGTGCCTCGCTGAACGCGTCCGTCGACTGGTGCGGGCAGTGCTACGCACCTCGCGGCCGGGCGGCCAACGTGCCTGCGGCGACGATGACCGCGACCGCCACCGTGACCAGACCGGTGTCCGCCGCGCCCGCACTGCCGCCGCCGGTCGTCCGTACCCGCTGGCGCAAGACGCAGACCACCTTCGGTCCCACCGGGCGGATCATCGCGACCCTGGCCCTGGTCATCCCGTTCATCGTGCTGGTGATCGCCGGGATCCTGACCGGCGGGCTCGAGCTCGGCGGCGCCGCACTCTGGGGGTTCGTGATCATGCCGTGGGGCCTGCGCGACGTCTGGCGGGCCGGCCAGCTCCCGGTGAAGTAGGGCCGGCCGGTAGGCCCGACCCGTAGCGGGCAACCTCTGGCAGAATGGCCGTGAGCACGAACCGGCCTGATCGCACCAGAGGCCGCCACCGGCGCGCCCGCGCGCACCTACCCAGGAGACCTGCACTTCGTGGCAACCAAGATCCGACTCATGCGGCTGGGCAAGATCCGCGCGCCGTACTACCGAATCGTCGTCGCCGACTCGCGGACCAAGCGCGAGGGCCGGGTGATCGAGACGATCGGGAAGTACCACCCGAAGCAGGAGCCCTCGCTGATCGAGCTCGACTCGGAGCGTGCCCGCTACTGGCTGTCGGTCGGTGCGCAGCCCACCGAGCCGGTCGCGGCGATCCTGAAGCTCACCGGCGACTGGCAGGCCCACAAGGGCGAACCGGCGCCGGCCGAGGGTGTCCGCACCGCCGCCCCGCGCGCGGACCGCAAGGCGGCCTTCGAGGCGGCGGCCAAGGAGAGCCTGCCGGCCGACGCCCCCGCGAAGAAGACCGCGGCGAAGAAGACCGCCGCCAAGAAGACCGCGGCGAAGTCGGCCGAGCCCGCAGCGCCGAGTGACGCAGACGCGCCGGCCGAGCCTGCGCCGCCGGCCGAGGCGCAAGCGCCGACTGAGCCCGCCGAAGCCGAGGCGCCGGCCGCACCCGTCGAGGACGAGCCCGCGGCTGAGGAAGCGGCCGCGGTTGAGGAAGCGCCCGCTGCTGAGGCCGCGCCGGCCGCTGAGGCGGCGCCGGACGAGGCCGCTGCGCCAGAAGCCGGCGAGTAGTGCTCGAGGACGCGCTCGAACACCTGGTGCGCGGGATCGTCGACCATCCCGACGACGTGACCGTGGACCTGATCGAGCGCCGGCAGGGGCGAGTGCTCGAGGTGCGGGTCCACCCCGACGACCTCGGGAAGGTGATCGGCCGCACCGGACGCACCGCGAAGGCGCTGCGCACGGTGATGACCGCGCTCGGCGGGCGCGGCGTGCGGGTCGATCTCGTGGACGTCGACCGCGTGCGCTAGCGCAGGGCGGCCCCATGCGGCTCGTGGTCGGGCGCATCGCGAAGGCGCACGGCATCAGCGGGGAGGTCGCGGTGGACGTTCGCACCGACCGCCCCGAGGATCGCTTTGCGGTGGGCGGCGTGATCGAGACCGATCCGGCCGACAAAGGACCGCTGCGGATCGACGCCGCGCGCTGGCACGCCGGCCGGCTGCTGGTGCGCTTCGCCGGGGTCGCCGACCGCACCGCGGCGGACGCGTTGCGCGGGACGATGCTGGTCGCCGACTCCTCGACCAGCCCGGCGCTGGGTGAGGACGAGGAGTACTGGGACCACGACCTGATCGGCCTCGCGGCCGTGTCGGTGGACGGCGCGCCGATCGGCGACGTCACCGACGTCGTTCATCCGCCCGGCGCCGATCTGCTGGTTATCGCCGGGCCTGACGGCGGCGAGGTGCTGGTGCCCTTCGTCGCGGCGATCGTGCCCACCGTCGACGTCCCCTCCGGCCGGCTGGTGGTCGACCCGCCCGAAGGGCTGTTGGACCTGTGATGCGCATCGACCTGGTGACGATCTTCCCCGACTACTTCGCGGCGCTGGACGTGTCCCTTCTCGGCAAGGCGCGTGCGAGCGGCCTGGTCGATGCACGAGTGCACGACCTGCGGGACCACACCGCCGATGTCCACCGCAGTGTCGATGACACGCCGTACGGCGGAGGGCCCGGCATGCTGATGCGCGCGGAGCCGTGGGGCCGCGCGCTCGACGCGATCGCCGCGGACCCGCCGCCAGGGGCAGGCGGACCACCCCTGCTGGTCGTGCCGACACCGTCGGGTCGCCGGTTCACCCAGGCCGATGCTCGCGCCTGGAGCGGGCTGCCCTGGCTGGTGATCGCGTGCGGACGGTACGAAGGCATCGACGCGCGGGTGGTCGAAGATGCCGGGCGTCGGATGCCGGTCGCGGAGGTGTCGATCGGCGACTACGTGCTCGCCGGCGGCGAGGTTGCGGCGTTGGTGATCGTGGAGGCCGTGACCCGCCTGATCCCTGGCTTCATGGGCAACTGCGAGTCCGCGGTCGACGACTCGTTCGCCGAGCACCACGGGCGGCTCGAAGCCCCCGCGTACACCCGGCCGCCGCAATGGCGAGGACTCGGCGTACCGGACGTGCTGCTGTCCGGCGACCACGCGGCGATCGCCCGCTGGCGGGACGAGCAATCCCGAGCGCGCACGCAGGAACGCCGGCCCGATCTGCTGACCTGACGCGATTACCCTCTCGCAGGCCGGTTGTGGCACAGTGGAGGGCACCGCCAGACCGCTGCGTGCCTTCCGGCGCGCCCGCGAACCGAGGAACCGACCACCATGCAGACGCTCGACGCGATCGACGCCGCCTCGCTGCGCAGCGACATCCCAGCGTTCCGGCCGGGCGACACCGTGAAGGTGCACGTCAAGGTCGTCGAGGGCAACCGCACCCGGGTCCAGGTGTTCCAGGGCGTCGTCATCCGCCGCCACGGCGGCGGCGTCCGGGAGACCTTCACGGTCCGCAAGGTGAGCTTCGGCGTGGGGGTCGAGCGCACCTTCCCGGTCCACTCTCCGGTCGTCGACCACCTCGAGGTGGTCACGCGCGGCGACGTCCGCCGCGCGAAGCTGTACTACCTGCGTGACCTTCGCGGGAAGAAGGCGAAGATCAAGGAGAAGCGCGAAGCGGCGCCGAGCCGCTGACCCTCCTGCGCCGTCCGCCACACCGAGGTGACGTGACCACTCCCGCCCGCGATGACGTCGCGAAGGGCATGCCGCTGTGGATGGAGTTCCCCATCCTGGTCGTGGTCGCGCTCGTGCTGGCGCTGATCATCAAGACCTTTCTGGTGCAGGCGTTCTACATCCCCTCCGCGTCGATGGAGAACACGCTGCAGGGTGGCAATCCGTCGGGGGCACCGGGCACCAGCCCGGGCCACCCGTACGACCGGGTGCTGGTCAACAAGCTCGCTTACGACTTCTCCTCGCCGCACCGGGGGGATGTCGTCGTGTTCAAGGGGCCGCCCGGATGGCCGGACGAGTCCGACTTCACGACCCCGACCAACCCGGTCTCCCGCGTGCTGCACGACATCGGCGCGGCGATCGGCCTCGCGCCGTCGACCAGCAGCGACTTCGTGAAGCGCGTCATCGGGGTGGGCGGAGACACGGTTTCGTGCAAGGGCGACGTACTCCGGGTGAACGGGCACGCGCTGACCGAGCCGTTCCTGTATCCGGGCTCGCATCCTTGCTCCGCGGACAACTTCGAGGGCAAGACCGTGCGCGTGCCCAAGGGCGAGCTGTTCGTCATGGGCGACCACCGGGACAACTCGGAGGACTCGCGGGTCAACGGCCCGATCCCGGTCAGCGACGTCATCGGCCGGGCCTTCGTCGTGATCTGGCCGGTGTCGCAATGGCGGACGCTCCCGGTGCCGTCGACCTTCGGCCAGCCCGGACTGGCCACCGCGAGCGGCCACACCGGCTGGTACGTGCTCGGCCTCATCGTGCTCGCGGTGCTGCTGCTGATCGTCGTGATCGCGGTGGTGCGTCGACGCCGCCGTGCGCCTCCGACGTACGCTGCCGGGGATGGCTGAGGCAGCGGCGCGCGTCGACGTCATGGCGCGCAGGACGGTGCGCAAGGACGCCGGGCTCTACGGCTACGAGCGTGCGCTGGCGCGGCAGGGGCTCACCCCGGTGGCCGGCGTCGACGAGGCCGGGCGGGGTGCCTGTGCGGGGCCGCTCGTCGTCGCGGCCGCGGTGCTGCCGCCCGGCAAGCGCGGCGAGGTGCCCGGGCTGGCCGACTCCAAGCTGTTGACGCCGCTGGCCCGCGAGCGGGTCTACGCCCAGGTGGTACGCCGGGCGGCGGCCTGGTCGGTGGTCGTCATCCCGGCTGTCGACGTCGACCGGATCGGGCTGCACGTCGCAAACGTGCAAGGCATGCGCCGCGCGCTGTCCCAGCTCGCCGTGCACCCGGCGTACGTCCTCACCGATGGCTTCCCGGTGCCGGGTCTCGGGGTTCCCGGTCTCGCCGTATGGAAGGGCGATCGGGTGGCGGCCTGCATCGCGGCGGCATCGGTCATCGCAAAGGTCACCCGCGACCGGTTGATGGTGGCGATGCACGACAACTGGCCGGCGTACGACTTTGCCGCGCACAAGGGCTACTGCACACCGGATCACCAAAGCGCGCTCGATGCGCACGGCCCGTGCCCTGAGCACCGGCGAACATACGTGAACGTGCGCGCGGCGCAGGCCGATCATGATCTCGACGATGAATGGGGAGCGATCCCGTGAGTGCCGAGGACCTCGAGAAGTACGAGACCGAGATGGAGCTGCAGCTCTACCGGGAGTATCGCGACGTCGTCCGGCTGTTCAGCTACGTCGTCGAGACCGAACGCCGCTTCTACCTCACCAACGACGTCGAGCTGATCCAGCACAACGAGGGCGGCGAGACCTACTTCGAGGCGGTCATGCAGGATGCCTGGGTCTGGGACATGTACCGGCCGGCCCGGTTCGTGAAGAACGTCCGCGTGCTGACCTTCAAGGACGTCAACGTCGAAGAGCTGCCGAAGTCGGATCTCGAGGTCCCGGAAGAGCACTGAGTCACCTCACGGTGCTCCACAGCCGCCCCTGACAACCGACGAGTCCACAACCTTCTTCGACTGCTGTCGACGGCCGTTCCGCGGCTGCATCGTTGCGGTCGGAGGTGGTCGCGTGCTGGTCAAGGACTCGATCGGGAAGTACGGCGAGGAGCTCGCCACCCGGCATCTGGTCGGTGCGGGAATGCAGGTGCTGGCCCGCAACTGGCGGTGCGCGGCCGGCGAGATCGACATCGTGGCGCGCGACGGCAGCGACCTGGTCGTCGTCGAGGTCAAAACGCGGACGTCTACCGCGTTCGGCACGCCGGCGGAGGCGATCACCCGCCGCAAGGCGGAGAAGCTGCGGGAGCTCGCGCTGCACTGGTTGCGAGCTCATCCGGCTCGCGGCGCGACGTTGCGCTTCGACGTCGTGGGCGTCCTGCTGCCCCGCTCGGGCGCCGCTCGGCTCGAGCACCTCAAGGGCGTGCTTTAGTGCTCGGCCAGACCCGATCGGTCGTGCTCGCCGGTCTCGAGGCGCACCTGGTCACGGTCGAGGCGGACATCGGCACCGGGCTGCCGGCGATGGTCTGGACCGGGCTGCCCGACACGGTGGTGCGGCAGTCCGCGGACCGGGTCCGCTCGGCCGTGGGAAGCGCGGGGGAGAGCTGGCCCACGCACCGGATCACCGTGGGTCTGGCGCCGGCGTCGGTCCGCAAGTCCGGCAGCGGGTTCGACCTCGCGATCGCGGTGGCCGTTCTCGCCGGCGCCGGCGGTCTGGGCGAGACCGATGTGCGCGACCTGGTCGTGATCGGCGAGCTCGGGCTCGACGGGCGCGTGCATCCCGTGACCGGCGTGCTGCCAGCAGTGATCGGCGCGGTGCGGCACGGCTACTCGCGCGTGGTCGTGCCGCGCGCGAACGCGGGCGAGGCCGGTCTCGTGCCGGGAGCCGACGTCGTTGCGGTCGGCTCGCTGGCCGAGCTCTGCGCCCGGCTGCGCGGCGAGCCGGTCGAGGTCGACGAGCCACCCTGCCCGCCGCCGGCCGGCCCGGAGCCGGTGCCGGACCTGCGCGACGTGGTGGGTCAACCCGAGGCACGTCATGCCATGGAGATCGCAGCAGCGGGCGGCCATCACGTGCTGCTGACCGGACCACCGGGCGTCGGAAAGACGATGCTGGCGGAGCGGCTGCCTGGACTGCTTCCCGACCTCGAGGCCGACGAGGCGCTCGAGGTGACCTCGATCCATTCGTTGCTGGGCCGGCTCGCGCCCGGCCGGCCGCTCATCACGCGGCCGCCGTTCTGCGCGCCGCACCACTCGGCCACCATCGCCTCGCTGGTCGGCGGCGGCAGCGGCATCCCGGCGCCGGGCATGATCTCGCTCGCCCACCGCGGCGTGCTGTTCGTCGACGAGGCGACCGAGTTCGACCGGCGGGCGCTCGATGCACTGCGGCAGCCTATCGAGTCGGGGCTCGTGACGATCAGCCGGTCCGGCGGGGTGGCGACGTACCCGACCCGGTTCCAGCTGGTGCTCGCCGCGAATCCCTGCCCGTGCGCCAAGGGCGGACGGTCCACCGACCCGTCGAACTGCGTCTGCACGTCGGTGCAGCTGCGGGCCTACCGCAACCGGCTGTCCGGTCCGCTGCTCGACCGGATCGACCTGCGGGCGCGGCTCGCGCCGATTAGCCGGGCGATCCTCACGGCCGGCGCGACCGGCGAGCCGAGCGAGATCGTCCGCGAACGGGTGCGGGAGGCACGGGACCGCGCCGGGCGCCGCCTGCGGGGGACGCCGTGGTCGACCAACGCCGAGGTGCCCGGTCCCGTCCTGCGGCACCGGTTCCCGGTGCCGGACGAGGCACTGGCCGGTCTCAAGGCCGACGCGGACCGGCGCAAGCTCTCCACCCGCGGGGTCGACCGGGTGCTGAAGGTCGCCTGGACGCTCGCCGACCTCGGCGGGCGCGACCGGCCGAGCCTCGAGGACGTCGACGCCGCGCGTGCCCTGCGCCAGGAGTCCGAACCGGTAGCGCTGGCCCGAACCGCATGAGCGTCGCCGACGAGGAGCGCGTCGCCCGCGCGGAGCTTCTCCGGATCAGCGAGCCGGCGATGGCTGCACTGGTGCGCCACGTGCGGTCCGAGGGTTGTGTGCAGGCGGTGGCGGACATCCGCCGCGGTACGCCGATCCACGGGCTCGATGTGGACGCGATGCAGCTGCGGGTGCTGGATGCCGTCGGCGAACGCGACCTGGCCGCAGCCGCCGAGATCGGCGCTCGGCTGGTCTGCCCGGGCGACGAGGAGTGGCCGGCCGGTCTGGACGACCTCGACCGCCTCGACGCCGGGTCGTTCGGGCTGTGGGTGCGGGGGCGGCGCTCGTTGGGGGCGGTCTGCGAGCGAGCGGTCGCGGTGGTCGGCACCCGGGCCGCCACCGACTACGGCGCGAGCGTTGCTGCCGAGCTGGCGGCCGGCCTGGCCGAGCGGGGGTGGACGGTGGTGTCCGGACTCGCGTTCGGCATCGACGCGGCCGCGCACCGGGGCGCGCTCGCGGCGGGCGGTGCCAGCGTCGCCGTGCTCGCCTGTGGCGTGGACGTCGCCTACCCGAAGGCGCACGAGTCGCTGTATGCGCAGCTGGTCGCCGACGGGCTCGGGGTGAGCGAGCATCCGCCGGGCGCGGCGCCGTACCGCGCCAGGTTCCTCATCCGCAACCGGCTGATCGCCGCGCTGAGCGCCGGGACCGTGGTCGTCGAGGCGGCGCCGCGGAGCGGGGCACGGTCGACCGCGCGGCACGCCGGCGAGCTGTTCCGCCACGTCATGGCCGTGCCCGGCCCGGTCACCTCGACGCTGTCCGCGGGCTGCCATCAGCTGCTTCGAGACCGGCCGGACACGGTCCTGGTGACCAAGGCCGACGAGGTGATCGAGCAGGTCGGAGGGATGGGGGAGTTCGCGGAGCGGGTGAGCGGGCCGGTGCGCCGGCGCGACCTGCTCGGCCCGGCGGTCAGCCGGGTCATGGACGCGGTGCCGGTGCGGCAGCGCGTGGCGGTACGGCGGATCGCGACCACCGCGGGGATGCGCGTCGACGCGGTCGCTGCTGCCCTCGCCGCGCTCGAGACGCACGGGCTGGTCGACCAGGACGAGACCGGCTGGCGCATGACGGCGCTCGGCCGCAGCGAGCGGCGTACCGAGCGCTCGGCCGGCGCCGCGGAGCTGCCGCTGGGTTGGTGGTGAGGGCGGCCGGACCGCGTGGTGGCTTGACCCGACGGCATCGGCATCGCAGCGTGGCAGGGTGGAGCTGCCCCCGGCGTTCGCCGAGGTCTACGAACGGTACGTCGACCATCTGAGCCTCGAGCGCGGCTTGTCCGAGCATTCGGTGCGGGCCTACGCGGGGGATGTCGCGAGCCTGCTCGATCATGCGGATCGGATGCATTGCACCGATTTATCCGATCTTGACGTCCGCGTGCTGCGGTCCTGGCTGGCCCGGCTGCACAGCGCGGGTGCCAGCCGGGCCACGCTGGCCCGCCGCGCCTCGGCGGCGCGCGGCTTTACCGCATGGGCGGGTCGGATCGGGTTGCTGGCGAGCGATCCCGGCGTGCTGCTCGCCTCGCCCAAAGGCCGCCGGCCGCTTCCTGAGGTGCTGCGCATCGACGAGGCGGGCGAGGTCATGCGCGCCGCGGCGGCGGATACCAGCCCGCGCGGGCTGCGCGACGCGGCGGTGGTCGAGCTGCTCTACGCGAGCGGAGCCCGCGTGAGCGAGCTGTGCGGGCTGGACCTCGACGACGTCGACGCCGAACGGCGGACCGTCCGGCTGTTCGGAAAGGGTGCCAAGGAGCGCACAGTTCCGCTCGGTGAGCCGGCCGCACACGCGGTCCGCAGCTGGCTGGCCAGGGGCCGGCCCGCGCTGGTGACCGCGGACAGCGGCCCGGCGCTCCTGCTGGGCTCGCGAGGCGGGCGGCTGGACCCTCGGATGGCCCGGCGGGTGGTCCATGAGCGGCTTCGGGCGGTTCCCGGGATCGCCGATCTGGGCCCGCACGGGCTGCGCCACACGGCGGCAACTCATCTTCTCGAGGGTGGCGCTGACCTAAGGAGCGTCCAGGAGTTGCTCGGCCACGCTACCCTCGCTACAACGCAGATCTATACACATGTGTCCATCGAGCGACTGAGGGCAACGTATGACCGGGCGCACCCCAGAGCGTGATCAGGCGACGCTCGAGCCCGAGGACAAGCCCGACCCCGCGGCCGTCGACGAAGCGATCGCAGAGCTCTGGCGCAAGTACAAGGCCACCGAGGATCCCCAGCTGCGCGAGCGGCTGATCCTGCACTACTCGCCGCTGGTCAAGTACGTCGCCGGCCGGGTCGGTGTCGGCCTGCCGCCGAACATCGAGCAGGCCGACCTGGTCTCGTACGGAATCTTCGGGCTGATCGACGCGATCCAGAAGTTCGACATCGACCGCGCGATCAAGTTCGAGACCTACGCGATCAGCCGGATCAAGGGCGCGATCATCGACGAGCTGCGGGCGATCGACTGGATCCCCCGCTCGGTCCGCTACAAGGCCCGCGAGGTCGAGAAGGCCTACGCCGCACTCGAGTCGCGGCTGCACCGCACGCCGAACGAGGCGGAGGTCGCCGAGGAGCTCGGAATCAAGCTCGAAGACCTGCACGCGATCTTCTCGCAGGTTTCCTTCGTCAACGTGATCGCGCTCGACGAGCTGCTCAACGTCGGCGGCGAGCGCGGCGACAAGCTCTCTCTCGTCGACACTCTCGAGGACACGAAGGCCGAGGACCCCGTCGCGGCGTTCGAGACCGAGGAGACGAAGTACCTGCTCGCCCGCGCGATCAACACGCTGCCGGAGCGGGAGAAGATCGTGGTCACCCTCTACTACTACGAGGGACTCACCCTCGCCGAGATCGGCCAGGTGCTCGGCGTGACCGAGAGCCGGATCTGCCAGATGCACACCAAGGCGGTCCTCCAGCTGCGCGGCAAGCTCGCCGACCAGAAGGATTGATCCGCCGGCTCGGTCCGGACGAGTGGGAGCTGCTCCGCGAGGTCCGGCTGCGATCGCTCTCGGACGCGCCCGACGCGTTCGCCTCCACGTTCGAGCGCGAGGCCGGTTTCGACCCCGCGGTGTGGCGTGAGCGGGTCGCGGCCGCGGCGTGGTTCGTCGGCGACGACGGCGACGCGACGATCGGAATCGTCTCGGGCCGCCGTGACCCGGCCTACCCGGAGCTGCAGCGGCACCTGAACGCGATGTGGGTCGCGGCCTCGGCACGTGGCACCGGCGTCGCCACAGGTCTCGTCGACGCCGTCGTTGCCTGGGCTGCCGCGGACGGAGCGACCGAGCTGACGCTGGGCGTCCTTCGGTCCAACCAGCGCGCGGTGGCGTTCTACCTCAAGTGTGGGTTCGCCGCCCTGGGCGAGCACTTCTTCCTCAACGATGACCCGACCCGCCCGGTCGACATCTACCGGCGCGATCTCACGGTCTGAGCCGGCGCGCCGCCGCTGCGATCAGGACAGGGCCGAGGTCACCAGCTGCACGATCTTCTTCTCGACCGCCGGCGTCCATGCGGTCAGCGCGAACATGATCGGCCACATATCGCCGTCGTCGAGGTTTGCCGAGTCCTGGAAGCCGAGGTTCGAGTACCGCTCGTTGAACTTGCCCGCGTCGCGGAAGTAGATCACCACCTTGCCGTCCTCGTTGGCGTAGGCGGGCATCCCGTACCACGTCTTCGGTGCGAGCTGTGGCGCGTTGGCGGTGATGGTCGCGTGGACGTGTTCGGCGATGACGCGATCTGCGGGCGCCATCTTCGCGATGGCGTCGAGGGTCGCCTGCAGCGCGTCGGCCTGCTTGGCGCCCTTCTTGCCCTCCGCTCGAAGCTCGGCGACCCGTGCCTTCATCGCAGCGCGTTCCTCGGCGCTGAAGCCGGCGGGTCCGGTTTGGGTTGCCTTCGCGGGCATCGCACATCTCCGTTCGTACATTGCTTCGGATCAGTTGGGTCAGTAGACCAAAGGTAGGGACGGTGGCCGGCTCAGCGCTTCTCCGTTCCTGCTCGGCTGCGGTCAGCCGGAAGGCGGGTCGGGAAGCAGGCGGACCTGCTCGAGGCCGAGCAGGGCGAGCGGGTCGAGGTAGGCCGCGCCGCGCAACAGGCCCCAATGCAGGCAGGCGTCGGGCAGGCAGTGCGAGCCGGCCAGCGCGAGCCGGCCAAGCACGGTTCCTGCACGCACCGCATCGCCCCGGTGCACCGCAAGACGCAGCGGCTCGTAGGTCGTCCGCAACGACCCGCTCGTGACGCTGACCACACCCACGCCCGCGATCTGCCAGGCGAAGCTCACCAGGCCGGCCCCGGCAGCGTGCACGGGCTGCCCCGCGCGCCCCGCCAGGTCCACGCCGCGGTTGCCGGCCAGCCAGGGCTCGGCGGGCGGGTCGAAGTCACGCACCACCCGGTCGGGGGCGGGTCGCAGTGGCCAGCGCCAGCCACCGGCGCTCTCGCCCGCCGCTGCGATGGCCGGCCGACGGTCGTCCGGTGCCGCGTCCGCCGCGATGCCGGCCGCACCGGCGATCGCCGCCACCGCGCCGAGCGCCGCCGCCAGCCGCCAGAGTCGAACCACGCGCCGATCCTCCGGGAGTCGCGGTCCGGCGAGGAGCGGCCCAGGTGAGGTTGTGGACGCGGTCGGGCCGCCGCGAGACTGTGAACAAGCGGGACATCTCGGGCGAGCGCGCCAGGCCGGCTCCGACGTAGACTGTCCGCCAGCGGCCCGCGCGAGCGGGTCGACTTCGCACACCGCCAGATCGCCAGAGGGTCGCACCCGACGGCGAGGCGCGCCGATCGGTCCCTTCGGGGTCCGGCGCGCCGGCGGAGTCAGGCGCAGCGGCCGACCGGCCGGTGCGGGACAACCGGAGCGCGCCGCAGGCGCGCGAGAGGAGCACGACCATGGCCGTCGTCACGATGCGCCAGCTGCTCGAGAGCGGGGTCCACTTCGGGCATCAGACCCGCCGGTGGAACCCGAAGATGAAGCGCTTCATCTTCACCGAGCGCAACGGCATCTACATCATCGATCTCCAGCAGTCGCTCACCTACATCGACCGCGCCTACGACTTCGTCAAGGAGACCGTCGCCCACGGCGGCAGCATCCTGTTCGTCGGCACCAAGAAGCAGGCGCAGGACGCGATCGCCGAGCAGGCGACCCGGGTCGGCATGCCGTTCGTCAACCAGCGCTGGCTGGGCGGGATGCTCACCAACTTCTCGACCGTGCACAAGCGGCTGCAGCGGCTCAAGGAGCTCGAGGTGATCGAGTCGACCGGCGGCTCCACGGTCACCACGAAGAAGGAAGCCCTGATGATCTCCCGCGAGCGCGACAAGCTCGCCCGCACCCTCGGCGGGATCCGG
>Ga0335074_10006072_pt1 | contig 16720 bp, 13 predicted proteins | sample Lox_Sample_23_FD_206715 | JGI IMG/M metagenome (GOLD analysis project Ga0335074, IMG submission 206715) | Soil microbial communities from Loxahatchee National Wildlife Refuge, Florida, United States - Lox_Sample_2.3 | ecosystem: Environmental > Terrestrial > Soil > Wetlands | place: USA...
CCAACCCGACGCCGCAGAGGGCGACAAGGATCAAGATGAGCCGCAGGTAGGCGAGCGTGTTGTCCATGTTGGTCGTCGGGTACCCGATCTGGACTGCCAGCTGCCCCGCCAGTATCGGCACTGTCGCCACGAGGTAGGTCTTGCCGTCCTTGCCCGTGAGGGTCTGCTCGTAGATGTCGTGGCTGGCGGAGGTGAGCACCCGCTTCGCCGACGGCGTCAGGTTGAAGACGCTCGACTGGGTCAGGGCGTAGAAGCCGCTCCCGGTGGGGTCCTGGACGTACTCTATCGACTCGACCGGCCCGTTCACGCCGAAGACCTGCACCTTGTCACCGGTGTGCTGGGCGAGCCCGGGCAGGCCTCCCGCCCCGTGGTCCTCGAGGTAGTTGATGGCGGATTGGAGCTGGTTGTTGGCCTGGCCTTCGAGCTGCCGGCTGACCGCTATGTAGGAGGCCAGGGCCGCAAGGGCGACGGCGACGCCGACGGCGGCGGCGACCAGGACGGTGATCCGGCTCCGAAAGCTGATGCGGCGGATCCAGTGGTCGCCCGAACGCCCCCGGCTCTCAGGCCGGGGCCATGAGAGCGCCGCCCCGCCTGGCGTCGTCTCCGGTTGGCCGTCCGGCGCCATCGGTTCATCGGTCCAGGGGTTTTCCGTGGCCGTCACAAACGGTGCATGCGAAGGGGCGGTGGCGGGCAGGCCCGGCGCGGCCGGGGAGGCCGGGGCGCTCAGGGAGGCTGGGGCGGCTCCGCCGGGGGCGAGGGGGTCGGTGGCGAGGGGATCGGGGGGCCAAGGAGGCGCCGCAATGCGCGTCGCGCCCTCGTTACGCCGCCTGTAATGGGAGGTCCAGTTCAGCGCCACGGTCGTCGGCGAGCTGCCTTTCACCCCCTCATTTCGGCCGGTAACCGCATGACGTAACCGACACCGCGCACGGTGTGGATCAACCTGGCTTCGTTCTCGGCTTCGGTCTTGCGCCTGAGGTAGCCGATGTAGACCTCGAGGCTGTTGGAGTTGAGGCCGAAGTCATACCCCCACACCCGGTCGAATATGACCTCCCTCGGCAGGACCTGCTTCGGGTTGCGCAAGAACAGTTCGAGCAACAAGAACTCCGTTCGGGTCAGTTCGATCAGGCGCGAGCCTCGCCTCACCTCCCTCGTGCCCGGGTCGAGCGACAGGTCAGCAAACTTGAGCACCTCGTTTTCGGCCGTGGGAGCCGTCCGGCGCATGAGCGCCCGCAGGCGAGCGAGCAATTCCTCGAGTGCGAACGGCTTGACCAGGTAGTCGTCCGCTCCGGCGTCCAACCCGTCGACGCGCTCGTTGACCGATGACCTGGCCGTCAGCATGAGCACAGGGGTCCGGTCGCCGGCAGTGCGCAGCCGCCTGCACATTTCCAGACCGTCAAGACGCGGCATCGCAATGTCGAGCACGATCGCGTCAGCCGGTCGCTCTGCGTGGGCGGCGAGGCCCGCCATGCCGTCTTCAGCAAGCTCTGCCGTGTACCCCTCGAAACGAAGGGCGCGCTCGAGTGCCTGCCGTACAGCCGGCTCGTCGTCGACGACTAGGACTCGCACGTTGTCACCGCATCCCAGTGTGCCTCGCGCGCCTGAGAAGGTGCTGAACGGAGGCTCGGAACTTGCGCACGAAGGCTCCGCTAACCTGGGCAGATGGCTCAGCACCTCGTGGAACGGCGCCTTTTGGACGTCTCCAAGCGGCTCCGCAAGGCACGTGAGGAGCTAGCAGTCGCGGACGAACAACTGAGCGCGCTTGCCGACGCCGCCGATGACGCCCGCATCCGGTCGCTCGTGTCGGAAACCCCCCTGGCGGCGAAAGAGAGCCAAGAGGCCCAACGGCACGCCGATGCGATGGCGGCGGCCCGTGACACGCTTGCCGCCCAGGTCGGCCGGCTCGAGTCCGAGCTCGACGAGTTGCTCGACAAGCTTCTCCCCTCAGGTGGCCCATAGCGCCTGAGCGCCCAACCGGTGCCGGAGGGAGCTCGCCGAGGCGGGACGGTTGGGGGATTTACCCAGCTCGGCCCCCGTAGGCAGTCCACTAGTCTTTCGGCCGTGGGCGCAAGAGTCGTGATAGCAGAGGACGAGGCTCTCATACGCCTTGACCTGAGGGAGACCCTGGAAGAGGAGGGTTACCAGGTCGTTGGCGAGACTGGTCGCGGCGACGAGGTTGTCCAACTCGTCCGCGACCACAAACCTGACCTCGCGATCCTGGACATCAAGATGCCGGGTGAGGACGGCCTCAGCGCTGCGCAAGCCATCACTGCCGAGCGCCTTGCAGCCGTCCTGATCTTGACGGCGTTTTCTCAGCGGGAGCTGGTGGACCGGGCGCGCGAGGCCGGCGCCCTCGCCTACCTGGTGAAGCCGTTCCAGCGCAACGACCTCGTTCCGGCGATGGAACTGGCGCTCGGGCGGTTCGAGGAGATGAAGGCGCTCGAGGCGGAAAACAAGGACCTCGAGGAGCGCCTCAACGCTCACAAAGTGGTCGAGCGCGCCAAGGGCGTGCTGATGGACGAGCTGGACATGAAAGAAAACGACGCCTTCCGCTGGATCCAGCGCCGCGCCATGGACCAGCGCGTCACCATGAAGGAGATCGCCGACAAGGTGCTTTCGGGAGAGCTCAGGCCCGAGTAGCCGGCAAGCGGGCTTGCCCAGCCGCTTCAGGTTCAGCGCAACAGTTGTAGCGGCCTCGCCTTTGATCCGGGGCCAGGGTCGCTTTCGCAGTCGTCCACGGGCGCGGCGTAGAGCAGCTTGGCGAGGTGTTCGCCAAGGACGATGCTTGTCTGGCCTGTATCCAGCACGATGCTGCCGTCCGGGCCTTTTGCCGCCACGGTTGCTTCGCACCCCGGCACGAAGCCGTTGTGCTCCAGGTACAAGAGCGCGTCCGGGTCGAGCTCGAGAGCCGCCGAGATGCGCACGAGCCGGGCGCGCTGACCTATCTCTGCCTCTGCCAGGGCCGTTGCCGGCTCCGGCCCACCGCCGGACCCCGGTATGAAGTTGCCGTGCGGGCACGTCGTCGGGTTGCCCAGGACCTCGGCGAGGCGGACTTCGACTTCATCTGAGATGACGTGTTCCCAGCGGTCTGCCTCGGCATGGACCTTGTGCCATTCGAGCCCGATCACGTCGGTCAAGAGCCGCTCGGCCAAGCGGTGCTTGCGGATCACGCTGGTTGCCACCTCGCGGCCCGAAGGCGTAAGGCTCAGCGCACGTCCGTGCAGCTCGATGAAACCTGCGGCCCTCAAACGGTGCACCATTTCGGAAACGGTCGGGGCGGAGTGGCCGACCCGTTCGGCCAGGCGTGCCTGGATCACTTGGTTACCCTCGTCCTCGAGGTTGAATATCGCCTCGAGGTACTGTTCGATCGGAGGGTGTGCGCCTGGGCGGTCCCCGTTGAGAGCCATGTTCGTGAGCATATGGCCGGCTACCTCGGGCTTCCCGGGGCCCGAAGGCTCCCGGGCCAGGGACCAACGGCCCAATCGCCCTGGTTGGTACTGTCGCCCCGGCCCGCCGGGGGCGCTCTGATGGGTGGCAGACTCTAGGTATGGCGCGTCTCATGTTGCTCGACGGCAATTCGCTTACCTACCGCGCCTTCTTCGCCCTGCCGGCGGACCTTGCAACGGCGTCGGGACAAGTGACCAACGCCGTCTACGGCTTCACCTCGATGCTCGTCAACCTGGTCAAGGACCACAAGCCGGACCGGTTGGTCGTGGCGTTCGACCGTCCCGAGCGCACTTTCCGGCACGACCTGGTGAGCGGCTACAAGGCGACCCGTTCCGAAGCTCCCGACATCCTGCGCCAGCAGATGGGCCTGGTCCGCAAGCTCGTCGAAACGATGCGCATCCCGATAGTGGAAGTACCCGGCTTCGAGGCCGACGACGCCCTCGCCACGCTCGCCACAAAAGCGGCAGCCGAAGGTGACGACGTGATAGTCGTCACCGGTGACCGGGACACTTACCAGCTCGTCGAAGACCCCCACATCAGGGTTTTGTACAACCGCCGGGGGGTGTCCGACTACGTCCTTTACGACGAAGCCGGCATCGTCGCGCGCACCGGGGTGACGCCCAAGCAGTACCCGGAATTTGCCGCACTGCGGGGCGACCCTTCAGACAACCTTCCCGGCGTGCCCGGCGTGGGAGACAAGACGGCCGCCAAGCTGATAACAACCTACGGCTCTATTGAAAACCTTTACGGGCACCTCGACGAGCTGACCCCGCGCCTGCGGGAAAGCCTCACAGCTGCCGAGGCGCTCGTCCACAGCAATGCGAGCGCCACGCCGCTCGTGCGCGACCTGCCGGTTACCGTCGACCCGGACGAGGCGGCGTTCGGCGGCTGGGATGTCGCCGAACTGAGGAGGCTGTTCGAGTTCCTCGAGTTCAGGACCTTGTGGGAGCGCCTGGTCGAAAACACGGGCAAAGGGCAGGCTGACGTCGCCACGGCCCCTGCAGCCCCTGGCGAGCAGCTCGTCGTTTCGCTCGAGCGGGTCGACAGTGCCGCCGCCGTGGCGGACCTAGCCCGCAGTTGGGTGGCGGCCGGGACTGCGTTGGCGATGGCGGGCGCTTGGCAGGGTGCCGAAGGGCGGTCCACATTGGAAGGGCTTGCCTTTTCCCCGTTGCCGACAACGCCCGGGACGCCGGGGGCAGCCGACGCCAGCGACGCCGCCGAAGCGGCCGGCGCTGCGGGGCGGAGCGCCACCGCTTGGTGGTTGGGCCCGGCGGTCCTCGCCGACAAGAGGGCCCAAAATGCGCTTTCGGACCTGTTGGGCAGCGGCGGTGGCGCCGAGGTATCGGCGCACGACGCCAAGGCGCTCGTGCGCAGCCTCGCCGGCGCGGGCATCGATTTTTCCAATGTCCAGCTCGATACTGCCATCGCTGCCTACCTTGTAGACCCCGCCGGTGACAAGTACCTCCTCGAGGACCTCGCCGCACGGTACGCGGGCATCGCTCTGGCTCCTGCGGGGACAACTCCTGCCGGGCAGCTCGACCTCTCGGGTGAAGCCGATCCCGCGCTGAGCGCCGCCGAAAGGGCGGCGGCTGTCGCCAACCTGGTGGCTCCCCTGTCCAAAGCGCTCGAGTCGAGAGGCATGTCGCGCCTCTACGACGAGGTCGAACGGCCGCTCGTCCGCGTCCTTGCGCGCATGGAGCTGATCGGCGTCCGCGTCGACGCCGCCGAGCTGGGGCGTCTCGCCCGCGTCCTCGCCGACGAAGCGCGCGAGCTCGAACGCCGCGTCCATGAGCTCGCGGGAGCTCAGTTCCTGGTCAATTCGGTACCGCAGCTGCGGGAAGTGCTTTACGGCAAACTCGGTCTCACCCCGGTCAAAAAGACCAAGACCGGTCCTTCGACCGACAATCAGGCGCTCGAAAAGCTGAGGGACGAGCACCCGATCGTCCCGGCCATCCTGCGTTACCGCGAGGTCGAAAAATTGCGGTCGACCTATACCGATGCACTCCTGGCCGAGATAGGCGAAGACGGGCGGATCCACGCCACTTTCAACCAGACCGTGGCCCGGACCGGGAGGCTCTCGTCGGACGCCCCCAACCTCCACAACATCCCCATCCGTACCGAAGAAGGCAGGCAACTACGGCGTGTTTTCGTCCCCGCCGAAGGGATGCGCCTGCTGGTCGCCGATTACAACCAGATCGAGCTCAGGGTGATAGCCCACCTGGCCGAAGACCCCGGGCTCGTGGAGGCGTTCAGGTCGGGAGCTGACATCCACCGGATGACCGCCGCACGCATCTTCGGCGTCGACCCGGCCGAAGTCACGATAGGGATGCGCTCCAAGGCGAAAATGGTCTCTTATGGCTTGGCCTACGGGATGGAAGCATACGGCCTAGCGCAGCGCCTCGGGATAGAGGTCGAAGAGGCCGCTCAGATATTGAAGGCCTATTTCGAAAGTTTCCCGCGTGTGCGCTCGTACATGGACGGAGTAGTGGCGGCGGCGCGTGATAAGGGTTACACCGAGACACTTTTCGGCCGGCGGCGGATGATCCCGGAGCTGGCCTCACAGAGCTACCAGGTGCGCATGGCCGGCGAGCGCCAGGCTATGAACGCCGGTATACAGGGCCTTGCGGCGGACATCTTCAAGGTGGCGCTGGTGCGCCTCGACGCCGGCCTCAGCGAACGAGGGCTTTCGAGCAGGTTGATCCTGCAGGTGCACGACGAGGTCCTCGTCGAGGTGCCACCCGAGGAGGAGCAGGCTGCCGCCGAAGTCACCCTTTCAGCCATGATGGGGGCGGCCCAGCTCAGCGTGCCGCTCGAGGTCAACCTTTCGTGGGGCGCAAGCTGGGCGGACGCCAAGTCCTAGGCGCAAAGCCAACCTTTGGTCGAGATCGGCGATCGCTGGCAGGAGCCGCCAGGGACGGTTAGACCGCAGGAAAAGGGCCCGACCGCTTGACCGCCAGGTAACGGCCGGCCGGCTCAGGTACCGGGAAGTACCGGGACCCTGCCCGACGCGATGTCACTTACCGGCGGGAGATCCTTCCATATGTAGGAAATGTACGGGTCCTTGCTCTGCAAGGGCTCTTGCCCGAGGAGCCATTCCACCCATACGACTGCCAAGGCTTGGCCGTGGGGGGTCCAGACCGGTGAGGCCGGCCACTCCGGGCCGACGATGATCTCTGATATGTGGAGCTGCTGGATCTCCTGAGCGGCTGCCACACGATTGGCCGTCGTCCTGGCGGGCATCGGCATGAACTGGTTCGCGACACTGAGGAGCACGGGCAAGGTGGCTATGTCACCGGAGTTGGTACCGGTCATACCGGTGTCGCTCGGCATCGCGAAGCAAAACCGCGTCTCGCCCTGCCATCGCAGGTCCATCTCGTCCGAGACCGGCAGCATGAGCGCTACCGGGGGACCGGCGCGCGCACCTTTTGCGCTGCGGTCGGGGCAAGCAAGATGGGTGGTGAAGGCGGTGTACAAAGGGCTTGCGGCGGCAGGGAAGTTGGTGACCGGGAACAGGGCGACCAGACCGACAGCAGTCGTCGACCACCCCACGACCATGACAGGCCACGAATGTCGCCTGAGGGCTTCGCAACCGAGTGCTACCAGCAAACCGACGCCGATGCTCGTCATGGACGCGAAACGGTCGGGCAGGAGGTTGTGGACGGCCGGCAATTTGCTCAGGTAGTAGTACGGCAGGTTGTGGCGTGTCACCCGGCCGTCGTAGTGGAGGGTCTCTCCCATGGACAGGACCGCCGCGCCCAACGAAAAACTGAGGGCGACCCAGGTCAAGGGACGGCGCCTCGCGAGGAAGAGCGCCAGCAGGATGAAAAGGAGCAGCGGTACGCCGATATAGGCGTTGTCCTCCGAGCCGTTCCCGGTGAACTGGCTGCTGATCTGGACCGCGGCAGCGGGAGCAAACTTGGTGACGTTCGTCGGTACTATGAAGTTGAGCAGGTCGCTCACGTACACATTGGTCGGGTGGACGTCCTGGACTTTGTAGGGCCCGAGGTACTGGAGCGCGAGAAACGGTGCCGACAGGATCGCGAAGGAGCCGCCGGCCACGATGAACGCTTTTGCGGCGTAGAGCCAGTTCGAGATCCAATCGCGGTACGAAATAACGAGAAGGACTGCCACCCCGCCCGCGGCGGTAATGACCTCCATCGCGAATATCTCCTCGCTCGTAAGGAATTGCGCCCACGCAAGCAGGCCGAGCGCCAACCCGTCCAGCCATTCTCGACCGTCCTGCACGACGAGGATGCGGTCCAAGACGATGAGGAACAACGGACCGCTCATTATTAGGACTTGAGCGAGGTGCCCTGCGGATTGCGCAAGCATGTAAGGAGAAAAGCCCACGACGAGCGCGCCGGCTAGAGCTGCAACCCGTGACGTCCATCTCCTAAAAGCCATGTACGAGAACGTCGCGGTCAAGGCGGGCCCGCTCATCAACAGGACGTTGTAGGAAAATGCAGCCCCGAATATGACGGTGGCCGGGGACATGAGGAAGCTCGGGAGTATCACCGAGGTGTTCCACATGAGGTTGACCCCGCCGGGGGCATTGACGTAGTGGGACACGAGCGGGTCGAGGGAATGGCCGAGGGCGAAGGGCATCCAGGCGAGGAACCACGAGTACTCGTCTGCGTCGCCTGCGCCACCGACCTGCGTGTTGAGCATCGACTGCGTCGCCTCGTGGTACACCGCCAGGGTCGCAGCCAGAAAAACTGCAAATGCTATGGCGCATTCGGGCCAGGTGAGCTTGTTCCTCCGGTGACGGTTGCTTGGCGCGGAGGCTACAAGGTGGCGCGGCCCGGCCGCCGGGCCCGGTCCATCCGTGCCGCCATCGTCGCCGTGGCCGTCGCCCCCGTCGCCCCCTTCGCCCCCTTCGCCGCCGCCGTCGCCGTTGCCGCCGTCGCCGTTGCCGCCGTCGCCGCGTGGTTGCAGGCCGGTTGCGAAGGACGTTGGCGCGGCACCGCCCGGTATCAGGCCCGCCGTACCCTGGCCTGTACGCCTGGCGCCCTCAGCGACAAGGCTCCCGCCGGCGCCTACGCCGGCTCCCGCCGCCGGGACAGCGCCCGTAGCCGCTTCGGTCCCCGCCTGCCTCGTCCTGCGTTTACGCCTGCGCAGCGTGGAAGCGCGTAAAACACCAGGTATGGCCGGCTACCTTCCCGCAGGCCTCGGCGGCACGGGCCGCAACGGCTGACCGACGTACGTTGAGAGCGGCCTTATCAGGGCGTTGTTTGCCTTCTGTTCGATGATGTGGGCGGTCCAACCGGTTACACGGCTCATCACGAAGATCGGCGTGAAAGTGGGGATGTCGAACCCCATGAGGAAGTAGGCGGGCCCGGAAGGGTAGTCGAGGTTGGGGTACAGGCCCTTGGATTGCAACATCTGCTCTTCGAGCCGTTCGTACACGGCCATCAAGGCGGTGCCTTCGGGGCTGCGGCTGGCCAATGTCGCCAGCGTCGACCGCATGGTGGGCACCCGGCTGTCGCCGTGCTTGTAGACCCGGTGCCCAAAACCCATCACCTTGTGGCGGGCGCCGAGCTCTCCCGCAAGCCAGTTGTCCACCTCGGATGGGTCTTTAACCTTCTCGAAGAGAGCCATCACGGCTTCGTTGGCGCCACCGTGGAGGGGCCCCTTGAGGGCACCGATCGCTCCGGTCACAGCAGAATAAATGTCGGACCCCGTCGACGTGATAACTCTTGCAGTGAACGTCGAGGCGTTGAACCCGTGCTCGGCGTAAAGGATCAAAGAGACTTCGAAAGCCCGAGCCAGTTCTGCATCGGGCGCAGAACCGTTGCACATGTAGAAAAAGTTGTCAGCAAACGAAAGCCCTTTGTCGGGGGCTACCGGCTCGAGGCCCCGCCGCCGGCGCTGCTCGGCAGCCACGACAGTTGGCAGTTTGGCCCAAAGGTCGATAGACCGTTCGAGGTCGCTCTCACCGTCGAGCGGGGCCTGCGCCCCCAAAAAGCTCACGGCCGTGCGCAGGACATCCATCGGGTGACAGGTGAGCGGTAGACGGGAAAGGGCACCGAGAAGATCCGCGGGCACGTCGCGGCTCTCACGCTCTGAAGTGACGAAATCGGCAAGTTGTCTTTCGTCCGGCAGTTCGCCGTACCACACGAGGTAGGCGACTTCCTCGAAACTCCTTGATGCGGCTAGGTCGGGTACCGGGTACCCCCGGTAGAGCAGGGAGCCCGATCCCTCGTCCACTACCGAAACGGCGGATGTGTCTGCGACGACGCCGTCCAAACCTCGTCTTACTTCGCCCGGGCCGTCACTCATGCCCGCTCCTCCTCGATCTCCTGTCTTGCTTGCGTGCCCGCCACCCGTGCCTCCGCACCTTGCGCCCCGGCGCGTGGCTCCGGGCCGGTGGACCGCAAGACCTCCTCGTCGAAGCGAGAGTAGCTGTCGTAGTCCAACAGCTCATAAAGCTGCGCTCGAGATTGCATTTTTTCTACGAGTCCTTTTTGCGTCCCAACAGAAGCGATCTCACGCAAACCTCGCTCGGACGCTCCCATCGCGAGGCGTAACAGGGTAACCGGGTAAATGACGACATTGACCCCTATCGAAGAGAGCGTGGCGGTGTCGAGCAGCTCAGTCTTGCCGAACTCGGTCATGTTGGCAAGGATCGGCACGTCGACGGCGCGCCGGTACTGCTCGAGCTCTTGCGCACCAGCCAGGGCCTCGGGGAACAACATGTCGGCCCCCGCGTCCACGTATGCCTTGCCCCTCGTGATCGCGCCGGCGAGCCCTTCGATCGCCCTCGCGTCGGTGCGGGCGCAAAGGACAAAGCCCGGGTCACGGCGCGCCTCGCTTGCAGCCCTGAGGCGCCGGCACATCGCCGCAACGCTCACGATTTCCTTGCCGTCGAGGTGACCGCACCGTTTCGGGTTGACCTGGTCCTCGATGTGGCAGCCCGAAGCACCCATTTCCTCGAGGACCTGCACCGTCCGGGCGGCGTTCAGCGGCTCGCCGAAGCCGGTGTCCGCGTCGACGAGCGTAGGAAGGCCGATCACCCGGGAAACCTGGTGGGCGGCCAGGGCCACCTCGTCCAGGTTCGTCAGGCCGATGTCGGGGAGGCCTAGCGAAGCAGAAACCACGGCGCCCGAAACGTAGGCCCCTTCGAAGCCCAGCCGCTCTATGAGCATCCCGCTGAGCGCATTGAACGCCCCGGGGAACCTGAGCAGCCGTCCCGAGGCCAAGCCCTCCCTCAACGCCTTGCGCCGGTCTGCTGCCGGCGTCTTGGAGTAGAGCATCAGGTCAACCCCCGGGAGAGCGCCCTGTCTTCGGCCGCCAATCCTGGGGCCACGAAGGTGCACTGGCGGACTTCGGTCGTGGTCAGTTCCGGGAGGCGCTGCACGAGGTCGAGGAAGCGCTGCTGCTCTTCCCCGGGCAGGGACGGGGAGGCGAGCGAGCGGAACTTCTCGAGGTACTCGGCGCGCCCGAAGGGCCGGGCTCCGAGGGGGTGGGCATCGGCCACGTCGATCTCGTCCTCAACCCGCTCCCCGTTGACAAGCTCGATGACGACGCGGCCCCCGAAGGCTTCTCCGGCGAGGTAGCGCCTGGTCCACTCGGGCCCTTCTTCGGTCCGGACCTTTTGCCAGAGCTTCACCGTCTCGGGACGGCCGGCCCGCTCCGGGGAGTAGGAGGTCTCGTGGTGCCAGCGCCCGTCTTCGAGCGCCACGGCGAAGATATAGGGGAGCGAGTGGTCGAGTGTCTCGCGCGACGCCCCGGGGTCGAACTTCTCCGGGTCCCGTGACCCCGTGCCGATCACGTTGTGGGTGTGGTGGCTCGTCTCGATGATGACCTCCCTGACGGCCGACAGGTCGGGGATCCGCTTGCGGAGGCGGCGGGCGAGGTCGATGAACGCCTGCGCCTGGTACTCGGCCGAGTATTCCTTGGTGTAGGTGGAAAGGATGGCCGTCTTGGCCTCACCCGGCCCCGGCAACGGCACCTGGTACGAGGCGTCCGGCCCGTCCAGGAGCCATGCGATCACCCCGTCCTCGCCCTCGTAGATAGGGGCGGGTGACGTTTCTCCTCGCATGGCACGGTCGACGGCTTCTATCGCAACCTTTCCCGCGAACGCCGGTGCGTACGCCTTCCACGAGGAGATCTCCCCCTTCCTCGACTGGCGAGTCGCAGTAGTGGTGTGAAGGGCCTGGCCGACGGCGTGGTAAACGACCTCGGTGGGCAGCTCGAGGAGCGTTCCGAGGCCGGCAGCGACCGACGGCCCCAGGTGAGCCACGTGGTCGATCTTGTGGGCGTGCAGCGATATCGCCCGGCTGAGGTCCACCTGGATCTCGTACGCCGTCGCGACCGCCCGTACGAGTCGGCTCCCGCTCGCCCCGACGTGTTGTGCTACGGCGAGCAGCGGTGGGATGTTGTCGCCGGGGTGGGAGTACTCCGCCGCGAGGAAGGTGTCGTGGAAGTCGAGCTCGCGTACGGCGACCGCGTTGGCCCACGCGGCCCACTCGGGCGACGTCCCGCCGGCACTGCCCCCGCCGGTACTGCCCCCGCCGGCACTGCCCCCGCCGGCACTGCCCCCGCCGGCACTGCCCCCGCCGGCACTGCCCCCGCCGGCACTGCCCGTCTTACCCGGCCCGCCCGGGCCAGCTGCTCGGGTCGTGCCGCCCCGGAAGTCCTGCCTCGATGACGGGAGGTTCTCTGCGTAGTCCCAACCCCAAACCGCTGCACCTGGAACGAGGTAGTGCGGGAGTGCCTGTGCGCGAGCATTCGCCACCGGCCGGCGGAGCAACGATGCCGCCGCCACAGCGGCGTCGTCGATGAACCTGTTGACGATCATCTCGGCCACGGCCAAGGTGACCGGGACCGGGTCCGTCGCGACCTCGGCGATGCGCCAGGCGAGTTGCCGCTCACGTGGCACCGCGTCGGCGCTCTTATGCGGCCTGACCTCGTACGTCTTCACTGGGCGCCCCCCAGCCCGGGTGCCAGCCGTGGCTCACCGGTTAGCCGGCGCCCGGCCGTTGCCCGTGTCGGAGCGGTTGCGCGTGGGCCTGCTGGTCCCCCTGGCCGTGACGGGAGCGCGCTTGTCGGCTCGTACGGCACGTAGGTGCAGGCTAGTGCCCCGTCAGTGCCCCGCCTTCGATGGGAGCACAGATGCGCGGAGGTACCTCTGGTAAAGATTGGGAGATGCGGGCCCGGTCGGCGGTCGGGGTTGCTCGGCTCGAGCCCGCCAAGCGTGCGCACGATCTGCGCGGTGAGCGTCGTGGGAGCGGTGCGCGCGGCAGGCGCCGTACGCGAGGCGCGCGCGGCACCCACTCGGCCTTTTGGTTGGTGCTTTTGACAGCGGTGGCTGTCATGGCTTGTGCCGAGGTCAATGTACCGGCGGCTTTTGCGGCCGTAAGCACGTCGCGCTCGGCGAAGCTCGCAGCGCAGGAGCACGGAGGGATCTTCAGGGATGGCGGGGTTATTGCTTATGGGGAGGCCGGATTTTACGGAAGTCCTCTCACGGCCAAGCTTGCGGCGCCAATAACCGCGTTGGCCGCAACGCCCGACGGGCGCGGCTACTGGTTGGCCGGGGCAGACGGTGGCGTTTTTCATTTCGGCGACGCCGGCTATTTCGGCAGCGATGGCGACGTCCGGCTGCACGCCCCCATCGTGGCGATGGCCGCGACTCCCGATGGCCGGGGATATTGGCTCGTCGGCGCGGATGGCGGCGTGTTCAGTTTTGGGGACGCTCGTTTCTACGGTTCTCCAGGGGCTACGGGCGTGCCCGACCCGGTCGTCGGCTTCGCCGTGACGCCCGATGGCAGGGGTTACTGGATGGTGACCTCCCACGGTGCCGTCTATTCGTACGGCGATGCGCGCTATTACGGCTCACTTGGCGCGACGAACCTGCACAACATCCCAGTCGTCGCGATCGCGTCGTCAGCCGACGGGCGAGGCTATTGGCTGGTCCAAGGAGGTGGCGAGGTGATCCCGTACGGTGACGCGCCTCGCCTTGGCGGTATGCGGGGGCACCCGCCCGTCTCGGGTATCGCCGTGACCTCCGACGGCCACGGATATTGGCTCGTGTGCGGCAACGGCGAGGTGGACGCTTTCGGTGACGCGGCATACCTGGGCGGTGACAACAAGTCCTACCCGAGACCTCCGATTTCGGCGATCGTGGCGGATCCCGAGGCCACTGGTTATTGGCTTCTCGACGCCGCCGCCTTCTCAGTCACCCCGAGCCACCCGGGGCCAGGTGCCGGGACAGCAGGGCGCGTCGTGGAGGCAGCTGCCAGTCAGCTCGGGCCGAGCCGTGGAGGACCCGGTTACTGCAACCCGTACGGCCCCTGCGAGGAATGGTGCGCCCTTTTTGCAACGTGGGCCTGGGAAACGGCAGGAGTGCCCGTACCCCGTCTCGCCTTCGCAGGCGCCGTCTACGACTGGGCCCGCACTCACTCGGCGGTGTTGTCGCCCAGGCGGCGCCCGGTGCCGGGCGACCTGGTCTTCTACGGCACCGGACCGCAGAGCCCGGGGGCGTCGCCTCATATGGGCATCGTGGCGCAGGTCTGGCCCGACGACGAGATCGACACCATCGAGGGCGATGCCGGGCCAGGACCGAACGGGTGGACATCCGTAGTCGTCAACGGCCCGTTCCTGGTTTCGCAGTCGTACTTTGCAAACGGGATGCCCGTTTACGGTTTCGCTACTCCCTGACCTCCTGCAGCACGCCACTTCGTTCGCCCGAGCTCCAGGTCCTTCGCTGCCTTGATGGACCGCGCGGCGATGGAGCTTCGTTAACCTTGTCGCATGCCTGAACCTGCCGAAGGCCTCGACGCGACCGCCATCGGCCCCGTTTCGTGCAGCGACTGGGCATCTAGCCAGGGCCTATCGCCAATCGGGACTGCGGGCGACTACGACGGCTTGCTCCTTGTCGAACAACCCTTGCCATGGCCCCAGGACATTGCCCAGCTCGCTGAGCTGGTCGATGTTGCGCCGCTGGCGGCATCGGCGAACCTCCGCCTGCAGGCAATCGTCCCCGTCGGCACCCTCGCCCCGGTGCCAGGAGGCATTGAGGTGACAGGTGGTGTTGGCGGGGCTGGCGGTAAGCGCAGGGTCGTCCTCTACCGCACGCCCGCACCCCCGGGGCGGTCTCCGGAGCTTGGCGGGGCCGGGGAAAGTATGCCTATGGGCAGCGCGCCTTTTGCGGCCCCCTCTCGCTGGGCGGCGCCGCTGGTCCGCTCGGAAACCGTTACGGAGGCAGGTTCGCTAGCTGAAGCTGTCACCGCGCTCCTAGAGGTTCCCCGGTCGTACGAACCCGGTCGACCAACCGCCGAAGGCAACGGGACGGGGGACATAGTCGACGTCCTCGTGTGCACCCACGGGCGCCGCGACCTGTGCTGCGGCTCCAAAGGCACCGATTTGGTAGGCACGCTGCTCGACGATCCCATTTCGGCACCAGAAGCCGAAGTCCGGCTCTGGAGGACGAGCCACACAGGCGGTCATCGTTTCGCCCCGACGGCCGTAGTCCTACCTTCCGCGACCTTGTGGGCGTGGGCCAGCCCTTCGTTGTTGCAGGCGGTCGCGATGGGCGCGGGCCCGCTCGAGGAGGTGACGCCCCACTACCGCGGCTGCGCATGCCTGGGCTCGCCGCAAGAACAGGCGCTCGAAATGGCCGTGCTCTCGGAGGTCGGATGGGGCCTTCTAGCGTCGGCGCGACGCGCGATCAAGCTCGGGGGAGAGCGTTTGCGCCTCGAGACAGAGCTGTTCGGCTCGTGGGAAGCAGCAGTTGTCGAAGGTCGGCGTGTGCCTCAACCGGACTGCCGTACAAACCCCGGCACTGCGACGAGGTCCGGCGTCGAGTGGGTCGTCGAGGATCTTCGCAGCGTTGGCGCCGGCGTCGACTAGAGCCGCTCGACTAACCGCCCCGCAGGGCGTCGTGGTCGTGCGGCCCAGGGTCGTGCGGCCCAGGTCGTGCTGCCCAGGTCGTGCTGCCCAGGTCGTGCTGCCCAGGGTCGTGCTGCCCGGGTCGTGCTGCCCAGGGTCGTGCCGCCCAGGTCGTACTGCCCAGGTCGTGCTGCCCAGGCACCGGGGGCCAGGTGTCGGCGGCACATATCGGCGGCCCGTTAGCGATGCTCGGCTCGCTCGCCGTGCCGCCCTGTAGTCGAGCCCATCCGGGATGGCCCCATCGGCCGGCGGCCGCCGCCGACGCGGTCATTGGTTGCCGAGCAGGTGGCGGACCTCCGCGACCACGCGGTGGGCGTCGCCGACGATGTCCTCCCAGGTGTAAACGAGCATGGTGACCCCGCTGGCCAACAGGCGGTTGCGGCGTCGGGCGTCGGCAGTCATCTGTTCAGGGCTGTGGTGGTATGCGTAGCCGTCAACCTCCATCGCCAGGCCGGGCCGCAGAAGGATGTCGAGCCGGTATGCCGAGTCGCCTGCCACTTTGACTTCGACCCCGACTGGTGTGACCCCTGATTTCCGGAGCAACCGCTGGGCCTTGCTCTCCAGCACGCTCATCGCCTCGAAGGTCAACGGCCGGCGCCACCTGAGTTCGCGGCGTAGGGCTCGAACCCCCGGCCGTCCAGGTTGGCCACTCCTGGCGAGCTCGGCTTCAACTGATGGCACGTCGACCAACCTCTTGGATAGGGCGTTGTCAACGATGTCCCCCAGCTCCTCGGGGCGGCAGAGCCCAGCGACGTCGACGATCGTGCGTAGCGGCGTCGTGCAGGGGATTTGCTTCACCGAAGCCACCTGAGCCGGGAAGTCGCGGGGACGGTGCACGTGGGCAGACCCGGCCCGAGCAGACGTAGCCCTCGGGACGGTGAGATGGTGCCTGTCCGGCGGCCCCGTTAGGCGCCACAACCAGGCAGCCGAGAGATGTGAGGCGATCGCCGCCGGCCCCACGGCCAGGCACTCTGCGAAGAGGCGCTGTTCCGGCGTCGGTGCGGAGCCGGCGAGCCGGACGACCGACGGCATGACGGCTTCCCACTCCCCGCTCTGGAGCCGTTGGGCCACCATGGCCGGCCCGACCCCTATCGCTCGCAACTGATCGCGACTTATTACCCCGTGCTGGTCTCGCAAGCGACGGGCCAGCTCGCGGGCGGCCACCGCCCTCATGTGGGCTGGAGGGCGCGGACAGTGATTTTCATGATGTTTGATGCTACCTGCGTGCGTCTATTCGCACAATGGCGCCCGAGCCGGCTCAAAATCGGAGCACTTTGGTCGCGCTCGAGCACCGCGGTTGCGGTTCGTCACGGTTTTGTTGCTCGAAGCGCGCCCAGCTTGCTTGATCGCGACCAAAGATCAAAAAAGGTATAGGGGAGAAAGAGTT
>Ga0335074_10006073_pt1 | contig 16719 bp, 15 predicted proteins | sample Lox_Sample_23_FD_206715 | JGI IMG/M metagenome (GOLD analysis project Ga0335074, IMG submission 206715) | Soil microbial communities from Loxahatchee National Wildlife Refuge, Florida, United States - Lox_Sample_2.3 | ecosystem: Environmental > Terrestrial > Soil > Wetlands | place: USA...
CGCGCGACCTTGTTGGCAATCTGCAGGGCCCGCCGGTTCATTGGCTCCAGATCTTGTTCGCGTCCGATCAGCCGCAGCTTCTCCCGGTGGCCGTAATAGGTGAATGCCTCCACGACATCGGAGCCCACATAGACGAAGTTGCGGTGGAGCTGCTCGACCAGATCGGGATGTTCCAGAACCACTTCGGGAACGAATGCGCCGGCCTGTAGATAGCCCCGACGTTCGAACTCGAACAGGTAACCTTCGGCGCAGAGGACGGGACCGGCGGAAAGCCGATCCAGGAGCCCGTTCTTGTCGCCAGGTGACTGTTGTGCGGACATGCCATTCCTCCCGTGTTTGCTGGTGGCATGAGACGGCAATGGGCTGGGTTCGGCAAGCGAGCGCGGTGTCGTGCCGGGGTGGGGCGCATGGCGCGTCGCTCGGACGCGGCGAACGGTGTATAGCATTCGATGAGCGGAGAACACCGGACCCGCGTCCTCGCACTCAAGCACTGGGGCACCGATGAAGATTGCAGAACTCGACACCCATGTCGTTGCAGTGCCGCCGCCGCACGTCGGAGGTATGTACTGGATTTTCGTGCGCGTTCGCACTGAATGCGGGATCGAAGGCCTTGGCCGTCGTGCCGCTGATCCAGGACGTGTTCGAACGCCACTTGCTCGGCCACGATCCACACAGGATCGAGCGCTTCTGGCGCTCGGCGTACTCGAGTGGTTTCACTCAGCGGCCGGATCCGACGATGATGGGTGTCGTTTCGGGTCTCGAGATCGCCTGCTGGGACATCATCGGCAAGGCGGCGGGTAAGCCGATCCATGCTTTGCTCGGCGGGCTCGTCCACCAACGACTGCGTGCCTACACCTATCTCTATCCCAAGAACGCGGCCGGCGAATTCGACTTCAACGATCCCGACCCGGCAGCCGAGTGCGCGACCGATATGGTCGGGCGCGGCTTTACCGCAGTAAAGTTTGATCCGGCCGGACCCTACACGGCTTATAGCGGACACCACCTTTCGCTCGGTGTCATGGACCGGTGCGAGGCGTTCTGCGCCAAGATTCGGGAAGCAGTGGGCAGCGCGGCCGACCTGCTGATTGGAACACATGGGCAGATGGTTCCAGCGTCGGCGATCCGGCTGGCGCGGCGGCTCGAGAAATACGATCCGCTTTGGTTCGAGGAGCCGGTGCCGCCTGGCCAGGAGGCGGCGATGGGCGAGGTGGCGCGGGCGACCTCGATCCCGATCGCGACCGGGGAGCGGCTGACCACGAAATATGAGTTCCAGCGGGTGCTGGAACTGCGCGCCGCCTCGATCCTGCAGATGAACGTCGCGCGGGTTGGCGGACTGTTGGAGGCGAAGAAGATCGCGGCGATGGCCGAAGCACATTATGCGCAGATCGCTCCGCATCTCTACAACGGCCCTGTGGGAGCGGCGGCCAGCATGCACCTGGCGGCAGCTTCGCCGAACTTCCTGATCCACGAAGCGATCGTCGATTTTTCCGGCTTCCACGCGGAGATCCTGAAGACCAAGCTCGCCTTCGAGGACGGATACCTGATCCCGCCGACCGAGCCGGGCCTTGGTGTTGAACTGAACCTCGACGTGGTCGGGCGCCATTCGCCGTATGAAGGAGCGCGCCTGCATCTGCAGATGGCTGCGGAGCCGGCCGACCCGAAAGACGCCGCCCCGGCGCGCGGTTGAGAGGCGTGCCCGAATTCGATTTCGTTGTCGTGGGGGCGGGCTCTGCGGGCTGCATCGTTGCGGCCCGACTCTCCGAGAGCGGGCAATATCGCGTGCTGCTCATCGAGGCCGGCGGCAGGGACGATTCGTTTTGGTTGAAGATTCCCGTGGGCTACGCCAGGAGTTACTACAACCCGCGGGTGAACTGGATGTACTACTCCGAGCCCGAACCCAACCTTGGCGGTCGGCGCATCTATTTGCCGCGTGGCAAAGTGCTGGGCGGGTCCGGGTCCATCAATGCGATGATCTTCGTCCGCGGCGCCGCCGCGGATTTCGACGATTGGCGGGACGCCGGCAATCCCGGATGGGGTTTCGACGAGGTGTTGCCCTATTTCCGCAAGCTCGAGAGCCATGCCGGCGGCGTGTCCGCATGGCACGGCGGGGACGGGCCGATTTGCGTCACACCGATGCGGGACGGGACGCATCCGCTCAGCGATGTGTTCCTGACGGCGTGCCGCGATGTGGGCTTGCGAGAGAACTCCGATTTCAACGGACACACGCTCGAAGGAGCGGGTGTTTACGACATCAATACACGTCGCGGCATGCGATCCTCGTCGAGCCGAGAATATCTCTGGCCGGCGCTGAAGCGACCGAACCTTGCCGTCTGGTGCAACGCGCTGGCCTGTTGCGTCGATCTGGCCGACGGCCGGGCGACAGGTGTAGAGGTGGAACGCAGCGGCGAGCGCCTTATCGTCGGCGCACGTCGCGAAGTCATTCTGTGCGCCGGCGCATACGACACACCGAAGCTGCTGCAACTATCGGGTGTCGGCGACGGGGAGCATTTGTCCAGAGTCGGCCTCAAGACCAGGCATCATCTGCCGGCGGTGGGCCGCAACCTGCAGGACCACCTGTGCGCCAGCTTTTATTATCGCTCCACGGTTCCTACCCTGAACGGCGAATTCGGCAGCCTGTTCGGGCAGACGCGCCTCACGCTTCGCTGGTTGGTGACGCGGAAGGGTCCCTTTGCCATGAGCGTCAACCAAGCCGGCGGGTTCTTTCGAGGAGTGCCCGACGAGGCGCGACCCAACATCCAACTTTACTTCAACCCGCTTTCATATCGGATTCCGGCCGACGCGAACGCGGGTCTGCGGCCGGAACCCTATCCCGGCTTTCTCGTTGCGTTCGACCCATGCCGGCCGACCAGCCGCGGTACGGTGATGGCCGTCTCCGCCGATCCGGCGCAAACCCCGGCGATACGCCCGAACTATCTCTCGACGGAGCGCGACCGGGCAGGCGTGATCGATGGCAGCCGTCTGGTTCGCCGGATCATGGCGGCGCCGTCACTGCGGGCGATCACGGCGCAGGAGATGGAACCGTCGGCGTCCGCGCACACGGATGATGAGTTGCTGGCCCATTTTCGCGAGAACTGCGGCTCTATCTACCATCCGTGCGGCACGGCAGCGATGGGGCCCGGGACGGCGACCTCGGTCGTCGATTCACGGTTGCGCGTTCATGGCATCGAGGGCCTGCGGGTCATCGACGCGTCGATCTTCCCGAACATCACATCGGGAAACATCAATGCGCCGACAATGATGGTTGCCGAGAAGGGCGCCGATCTCATCCTCGCCGCGGCCAGAGGTTAGATTCGCTGCTCCGAGGCGAAGTCGAGAGCCGTGATCTGGGTGACCTGCACGGGCAATTTCATGCGGTCGGGCGCGACGAAAAGGCAATCAAGTGGACACGGAGTTGCACGGAGATCACACGGAGTTTCACGGGTGCGCCGGAGGAACCGGCAAGAGGAGAGGGTGCAAGTCCCTTACGATGAAAGGCAGAGCGAGCCAGATCGGCCTCGAGTCATGCATGTCACGTCGCGAGGCGTGGGACAGGTGGTGATGGGGTTCTTCGCCTATCATGCCGTCCCGACCAACGCCGACGCCCTCGCCGCGTTCCGCGACCATGTGATCCAAATCTGGCGGCGCCTGCTGCGGCGGCGCAGTCAGAAGGACAAGACCACGTGGGAACGGATCAAGGCACTCGCCGAGCGGTGGCTTCCCGAACCCCGCGTCACCCATCCATGGCCGAGTGAGCGCTTCGCCGTCAAATACCCGAGGTGGGAGCCGTATGCGGGAAATCCGCACGTACGGTTCTGTGCGGGGGGCGCGCAGTGATGCGCGTCCCTACCGCGATAGCAGGAATCTGCGTGCGCGGCACGAACCCACGGGGCGGAACTGATTGCCATCGCACTTTTCGGCCGCATTCTCGCGATTCAACTCCGTGAAGCTCCGTATGGTCTTTATGCAACTCCGTGTCCACTTGGTCGCTTACGGATGCCGCGAGCGGCGCGGTCGGCGGCATAAGAGTCAGTCCATGGAAACGCCGTGCTAGGCGCTCACGCTTCCAGCCTACGGGTCTGCCACACCAGCCGCAGGTGAGCTGACCCGCGGGAGTTGCGGGCGTACCGGATGGATCAACTGCCGCGCCGGCGAATTGGGCATCCTGGTTTCGATGCCGTATGAGGACGGCCATTGGTTCCGCGGCAGGCAGTACGTTCCGAAGATCCGGTCCATCCAGGGCAGCATGGACGCATAGTTGCGGTCCCGCGGCTCTGCCAGAGTATGGTGCCAGTGGTGGAAGGCGGGTGTGGAGACCACCCATTCCAGCGGTCCCAGCCGCCAGCGCAAATCGGCATGGATGAAGAAGCCCCATATGGTAGCAATCAGAACGATCAGCAAGGGGACCAGACTGCCTGAGGCAGTGAGCGAGCTGGCCAGCCCAAGAATGTAGAGCGGGATCAGGCCGCAGAGCCGCACGAACACCAAGTCGATAGGGTGGGAGCGCGTATTGACGATAAAATCGAGATATTCGGCGCTGTGGTGTATTGAGCATCCACAAATGTGAGACCTCCGCCACCGCTCCAGTCGGTGGGTACGACGCTCGTAAAATAGCCCTTGGGGGCGGTGCCGGTGTATGAGGCGAAAGAGCCATTCGTGACCAGGTTTGCCTGTGCCGTATAGGCAACGAGCGATAAAGCGGCGGCAGAAAGGCCGATCGTAACGGATTTGTGCATAGCCATAGGGGTTGAACCTTTCCCGGAACGATGATGGCTAAGCCAATCGCTGGCCTCCTAACAGCTTCGCCCCGCACAAGTCAACGCCGGTCATCAAATTGTGATTAATCAGAGATAATTCTCACGACACGTGTGCGCCTTTGCCGTTGCGATTCGCAACTATCGCGCCGGGTTCCCCGGAGTCCCACAGCCGGGCGAAGATCTCGAGGGATTCCTCCGCAATGCCCTGGTGCAGGTCGTGGTCCGGCAGGCGAAATTCTGCGCTGACAGGTCGGAGTTGCCAGTCACTATGTTCCAGCCGGCCCGAGCACGATGCCTGATCCAGCGTGCGCACCATCCACGCAACGAAGTACGGTGATCGTGACTCGGCCGTGAACGGCCGCGCGTCCCCTTATTTCACCGACGAGAACGACGTCGGCGCCAGGATCGCATTGGTGACCTTCGCGACGATCGCACCGTTCGCCTCGGTCTGTGCCCGTGCCGCCAGCCAATCCGGATCGGACCCGAAGCGGGCCCATTTCTGCTCGCGCTCGGCCAGCGATTCCCAGGCCAGCAGGTAATACAGCGTCTGGTTCGACTCGCCGATCACTGTGGTCCAGAAACCCGCCTGCTTGATGCCGTGCTTCTCCCACAGCTTCAGCGTGATCGTGTCGAACCGCTTCAACAGGTCGGGCAACCGGCCGGGTACGCATTCATAGACGCGCAGTTCGTACAGCATCGCCTTGCTTCTCCCTTCACAATAGATCGAAAAGCTAGAACCGCTCGACCCAGGGCCGCAACTCCACCTCCCAGGTCCACGCGCTGCGGTGTTGGTTCAGCACGTGCCAATAGGTCTCGGCGATGGCGTCGGGATCCAGCATGCTGTCGGGCGCGTCAGCCGGCTCGCTGTGCCCGTTGCGGATCCCCCCGTCGATCACGAAATGCGCCACGTGTATGCCCTGTGGCGCCAGTTCGCGTGCCATGCTCTGCGCCAGTCCGCGCAGCGCGAACTTGCCCATGGCGAACGACGCCGACTGCGCATAGCCCTTCACGCTGGCCGAGGCGCCGGTGAACAGGATCGCCCCTTCGTGCTTCGGCAGCATCAACCGGGCCGCCTGTTGTGCCACCAGGAATCCGCCAAAGGCGCTGACCGCGAGCGCCCGCGCCACTTCCTCCGGCACCAGCGAGGTGATCGGCCCGCGCGCCCGCCCGCTGGCATTATAGACCACCACGTCGGGCTCCCCGACCGATGCAACCATCGCGTCGAACAGCCCTGCCACCTCTTCGGGCTCCGATGCTTCGCAGGCGAACGAAACCGCGCCGGTCTCGGCGCACAATCCGGCGAGCCGGCCGGGCTGGCGGGACGCCAGAGCCACCTGCAGCCCGTGGCGCGAGAACAGCCGGGCCAGCGACGCGCTCAGGCCGGAGCCGGCGCCGACGATCAGGGCAAGGCGTGGGGTCACGGGCGTTCTCCATAGTGGGCCAGAGCATCAAACCATGTCTGGACCGGCGGCAGAAGCCAAGCCAGAGTGGCCGCCAAACAAACCGAGGCGGCCATGCTGGGCCTGATGCAAAGTCAGCCGCTGATGATCTCCGGGGTGCTCCGCCACGCGGCGCGTTATCATGGCGGCGCCGAGATCGTATCCAAGGACACCGATGGTGCCATCCACCGCACCACCTGGGCCGAGCTCGAACGCCGGGCGCGACGACTGGTGCGGGCGCTGACATCGCTTGGCATCGGCGCGCACGATCGGGTCGGCACGCTGGCCTGGAACGACGCCCGGCATCTGGAGATCTACTATGCCGCGCCCGGCATGCAGGCAATCTGCCACACCGTCAATCCCAGGCTGCATCCGGACGACATCGCCTACATCATCAACGATGCAGGCGACCGGATCGTTTTCGTCGATACCAGCTTTGCCGGACTGATCGCGACCATCGCGCCGAACATTGCCCGGTCCGTTCGCACAGTGGTGATGCTGACGGACTCCGCGCACATGCCCAAGATCGCACTGCCTCACGGCATGCAACTCGCATGCTACGATGACCTGCTGGCGGCGGCCGACGATGACTACGTCTGGCCGTCGTTCGACGAGAACACCGCGTCCTCGCTCTGCTATACTTCCGGCACGACCGGGCGGCCGAAAGGTGTGCTCTACAGCCACCGCTCTACCCTGCTGCACGGCTACGCCGTGAATATGGCGGACGTGTTTGCGCTGCGCGCTGTCGATCGCGTCCTGCCGGTCGTGCCGATGTTCCACGTCAACGCCTGGGGTATTCCGTATGCCGCGGCAATGGCGGGTTCGGCGCTGGTATTGCCCGGTCGGCACCTCGATGGCGCCAGCCTTGCCGCGCTGATGAACCAGGAACGCGTTACCATGGCGGCCGGCGTGCCGACGGTGTGGCTCGGCCTTTTGTCCCATCTGCGGAGCAGCGGCGAGACGCTTGCAACTGTCCAGCGCATCGTCACTGGTGGGTCCGCGTGTCCACCGCTCCTGATCGAGGCGTTCGGAGCGGAATACGGGGTGGCGGTGCAGCATGCCTGGGGCATGACCGAGCTCTCCCCGGTCGGCGCCTTCAATCAGCCGAAGCCGGCACAGGTCGCGCTGGATGCGGCGCCCCGCGCGCGGCACGGGCTGAAGCAGGGGCGCTCGCTGTTCGGCATTGACATGAAGATCGTGGATGATGGGGGTGCCGAGCTGCCTTGGGACGGGGTGCGGTTCGGCGATCTTAAAGTGCGCGGCCCGTTCGTCTGCTGCGCCTATTTCGGTGAAGAGCCGGGCAGCGCGGTCGATGCCGACGGATGGTTCGCCACTGGCGACGTGGCCACCATCGACTCCGACCGCTTCATGGAGATCACCGATCGGTCCAAGGACGTCATCAAGTCAGGCGGCGAGTGGATAAGTTCGATCACACTGGAGAACATCGCCGTGTCCCACCCGGACGTGGCCGAGGCGGCGGTGGTCGCGGCGAAGCACCCGAAGTGGGACGAACGGCCGGTGCTGATCGTGGTGCCGCGCGGCGGGAAGAGCGTGGATGCGGCCTCGGTGCTGGCGCTTTACGAGGGCAGGGTGCCGAAATGGTGGCTGCCTGATTCGGTCGTGGTGCTGGACGAGCTACCGCATACCGCGACAGGGAAGCTGCAGAAGACCGCGCTCCGGCTTCGGTTTCGCGACCATTTTGCCGGCAGTGAGCAGACGACGAGCTGAGTCCCGTTCTCGGTCGCGCACTGGGCGGCACCGCGACGGTCCTCTTTCCCCCGCGGCAGGCCCCTCCCCCCTCCCGCAACGGGAGGTGGAGGGTATTGCGTTAACCTTGCGTTTCAACTCTTGCGCAATAGATTACAAATTGCAAACATGCCATCGTCCGGAGCCCGGGACCGTGCTGCAGAGCATCGAACTCGCACAGTGGTCGCAGTCGATCGCCGCCCAAGTGGTGCGGGCGGCGCCGCTGCTCGCCGCGATCCGGCTCGCGTCGGGCACTTGCCTCACCGGTGTTCTGTGGCGGCGGGACCTTGTGGTCACCGCCGATTCCTCGCTTCCGGCGCAGGAGGCCTATGCGGTCGTGCTCGCCAATGGGCAAACCCTGGCCGCGCGCGCACTGAGACGGGATCCTGCGCAGGGCCTTACGGCGCTGGGCCTGGTCGGCACCGGCCCGGCGGCAGTAATCGAACCGGCTGCGCGCCCGGTTGTCGGTGCCGTGCTGCTGGCCCTGGGGGCCGGCCCCGACGCAGCGCCCACGGGGCGGCTCGCGGTGGTGCGCAGCCTGCACTGCCATGGCCGGCAGTCGCTGCCGCGCATTACGCTTGATGCCGCCCCCGGGTACCTCGCTGAAGGCGGACCTGTCTTTGATGACAAGGGGGCGCTGGTCGGGCTGTGCGTCGGCGGACCGGAGCAGACGCCTTGCGTTGTCCTGCATGCCGTCATTGCCGGCTTCGTGGGCGATGGGCCTGCTGGTGCACTCGTGCGACACGGCTGGATCGGCGCGGCGCTGCAGCCGGTCAGCGTCGCCGACTCACTGCGCCGCATCGCCGGCCAGGCGACCGGGCGGCTGGTGATCGGCCTGTCGCCCGACGGTCCCGCCGCCCAGGCCGGCATCCTGCCCGGCGACATCCTTCTCTCGGTGGACGGGCAGCGCATGAACGGGCCAGGCAGCCTGCGCTCGCTGCTCGGACCCGAGCGAATCGGCCGCTGGGTTGACGTCCGCTTGGCGCGCCGTGGCCAGATCCGCACCCAGCGGCTGATCGTGGCGGTGCAGCCGGCCTCCTGAGCCCCGGCTGGCGCCGGGACTACCCGAGCCGCACCGGCCGTCCGGTTCGCGCCGATTCGGTCGCCGCGTCGGCGAGGCGCAATGCGGCTTCCCCGTCCGCCCCGGTCGGGGAAGCCGTCGCCTTGCCTTCCGCGGCGTCGAGAAAGACCTCCAGCTCCGCACGATAGGCGTTGGCGTAGCGTTCCAGGAAGAACGGCAACGCCGGGTCGGTGGTGAACCCTCCCGCGCCGGCGTGCTGCACGCTCGTGGCCGTCATGTTGTCCGCCCGCAGCATCCCGCTCGCGCCGTGCGCCTCGATGCGCTGATCGTAGCCGTAGGCGGCACGACGGGAGTTGGAGATCTGCGCCAGCGCGCCGCTGTTCGTTCGCAGCACGACGACCGCCGTGTCGACATCGCCGGCTGTGCCGATTGCGGGATCCACCAGTACCGAGGCGGCGGCGTACAGCTCGACCGGTTCCTCGTTCAGCAGGAAGCGCGCCATGTCCAGGTCGTGGATCATCATGTCGCGGAAGAGGCCGCCGGAACTGGCGATGTAGGTCGGGGGCGGCGGCGCCGGATCGCGGCTGGTGATGCTCAGCAGTTCGAGCCGGCCGATCTCGCCGTTGCGGAGCCGCTGGTGCAGGGCGCGGAAGCTGGGGTCGAAGCGGCGATTGAAGCCGACCATCAGCGGGATGCCGGCACGCGCGACAGCGTCCAGGCAGGCGCGCACCCGTGCCGCGTCGAGATCGATCGGCTTTTCGCAGAATGCCGGCTTGCCGGCGGCGGCGGCACGCTCGATCAGCTCGGCATGGGTGGGCGTCGGCGTGCAGATCATCACCGCGTCGGCCGCGAACGCGGCATCGGGTTCGATCACCGGCGCGCCGCAGGACGTTGCCAGCCGCTCGGCCGATGCCCGGTCCACGTCGATCACCCCGGCCAGGCGTGCACGCGGACTGGCGGCGACGTTGCGCGCGTGGATCTGCCCGATCCGCCCGGCACCGAACACGGCGACAGAGAGCATGGGGGTCCCTTTCGTGCTGGTGGATTGTGTTGGTGCGACCTTCATATCCGAAATACTGTCTTGCGCACGTCGCCACGCCGTTTCGCACCGAACAAATGAGGCGACTGCGAGAGACAGCGAGAGAACGATGGCAGATCACCGGCTTGACCCGGACATGCAGACGCTGCTGGCGGAGCAGGCTGCCGCCGCGGCCAACTACCCGCCGATCCGGCTGGAGGTGCCGCTCGACCCGCATCGTGCGGTGAACGACGCGTTGTCCATGCGGCTGGCCGAAGGTGGGCCGGCGATGGCGGACAGCGCCGATCGCTGGGTCGCTGCACGCGGGCGGCGCATTTTCTGCCGGGTGCATCGGCCGCGCACCGACCGGGCGCTGCCGGTGCTGGTTTATTTCCATGGCGGCGGCTGGGTTTGGGCCTCGGTCGATACGCATGACCGGCTGGTGCGTGAATATGCCGCCGGTGCCGGGGTCGCCACGGTGAACGTGGATTATGCGCTGTCGCCGGAGGCCAGGTTCCCACGGGCGGTGGAGGAGTGCGCCGCGGTGGTCCGCCATCTGGGCGAACATGGCGCCGCGTGGGGGCTGGATGGCAGCCGCATTCTGCTTGGTGGCGATTCGGCGGGCGGCAATCTGGCGCTGGCGACTGCGCTCTCGCTGCGCGACAGCGGCGGGCCGGCGCTGCGTGGGGTGCTGGCGACGTATCCGGTCTGCGACAGCCGGCTGGATACGCCGAGCTATCGGGAGTTCGGCACCGGCTTCGCGCTGACGCGCGAGAAGATGGCGTTCTACTGGAGCGTCTATGTGCCGCACGAGGCCGACCGGCTGCACCCTTACGCCGCTCCGCTGCGCGCCGAGCTGGCCGGGCTGCCGCCGGTGCGGGTTCAGCTCGCCGAGCTGGACGTGCTGCGTTCCGAGGGCGAGGCGCTGGTGGAGAAGCTGCGTGCCGCTGCGGTGCCCGTGGAGAGCGAGGTGTTCAGCGGGGTCCCGCATGGGTTCGTCCGCGCGACGGAATATGTGGCGAAGGCGCGGGAGGCGATGGGGCGGACCGCCGAATGGATGCGGCGGGTGGCGTTTTGACAAGACATAATATAATGGACTGAGCTCAGAACTCGCTGGTTTCGCGACACCCTTTCATTGCGAGTGAAGCCAAGCAACCTCCCTCCACGTTTCGCTGGCGGTCTTGGCAATGATAGAAGCCAACTTCGGAATCTGGCTACGAGCCCACGCTGATGATAGTGTAGCTGACGATCGCAGCTATGGTTCCGCCTTAGGCTACCCGATAACGATCCAAATGGTTTCCTAAAACAGAAAACGACCGGCGTAGGGACAAATGTTCTAGAGCCGTCCTAAAGTCGGCTAGCAACGCGAACAGCCTCGCCGTACCGTCGTGCATGGCACGTGTGGCACAAGTCCGACTCCTCGGCACACAGCAGACAAGAGAAACCAAATGACTTCCACAATCCAGATTCTGATATTGCTGCTGATCGTGATCGTCTTGATCTCGGTTGTCGCCACCAGATTGAAGGTCCCCCCCAGTATCCTCCTGGTGCTCGCCGGCGTCGTGCTGGCGCTCGTGCCTGGGCTGCCGGCGGTCACGCTCGCGCCGGAAGTCGTGCTGTTGCTGGTGTTGCCGCCCCTCATCTACCAGTCGTCCGTGGCGATGAGCTGGCGCGAATTCCGCTTCAATCTGCGCCCCATTTCGATGCTCGCCGTTGGGTGCGTCCTGTTCACGACGATCGCGGTCGCCGCGGCGTGCCATTGGCTGCTGCACTTCCCCTGGGCGGTCGGCTTCGTGCTGGGCGCCATTGTGTCGCCACCGGACCCGGTGGCGCCGCTCTCTATTGCTCGCCGATTGCAGTTGCCAAGGCGCCTGCTCGTCGTCCTCGAAGGCGAGGGACTGGCGAACGATGCCACGGCGCTGATCCTCTATCGCTTCGCGGTCGCAGCGGTGAGCGCCGGTTCGTTCTCGCTCAGCCAGGCGGTCAGCATGTTTGCTGCCATTGTCGCCGGGGAGATCCTGTGGGGGATCGGCGTCGGCTGGATCATGCTGCGCGTGCGCCGTTGGGTCAGCGATCCGCGCAGCGAGATCATACTCGCGGTGCTGACGCCATTCCTCGCTTATTGGCCACCCCAGATGCTGGGTGGGTCCGGCGTCCTCGCCACCGTAACCACGGGGCTCTATATCAGTTGGAACGGTCTGCGGCTGATCAGTGCCGCTACGCGGCTTCAGGGTATTTTCTTCTGGGACTTTCTGATCTATGTGATCGAGGGCATGGTGTTCCTTATCACCGGTCTGCAGGCACGCGCGCTGATTGCCGATTTCCACCGCTACTCGATATCCCAGCACGTTATTTCCGCCGTCGTCCTGTGCGTCGCGGTGATCGTCACTCGCTTCGTCTGGGTCTATCCGGCGGCATATCTTCCGCGCTGGCTGATCCCGGCGATCGCGCGCAAGGACCCAGCGCCGCCGTGGCAGTGGATATTTGCCTTGGGCTTTACCGGGATCCGCGGCATCGTCTCGCTGGCGGCGGCGCTGGCGATACCGCTGACGACAGCGACCAACGAGCCGTTCCCCAGTCGCGACATGATTCTCTTCCTGGCATTTTCTGTCATCCTGGTGACACTTGTCGGGCAAGGCTTGACGTTGCCTTGGGTTATCCGGTGGCTCGGCCTCGCCAATGCCGGGCGTCGGGAACGCCACGCCGAGAGAGCCGAGGAATTCAAAGTGCGACGACAGGCGATCGAGACAACGATCGGGCGGCTCGACCAGCTCGCGAAGGATCGCCAGCTCCCGGATGAGGTCGTTCGATCGCTCCGCGAGTATCAGCGGGACCGGCTGAAACGTGACGAGAATCGAAGCGACGGCGATACCCGCCATAAAAGGCTTATCGACCTGATCGACAACATCGAGCTTCTGCTGATCGGGACGGAGCGCGAGAAGGTCAATAATCTCTATTATCTCGGCGAGCTGAAGGATGAGGCACGGCGCAGGATCGAGCGCGGGCTCGACCTGCGCGAGGTACATGTCATCGATTTGCGGGCCGAGGAATAATCTGGGTGAGCGGCGCTGCCCTGCCTAGCGAGGAAGGTTCCAAGCGCGAGAGGCCAAGATAATACAGGCACGGTGAAACTGCTTTACTGGTCAGCCGTTCCGCGGCAGGATAGCAACCACCTCGCCGGGGAGATAGGCCATGTTTAATCGTGACCGCTTCGTCGCCGACTGCCTCGCGGCCATCAGGGAGATCGACAGCCACAGAGCCGTCAGCGAACTTGTCGCCCGTGCCATCCGCGACCCGGCGGAAATCATCGCCGAACTCGGTGAGCCACGGCAGGCTACGGTCGAGGTCCTTTATACCTCCGATGCACTGACCATCCTGAACGGCGTATCGGGACCGTGGATGACTGTGCCGCCACACGATCACCGCATGTGGGCTGTGATCGGCGTCTATACCGGCCGCGAGGACAACGTGTTCTGGCGGCGCATTCCGTCAGCCGAGGGTGGCTTGATCGAGGCCGCAGGCGCCAAGTCGATCGCAGCCGGCGAGGCACACCCGATGGGCCGTGACATCATCCACACCTTTACCAACCCGCTCACCCGCTTGACCGGCGCGCTGCACGTTTATGGCGGCGACTTGCTACACGCGCCACGCAGCGAGTGGGACCACGACACGCTGCTGGAACGGCCACTGGATCCGGCCTATTTGCGCCGCCTGGTTGCGACCTCGAACCGCTTCATTGACAACGCCCGAGCGGCAGGTGAGTGACCGCTTCGGAACGGCCCCTGCCATTCCTGCCGCACCGCGCAACGGATTCCACTCGCGGCGCGTCGGTCACGGCCTGATCCGACCTTTAGCCCCGCCCCCAGCGTGCCTCAAGCCCGGGCACGCCCATTTCGCTCGGCGAAGCGCTCGCCCTTGATGACCACCGTCTTGCCCTCCCTGAACCCAAGAGCGCTGAAAAATCGCTTCGTTTCCGCTTCATCTTCGACCGTGATGGTGAATGATCGAAATGCTTGATCATTGATTCCTCCCGGCTGCACAAACCTGGATCAGCGCGGTCAGCCCGCCGTTGCCGAGTTACGAGAGTGTGAGCGCCAGCCATGGCGAGGGGCGCGAGCGTCAGCCTACCGCGCAAGCCCGTGCCCGCGCGCGATGATGGCCTCGCCGAAGCGCCGGCGCAGTTTGTCCACCGCCGCCTGCGCTGCGGCACGGCGCGGCGTCTCGGTGTCCGCCAGATCACCCAGATCCGCATCGGCGCCTGGCAGCAGCGGATGCGCTCCGATGCCGATCAGCCTGAACGCTGTGCCGGTCGCCCCCCGCAGCAGCAAGATGCGCGCAGCCTCGAACAGCCGGTCCGGCAGCGCCGTCGGGCTCGGCAGTCGAGCAGCCCGCGTGCGGGTCACGAACCGCGCCGTCTTCAACTTCAGTACCACGCCGGCCGCCGCCAGTCCCTCGGCCCTCAACCGCCGTGCCAGCTTCTCGGCCATTCGCCACAGCGGCCGCTCGAGATCTTCAAGCCGGACCAGATCGCTCTCGAACGTCGTCTCGGCGCTGATCGACTTCGCCTCGCGCGTGGGATCGACCGCACACCTGTCCTCGCCGCGAGCGCGCGCGCAGAGCGCCGGCCCCTCCTCGCCCAGAAGCTGGCGAGCCGCGTCGTCGTCAAGCCGTTGCAGGTCACCCAGCACGGTGATGCCGCGCGAACCGAGCCGCCGCGCCAGCGCCGGCCCAACCCCGGGCAGCACACGTACCGGCGACGGCGCCAACACCGCCGCGGCGTCGCTGCCCAGCACCGTGAACCCGCCCGGCTTGTTCATCCCGGCGGCGATCTTGGCAAGCAACCGGTTGCGAGCGAGACCAATGGACACGCCCACCCCCACCTCGCGCTGCACCTCCACCGCGAAACGCGCGAGCACGACCGCAGGGGCCGCGCCATGCAGCGCCTGGGTGCCGGCAAGGTCGAGCACCGCCTCGTCGATCGACAGCGCCTGCACCATCGGGGTCAGCCGCAGCATGCGCGCACGGATCGTCCGCGAGACAGCGACATACTTGGCGAAATGCGGGCGGATCACGACTGCCTCGGGGCAGGCCTTCAGCGCCTTGAACATCGGCATCGCGCTGTGCACGCCGTACCTTCGGGCGACATAGCAGGCGGACGTCACCACCCCACGCACGCCACCACCGACAACCACTGGCAGGTCTGCCAACTCCGGGCGGTCGCGCTTCTCGACGCTGGCGTAGAACGCATCGCAGTCGATATGCGCGATGGTCAGGCGGAACAGTTCGGGATGGGCGATCACGCGCGCACTGCCGCACGCACCGCACCGGCGGGTGGGCGGACCCGCGTCGGTGACACTCGTACAAGCGCAACAGAGCGCATGCATGCACGCGACTATAGCATCAGCCAGGCAGCACCGATCACGAGGGTTGCCACGGTCACTGGAGCACCGAGGCGGAAATAGTCCCAGAAGCCGATCATCACCCCTCGCCGGGCGGCTTTCTCCGCGACGATCAGATTCGCGATCGAGCCCAGTAGCGTAAAATTGCCCGCCAGCGTCGAGGCCATCGCCACCACTTTCCAGCTCGTTCGCGGATCGGCCAAGGGGGCGACGAAGGGCCGCAGCAGCATGACCGCCGGCACGTTGCTGACCAGGTTCGACAGCGCTGCCGTGACGGCGGTCAGTGCCGGCACGCGGTCAAGCCGGAGCGCGGCGGCAGCCTGCATCACGTGCGGCGTCAGCAGCACCCGTTCGGCGCCCGCCACGATAATGAACAGCCCGGTGAACATCAGCAGCAGCGACCAGTCGATCTCGGCGTACACTCGCCAACTCTTGACCCGCCGCGTCAGCAGCAGCAGCGCCCCAATGACGATGGCCGCCTTTGCCGGCGGCTGGCCGGCAAAGAACAGCGCGACCAGCACGGCGGTCGCACCGAGCGAGCGGACCAGCAGCATGCGGTTGACCCGGACGCGGGGGACACGCGGCTCCAACGCCTGCCCGCGGCGGAACTCCTGCCCGTGCATGGCGACCACAAGTGCCAACAGCACGACGAGGCCGGCGGCAGCGACCGGCGCCAGGGAAGCGGCGAAGGCGCCATAAGGAAGCCCCGAAAGGCTGCCGATCAGGATGTTCTGCGGATTGCCGGTGATGGTCGCCGTCGAGCCGATGTTCGAGGCCATCGCCACACCCAGTAGGTAGGGCAGCGGATTGCGCCGCAGTGCCAGTGTCAGGTCCACCACCAAAGGCGCCAGCACCAGGCAGATCGCATCGTTCACCAGAAAGGCCGAGGCGACACCCGACACCCCGATCAGCGCAATCAGCAACAGCACCGGCCGGCGCGCGCGTTGCGCCACCCAGGCGGTGGCCAGGGCGAAGAAGCCCGACAGCCGCAGGTTCGCCACCACGATCATCATGCCGAGCAGCAGCGTGATGGTGTCGATGTCGATTGCCTTGTAGGCCTCCTGCAGCGGCATCGCGCCCGAGGCCACCATCAAGGCGGCCCCGACCAGCGCGATGCCGGCGCGGTCGATGGAAAGCCCCGGCACCCGGCCGATCGCCAGCGCCACATAGCTGGCGACGAAGATACCGCCGGCGGCGAGTTGCCGGGCCAAAAGATGCTCGCCCGGCATCAGTCGCGGTGCGACGGCAGCGGCGATTGCCAGCCCGATCAGCGCCACGATGCCGATCAGGCTGACGAACGAGACGAGCGAAGCGGGCTGGTACCCGCGACTCATTCAGGCGT
>Ga0335074_10006074_pt1 | contig 16718 bp, 12 predicted proteins | sample Lox_Sample_23_FD_206715 | JGI IMG/M metagenome (GOLD analysis project Ga0335074, IMG submission 206715) | Soil microbial communities from Loxahatchee National Wildlife Refuge, Florida, United States - Lox_Sample_2.3 | ecosystem: Environmental > Terrestrial > Soil > Wetlands | place: USA...
CAGATCATGGGCGCCCTGGGCGGCAAGGTGAACACGATCTACGTGACGACAGCCAGCGCGGCCAACGTCCCTTTGGTGCAGAAGGAAGTCTCTGGCCTGCTGCCCGGCACCACCATAGACACCGCCAGCAGCCTGGCCAGCCAGGTGACCGGCTCAATAACCAGCGTGGCCAGGCTGGCCAGCGATCTCACTGCGTGGCTTTCGGTGCTCGTCCTGATCGCCGCTTTCGCGGTGGCCAGTCTCCTGACCATGGCCGCCGTGACCCGCCGGAACGCCGAGTTCGGCACGCTGAAGGCGATCGGCTGGCGCTCCTGGCGGATCAGCACCCAGGTGCTCGGCGAGTCGCTGACCATCGGTGCCGTCGGCGCCGCGGCCGGGGTCGTCCTCGGTTTCGCTGGTGAAGGCATCATCGACCTTGTCGCACCGGACCTGTCGGCCAACGTCAGCGGCAACTTCCGGCCCCTGCTCGCGCGGCCCGGTCAGCCGGTCGGCGGCCCGACCGCGAACCATGTAGTGCCCGTGCCGCTGCACGCGTCGGTCACCCTGGGCACGATCGCCTTGGCCGTGGCTCTGGCCGTGTTCGGCGGCTTGCTGGCCGGGACGTTCGCCAGCTGGCGCATCGCCCGGCTGCGTCCGGCCACCGCGCTGGCCCGAGTCGGGTGAGGACGACCCTCAACCCAGGGGTCTAATCCTCCTGCCCCGCTCGTACACCTATTTCGGTAGCGGAATCCACTGCCAGGCCGATGGCAGCGCCGGAGCTGATCTTTAACGTCAATTGCATGAGCGCAATCGGCTTCGCGGCACCGGTCTCACAGCACAACCGGCATGACCGGCTGTGGTGGCTCGCCGCCGCCTTCATAGCGGGCGGCGTGGCACTTATCCCGTGGCTGATGGCGCTGGCCACCTATCTTCCGACCAGCACCCGTGCGTGGAACTGGTCCACCGCATGGACCGGTCTCGACGGCCTCGAGGCACTCGGGCTGCTCAGCACCGGAGCGCTGCTGATCCGGCGGGATGCCCGGTACTGCCTGACTGCGGCGGCCACGGCTGCGCTGCTGCTGGTCGATGCCTGGTTCGACATAACGACGGCGGCGCCCGGTTCTGGCCGGATCCTCGCCATCGCGATGGCAGTGGTGCTGGAACTTCCCACGGCCGCCGTCTGCGGCACGCTGGCCGCGCGCGGCTACGCCCTCGTGGCCATGACCCCATTCCGCCGGGGGCTACGGCCAGGTCTTGGCGACCATCGTGAGGACGTCGTACTTGGCGACCGAGGCGCCGCTCTGGTTGGTGACGTCGGTGTCCCAGCGGACCTCGCCGTGCCCGGCGTCGTCCCGCGGGATGATCTGCTTGCAGGTCAGCGTCACCGTCAATTCGTCGCCGGGGTAGACGGGGGTGAGGAAGCGCAGGTTCTCGATCCCGTAGTTGGCCAGTACCGGCCCCGGATCGGGCTGGACGAACAGCCCGGCGGCGAACGACAGGACCAGGTATCCGTGAGCGACGCGGCCGTCGAAGAAGGGGTTGGCCTTCGCGGCTTCCTCGTCCATGTGGGCGTAGAACGTATCCCCGGTGAACTCGGCGAAGTGCTCGATGTCGGCCAGCGTCACCGGCCGTGGCCCGACGACGACGGTGTCGCCCGGCCGCAGGTCGGCGAGCGACTTGCGGAAAGGGTGATCCCCGCCAGTTTCGCGGGCTGCGCCAGGAACCCAGCTGCCCGTGACCGCGGTCAGCACGCGCGGGCTAGCCTGCACGGCTGTCCGCTGCATGTAATGCAGCACGCCGCGGATGCCGCCAAGCTCCTCGCCGCCGCCCGCGCGGCCGGGCCCGCCGTGCACCAGCGCCGGCAGCGGCGATCCATGACCGGTCGACTCCGGGGCATCGTCGCTGTCCAGCACCAGCAGGCGGCCGTGCCAGGGCGCGGTCCCGAGCACGACCTCGCGGGCGAACTGCGCGTCGCTGGTGACGATCGAGCCAGCGAGGCTGCCGCGGCCGCGTACGGCCAGGCCGATAGCGTCGCCGGTGCCGGCGTATTCCATGATCGTCGCGACCGGCCCGAACGCCTCGATCTCATGCGGCTCGGCCCGCCGCGGGTCATCGCAGCGCAGCAACAGGGGTGAGATGAACGCCCCGCGCTCGGCGTCCGCGTCGACCACGTCGACGTGCCCGGGATCACCGAAGACGAGCCGCCCGGCATCGAGCAGCGCCTTCACACCGCGGCGGACTTCCTCACGCTGCTCCAGACTCGCCAGTGCCCCCATCCGCACGCTGTCGCTGGCCGGGCTGCCGACGACCACCGTGGCCAGCTGCTCCGCGGTGGCTTCGGCGACAGGGCCGGCCATGCCGGCCGGCACGAACGCACGCCTGATCGCGGTGCACTTCTGGCCAGCCTTGACGGTCATCTCAGTCACCAGCTGGCGGATGTACAAGTCGAACTCCGCAGTGCCTGGTCCGGCGTCAGGGCCCAGGATCGAGCAGTTCAGCGAGTCGGCCTCGGCGTTGAACCGGACGGCCCTGGCGACGACGACGGGGTGGGCTCGCAGATGGCGTGCGGTGGCGGCCGATCCGGTGAATGACACCAGATCCTGCTCGGTCAGGTGATCGAACAGGTCGCCGATGCTCCCGCAGACAAGCTGCACGCTTGCGTCCGGCAGCAGACCGGAGCCAGCGATCAGCTGCACGAGCCGCTCGGTCAGGTACGCGGTCTGGCTCGCGGGTTTGATGAGGCTCGGGACTCCGGCGAGGAAGGCGGGCGCCAGCTTTTCCAGCGGCCCCCAGACCGGGAAGTTGAACGCGTTCACCTGCACGGCCACGCCATGCCGCGAGGTCATGATGTGCTGCCCGGCGAACTGGCCCGACCGGCCGAGTGGCTCAAGCCCGCCGTCGGTGCAGATCGTGTCGTTCGGCAGCTCGCGCCGGGCCTTGCTGGCGTAGCCGAGCAGCACGCCGATCCCGCCGTCCACGTCGAACTTGGCGTCCCCCAGGGTTGCGCCGGTCCGCGCCGACAGCGCGTACAGCTCATCACGGTGCTCGCGAAGGTGGGAGCCGAGCGCCTTGAGCAGGGCAGCTCGCTGATGGAAGGTCAGGGCGCGCAGCGCCGGGCCACCAACCGAGCGGCCGTACTCGAGCGCCGCGGCCATGTCGACCCCGGCGGAGGAGACCCTGGCGACCTCTTCGCCGGTAACCGCGTCGAACACCGGCCGGCCGTCGCCCTCCGGTGTTACCCAGGTCCCGTTTACGTAGCTTCGCAGCAGCGCCATCGCTCGCTCCTCGCCAGTCCGAGATTGCCACCGAGCCGTTCCGCACGGCGGTCGCACGACAACCCTAACCCGCTGGCCAGCGACGGCTCCCGGCCGTGATCTTGCTGACCCGGCTAGGCCGGTGCCGGTGGTGCCGGACCAGGCCGGCGGCCGTGACAGCGTTGTCGATACTCACAATCACACTGCCTCGCACACGGGGCCGATCGGGACCCGCGCTCTGTCTTTCCTGCTAGGCGGGCTAGAATGTCCCCGGCGAAGGGTTATGCAGACTTGACAAATGAGCCGGGACTTCTCGTTCCAACCGGCCTATCATCTGGCTTATGGCGCTGACGGATCACGTGCTCCGGTGGCGACTCATCGGAAGTTCGGGAACAACGCCGATTGGCCCCGCGGTCACAACCTTGAGGTCCGTGATCGCCCGCTTGGCGTCGGTCGCGCGCTGCGCGGGAATAGCCTATATCGCGGTTCAGATAATCATCTGGAATTCGTTCTACACGGCTGATTCATGGCGCCTGGCCGTTCCGGCCGCGGTCATGGTCTGGGCCGCCGTGATAGCTATCTACCTGCGGCGACGTTCGCCTTCCCCGCTCTTCGCCTGCATAGACTCTGGGGTTTACGCAGCGGTCGCGCTTGGTGCTCAGTGGGCTGTGCCGCCCAGCGTTCGCGATCACGCTTTCAGCTGGCTGGTGGTCGGTATGACCAGTCAGCTCATCGTGCCCATGTGGTACGCGCCGGCCGTGCTTTCGGCGCCGCTCGTGCTCGCTTCGCCGTTAACGTACTGGATAGGCGCTGAGCAGACCGCGAATAACGGGATCAAGGCGGTGACGGCGACCGCGATCGTGCTGCTGATGATCGCGGGCGTGCACATCTTTATCCGGCGGGCGCTCTACGGCCGCGCCGCCGCCGCTGACGCCGCGCTCGCCCGCGCCGACCTGGCGGCTCGCGAGCAGTACGTCATCTTGTCGAGGAACATGCAGCGGCGCGAGCATGAACGCCTGCTGCATGACACGATCCTGAACACCCTCACCGCGCTCGCGCGCTCCGGCAGCGACGACCTGGCCAAGGTGGTGAGCCGCTGCACGCAGGACGTGGCGCTGATAGAGGCCGCGCTCAGCGATCCGGGTGGCCCGGACTCGGGCGCCGAAGACTCCCAAGGCGACGACCTGATCAGCGGCATCCGGGCTGTCGCCGAGCAGATGCGGGCGCGCGGCTTGGACGTCCACGTCGAGATAACAAGCGATCGGCTCCCGGTTGTCCCGGCACTGGTCGCCGCCGCGATCTCGGCCGCTGCGCGCGAGGCACTGGCTAACGTGACCGCGCACGCCGGGACCCGGCAGGCCTGGGTTCAGGTCAGCCCCGTGGCCTCCCAGGGACACCAGCATTGCCCAGCCCGTCTGCGGGTGACCGTACGCGACAAAGGCGCCGGTTTCGACCTGGCCAGTGTCGGCCCATCCCGGCTCGGCCTGCGGCGGTCCATCGCCGAACGTACCGCCGACTGTGGCGGAACGGCTTCTGTATGGTCGGCACCAGGACAGGGCACTGTGGTGTGCCTGTCCTGGCCTGCGTCCCCGGAGCCCGGCGACGCGGCCACGGAGCCTGACCCCGCGACCTGGGCCAACTGGAACTTCGCTCAGCCGGGCTTGCCGTGGTAAGCCATCAGGGGGCGGTACGGGACGCGGCTGAGTTCGGGGTGCTCCGCATGGTCGGCATTCTGGCAGTGGTTTTTCCGGCCGCCGCGCTGATCCACGTGCTCGCCAACATGCGTGACTACCGGCAGCCCGCCGTTGCCATTGTGACCTGGCTCCTCATGTTCCCGGCCGCCGTCTGGCTTTTGCCGCGGATACGCACCAGCCGCCCTGCCGACGGCACTGCCAGGGCCAGGAGTCTCACCACAGCCGAAGCCATGGCGGCAATCCTGATCGCCGCCGCCGCCGTTGGCATTATGGGCTGGGAGTACCGCACGCCTGACGCTTCGGGGGGAGTTGACCTGGCCGTACTGGGCACGGCCTGGCTGCTCGCGATCGTCGCGCTGAGCCGTCCGGCGTCGGTCTGGGTTCCCGGAGCGCTGGTCGTCTACGCAGTGTACGCGGTGCTGCTCATCACCAGCGCCGGCACGAACCCGGTGTACCTCAACGAACTCGAGGCCGCGGGCTACATTCTCGTGATCGTCCTGGCCGCGTTCTCGGTGCTGCGCCCGACCATCGCCACGCACACCAGCGTTTCGGCCCGCCGCTCCTTGCTGGCCAGCAAGTCGGCGGCTGAACGAGAGGCGGCCGCCGCTGTCCAGGCGGACCGGCGGAGCCGGCTGGCGCTCCTGGAAATGGAAGCGCTTCCGCTGTTGCGTGATATCGCCGACGGCACGCTCGACCCGGCAACCAGCGATGTGCGGGAGCGGTGTGCCCGGCATGCGGCCGCGCTACGGCATTCCCTGACCGACCGCGCGCCCAGCGCCGAGGGGCTGATGGCGGGGCTCGAACTCGCCGTGCGGGCGGCGGGCGCCCGGGGACTGCTGGTCGACATCCGGATGATCGGAGATCCGGGCGTCACGGCACCGGAGATCACTCGCGCCGCCGTGACGACGGTGGACGCCGTGCTCACCGCGCTCCCGCCGCACCAGGTCACGCTTACCGTAATCGCTCCTGGCGACGAGGTTGAGCTGTACGTGACGTTCGGCCAGCCGTTGCCGATGATCCCCGGCCTCGCGCGGCCGGGTGAGGACCTGCCCGCCGCTGCCGGCTGGCGCGCCTGCCTGACCACTGAGGACACTGGTACCGGATGCCTTGAGATTGGCTGGCGAAAGGCGGTATTAGGTGACCGACGTCATTGACGTCGCGGCCGTGGATGACCATCCCATCATTCTCGACAGCGTCACTAGCTGGGTTATGGCAGGCGCGAGCGACATCCGGGTAGTCGGCACCGCGACGAGCGTTGACGCCCTGCTCGCCGGGCCCGGGCGCGAAGCGGACGTCGTCCTGCTCGATCTCGACCTGGAAGACGGCAGCACCGTTGAACGCAACGTAAGCGTGATCCTGGCTGCGGGCCCGGCGGTCCTTGTCCTCTCGGCCTCCGAGAAGCCGGTCGCCGTCCGGGCCGCGATACGCGCCGGGGCGCTCGGTTACGCATTGAAGAGCGAACAGACCGGCCAGATACGAGCGGCGATCAGGGAGGTCGCCGCGGGCAGGGACTGGATCTCGGCACGCCTCGCAACCATCCTCGCTACCGACGACGCTGCCGACAGGCCTGCTCTCAGCCAGCAAGAGACCCGCGCTCTGCAGCTCTACGCCACCGGAATGCCACTGAAATCAGTGGCCAGGAAGATGGCCATTAGTGAGGAGACTGTCAAGCAATATCTAGGACGTGTGCGCGAAAAATACGCGCTTGCAGGACGAGCAGCGCCGACGAAATTAGAGCTGTATCATCGAGCAGTCGAGGACGGGCACCTCCCACCGCCTCCTTAGGCCGCTATTCCCCCCCTATGCGGTTGCAGGAGCCAGGATGTACCCGTCCTCGGCCTTTCCTCTACGCCGACAATTTACATTTCGCAGGTAAGCGGTGTCATGACCCCCGTTTGGGGGTCATGACCATTCTCCCTATCCCGGCCCCGCCACTAGGACGCCGGCGCGGGCTCCAGGTACGCGCCGGCGTCGAGGTCCTCGATGAGTGTCGGGCCCGTGGGTGTCCAGCCGAGAAGCTCTCGCGTCGCTGTGCTCGTGGCCGCGAGATCCATGCTGAAGAAGGTACCGATCCACCCGAAGTGATCCTGAACGTCGTCCGGGGCGATCGACGTGACAGGCAAGCCAAGGGAGCGGCCGATAGCCTCCGCGATGTCGCGGCTGGCGATGCCCTCTTCCGCGACCGCGTGCAGGCGGGCGCCAGCCGGAGCTTTCGTGAGCCCAAGAGCCACGAGGCGCGCGGCATCGGACCGGTGCACGGCTGCCCACCGGTTGGTCCCTGTTCCCGGGTAACCGGAGACGCCCTTCTCGCGGGCTACCGCGGCGATTATCGCGATGAACCCGTGGTCGCGGGCTCCGTGCACGGTCGGCGAGAAGCGCAGGGCCACGCTGCGCACACCCCGGTCGGCGAATTCGAAAGCCAGGTTCTCGCTGCCGCCACGCGGCGATTCCGGGCCGAAGAACGGGGAGGCATCGTCCTCGCTGGCGGGCCTGCCCTTGGTCAGGCCGGCAACGCCCGAGGCGAACAGGAACGGGCGGCCGGTACCGGCGAGCGCATCGCCTACGGTCTGGACCGCGGCCCGCTCGGCTGCGATCGTGCCGGCCTGGTCGGCCCAGTCGTGCTTGTTCGCCAGATGGATGACGGCTTCGGCGTCCTGCGCCCCGGCCCGGATGCTGGCGAGATCGTCGAGGTCACCGCGGCGGACGTGAGCGCCCTTGGCCTGGAGGGCAGCGGCGGAAGCGTCAGACCGGGCGAGTCCGGTGACCTCATGCCCGGCGGCGAGCAGTTCATCGACTGTGGCGGAACCGATCCATCCGGAGGCTCCGGTGACGAAAACACGCATCGTACTGTCTCCCTTCAGCTCCGTCCCTGGCGGAGCGGCTGATGTAGTGATGTCAGTGACTGATGTCAGCCACAGACATCACCATACACCTACACGACAGTCACTGTCATCACTACACTCGGCACCATGGTGCGCTGGGAACCGGGTGCGAGAGAGCGGCTGCAGGCAGCGGCACTCGAGCTGTTCGCCACCCGCGGGTTCGAGCAGACGACCGCCGCCGAGATCGCGCAATCGGTCGGCCTGACCGAGCGCACCTTCTTCAGGCACTTCAGCGACAAGCGTGAGGTGCTGTTCTACGGACAGGATCAGTTCCTCCAGTCGTTCCTGGACGGAGTAGAAGCCGCAGCGCCTGACGCATCCCCGCTCGAGGTCGTCTCCTCCGCGTTGCACGCGGTGGCAACGTTCTTCCCCGACGATCGGCGCCCCTACTCCCGCATGCGGCAGTCCGTGATCGACCAGAACCCCGCGCTGCAAGAGCGCGAACAGCACAAACTGGCCGGCATGGCCGGGGCGGTTGCCGAAGCGCTGCGGGCGCGAGGCATCGGCGAGCCGGCTGCCACCCTCGCGGCGCAGTCAGGCGCCACGGTGTTCGGGATCGCGTTCGCGCAGTGGATCCGCGAAGGCGAAACCCGCAGCCTCGCCGACATCGGATCGGACGTGCTCCGCGAGCTGGCCAACCTGACCGGAGCGGCAACCGGGTGACCCGTGCAGCCGGCACCGCTGGTTGTATACGCCTGGTAACGTGCAGTGACAAAGAGCATCAGACATCGTGGCCACTACATCCGCTGGGGGCGTGATGTGCGGTGAGGCACCCCGATGACGGGCCTGGCGGGTGACCTCCGTGATACCAATCTCCAAGAGATGATGGACTGGGCGGTCGACCAGTCCCCGCTGGGCGTTTGCCTTGTCGACACGCAGATGCGGAGTTTGCGGCTGAACGCCGCGATGTGCCGTATGTGCGGCTTGCGGACCGAGGAAGAGGGCTTGAACCTGCGGCTGACCGATTTGGTGGCCACGCCGGAAGCCCATTCGATGGTGGCCTGCGCCCGGCGGGTGGCCCGCAGCGGGAAGCCAGAGGTGTGGCGGGGCAGCATGCGGCTGCCCGGCCAGAAGCGCGATTATGCCGTCGAGGTCGTCCTCTCACCGGTGAGCGGGCCTGATGGCCGGGTGCGTGCCGTGCTGGTCGTCGGCTTTGACGTGACCAAGCAGCACCTGGCCCAGGAGCGGCTGGCACTGGTCGACGAGGCGAATACCCGGATCGGCAGCACCCTCGACATGACCAGGACGGCCGAGGAGCTTGTGGGAGTGGCCGTGCCTCGGCTCGCCGATCTGGCCATGGTCGACTTGCTCGAGTCAGTGGTTCGCGGCGATGAGCCGGTAACAGATAGCGTTGACGGCAGAGTTCCACTGCAGCGGGTGGCCAGTGGCTCTGTCCTGGAGGGCGTTCCCGAGGCCGTGGCCAAACCGGGCGAGGTCGCCTCCTACCCGGAACGTTCGCTGGTGGCGGAGTGCCTGGAAGCTGGCCGGACGATGGCCTACTCCGGACCGGGAAGCAACATCGCTCACTGGGCCACCGGTGCGCGGGCGGAGCAGGCCGCCAGTATCGTCCGCTACCAGCTCAAGTCCATGATGGTGGTCCCGGTCCGGGCCCGCGGTAGCACGCTGGGGATCGTGGTCTTCGCCCGGCATCAGCGCCCGGAGCCTTTCGGGCCGGATGACATCCTGCTGGCCGAAGAGATCGTTGCCCGGGCAGCCGTCTGCCTGGATAACGCCCGCCGCTACAGCCGCGAGCACGCGACCGCGCTGGCCTTGCAGCGCAGCCTGCTCCAGCAGCGTCAGCTCGAGCAGTCGGCGGTCGAGGTGGCCACCCGCTACCTGCCCGCGCAGTCCGGCGTCGCTGTCGGCGGCGACTGGTTCGACGTTATCCGGCTGTCGGGCTGCCGGGTCGGCTTGGTCGTGGGCGACGTCGCCGGGCATGGCATCCACGCGGCCGCCACTATGGGCCGGCTGCGGACCGCCGTGCAGACCCTCGCTGACGTGGACCTGGAACCAGAGGAACTGCTCACCAGGCTCGATGACGTCGTCGCCCGGCTCGCCGCCGAGCAGGAACTTTCCGGCGCCGCCGCCGACCTCAGCGCGACCTGCCTGTATGCCGTGTATGACCCGGTATCGCGGCACTGCACTATGGCCAGAGCTGGCCATCCGCTGCCCGCGGTGCTGACCCCTGGCGGCACCGTGGACTTCATCGATCTGCCGGCCGGGCCTCCGCTGGGGGTGGGCGGCCTGCCTTTCGAGGAAGCCGAGGTGGAACTGCCCGAAGGCAGTCTGCTCGTGCTGTACACCGACGGGCTGATCGAATCACGCCAGCGCGACATCGACGCCGGGCTCGACGCCATGCGCAAAGTCCTGAGCGACGTTCACCTGGTGTCCAGCGGCCCTGCCGACGCCATCCCGCCGCTCAGCGCCGTCTGCGACAGCCTGGTGAATGCGCTGATGCCGGAGCAGGCCGGAGACGACGCTGCCCTGCTTGTGGCGCGCACGCGCGCCTTGCCCCCAGACCGGATCGCCTCCTGGGATCTGCCTGCCGACCCGGCAGTTGTCGCCGACGCCCGTGCCCGGACTGCCCGGCAGCTGGCCACCTGGGGGCTGCAGGAGGTTACGTTCATCACCGAATTGCTGGTCAGCGAGCTGGTCACGAACGCGATCCGGCACGCCCACGAGCCCATCCAGCTCCGGATCATCGTGGACGGCTCGCTGAGCTGCGAGGTCTTCGACGGCAGCAGTTCCGCTCCGCAGCTCCGCCGCGCCGACCGCTACGACGAGGGGGGCCGCGGCCTGATGCTGGTCGCCCAGCTCGCCGATCGCTGGGGTACCCGCCACACCAGCACCGGCAAGATCATCTGGGCCCAGCAGGCACTGCCCGGCCGCGCTAGTTAGGCAGAACTATCGATCCTTAGCCCTGGCTATTCATGCAGGTGATCTATGCAACTCCCAAAGGAAAGTCCACGACTTCCTCACCACCAAAACTCTGCGCTACGAGGATAAGTTTGTAAAAGGCATCACATGCTCGCTTTGCAGTTGCTTCATTGCCGAGCAGAACGTCCACGGAGTGAACTGACTGGTTGACGCCACGGATGGCATCGGCCACGGTTTCGTGGACACCCCCGCCGGATGTGCTCAAGACATGCATGTCAAGCCTGTACTTCTGAACTAAGGCCGTCTCCTCCGGGGTGAGGACGAGGCGATAGAAGAGATTGAACTGCACTCCCTTGTGGCCGCCGAATACACCCTTCACGTCAGCCTGCGTTCGTCTAATTACCAGTTTCATTTCTAGAATCCTCCGCATGCCATCGTCGAGGCCGTTGTAGGTTTGCGGCCGAGATATAGGACGCGCGGATCAGCGTGCGCGTTGACACTGACCACGGCACAGGCCAGCAGACTGCCCTATCGGATAGTTACGTCTTACCTGGGGGCGCGGTGGATCAGCGACAGGGATGCGGTGAACACGGTGGCAGCCGCTGTGACGGCGCGGCTCAGCCGGACTGCCCGGGTGATATCGGCCGCTCGCGGCGGGTGCCCGCGGCCGAGCTCGGGCCGGTGCTCGGCCCGGCCGGCATAACTGAGCGAGCCGCCGAGCCGGACGCCGAGTGCGCCAGCGAAAGCGGCCTCGCACCAGCCCGCGTTAGGGCTGGGGTGATACGGGCCGTCGCTGACGGCAACCCGCCAGGCGGCGGCGGGAACGCCTCCGACGGCCGGGGCACAGGCGGCGGTGAGCAGCGCGGTGAGTCGGGCTGGCGCCCAGTTGGCCACGTCGTCAAGGCGCGCCGACGCCCAGCCGAATCGCTCGTACCGCGGTGAGTGGTGACCGACCATCGCGTCCAGCGTGTTCACTGCCCGGTAGCCAGCCAGGCCGGCCGGGCCGGCCAGTGCGCCCCACAGCAGGGGGGCGACGATCGCGTCGCTGGTGTTCTCGGCCACGGACTCGACCACGGCCCTGGTGATGGCGGTGGCGTCGAGGTGCTCGGGATCGCGGCCGCATAGCCGGGGGAGCAGCAGGCGGGCACCGCGAAGATCCTCGGCCATGAGCGCATCTCTGATCCGCAGCGCCTCGGCGGCCAGCGACCGCGCGCCCGTCACCGCCCAGGTCACAGAGGCGGTGACCACCGCCCGCGCGGGCGGCCTGCCCCAGGCAAGTCGCGAAACGGCGAGTGCGGGGCCAGCGGCGAGCAGGACGCTGGCCGCGGTGAAGGCCGCGCCGGTGGGCTTGCGGTCGGCGTAGACGACCCGCTCAAGCGCGGCCGCCGCTTGGCCGAACAGGGCGACCGGGTGCCAGCGGGCGGGGTCGCCGACGAGGGCGTCGGCCAGCACGCCGGCCGCCAGGCCGGATGCGAGCGGCCAGTCCGCAGGTGACGAGCCAGGTGCCTGGGTCCGGGCGGGCGTCATGCGCCGGCCCGGATCACGGGCAGGCCGGGGGGAGGGCCGTGCGTGATCATCTGCAGCAGCGCGCTCGTGTCGAGGTGCTCGTCGATGGCGTCGGCGAGCGCGTCGAACTGCTCCTGCCGCGCCTGCTCGAAGCAGGTGCCCGGCGCTGGCGTGAAGTCCAGGCCGGTCAGCCCGGCTATTTCAGCCAGGAAGACCCGGCGGAACTCGTCGCCTTCCATGATCCCGTGCCACAGCGTGCCGTACACCGCCCCTTGCCTGCACCCGTCGAGTGCGGTTCCCCCGCGCGGCTCGGTAGTGAACCACGGCTCGCCCCCATGCACCTGCACGGCGCCGTGGTGGATCTCGTAGCCACCGACAGCTGTCGCGGCCGCGTAACCGGACGGCAGGCTCAGCGTCTTGTCCGCCGCGAACCGGGTAGCCACAGGCAGCAGACCGAGCCCGGGGACACGGCCGTGACCGCTTTCGATCTCGTCGTCGATGACGGTGCCAAGCATCTGGTACCCGCCGCAGATGCCAAGGACAGGACGGCCTGCCGCGGCCCGGTCCCGCAGCGGTACGTCAAGACCCTGGCCGCGCAGCCAGGCCAGGTCGGCGACGGTCGCCCGGGTGCCGGGGACAATCACCAGGTCGGCGTCTTCCAGGCCGGCCGGGGTCGCGACGAACCGGACAGCGACTCCAGGCTCAAGCGCGAGCGCGTCGACGTCGGTGAAGTTGGAGATCCGGGGCAGCCGGATCACCGCTACCCGAAGCCCGGACCCGGCCGCACCCTGCTCGCCTCTCTGGTCGCCGTAGCCGCCCTCGACGGCGACCGCGTCCTCGGCGTCCAGCCAGTTCCGGGCCAGGTACGGCACGACGCCCAGCACCGGCCTGCCGGTCAGCTTCGTGATCTCGCCCAGGCCAGGTGCCAGCAGGTCCTTGTAGCCGCGGAACTTGTTGATCACCAGGCCGCTGACCAGCGCCTGGTCTTCGGGCTCCAGTAGCGCGAGCGTGCCGTACAGGGCAGCGAAAACCCCGCCCCTGTCGATGTCGCCGACCACGATCACCGGCAGGTCTCGGGCCCGGGCCAGGCCCATGTTGACGATGTCGTGCCGGCGGAGGTTGATCTCGGCGGGCGAGCCGGCTCCCTCGCACACCACGACGTCGAAGCGGGACCGCAGGCCGTCGTAAGCGTCCAGGACCGTGCCGAGCAGTCGCTGCCGGCCCCCGCCTGTGCTCCAGTAGCTGGCGGCGTCCGCCGTGCCGGCCGGGTGACCGAGGACTACCAGGTGGCTGGTGAGGTCGCCGCCCGGTTTGAGCAGGACCGGGTTCATGGCGGCCTCGGCCGGCACGCCGCAAGCCGCCGCCTGCATCGCCTGGGCCCGCCCGATCTCCGCGCCATCCGGCGCGACCACGGAGTTGTTGGACATGTTCTGTGCCTTGAACGGCGCGACGCGTACACCCTGACGGGCGAGCCAGCGGCATATCCCGGCCGTCAGCACGGACTTGCCCGCATCTGAGGTAGTCCCTGCGACCAGCAGTGACCCTTTCGTCATCGGTGCTGGCGCCCCTTCCTGGCCTGGTCACGCGCAGCCGACGATACTCCAGGCCAGGGCGGCGGCTTGGCTGCTGGCAGTTACTGCTGGGGGGCGTCGGCCGGCTCGTCAGCGATGCCAGCGGTCCACCGGGCCTCGACGTTGCCCCACCGCCAGTAGCCGAGGGCAACCGCCCACACGGTGACGAAGAGCCCGGCGATACAGAACCCGGCGACGTTGATGTTGAAGTTGGCCATCACTGACCAGAACGCACCGTGCAGGCGTATCTCAGAGGTGAGGACGCCGAGGACCTCGATGGTGCCGATGATGAAAGCGGCGCCGATGGAGAGACCGGTGATGACCAGGTTGTAATAGACCTTGCGGACCGGCCGCGCGAACGCCCAGCCGTAGGCGAAGTTCATGAAGCACCCGTCGAGGGTGTCGAACAGCATCATGCCGCCGGAGAACAGCAACGGCAGCGCCAGCACCGCGTAGTACGGCAAGCCCTGGATCGCGGCATAAGCGGTCGCGGCTAGCAGCACGACCTCGGTGGCGGTGTCGAAGCCGATCCCGAAGACCAGGCCGACGAAGTACAGCTGCCAGGTGCGGGTGATGGACTTCATGAACCGGCCGAAGAACCGGTACATCAGGCCGCGGGCCTGCAACTGGGCTTCCAGCTCGGTCTCGCTGTAGGTGCCGCGCCGCATGTCGCGGAAGACCTTGAAGATCCCGGCCAGCACTATCAGGTTGAGCAGCGCGATCAGGTACAGGAACCCGGCCGATACCAGCGTCCCGGCTGCCCCGCCGGCCGTCTCGTAGGTGGAGCTGGGATTGACCACGGCACCGAACACCGCGCGGGCCGCGACCGTGATGCCGACGCCGACCGCGACAATGACCGTCGAGTGGCCGAACGAGAAGTAGAACCCAGTGCCCAGAGGCCGCTTGCCGTCGGCCATCAGCTTGCGGGTCGTGTTGTCGATGCAGGAGATGTGGTCGGCGTCGAAGGCGTGCCGGAACCCGAGGAACCAGGCGGTGATCGCCACGCCGAGCCCGACGCCCAGCCCAGCGCTGCCTCCGTAGCCGCGGTAGCTGATGTGGTGGGGCATCACGCACAGCACGTAGATGCCCCACCCGCCGAGGTTGATCGCGAGGATAAGCGCGAACATCGCGACCAGGCGGCCCCACTCGCGGGCTGAGAGATCGGTCAGCAGCTGCCGCAGCCGAGAACGGCTCTGATCTGTCAGTTCGCCGCTATGAGCTTGGCCCATGATTCATCCTCCCGAGATGTGGAGGATAAAGAGAGCTCGCGGGCACCAGCCCAATCTGGTGCCCAGCGGACCGCCCTTCATCCGAGGACAGAAGTTCGCTGACGGACCAGGTCAGGCGACCGGACTCATCCCCCACAGGGGCTTCACCGTTGCGGGACAGTGCCGGGTTTGCACCGGACTTCGCTGAACTGGTCGTCACTTTGGGTGGCACTTCCAAAGCGTTAAGTACGCTACCGAGAATGGCCCATCATCGTCAAGGATGATCAGATGATCAGGTGTGCGAGTCGCGTTCGGAGGTCATGAGAGATTAGGAACGTGCACCTGCTGCCAGCCGAACGGTCCAGTCACCGCATCATCGACGGCGAGCGGGTCTGCGAGGCGATCGCCGCTCTCGCCAGCCCCGCAGCCATCGAGGCCAAGGCCAGGGACTTTGCCGTACTGGGCGACCCGACCCGCCTGGCCCTGCTGACCTGCATCCGGGCGGCCGGGCCGATCAGCGTGTCCGACCTGGCCGCGGCGACCGGCTTCAACGACACCACGGTCTCCCAGACGCTGCGCTACCTGCGTGCGGCCGATGCCGTCACCACAGAGCGGGACGGCCGGGTGATCCGCTACCGCCTGGCCGCCGGCCCCGTCACCGACCTGCTGGCGTTCTGCCACCAAGGAAACGAGCCCGCACCCGGTCACGGCCACTAGCGCACCCCGCGCGCCACTGACCCTGGACGGTGTGCTAGCCGCGGGGTGGTCAGTCTGCGGCGCGGTCGGGCTGTAGCTGTTCCCGCTCGCTGGGATCCCCGGGACCGGACTCCTGGTGATAGGCGGCCATGAACCGCTCGCCGCCATAGAGCGAGTCGTACTCGATCTCGATTCCCAGCCGCCGCTCGATCAGATTCCGGATCTCACGGTGCCGTGAGCGATCGTACGAATCGACGCTGAGCAGGAACTGATCGTAATCCGTGGCCAGGAAAGGCTTTTTGGCCAGCGTGTTCGCGCCCAGCCGGACCTTCAGGCCATCGCGCAGCCTGTCGGCGGTGACACGATCGAACTCCCCGAGCAGTACGCCGTCTAACGTCACCGTGGTGGCCGTGATCACCGCCGGGCCGAGGCCGGAATTCATAAGACGAAGGCCGGAGACGTCGCCGGTGTGGAAACTGCCCGTCAGGACCAGCAGGGGCCGCACCGAATGCCGGTTGTGCGCCCGCACCGCCCGGGCCTCGTACACCGACACCACCAGCGACGCCACCGCTACAACAACCGCGCACACGGCGATGACGGTGTTCGCGTTCACCCGGGGAAGTCTACGGTCGGTATATGGCCGGCGATCCTGCGAGCACGGCGCACGCGGCGCACCGCAGGCCGGGGGCAGCCGGGCGGGCGCAGTGAGCCTCTTACTGATCGCCGCGGTGGCGGCTGTGTTCGGCGGGCCGAACCGCGCCCGGTCACCACCGGCTGCGCCGGGCTGGCATCGGGGTTCACCGCCGGGACCGGCGGCGCGGGCGGGCCTGCGCTCACGGTCTACGCGGTCGCGACCGGCTGGCCGCAGCCGAAGTTCGCTGCCACCGGCCAGCTCAGCTACGCAACCCAGGGCGCAGCCGCGCTGGCACTCAAGGGCCTGCCCCCAGTCCCTGGCACCTGGCTCGGCGCTGTCATCACGGCGGCGCTGTGCGGCCTGCTCGCCGGGCACCTGGCCGCCCGCCGGATCGACGGTGCCCGCGCCCGCCGCGCG
>Ga0335074_10006075_pt1 | contig 16718 bp, 14 predicted proteins | sample Lox_Sample_23_FD_206715 | JGI IMG/M metagenome (GOLD analysis project Ga0335074, IMG submission 206715) | Soil microbial communities from Loxahatchee National Wildlife Refuge, Florida, United States - Lox_Sample_2.3 | ecosystem: Environmental > Terrestrial > Soil > Wetlands | place: USA...
CGGCAATGCGCTGCTCGGGAAAAAGTGTTTTGCGCTGCGAATCGCGAGCTGGATGGCGCGGGAACAGGGCTGGATGGCCGAGCACATGCTGATCCTGGGCCTCGAAGATCCGTCGGGCAAGGTGACGTACATGGCCGCGGCGTTTCCCTCGGCCTGCGGCAAGACGAACCTCGCGATGATGGTCTCGGCGCTCGAGAATCAGGGCTATCGCGTGTGGACGGTGGGCGACGACATCGCTTGGATGCACGTGGGTTCCGACGGCACGCTGCGCGCGATCAATCCCGAGGCGGGCTTTTTCGGGGTGGCGCCGGGAACAAACGCCAAGACGAATCCGAACGTGATGACCGCGGCGCACAGCAACACGATTTATACGAACGTCGCGATGACGGGCTCGCACGAGCCGTGGTGGGAAGGCATCGACGGCACGAATGGGACGCCGGACGGAATTATCGACTGGAAGGGCAAGCCGTGGACGCCCTCGAACGGTCCCGCCGCCCACCCCAACGCCCGCTACACGGTGCCCGCCTCGCAGTCACCTTCACTGGACAAACACTGGGAAGATCCCGCAGGAGTGCCAATCTCGGCATTTATTTTTGGGGGACGCCGCGCGCACCTCGCGCCCCTCGTCTACGAGTCGCGGGACTGGCAGCACGGCGTATTTGTCGGCGCGACGATGGCATCGGAAACGACGGCTGCGGCGACCGGAAAAGTCGGCGTCACGCGCCGCGATCCAATGGCGATGCTTCCCTTCTGCGGCTACAACATGGCCGATTATTTCGCCCACTGGCTCGAGATGGGGCCGAAGCTCAAGAAGCCACCGAAGATTTTCCATGTGAACTGGTTCCGGCGCGGGGCGGACGGCAAATTCCTGTGGCCAGGCTATGGCGAGAACGTGCGCGTGCTGAAATGGATGCTCGACCGGATCGAGGGCCGCGCGGGCGCGACGGATACGCCGATCGGCTGCGTGCCGACAGCGTCTTCGCTGACGCTCGACGGGCTGGCGATTTCGCGCGACGCGCTGGAAGAACTGTTGTCGGTGAATCCGGCCGACTGGACCGAGGAAGAGCGGTCGATCGAGGAATTTTTCGCGAAGTTCGGCGACAAGCTGCCGGAACCGATTCGCAAGGAGCAGCGCGCGCTGGCCGATCGGTTGGCGGCGGTAAGTTCGCGATAGCGCTGTCCGTTGCCAAGGTCCGGGGCGCGGCAAGCAGCGCCCCTACATTTCTCCTTCGGGAATTCGCGCTCGGCTCGATTCTGCACTAAGATGGCGGCATGAAAAATAACGCCGATGTCGCCATCTTTCGCATTGTCCTCATTGCGTTTGTGATTGCGCTTCTCTTCGTGCTACTCGGATCGCGGGCCTCGTCGCAATTTTCGACGCCCGTCGTTGCTCCCGACCTTTCCCAGCGGCTCGCGAAATTCAAGAAAGTGCATATGGCGTTCGATTCCTCCGGGCTGACGGACCGCGAGAAGAAGATGGTGGCGAAGCTCGTGGACGCGTCGGGATTGCTCGACTGCATTTATTGGCGGCAGAGCGATCCTGACGGGCTGAAGCTGTATCTCTCGCTCGCGGGCAAGACCGACCCGCAGGACGTGATGCTGCGCGAATATCTGAAGATCAACGGCGGGCGCTTCGATCTGATCGACGACAACAAGCCTTTCGTCGGCACGGCGCCAATGCCGCCGGGGCGCGGATTTTTCCCGTGGGGCATGACGCTGAAGGAATTCGATTCTTACGTCGCAGCCCATCCGGATCAGAAAACGGCGCTCTACAGTCCTTACACGATGGTGCGACGCAACGGCAACTCACTCGAGGCGGTTCCCTACCATGTGGCGTTCGCGGAATTCCTGAGACCGATGGCGCAGGACCTGCGCAACGCGGCGGCGCTGAGCGACGACCCTGCTTTCGCGAATTTTCTGCGGCTGCGCGCGGACGCGCTGCTGACGGACGACTACTACAAGAGCGACATCGCCTGGCTCGATCTCAAGGACCCGAAATTCGACGTCGTTTTCGCTCCGTATGAGGTGTATCTCGACGGCCTGCTCGGCGTGAAGACGTCCTACGGCGCGTCGGTGATGATCCGCGACGATGCCGCGAGCAAAAAGGTCGAGGTCTTCCAGAACTACGTTCCGCAACTGCAGGAATCGCTGGCGCTGCCGGCCGCCGACCTGCCTTCGAAACACGGTAAGCAATCGCCGATGGAAGTGGTCGACGGCGTGTATCGCGCGGGCGACCTGCTGCACGGCTACCAGGCGGTGGCCGATAATCTGCCGAACGATCCGCGCATCCACGAAGAAAAAGGCTCGAAGAAAATGTTCTGGCAGAACTTCATGAATGCGCGCGTGAACTACATCATCCTGCCGCTCGCGAAGGAACTGATGGACCCCGCCCAGGCGAAGATGGCGAGCACCGAAGGGCTGATGGATTTCGTGATCCTGCACGAAATTTCGCACGGGCTCGGCCCGGCCTTCGCGCATACCGCTGCGGGTAAAATCGGCGTCGGCGCAGCCATCGGCCCGCAGTATTCTTCGCTCGAGGAATCGAAGGCGGACGTGACGAGCATGCACGACGTAAAGTGGCTGGTGGATCACGGCGTGATTCCGAAAGAGAAGCTCAACGGGATTTACGCGTCGTACCTGGCGGAAACGTTTCGCACGATCCGCTTCGGCATCGCCGAGGCGCACGGCCAGGGCTCGATGATGCAACTCAGCTACCTGACCGAGCAGGGCGCGATTCGCCGCAATCCTTCGACGGGCCGCTACGAAGTGGACTTCGCGAAATTCCCGGCGGCGATCGAGTCGCTCGACAAGGAACTTCTGGAGCAGGAGGCGACGGGCGATCGCGCGCGCGCCGAGGCGTGGTTCAAGAAGTACGCGGTGATGCCGCCGGAGCTGGCCGCGGCGCTGGCGAAGTGCTCGGACGTGCCGGTGGACGTGGACCCCGAATTTGATTTTCACCCCACATTGCGGTAAGAAGAAAAAGCTGCGGTACCAGCCCCGCGGTTCAGGCAAACCATAACTTGCCGGAGCGTGTCTCGTTCTCCGGCCCTACCTCTCAGCAAGGAGACAACCATGGCTAAGCACGTAAATGCGATTCCGCAAGGCTACCACTCCGTGACCCCATACCTCTCGGTCCACAACGCCGCTCAGGCACTCGAATTCTACAAACGCGCTTTCGGAGCACACGAAGTGATGCGCACGAACGGGCCGCAAGGCAGCGTCGCGCACGCCGAAATCAAGATCGGCGACTCGATCGTGATGCTCGCCGAGGAATCAGCGAGCAGCGGGCTGCGTTCGCCGCAGTCGCTCGGCGCGACGACGGCGAGCATTTTCCTGTACGTGAACGACGTCGACTCCACCTTCAAGCAAGCGGTTTCGGCGGGCGCGAAATCGCAACAGCCGGTGGCGGACATGTTCTGGGGCGACCGTTACGGAAGACTCACCGATCCCTTCGGCCACTCATGGTCGATCGCGACTCACATCGAGGACGTCTCACCGGATGAAATGAACCGCAGAGCGCAGGAAGCAACGAAGCAGCGGGCCCACGCGGCAGGCTAAGCGTCGAGTTGTAGTTGGCGGCTCCGCAGGCTCGCGTTTCGTTCCATGCGGCGTCAGAGAACGCCCGGAATTCCGGAATCGATCGGGACGCGGGTCTGCGGCCGGCCGCGGCTACTGCACGGAGTAGGCCGGCGGCTTATCTTTCGGAAGAACCTCAAAGACCAATATCCTGGCCGGCTGCGTGTCGCTCAAATTGCGCAGCGAGCGATGCACGTGCATCGCGGGCTCGTACCAGTAATCGCCGGTGTTGTACGTTTTGGGCTCGTCCGGGTCGACCTGATTTTCGACACTGCCTTCGAGCACGTAGGCGAATACCGGGCCGGAATGTTTGTGCATCGGGAAACGGCGGTGGTGCTGTCCGGCAGGGGGCGCGGGCGGAATGTTGAGGATGAGCATGCTCGCTTCGGCATCGCCGATATCGCCGATCGACTCCTGCATCAGGTTCGGGATGGCGTGCGGATTGTTCAGCGGCTTGTCTTCGGCCGTGTTTTGAGGTTGCGCGGCTTCGGCGCGGGACGACGCGACAACACCTGAAAGAAGCGCGACGAGAGAAGCGCCCACGGTGGCGCTCATTTCACGGCGAGTCATCATAGCTGTTCTCCTTCCTCGGTGGGGCAAGTGGGGCCGCTAGCTTTTCGGAACACCATAGACTTCGGTTTTGGGGCGGAATTCGGACCAGGCAAACCAAAACTCCGGCTCAAGAATCAGCGGCTTCAGTTGCGATCCCTTGAGTTTACCGGAAAGGCAAAGGCCGTACGCGTTCCAGGTGGAACGCGTCTCGAGATCGACGAGGCGGTCTGCTTCGGCATCGGCGGCGCGGAATTTGAGAATCCTGGCGCTGAGTTTCGCGTCGAACGCCGTGGTTGTGTCAGACGACGGCTGATGCACGATCAGGACCGCGGTTTTGCCGACGGTATCGTTGATGACGCGCTCGGCGTGGAGCAGCGACAAGGGAAAGGCCTTGGCGTCGTCGCCGACTTGGAGACCCAGGATGATCTCGCGCGCGGGGAGGCGGCTGTCCTTGCCGAATGCGCCCGCCGGTGCGGGCTTATTGGAAACGGCGAGCTGCCAACCCTGATTGATGAATTGATTCATGCCGGCCATGCGCTCTTCGTAGCCGGGGAGCGGCTTGAGCACCAACGTGTCGGGATGCTGTTTGCGCCATTCTCCCCAGCGAGTCAGCAGGAACGGATAGACCTCGAGGCGCGTTCCTTTAAGCGGGCCGGAGATGGCGGTTGAGAGCGTTTGCTGCCAGAGGCTGCCGGTTTCGCGGTCTTTGAATACTTCGTTCGAGCCGACCATGCTGTCGTAATCGAAGTGCAGCGGCATTCCCTTCGCTTCGGCCCTAATCACGAGGGCCGTGTTGCAGACGCCTCACCAGGTGACCGCGATGGGACCGTCCGGCATCTGGTCCTGCACGTCGCCGTGCTGGGCGAGGTCCGCGGCGGGGTATGCCTTGGTGACGCCGCCTTCGGAGACGCCGATGACTACGTCGGTATTCGAGAGAAAATTCGCCTGCAAGGCGGGAACGAACTCGGGGTGATCGACGGTCGTGTATGGCAACATCTGGGGCGCTTTTTGCTGCGCCGAGATGGCGGCAGGAATTGCGAGGGCGATTGCGAGAGCAGTCGCGTTGCGAATCCGCGTGATCATGAGGGCATCTCCCGTCGGGTTGTCGATCCAGAGTGTGATACGAATGAGCGCGCGAAGAATTTCGCTCAGGCGCTTGGACGCCGTCGCGCAGAAATCGTGAGCAGGCTTAGAGGATCGTTTGGATTTCGGAGTCGATCGAAATGTGCGTCTGCGGGAAGCCGTTGATCTGATAGTTCGCGCCGGCCGAGCACGCGAAGTGCAGGAAGCGGCTGATGTGGTAATCCTCGTCGAGGGTGCCGAAGGCGTCTTCGATCTCTTTGGCGGAAAGACCGAGGGCCGAGAGGGCCACGGGTTTGCCGAATGCGCCGGCGGCGGCCAGATAGGTCTGCACGATTTGACCGAGTTCCATCTTCGCGCCAGGGTCAAGATTTGTCATCGGCGTTAAAACTCCTTCAAATCGAGACGCTTGCGGGCCGCGCTTGCGTTTCCGCGATAACGCCCCTATACTAGCCCTCAGTCGAGCGTTTGTCGAACGAACCAGTGGGCGCGAGCCCACTTTTTTGTTGGTCGGCCCTTGACGGCCGGGGGCGGGCGCATCCCAGTGGGGATAAACGCCGTCCGCAGAATAGTATGGACTTGGACAAGATTCGTGAGGCAGCGGAGCGGGTGGCTCGCTCGTTGGGCCTCGAAATCTTCGACGTGGAGTGGAAAGTAGGCAAGCAGCGGTTGCTGCGGGTCTACATCGACCGGCCGCCGGGTCCGTCCAACCCGGAGAACTTGGGAATCAGCCACAAGGATTGCGAACGCGTCAGCGAGCAACTGAGCGTCATCCTCGACGTCGAGGATCTCGTGCCGGGACCGGCTTACGTGCTCGAGGTCAGTTCGCCGGGGCTGGACCGGAAGCTGATCAAGCCTGCGGACTACGAGCGTTTCGCCGGGCGGCTGGCGCGGATTTGGCTCAGCGAGCCGGTGGAGAATCAGAGCTACCTTGAAGGGCGCCTCGCGAGCTTCGCGGACGGCGTGGTGAAGTTGAAAGTGAAGGAACGCGAAATCGCGGTGCCTTACGCGGGCATTCGCAAAGCGAATTTGGTCGTGGAACTCTAAAGGGTGAGGGGGCGGGGAGAAACGCGATGGCGAGTCTGCTGTTCCAGACAATCGAGCAGATCAGCCGGGAAAAGCACATCGAGCCGGAGATCATCGTCGCGGCGATCGAGGACGCGATGGTGGTGGCGGCGCGGAAATACTACCGCACCGAAGAAGATCTCCGTTCGAAGTTCAATCCCGAAACCGGCCAGGTGGACGTGTATGCGGTGCGCACCGTGGTCGACGAAGTGGCTGATCCGACCCGCGAAATTTCGCTCGCGGACGCCCGCAAGCAGAGCCCCGGCATCGAGGTCGGCGGCGAAATCGTAGCCACCAAGGCGACCGACGTCCTCGGCAGAATCGCGGCGCAGACGGCCAAGCAGGTGATTTTGCAGAAGGTGCGCGAGGCCGAGCGCGACACGATCTACAACGAGTTTCACACGCGCGTCGGAGAACTGGTGAACGCGGTCGTCAAGCGGCTGGAAGGGCCGGACATCATCGTCGATCTGGGACGGACCGAAGCGCGCCTGCCGAAGCGAGAGCAATCGCGGCTCGAGGCGTACAACGCCGGTGACCGGCTGCGCGTCACAATTCGAGCGGTAGAGCGCGCGGCGAAAGGGCCGCAAGTGATCGTTTCGCGCGCCGATCCCGCCCTGGTGCAACGGCTCTTCGAGATGGAAGTGCCGGAAATTTACGACGGCACCGTGCAGATTCGCGCCGTGGCGCGGGAAGCCGGCGAGCGGACGAAGATCGCAGTGGAAAGCCGCGACAAGGACGTCGATCCGGTGGGCGCGTGCGTGGGCATGAAGGGCATGCGGGTGCAGTCGATCATTCGCGAGTTGCGCGGAGAGAAAATCGATATCATTCCGTACAACGAGGAAACGGTCGCGTTCGCGCAGAAAGCGCTGAGTCCCGCGAAGGTGACGCGCGTACAGATTATCGATCCCGAAGAGAAGCGGCTCGAAGTGATCGTCGAGGACACGCAGCTCTCGCTGGCCATCGGCAAGAAGGGGCAGAACGTCCGGCTCGCGAGCAAGCTGATCGGGTGGAACGTCGACATCAAGAGCGAGGAAGAAAAGCGGCGCGAGATCGAGGCGCAGATGGCGGCGCTCACCGCTCCCGGCACCGCGCTCAGCGAACTCGCCGGCGTCGGCCCGAAGACGATCGAGAAGCTCGAAGCCGCGGGAATCACTTCGATCGAGAAGCTCGCGGACATGACGCCCGAGCAACTCGTTGAAATTCCGGGCATCGGCGAGAAAATGGTGGAGAAAATTCACCAGTCGGTGGCCGCGTATTTCGAGGCACTCGAGGGGCAGGGCGGCGAAGCATCTGCCGAAGCTGCTACGGAAGAGCTGCCGGCGGAAGCGCAGGCCGAATCGAATGCCGAGGCGGCCGAAGCAGTCGCTGAGGAAGGCGACGCGGGCGACGAGTCCAATGCCGAGTTCGCCGAATCGTATGAACGGAAAGAAGGCGTGACGGAAAATTCCGAGACGCCGATCGCGACTGACGAGTCGCAAGCGGAACGCCTGGAAGAAGAGAAGCGTCCCGCTGACGAGGAAAAAGAGGAGCTGCAGTAGCGCAAAACCGAATGTCAGACGCCAATCAAATTCGAATCAACGAACTCGCGCGGGAGCTCGAGATCAAAGCGAAGGTGCTGATCGACTACCTGCCCGAGATCGGCGTCACGGAAAAAAAGACGCACTCAAGCTCGATCGACGTCGAGCACGCGGAGCTCGCGCGCAAGCACTTCAAAGGTCTAGCGGATGCGGAAGCCGCCGCTGAAGCGGCCAAGACCGCCGCGAAGACAAGGCCCGCTGCTCCCGCACGGCCCGCCGCGCCGCCGGCTCCAGTTGCTGCCGCGCCGCCGCGTCCTGCTGCGCCCGGAGCTGCTCCAGCTCCCGCGTCCGTTTCGGCCGCACCGCCCGCTGTGGCGCCGAGGCCTGCTGTTCCACCGGCCGTTCCGACTGCCGCTGCTCCTCCGGCAGCCGCTCCGAGTGCTCCTGGCGTCGCTCGGCCGGGCACTGTTCCGCCGCCGCGTCCTGCGGGTGCGCCAACCGGCGCTCCTGCGGCCCCGTCCGGCGCGCCTCCGGCTGGTGCAAGGCCGGGCACAGTTCCGCCGCCTGCTGGTCCAAGACCCGGTGTTCCGCTGCGTCCTTCGACTCCGGGCGCTCCGCCGAGTGCCGCGCCTCATTCGCCGCAAGGACAGCAGCCCGGCGCTCCTGCCGCGCAACGTCCCGCAGCGGCAGCTCCCGCGGCTCCTGCCGGAACGACAGCTCCTGGCGCTCCGCGACCTTCGGGTCCGCCACCGAGCGGCCAACGATTTCCGACTTCGCGCCCGCCGATGCAGCCGGGCCAAGGCTATCAGGGCAATCGCCCAGGCGCGCCGCAGGGCATGCGTCCCGCGGCAGCTCCGGGCGGATCGCCTCGTCCCGGTGGCCCTCCGCGTCCTGGCGGTCCGCCACGTCCCGGTGGTCCCCCGCGTCCAGGCGGCGGCCCTCCAGGAAGATTTCCGCAACGCCCGGGTGGTCCTGGTGGCCGGCCGGGTCAGGCTCCGATTGGCAGCCAGCGTCCTGGCGCAACTGCGGGAGGTGTGCCCAAGGCGGAGCCGGGCAAGCCGCTCTATGCGCGCAAGCCGCCCGCCGCGCGCGGACGCCCGCTGATCGAAAAGCGCTTTGCCGAAGGCGAACGCCGGCTCCATCCGGTACGCACGCGCGCGGGCGCGGGTCCCGGCCGCACGGTCGTGGAACCGGTCGCGCCGGTGCAGCGCGAGCCTCGAGAAGTTACGGTGACGGAAGGAATCACCGTCCGCGAGCTCGCCGAAAAGCTCGATATCCGGGCCAAGGATCTCCTGAAGACGCTGCTCGACCGCGGCGTCTTCGCCAGCATCAACCAGGCTCTGGACGTGCCGACGGCGACGAACCTCGCCGAATCGTTCAACGGCATCGTGCAGGTGGTGACGTTCGAAGAGCAAGTCGTCCAGGAAGAGAAGATCAAGGAAGAGCGCAGCGGAAATCTGCAGCCGCGCGCGCCTGTGGTGACGGTGATGGGCCACGTCGATCACGGCAAGACGAGCCTGCTCGACGCGATTCGCGAAACCGAAGTCGCGGCGGGCGAAGCGGGCGGGATCACGCAGCACATCGGAGCGTACGAAGCGCACGTGGGCGACCGGCGCATCGTTTTCGTCGATACGCCGGGCCACGAAGCTTTCACGCGGATGCGCGCGCGCGGAGCGAAAGTAACGGACATCGTGGTGCTGGTGGTGAGCGCGGACGACGGCGTGATGCCGCAGACCGAAGAAGCGATTGCGCACGCTCGCGCGGCGAAGGTGCCGATCATCGTCGCCATCAACAAAATCGACAAGCCCGAGGCGCAGCCCGAGCGCGTGAAGCGCCAGCTCGCCGACCGCAGCCTGATGCCCGAGGAATGGGGCGGCGAGACGGTGATGGTGGAAGTCTCGGCGAGGACGAAGCAGAACCTGCCGCGCTTGCTCGAGATGATTCTGCTCGTTGGCGATCTGCGCGAACTCAAGGCCGATCCCGACGCGCCCGCGAGCGGCACCGTGATCGAATCGCGCGTCGACCGCGGCCGCGGGCCCGTGGCTACCGTGCTCGTCCAGAACGGGACGCTGCACGTCGGCGACGTGTTCATCGTCGGCGCGGTGTACGGCAAAGTGCGCGCGATGTTCGACGATCGCAGCCAGCCGATCAAGCAGGCCGGCCCGTCGACGCCCGTCGAAGTGCTCGGGCTGCAAGGCGTGCCCGAAGCGGGCGATCAATTCCAGGTGGCGGACGAAGCGAAGGCGCGCCACATCGTCGAATACCGGCAATCGAAGCTGCGCGAGGCGTCGCTGGCGAAGACCGCTTCCGGCCGGCTCACGCTCGACCAGCTGCACGAGCAGCTGCGCGCGGGCGAAATGAAGGAACTGCCGGTGGTGGTGAAGGCGGACGTACAGGGGTCCGCCGAAGTGCTCGCCGAAATGCTGCCGAAGCTTTCGAACGACCAGGTGACGCTGAAGGTGATCCAGTCCGGCGTCGGCGCGATCAACGAAAGCGACGTGATCCTGGCGTCGGCGTCGAACGCGATCATCATCGGATTCAACGTGCGTCCGGAGCGCAAGGCCGCCGATCTGGCGCAACGCGAAGAAGTCGACATCCGGATGTACACGATCATCTACGAACTGCTGGACGAAGTGCGCAAGGCGCTCGCGGGCTTGCTCGCTCCGGTGATCAAGGAAACGTATCTCGGGCGCGCGGAAGTGCGCGACACGTTCCGCGTGAAGGGCGCGGGCGTGATCGCCGGCTGCTCGGTGCAGGATGGAATCGTCAAGCGCGACGCGGACATTCGCGTGATTCGCGACGGCGTGGTGACCTACACGGGCCGCGTGATTTCGCTGCGCCGCTTCAAGGACGACGTCAACGAAGTGCGCTCCGGGTTCGAGTGCGGCATCGGCATCTCGAATTTCAACGATGTGAAGGTCGGCGACATTCTCGAATGCTTCAAGATGGAAAAGTCGCAGCCGATGGAAACAGTGGGAGCCGCGGAGCGCGGCGCCCGCGAAGGCGCCGAAGCCCGCCGCAACTAGTCCCCGGTCGCGTCGAGTTGATTCGCGGTGTCCTCTGTACCTGGAACTTGCGGGGTGTTATGCCGATCGGCCTCCTCACCCTGGAAATTCACATCCCCGACGCACGGTCGCTGAAGGACAAGCGCCAGGTGCTTCGCAGCCTGAAGGACCGGCTGCGCGCGCACTACAACGTGGCGATCGCCGAGCTCGAGCATCAGGAGCTCTGGCAGCGCTCGCGCGTGGGCGTGGTGAGCATTTCAGGCGATTCCAAGCATCTGGAGGAGTCGCTCGAGGCGGTGGCCGCCGAATCGGAGCGGATTCTGGGGCGCGACCTGGTTTCGCAGGAAATCGATTATTTCGAGGGAAGCGAATGACGGTTGCAGGACATCGCAGCGAGAGAATCGCTGAGGAGATCCACCACGAAGTCAGCCTGATGCTGGCCGGGGAGCTGAAGGACCCGCGCCTGGCCGTGCCGTTGACGGTGACGGAAGTGCGCGTGACGCCGGACCTGCGCACCGTGCGCGTCTTCGTGCAGGTGGAGGGCGACGACGCAGAGCGCGCCGAAGTGTTCGCCGGGTTGAAGGCGGCCGCCGGGTTCGTGCGCCACGAACTCGTCGAGCGCCTGCGGCTGCGGCGCGCGCCCGAAATTCTTTTCGTGTCCGATCAATCCGAGGAATACGGCAGCCACATCGACGACCTCCTGCGCAAGACGCAGCATCCGGAGAAACCCTAGGTGGCGTCTCCCGCGGTTCGGCCCTTGCTCTCGCTGCCCGCTCTCTGAGGACGACCCTCTCCATGCCCCGCACAACGCAGCCGCAACTCGACGGAATCCTCGTGATCGACAAGCCGAGCGGAAAGACTTCGCACGACGTCGTCGAGACGGTGCGGCGCCTGATCGGCTTCCGGCAGATCGGGCACTTCGGCACGCTCGATCCGCTGGCGACCGGCGTCCTGGTGCTCGCGCTTGGCCGCGCCACACGCCTCGCGCGGTTCTACGCCGGGCGGCGCAAGCGTTATACCTGCGCGGTACGTTTCGGATTCGCGACGGATACGTACGACGCGGATGGCGAGCCGCTTGGCGAGGACTCCGCACCGGCGCTCGATGCCGAGAAACTTCAGGCGCTGGCAGCGCAATTCGTGGGGAAAATTCGGCAGCGGCCGCCGGCGTTTTCGGCCAAAAAAATCCATGGCCGCCCCGCGCATGAACTCGCCCGCAAGCACAAACCGGTGAATCTCGAGCCGGTTGAGGTGGAAGTCTTCGAATTTCGGCTTATCGGGATCGAGGGGTCGGTCGCGCGGTTCGTGGTGGAATGCGGGTCGGGGACATATATCCGGTCGCTCGCGCACGACATGGGCCAGCTTCACGGCGCCGGGGCGCACCTGGCGGAAATCTCACGCACGGCGGTGGGTGAATTCACCACTGACCATGCCGTGTCGCTGGAAGATCTCGCCGCGGACGCGAAAGCCGGGAAGATCGCGTCGCGCGTGATACGGCTCGAGAGCCTGCTGCCCGATTTGCCGCGGGCCACCGTGCTGCCCATCATCGAAAAGCGCGTGCGGCACGGCGCGAAATTCAATCTGCCGCTGGCGCTGATTCAGCCCGGGCAAACGACGGCCGCGCAAGGCGCGCCGTCGCAGCTGGACTCGGGCGACTGGAAGCCTTCTCGTCTGCGCGTCTTCAATCAGCAGGGTCAGCTGATCGCCATCGCCGAGCCCGTGGTACCGCGCACCTACCAACCCCTCGTGGTCCTCGAAGCCACAACCTGATCGCGCGATGCCGCGCCGCTCTAGTTGCCGCCGCGGGAACTGTGCGAGCGCCGGCCGCCGTGCGAACCGCCGCGGTGATGGCCGCTATGCGCAGACGTTGCCGACGCCGATCGCGAGTGATGAGAATGAGAGCTGTGGGACCGCCCCTTGGTGTGCTGAGCCGCGCTCGTGCCGGCGAAAAGCACAACGGCCGCGGTGACCGCAACGATGAGGCGCTTCATGTGGGATGCCTCCAGCCGCGGAGAGTATGAGCGGCGAGCATACACGGCAAGAGAATGAAGCTACGTGCGCGGGATGGTACGAAAGCCCCTAGAAGAAAGGGACATTCTTACGCGCCATCGAATCCCGCGCGCATTCCGTTCGCGTCCTATTGCGGCGGTTGTTCCGGAGGTGGCTCTTGCTGCGGCGGCGGTTGCTGCTGTCCTCCTTCAGGCGGCGCCTGAGGCATCTGGGGAGTCGGCTCGATCGATGGGGTCGTCTGCTCTCCGGCGGGCTCAGCCGGCGGGCGACGCCGCACTTCCCCTCCCTGAGCGCCCTCTTCGGGTGCGGGCGGCATCCCGCCCAGCCCCACGGGCTCCGCGACCCCGCCGCCTCCCGCCTCGCCTGCCTCCGATCCTCGACCCGCGTAGATCACGCGGTCTTTGTGAGGGGCAAGCTGCACCAACCGCGGCGTTACGAGAATCACGAGCTCGCTATCCTCTTCTTGCGCCGTATGGTCGCCGGCAAGGTAGCCAGCGACGGGAAGCTCGGCGGCGCCGGGCGTTCCGGCGATCGCGTTCGTCAGGTCGGATTCGAGAAAGCCGGCCAGCAGCGCCGTCTCATTCTGCCTGAGCCGGATTGTCTGCTCGACGGTCGTATTGCTGACGACCGGAATCGAATTCAGGGCCGAGCCGGTAAGGCTGCTGATATCGAGGGCGAGGTTGAGCGTGACGTCGTTCGGATGAATGCGCGGCGTGGCTTTCACCTTGAGGCCGACGTCCAGATATTCGATGCCCGGGTACGGGACTCCATTCAGGCCCGTGTTGCTGCCGAAGAGGCTCGCGGTGTTGAGGATCACCGTGGCGTTCGCGGAGCCGTTGTTGGCCGTGGCGGCGTCTGGCCGGCCGTCCGCGTTGAAATCGGCTGTCGTCACGGAAACGGGTGCAGTCCCGACCGGCAGTTCGACAGGGGTGGCAAAGGCGGTGTTGCCCTCGTTTAAGATCACCGAAACTGCGTTGTCGGTTTCATCGGAGACCAAGATGTCCGCGAGACCGTCGAGATTGTAGTCGGCGACTGCAATCGACGTTGGACCGTTCCCCGCCGGAAAATCTCGCGTGTTTCCCGCGAGGAACGTTCCGGTTGGAAGGTTCTGGCTGCTGATCTGGTTGTAGTAAACGCTGACGCTGTTTCCGGTGTTGTTTGCCGTGACGACGTCGAGCGCGCCCTCATTGTTGAAGTCGCCGAGCGCAATGAAAACGGGAGCTGTGCCCGTCGGATAGTCCGTGCGCGCCTGAAACGTGCCGTCGCCATTGCCGAGAAGCACCGAGAAGGAGTTGGCGCCCTCGTTCGCCACCACGAGGTCGATGTGGCCGTCGCCATTCAGATCGGCCGCAGCGAGGGACGAGGGCTCGAATCCGGCAGGCAGCTTGATCAAAGTCGGCGTCTGGAACGTCCCGTTGCCGTTGCCCTGATAAATCGAAATCGTACTGTCCGCCTGATTCGCTACCGCGAGGTCGACGGCTCCCGAGACGCCCGTAAGGTCGTGGAAGTTCGCGGAGACTACCGAGACTGGCTGGTTTCCCGTGGGGATGTCGACCTTCGGTTGAAACGTGCCGTCGCCGCTAGGATTGCCCAGCAGAATCGAAACGGTATTCGCGGCTTTGTTCGCCACGGCAATGTCAGGGAAATCGTCGTTGTTCGTGGCGGTGGTTCCGTTGTTGAACTGGCCGGTCGCGATCGAGACGGGATCGGTGCCCGTCGGATAGGTCACCTGCGTGTTAAATGTGCCATCGCCGTTACCAAGCAGCACCGACACCGTGTTGTCGGCGGAATTCGCGACGATCAGATCGTTCACGCCGTTGTCGCGAAGGCTAACCGTGGTGATGAACGACGGCGCGTTCCCCGTCGGATAGTTCACGATCGGATTCGGAACGGAACTGCCGCCGAGGCCGGTGCTGACTCCCTGCCCGGAAACGAAGCTCGCCGAGTAACTCGAAAGCGAAACGGGAATGCGCTGCCCGACGAAGAACGTCGCCGGCTGCCCGTCCTCCGCACGCAGCAGAATGCGGCGGCCGCTCTGCACCAGCGAGAGCATCGACGAAAAATTCGCGCTCGCTCCGGGAAGCGTTGCGAGTTCCGTCGTGAGGCCGCCGCCGAATGCGATGAGCGGCGGGATCGACGTCGACCCGAACACTTGCTGGAGCACGTCGAGCAGGCCCTCTTCTGATTGTTCGGCTTCCTGAATTTCCGCGCTGCTTACGCTGAACGTCTGAGCCGTCTCGGGCGGCGTGATGCCGAGCTGGCGCGCGTAGTTCTTGTCGACTTCGAGGACCTCGATTTCCAGCACTAACTCGCCGGTGGGCTTTTCGAGATTGTCGATCAGGTCGGCGGCGACGGCCATCGCCTGCGGCGATCCGCGCAGCGTGAGCGTGCGGCTGCTCGCGTCCAGATCGGAACGCGGAATCCCCGCCATCTCGCGGACCAGCCGCAGAACCGCGGTCATCTCATCCGGTGTCTCAGAGGCGGGCAGGAGGATGGTGCGCACGAGAGACACGTCGTAGTCTTTGCGCTTCTGCGGCGTATCCTGCGCGACGAAAAACAGGTGTTTCGCGAGCGGCCGCCAGAATGTGGTCGTGGCGCTGCCAAGCAGCCGGACGGCGGTCGGAAAGTCCACGTCGCTCACCTGGAAACGCACCGGGCGCGAGACCAAGTCGCCATCGAAGGCGACTTCCACGCCGAATTGCTTGGCCACCGCCTGGTAGGCGCCCTGAGTGTCGCCGCGATAGTCGAAGCTGTGCGTCCCCTTCTGATAATCGAGTTGCACCGGCCCTTTCAGTTCAGGCTCGGCGATCGTGCGAGCCTCACGAGGCTCGGCCGCGATAATTTCGGCGAGGCGCTCCCGGAGCGTGGCATTCGTTGGATCGAGGTAGGTCGCGGAGAGCAATTCCGTGCGCGCCTTATCGAGCTTTCCGGAAACTGCGTCGCGCTCGGCCTGATCCGCCCGCTCCTGGACGAGACGGCTCTTCGCCAGCTCGCGGTGAATGAAGTAATCGCGATTGTGCGGCGCGTAGTTCACCGCGTCCGAATAGGCGGTATAGGCGGCATCCCAATCTTCGGCCTTCTCGTCGCGGACGCCTTCTTCGTATGCTTCCTTGGCCTTCTTGTTGTCGGCTTTTATTTCGGCGGGCGATTTCCGATGTTCCTCGGCCGCTTGAGACAGATGGGAAACGTCGAGGTCGGGCGGCGTCGATGCCTCGGGACTCGATTGTTGCGAGGTCTGCGCCAGCGGATTTGGCACCCACGGGCGCCCGAAGAAAACTACGACAGCAAGAGACGCAGCAAGCGCTGCGGCCCGGACGCGAAACCGTCGTCGGTGCCCTTTAGCCATCCACTCCCTCAAGCGAGATCCCCTCGGCCCCGTCTGTTTCTGATGCACATTCTACAGGCAATGTCGGCCCGCGCCAGATGACTTGGCGCCGAAAAAACGGCAAAATGGCCGGGGTTTGGGTACTCCTCTCCGGCATTGAGGTACTGAATTTTCTTGTTTTTAGGGTTTGCGGGCGCTACACTGGTTTGGCTAGTTGCAACTGGTTTACAACTGGCGTATCTCATGATTTCTGCTCTCTTGGTAGCACTCCGCGAAGGCGTCGAAGCCGCCCTGATTGTCGGCATCGTCCTCGTGTATCTAAACCGCACCGGGCGACGCGCCCTGCGCCCCTACGTCTGGGCGGGCGTGGGCGTGGCCTGCGCCATGAGCATCGCCGCCGCCATTCTGCTCCAGCGGTGGGCGATCAGCGAAGACGGATTCGAAGGCGTTTTGATGCTGGTGGCGGCGGCACTCGTTGTCACCATGATCGCCTGGATGAACAAAATCGCGCGCAGCCTCCGCAAGGAAATCGAGCAGCGCATCGAAACGTACGCGCAGCGATCGTCGGCCGCCGCGGGCTGGGCGATCGGC
>Ga0335074_10006076_pt1 | contig 16717 bp, 9 predicted proteins | sample Lox_Sample_23_FD_206715 | JGI IMG/M metagenome (GOLD analysis project Ga0335074, IMG submission 206715) | Soil microbial communities from Loxahatchee National Wildlife Refuge, Florida, United States - Lox_Sample_2.3 | ecosystem: Environmental > Terrestrial > Soil > Wetlands | place: USA: Florida...
GTCGGCGTCTGATGACAAGACAATACGGCTCTGGGACGCTATGACAGGCTCGCTGCAGCAGACGCTCGAGGGCCACACCGGCCGGGTCAACTCTGTTACATTCTCGGGAGACGGGCAACGGGTGGCGTCGGCGTCTGACGACATGACAGTACGGCTCTGGGACGCTATGACGGGCACGCTGCAGCAGACGCTCGAGGGCCACACTCGCCCGGTCCGCTTTGCTACATTCTCGGGAGACGGGCAGCGGGTGGCGTCGGCGTCTTACGACAAGACAGTACGGCTCTGGGACGCTATGACAGGCACGCTGCATCGCACTTTCTATATTGGAAGCATTGCTAGTGATTTATCTTTTAGTGGTGATGGATCACATCTTATAACCGGTCATGGCTCTATTCTGCTTAAGCCTATTGACTCTATATCACCTCGAAGTAGTTTTTGGTCTCTATACTGCTTAGATAAAGGCCGATCTTGGATCACTTGGAATGGGTATGATGTTTTCTGGCTTCCACCCGAGTATCGACCTTCAAGCCAAATGGTGAGGGGTAATGTTATTGCAATGGGTCTTCCGTCGGGACGAGTTATTATAATTAAGTTTAAGCTAGATAGTAACCCGATTGGATAGCTCTGATATGCGTATTTAGGAAGGCATAGGTTCTTGCATCCCAAAAAAAAAAATCCGTTTTCTCATATGATGATGAACTGGTTGGATGGCAAGCAAGTTGATCATGGTCTTGAGGGATGGAATTTTGTCCTTACCACTAAAAATGCACGCCTGGACATTGGCGATAAGGGGCCCGATTTGTCAAGTTGTACCAAACCCGATATCTTGATCGCGCTCTGTCCAAGTAGATGCTATATCTCGAATGTCATCTCAATTGACACGGCCAATCATTTTAGCGAATTCTGTACAATGCGATCATTTTGGATATTATTGATAGTTCGTCTGTATCGAGATTGATTCAGCTGGTTGGATTTTTCTGCTTGAGCTTTTAGCTGACGTTTACCCTTAGATGTCTCTCTCTAGTCGCTGTTCGAAAATAGACTGATCTCGTCATTCTTCCCTTTTGCTATCACGAGAATCCCGGAATAGGCATGAAGCGGTGGTGCGGCTGCTGCTAGAGAACGAAATAGACGTCATGGCGAAGGATTTTGGTGGATAGACAACGCTCCTCGGAGTATCCTCGAACGGGTATGAAGCAGTGATACAGCTGCCGCTAGAGAAGGGAGCAGACATAGAGGCGAACGTCTAAAAAAGATCACCGATACTCACGAAATCCAAGGCGTTCTTAACACAGAGCCACCACTTTCTTTTGACTTCAACAGGCTGCTGGAGAAACTCAAACGGCTTCGGGGTCTATGTGAAGTAACAGCGTCTCAGGTATTTTGGGGATGAGATTGTAATATCAAAAATATCAAGGCAAAGCTAAGGGAAATTCGATTGCTTATTATAAAACCAGTCTCAATAGGCTTGGAGCGCGGCCAGTGGTTTCGCAGTTCTTAAAGCCTCCAGCAGCACTATTCACGGTCCTATAGAACTCGACGACTGTAATCGGTCGTTTGGCAGCCAGCAAGCTCTCAACCAACTCCCGAGCTCCCCAGATCACCTCTTTGAATGCGACGACGATCGATTATACAGTAGCAAGCAGACTCTTGAAAAAGGCGTCAATTTCAACGCTAAAAATATTTCAGGGGAAGCCGTATTGCACTACTATATAAAGGATAGTTACAGAATGCTGCAACAATTATTAGGCAATAGTACATACGCTAAGGTACAAAGTAGTTGTGGCGAAACTCTGCTTTACTGGGCCACTAGTAGTGAGATGGGAAAGTCCGTAGAGGCCTTAGTGAAGGCCGGGGCAAGAATCGACGGCCAGGTTCTCTGTCGGCCGAAAATGAGGATCATACGACACTTCATCAGCTACTATTGCTATGTACTGCAAACACTGGATTAATTCTACTAGCGGAATGACACTTCACGAGGATGCTACTAGAGGTTATGAATTATGTGATGAAAGCTGGGATAAGCTTATATGAATGCAAGCATTAACGAAGTTTGTGTCACCCTAAATCGTTATTTCAAAATTATTCATGGTTGCTAACCCCGCAATACGGGTGATAATATACGATGACCTTTTCCTCTCGAAATTCATTGAGATCAAAGGTCCATCAACTTCAGTCGTCTCGAAAGTATAATCTTGTACTACAGTAGCAAGACTATGCTATCCCATCGTCGTCTAGCTATTCTGCTACTGCTCGACAATTCGCTTCTACTCTTGTGAGTTCTGAGCTCCGATTTGCCCTATGTCTTATTAGAGGAAGGAAGGGAGAACTTTTTTTGAATCTCGGCCTTTAAACTAGAGGGGTAATCTTCACTTTTTCGGTCGTGGCCTTGTTTCCGAAATAGTTTTAAATGTCACGGCGATATTTAGGACTTTTAAGTCTAGAATATCATTGCCCCATCGGATAACCTTGTTCTTTTCGATTATGTGTGTACTAGTTGTGTTGTTGCGGCTTTGCGCTCTGCAAAAGGGTTTATCCCATGGGATATCTTGTAAGAGGAATTGAGAAAGTTACTAATTTGTACTGTACTACTAGCTGGCTGGCTTGACTTAAATTTCATTGTTGGTCCCCGCGGGCGCCCTTATCGCCGCTGCTTGCGCTGGTCAGACTCAGTCAGTAATGCCATCTCACGGTAGATTTTCACTACTCTCTAGCTTAGAACATTTAGAACGCCTAGTGCTACCACACCTAGTGATCAACAACTGGGGAGCCAAAAGTGCTCTTATAAGCGTCCAAGCTGCGCAACGGTACTTGCGGCCAAGGGCAGCTTCAAGCAAGAGCCTCTGCCGAACCTTACTAGAGAAAGAGCGGACACTTCTTAGGACCCGTTGTTTTGTGGTAACCTATTTGATAAAACTTGCCACAAGATACAAGGTAGGAACGAGACAAGGTTTATCCAAGACATCACTTAAATGGCTGTTCCTTTTGCAAAAAACACTGGCCATATATAGTGCCATGCGTCTACACCGTTTGATGGAAAGTGTCAATAGAAGCTGGAAGAGTGCTATACCTGTCCTTTCATATAACATGAAGGTATAGTTAAATCTGTATAGTTGTGGAGTTGACGTGTTTTCATGATTGAATTTCTACTGAAAATATGCTTATGTGGATACCTTTTGCGTAGCACCGTCGTTACATGGCCTCAGTACTTAGCGTTGACACTGAAAAGCGGAACTGTTCTGCACTATCAATATAAAGGCGAATATGAAAACTGAATAGATGCACTATTTGTGCTCAGTTCTATGTGGGACATCGGTTTAGCTTTGGATTGATATTGGGCCTTATTGGGAGCGTGCTATAAGTTTCGATAGTAGCTGTTCTTTTTGATATTATCGCCAATGCGAAATTTGATGTTAGGTTATGTTGCGAAAGGTCATTGATAGCTTTGCAAACACTCCAAGAACCTACATTTCAACTTGCGCGGAAAAAAACTTGCTCATATTCTAAACCATTCGCAATCATTACGATACTTCGTGTGTTATATTGTCAAGATTTTGTGAGCAATTTAAAATTTTCTATTTACAGATGGAATAGACAATACGTACTAATCATTTACCTATTCCATTGACGAATTGCACACACGAACAGTGTTATTCATAGATGGTGCGGAACGGTACAACTGTCATTGGGATGCCGTTGCCGATGTCTTCTCCCTCCCACCATGCACTCTGCGCCTTATTCTACTAGACAGCAAATATGCATGAAAGCCATTGGGGGAGGATGATGACCTGGTATAATGACGATGCGGGAGGCTGATCTTGCTTCAAACCACAAGATGTGCACTCGGGCGTACTTGGTCAGGTAAGTATACTTTGTTTCTGTGCTGTGCCTCTATCACACTAGATCATTTGGTTTGATATTACTTAAAGGGTTTGCCATCGACCATAAAGTCATGATACATCGGTTCATCGTTGCCGCTATAATCCTAACTCGAGTTCTTTCAAGCTAGATGCATCCCAAGATCCACTCTCCATATGTTTGGCAATGTGGTCGAGGCGCTCTTTCCATCGGTGTTGTGATTGGCCTTCGATAAAGGTCTTCTCGCATCCGTTGAAGATGCACATTGTGCTGAACCTACTATCGACTGGTACATGACAGGAGTCGATGTGGCGATCCTCAACATCGGTGTGGTGATCCTCGAGGTGTTTCCTGACCTTGTCCCTTCGAGTCGTCACAAAAGGTTTAGACTGACATCTTCCGACGATGCATTGCCAGATGCTTTGGGGTTGGTTAGTTTCTTCGTGCCTCTGCCAATCGCTCTTCCTTTTGAATCGAATTCCGCACCGGAAAGTGCATGAATAGGGAAGTTCGGCGGTCCAACCTTCGCAACGGCTGGTGTTTTGACCATTCTTGCAACTCTTCTGATTATGTTGGTATTTTGCTGCAATGCTTTTATGAATAGTTAATGGGGCTGTCAATGCAGTTGTGCCTTTGCCGCTGACTGGGTCAGCCTGAAGCGTTTTGTCGAACCACTCGCGTATATAATCGAAGGGTTTATTAAAGGCAATGCTCAGAGCACAGATTATGTAGACATTGGGCCTAGCGCCGGGTCTAAGTGAAGTCCAGAGTCGGCATCCATTATCCGCGATGCTGGTAATGTCCTGAGTCGCAGAGGGAGAAAATTGGCGACAGTTCTTGAACCAGTGTCGAATAGCCTCTGTAGGTGTTTCAAATGCAGTACTCAGTGCACAGATTGCGTGATCATCTGGTTCTAAATGCGGGTCTTCAGGGTACTGAGAAAGCCAAAGAGAGCATGCGCATGATGTAATGTAAGTCAGTGTTGGAGGAGGCATCGACATATGCGAGCTGTAGCAGTAGTGCTCTGTGCCTGATGTTGAGTTAGAGATAGTGGTCGGATCTTGCTGAGGAGGGTGCGTGCGCCTTCTTTTATGTTTTGGCTGCTCTCGTAAAGACTGACTTGTGGCAGTGCTGTCACTGTGGTGATTTGAAGCGTCTAGGTTTAAATTTGTGGATTTTGAGGTCGGTGATGCAGAACTAGGTGAATTGATGACATTCCATGGAGATGTACCGTACTGCATTGAGGCATAATTTGGGCTGACAGAATCAAACCCTCTATCCTGTGTTTCCAAGAGGCACGAATTATCAGACCCTGATATATCGGAATTCTCGGTGCTCAGCATCGGCACCGGTCTAGTGGTCGTGTCTTGTGGTCGATATGAATTGTATTGTTGGACTCCTGATTGATCTAGACCATTTGACTCATGATTCCACTCCGCCACATTCCTGATTTCATTGTCTAAAGCAGACGGGATATCACTCCCGCCAAATGGATGGTCTTGTAAGCTTTGTGGTGGCCATTGTCCTATAGGATATGTGTTATCGTTAACGATTGAGCTGTCGCAATACATGCATGGTATTCCCCGAGAGTGATTCTGGTCTGAAGGGCAGAACGCCGACGTCATGAACGGTGCATTATTATCACCTTCGCTGAGACAAGGTATAGAGTTTCGAGAGATGTCTTGGTGTTGTCTCTGGTTGGGAGGCATTTTGGAACAAAGTGATGATTAGAAAGGGATATACAGATGTATGGATGTAAGGCAAGGCTGAGTCCTACGGTGAGAGTTGGTATCATTCCGATGAAGAAAAGAAAGAAGGAAGCTACTGATAGAGGAGCATACCAAGTTAAATCAGTATTTCCTACTGATGCTATAGATTAATGATTGCCTTAAAGGTCGAGCAACATGGACGGGCAAGGAAGTTGTTTCTATCTTGACCTAACGACCTTCGAGCCAATGCCAAAATACTAGACATAAAGTATTTCGTATCACTCTGAGATCTATGCCACTGTGGTTGTGTATAAAGACCTGCCAGTGTTGAATGACCAAAAAAAATACGATAGAGAGAAGAGAAGAGGCATGATGAAAGTGCAGGCAAAGAAAGCAGAAAGATCCGCTAACCCTCACCGAGACTCAAGGGGAAATTTGAGCCCACCGTGCCTTACATGGTTTATTGGCCGTGAAAGCTGTGAAAGCTGTGAAAGCTATGAAAGTGATGCATGGTCCCTCTTTATCTCCTGCCAATCCTGCCGATGGGCTGTGACCGAACACCAGATGAAGGCGGGGATGGAGGAACGATTGTGCCTTGGAGTGGACCTGAGGTGAGGGCGTTGAAGGGTGTAGGAGGGTGTGGGAGGGTGTGGGAGGGCGCGGGAAGGGGCGGGAAGGGGCGGAAAGGGGCGCGAAGGGGCGCAAAGTGGGTGGTGACCTTCGCCTACGGAAATGTCCGAAGTGCGGCCTAAATCTGCCTTACATGTTGCCAGCTGCCAAATTTACGCTCCCAAGGCACGCAGCGCCACCATGTTGCGTAGCAACGATTGTGTCCTCACTTCTTTGCCATTGTAATTTTTCTATACTATCCCACAGGATATTTCGAGAAGATCGGTCGTCGGCAAGAAGTAGAACTTCCACCTGAGTACTTTCCTACCTTAGGCTTTAAAACAATGAGATCTTTCGAATCACCGACAAACCAGCCTGACAGCTCCAGTCCCCGTAAAGAGAGAAGACTCTGCCTTTTATCTCTAGGTATTCTGTCTCTTATTTGTCTTTTCTTCCAGAATGCTAACAACCACTGACGCAGATGGGGGTGGAATTCGTGGCCTCTCAACGTTGCTCATCCTGAGAACCCTCATGGCCAAGATAAACTCAAAACAGCACGAAATGAATCCTCCACGCATAAAACCGTGCGAAATATTTGACTTGATCGGGGGGACAAGTACTGGAGGGTAAGTTCTAATAGATCTTATGACTGCTTCAATGCATTTGTCATTGCTTTAGATATCCGTCGTCAAAAAAAAAAAAAAAAATATTACAACTGATTCTTCTTAGACTTATTGCTATTATGCTTGGTCGGCTCCAAATGGATATCGATGAGTGCATTGTCACGTACATAAGATTGATGAAGAATGTCTTTGAAAAGTCTTCATTCCTAGTCGATTGGAGGGGCCAGGCCAAAGGCCGCTTTGACCCTAAAGTTCTTGAGAATGAGATTAAGGCAGTCATCGCAGCAAAAGGCCATTCAGAATCTGAACTATTCAATGATGGTGTGAATCGTGGGTGCAAAGTGTAGGCAGCTTCTGCTGATTTATAAAGTGTGAATTGCTTGCTAAAAGAGTAATAGCTTCGTGTGTGCAGTTGGGGCTGAGACAAAAAGAGTCTCTCAACTAAGGAGCTATGATGTTACCGATAGTAAGAGCAATAAAATGACAATCTGGCAAGCTTCCCTAGCTACATCTGCCGCAAATTCCTGCTTTGATCCTATCACTATCGGCAGTCGCGTATACATGGATGGTGGTAGGGAAGCCAATAATCCAGTCCGCCTGGTAGAAGTAGAAGCACGGAAGATTTGGTGCCCCAGTACTGGCGACTTGAAGGAGCGGGTGAAGTGCTTGGTGTCTCTCGGGTCCGGCTATCTAGGAGTGAACTCCATGCAGGAGAAGAGTCTTGGGCCACTATCAAAATCCTTGATAGCCACTGTGATGGAAACAGAATACACTGCTGAGCGATTTGTATCAACTTGGGAGGGAGAATGTTTAAAGCGCTACTTCCGCTTCAATGTTGAGCAGGGCCTCGAAGAGGTCGGCTTGGCTGAATATAAAAAGCTAGGTGTCGTGGAAGCTGCGACGGAGACATATATGAACTCGCTAGAGCAGAAAGTCAAAGTGGACGACTGTGTTAAGAATTTACATGAAAACCTAAGTCGATTGGTCAAAGTCGAATTCCTACAGGAAGGTAAGAGACTGATCTTGAAAAGCCACCAGAACTCTGCTTATCTCACACAGAGGCACACCACTGGGAGGTACCCTACCTTCGAAATCGTAGTTTCGTCGGTCGTGAGACTGAGCTTCGTCAACTTGGGGAAATATTCAACGTAGGAGCCAACTACCAACGAGTTGCTGCAATCACTGGGCTTGGAGGCATTGGCAAGACACAGATTGCCATTGAATATTGTTATAGATTGAAGGAAGAACTAAAAGGGAATTGCTCTGTATTCTGGGTCCGCGCGAACAACGTGGCGAGTTTTGAGCAAGGGTATCTGAAGATAGGCCAGGTGCTTAAAATACCTGGCATTGAGAACGAAAAGGCGGATGTCAAGCAGCTTGTCACAACAAGGCTGAGTAAAGAGAATAAAGGGAGATGGTTGCTTATAATCGATAACGCTGACGATATCAGTATGTTCTTCAACAGGACTGTCTGTTACATTCCGACCAGCTGCAGAGGGTCCATAATCTTCACGACTCGAAGCCGAAATACCGCCTTAGCTTTAACTAAGGCCTGGACCAGCGTGGTTGAGATAAAAGAGATGAATAGAATCGATTCGAAAAAGATCTTAACTCACGTCCTGAATGGAGACGCGAGCGATGACGATGCTTCAGACCGACTGCTCGAGCTCCTTCAATGTCTGCCACTGGCAATAGTGCAAGCGGCAGCCTATATTAACCAGAACAGTTCGACAATTCAGGAGTATATCATGATCTACGAGAGCAGCGAGCAACACATGATCGAACCCCCGAACGAGGAATTCAATGACCACCGAAGATCCAAAGACATCAAGTCTCCTCTCGCTACTACCTGGTTCATATCTTTCAATCAAATACGACGAAACGATCAACTAGCTGCAGATTACTTAGCATTCATGTCTCTTATAGATGAAAAAGCTATTCCCGAATCGCTGCTTCCGCCCGCAATAACACCCATAGCAATGACCCAAGCTCTTGAAACTTTGATGGCGTACTCCTTCATCAAAATGTACCGGCTTAAAGAGTTAAACAGATACGAGAAATTCTACGATGTTCATAGATTGGTGCACTTAGCAACCCGTATTTGGTTAAGATCGCAAGGAGATCTGAAAGCATACAGTGGAAAGACTCTCGAACAGGTAGCGAGCGCATTCCCAACAGGGGAGCCCAAGAACATAACTACATGGACAATGTACTTACCCCATGCGAGATGTATTCTGGAAACATCTGATCTACCAATTAAAAGCCAACAAGCACGACTCGATCTTCTTTATAAAGTAGCTTGTTGTCTTGACATGAATGGGCAGCATGACGAAGCATATCCTTTGATTCTACGGCGCTTAGCGATTGCGGAGCAGGCGCTCGGCCCTAAACATCCGAAGACACTGCAGAATATCGATCAGCTAGCGAGCAATCTAGCTGATCAGAGGAGGTTCTCTGAGGCCGAAATTGTGTGCCGTAGAGCTGTTAGTGGTCTTAAGGAAACTTTGGGACTGGAACATGTGGACACCATCAAAAGTCTCACCCTACTGGCCGTGATATTGGAAGAACAACGTAAATACAGGGAGTCAGAGGAGCTGTATCGTTCTGTACTTGAGGTCAGAAAAAGGATGCTTGGACACGAACATGTAGAGACACTCAACAGTCTCAACAACCTAGCAATCTCCTTAGAAAAGCAAGGCCACTATGAACAATCAGCGAATATTCAACAACAAGTATTGGAAGTGAGGGAGAAGGTCTTAGGATCAGAGCATCCAGATACACTTCAAAGCCTTGACAATCTTGCTGTTGTATTAGGATGGCAGGGCCATTACAAGAAAATAGAGATTCATCGACAAATGAAGGAGGCGAAGAAAGAGGGACCTGGATCGACATTTCGGAACCTTGAAGATTTAGCCACGGGTTCAGAATGGCAAGGCTATTATAAGAGAGTGGAAGAAATGCACCTCCGTGTTTTAGAGGTGAGGCAGAAGGCGCTAGGAATGGAGCATCCGGACACACTTGTAAGCCTCAATAACTTAGGTTCTATAATCTACGACCAATGTAGGTATAAAGAAGCGGAGCAGATATACAAACGAGTAGTAGAGGCAAGAATGAGGGTATTAGGAGAAAGGCATCCGAACGTGTTAAATAGTCTTAACAACCTTGGTATTGTGTATGGACACCAGGGCAAGTATGAGGAGGCGGCGCAGATACATCATAGGGTATTGGAGGAGAGGAATAGGGTGTTGGGATCCATGCATCCACACACTTCCCAGAGCAGTCTCCATCTAGCATCAGCTTTGAAGAGCATGCACAGATATAAAGAGGCCGAGACGCTAGCCATACGTGCTTTACAGGGCTATGAAGAGGCCTTTGGGCCAGACCATCCAAACACAACTGGAAGTCGAAACCTGTTAAAGGGGATACTGACCGCTCAAAATAAGGAGCTAGCCTCAACTAAGATCGAGATCAAGGAATCTGAAAGGCATTGCGCAGGTGACGAGGCGGTGCTACGACTGCTGGCGGAGCGGGATGGCGTCGAGGACTTGAAGTACAATCACGGTTGGACGCCATTGTTAGAGGCAGCTAGGGATGGGCACGAGACGGTGGTGCGGCTGCTGCTTGAGAAGGGAGCGAACGTAGACGCAAAGGATAATTGTGAACAGAAGGCGTTGCACCTGGCGGCCGAGAACGGGCACGAGGCAGTGGTGCGGCTGCTACTCGAGAAGACAGCGAATGTCGACGCGAAGGATGAGACTGAACTGACGGCGCTGCATAAGGCTGCTAAGAATGGACATGAGATGGTAGCTCGGCTGCTGCTGGAGCACAAGGCGGACGTCGACGCCAAGGATGGGCATGGATGGACGGCGTTACACGGGGCGGCTAGGAGGGGCCACAAAGCAATAGTAGAGCTGCTGCTCGAGAAGGGAGCGGAAGCCAACGCGAAGGATAAGTATAGATGGACGGCGCTGCACGGGGCGGCTAGGAGTGGGCATGAAGAAGTAGTTCGGCTGCTACTCAAGAAGGGAGCGGACGTTGACGCGAAGGATGGGCACGGAGGAACGGCGCTGCACGGGGCGGCTAAGAGTGGGCACAAGGCAGTAGTAGAGCTACTGCTCGAGAAGGGAGCGGATATCAACGCGAAGGATAAGTATAGATGGACGGCGCTGCACGGAGCGGCTAGGAGTGGGCACGATGTAGTGGTGCGGATGCTGCTCGAGAAGAGAGCAGACGTCGACGCGAAAGATGAGACTGGACTGACGGCGTTGCACGAAGCCGCTAGGAATGGACACGAGACGGTAGCTTGGCTGCTGCTGGAGTACAAGGCGGACGTCGACGCGAAGGATGAGAATGGATTGACGGCGCTGCACGAGGCGGCTAGGTGCGGACACGACGTCGCGGTGTGGCTGTTGCAAACGGCTACAGGACATTAGTAGTACTGCATACCATCCTACGGCCTGCAATGATGTTGGATGACTTCTCAAACTTGATAAAAACCCATCGTCATATTTTTTGCAATAGTATGAAGGGAGTGCCAAGAGCTTGAGTAAACGATTATGTAGGCTAGTGTGGCAAGGCAAGCGAATCATTAATTATCACCATGGCGCAAAGTCTCGATCAAAGCTAATGCCAAAGGTAGGCTTTATACAGGAGCTGGGGTATAACAGCGAGCAAAGCCCTTGCGTGACTTCTAATTGCCAATTTATCGTTCACTGTACTGTAGTCTAAGCAATTTCTGTTCTAGGAAACTGCCTACAGTCATCCTTTGCATCTTCACAATTCACCAGCGGCTGTCAATGTCAACTTCCAACCCGACATCGAAATTGAAACAGGGTTGCAGATCCTCTCATTCCTAGACTAATTGACAGAATTGTTATAGCCCTATGATTTCCACACATGCCCGCTAAGCTAGTTATTGCTATCTCTACATGTGCCGACTTACCTACTCCGTCTTTATTATGCAGTAAATCCTTCCAAAGAGAGATCTAAAATTAATTTGCATGTGCAACACATTAACTCCCTTGTTAGAAACTTTAAAGTAATATGCTATATAGGCCTGCGATGACTCTCACCTCCTCGTGGTGCAGGCTGGAAACCTAGAGACTTCGTACGCCCCTAGGGCTAAGAAGAGTCTCTAGTGAACAGCGGCGCGGTGCACCGCTGCCCCAGACGTGGCTATTACCTCCCACGATAATCTCATGGTACGCCCCGTACAATGCGAAAGTTCGACGACGTGGCCTTGCCATCCACGATAAAACCAGGGCACGCCCCGTACGATGCGATAGTTCGACACTGGAAGACAGAGCTTGGCAGCCCTTACGAATAGGCAGCCTGGGTGGGCTTACCACCTGCGTGATTGATGGAATGGCAGTCGGGGCGGTAGTTCTACTGTGGCGGGCAGAACAGCAACGTACAACTACAAACTACAATCACTTTTCAAGGACTCATTGGAGCCAAGACCTTCCCCCCAAACTAGGAGTTACAAGGCCCACATAAGCCAGCACACACAAAGAAGGCGCAGTGGAATCGGTTGGGCCGCTCTAGCTGTGGCTAGAGTCTGGCACCGTACAACCACAGCATCTACAGGACAACTTTACTACGAGGGGGACGCTCATCCATTGAATCACCACATGACCGGATCGTACGGCCATGTCATCATCACACACAGGAGCTTTGGCTCTTATTCTGCATGCTCTTCTTGTCGCTCTTCCATTACGGGAATTTTTTCTTGCGCTAAACCAGGTTAGGTTGGGCTCTCTCAATCTCCTCCCCCGCCGATGAACAAGACCCTGCCTCAGGAGGCCAGGGCAGTTTGTGGAGCCGGGAGCTTGGGAGCACAAGGGAATTGCACGCATGAAAGCATAGGGCGAGGAGAATAAGACGCAAATCAGAGCCTCTGTACAGTATCATGTTTAGGAATTATAGGCTGCGAGTTAACATAGCACAGAATAACGGTAGCAAATAGGACCTAGATAGAGGTTTTTCTTTCCCAGAGGGTTTTCTCTTGTAAATCACGGATGTCTCGCATAGCCTTAGGCTTAATCGGTGTAAGAGTAATAATAATAATAATATGCTATATAATCTACTACATTATAAGTTTGTTTTTAACATTGCTATTAAACATTAATTATATTGTATTTTAGAGTATTGTTCTCTTCTACCCTTCAACTCTGTTGAAGATTATTGTTATGTGTTATGCTAGAAGTCAAATAGCCAATCCACTACTCTCGCTAGAAGCCCTTCGACAATCCCGCTCTAGATGACCCCGAAATGCCTGAAAAGGCGGTAGAGATGGTGAATGACAAGCAGGAATGCAGGAATAGGACATCTGTGATATCATTAGCAAGGAAGATGTTGACGGAGTACTGCACTATTTAGTACAATGGAGTGCCACGCTAGTACCTAAATACGAAATGTGGAAGGCGAAGGCTTTGGCGGCTAGATTCGAGGTAGGACTCCGAGCACAACGTAGGCAGAAGGGGAAAGGACGAGGTAGGCTGCTTCAATCAAAGACAGGCAAGCAGGCAGCTGCGACAGTCCACACAACAGGCCAGACGCAGGAGAAGAAACGACGTAGTCGACCTTAAAAGCAGGTTTGAGGTTGACTATCACTAGGGCCAATTCTTGTTCACAGTGATGAAGCTTATTCGACTTTTAAGCGCGGTTTCGATTAATACTTTTTATGTCCATACACATCTACTGTTTCTTCTAGTTTGTCGAATATTTCGCTCTAAGCCCGTCAAGTCGACCCCTTCTTGCTGCTACCTTTAGCTACCTTCGCCGTCGAAGAGGTTGCTTGCTTCTAAAAGGGCTGATCTCTTTTCGAAATTGTGACAGGGGGAGTTGAGATGATGCTCGATCGCAGTTGTCACATTTGAAGACGTAGGCTAGGGAGTTGAGGTGCTAGTCGAGAGATTGCTGCCTTCCAAATGACCGATCACGCTCGTCGCATTCGTACACTAGAGCGTGAACTAGGGACTTGTATTGTTTGTTGGAGAGCTTGAGGGCTGCCAAACCATCGCCACACTAGTACAACGGAGCGTGACGTAGAGAGTTGAGGTGCTAGTCAGGAGACTGATGACTGCCGAACGACCGGTCACTCTCGCCACTCTCGTACAACAGAGCTGAGCCAGGGAATTGAGGTATTGCTGACTGCAGAAACTCCTGTCGCACTCGTTCCTAGTACTTTAGAGCGTAAGCTTTGGGATTCTGCTGCTGCTGCCATGCTCGTTGACTGCTGAAATATCAATTACAACGTTGGCAGTACTTGGCCATTTCGCACGTTATTTTTGTAGCCCAAGTTGGGATATTACCCTGCTCCCAGACAGAGGGTTGGATTATGTCGGGGTAGTTTTGGAGGACCCACTTGGGTGGGTTTTGCCTAGTGCCTCATTTTTACCCAGCACGGAATTTGATTGTTGCTTGCGTTGTTTGCTTGATAATCGATGAAGGAAAATCCTCTGCGAAGCGACCATTGGGGAAGTCAACCTAACCAGCAAGGGCAGCACTAGGAACTCGAAGCGGAACAAACGGGGCCAAGTCTGAGGAGTCAACTAGAAACAAGCCATCTGCCTCGAATACGCAAAAATGCAATGTCTGCGGCGGACCTCATGCAACTAAGGACTGCTATTACACCTCGAAAAATCTCCCTTCCTAGTGGAGCGGCGAACCTGAGATCTGGCATAAGATTATTGAAAAACGCCCAAAACCGGATTGACTATATGGTCTACAATTATGGCGAAGAAAAACTCTGAGATCCATCATTCTTAACTCTTCTCATCCTTGCCATCCTTACTGCGCTTATATTGGAATCCTCCCGGCCCGAAATTAATCTTGGCCTTCGCGCCCACACTCTGCATCCCAACAGCCGGGATCAACTTCCCCGTCACCCCTTCCGCGACAACATCAAGCAGCACTCCATTCTTCGTGAAATTCACGTCGCCCTTCTCACTCACCAGACACCCTACCACATCCCCCATGCCGAATGTCTCTCCGTAAGCCACCCCTATACCGGTCTCAACATATTTCTTCCCGTCGTCGCCGTGGTAAGCCCAGGAACCGGAGAGCCAGCCTGGTATGGATGATACGGGCAAGTGGGGGTGGGAGAGGCCGATGACGACTATTCTGTGATTGAAGGTTAGTGCAACGAGAATGGGATTGGCGTTTAGCGGGAGCTTACGAGCTCGAGCCGGTGTCGAGAATGGTGACTTCGAAGTAGTAGGGAAGCGCGCTTAGAGGGATCGGATGGTCGGCGCGGACGGTGGCGGGGTGAACGTAGCCTGTGGTGTCGGCTCGGAGGCTCGCATTTGCTTTTCGCGTTGGCAGACATGTCAGCGTTTAGTGCCATCTTTCCATTAGGATGGTGTGTTAGCAAAGGGGATAGATCAGAGGACATACTGCTGTATGTAACACACAGCCCATTGTCAGATAATAATAGCATAAGGGATTTGTCACTTTCGCTCAACCGATTGGGCGCCAATATCTCTATATTTCTAGGTAGCTGCCACTTTTCGTCATCTGTGGGCAACCCAAAACGCTCCCGGATCTCAGCGCTCTGGGAATGCATAGCGCACATGGTGGCCGTCCAGCCGTGCCTATCGACTTGGTTAGGATCGACACCTACCTTCAACAGCTTGTCGATGACATCGAGATGGCCCTTTAAGCAAGCTAACTGTAGCGCCTCCACATACATCTCACTCTTCACCATGTCACTGGTACCAAAATCGACGATTAGCTGAACGACGATCGCGTTCCCGCTGTATGCGGCTGAGCAAAGACACATGCCCCATTGTGTTTTGCCAGCCTCTGCCTCAATGTCGGATTGCTGCAGCAATTGCCTCACCGCAACTTCATGCCCACTTTGTGCCGCTACATGAAGCGCGGTCCATCCATCATTGTCTTTTGCTGACACCTCCGCGCCCCGCTCAAGCAGTAGTTTGACAGTGGCTTCGTGTCCATTTGCTGCTGCTGCATGAAGTACCGTCCGTCCATTATTAAGTTTCGCTGAGACTTCAGCGCCTTGCTCTAGTAGCAGCTTGACAATCGCTTCGTGCCCATTTGCTGCTGCTGCATGAAGTACCGTCCATCCATCATTTTCTTTTGCTGACACCGCTGCGCCCCGCTCAAGCAGTAGTTTGACAGTGGCTTCGTGTCCATTTGCTGCTGCTGCATGAAGTACCGTCCATCCATCATTAAGTTTCGCTGAGACTTCAGCGCCTTGCTCTAGTAGCAGCTTGACAATCGCTTCGTGCCCATTTGCTGCTGCTGCATGAAGTACCGTCCATCCATTATCCTTTGCTGCTAACACCTCTGCGCCTTGCTCAAGTAGAAGTTTGACGGTGACTTCGTGTCCATTTGCTGCTGCTGCATGAAGTACCGTCCATCCATTATCCTTTGCTGCTAATACCTCTGCGCCTTGCTCAAGTAGAAGTTTGACGGTGACTTCGTGTCCATTTGCTGCTGCTGCATGAAGTACCGTCCATCCATCATTAAGTTTCGCTGAGACTTCAGCGCCTTGCTCTAGCAGCAGCTTAACAATCGCTTCGTGCCCATTTGCTGCTGCTGTATGAAGCACCGTCGTTCCATCATCAAGTTTCGTTGACAACTCAGCTCCCTTCTCAAGAAGAAACTTGACTACTTCGAGGTGGCCGTTATTTGATGCTGAGTTCAACGGTGTCCATCCATTATTATTTGCAACTGTCACATCAGCCCCCTTCTCAAGAAGCAGCTTGACCACTTCAAGGTGGCCATTATTCGATGCTGAGTTTAATGGCGTCCATCCATTATTATTTGCAACTGTCACATCAGCCCCCTTCTCAAGAAGCAACTTGACCACTTCAAGGTGGCCATTATTCGATGCTGAGTTCAACGGTGTCCATCCGTTATTGCTTGCAACTGTCACATCAGCCCCCTTCTCAA
>Ga0335074_10006078_pt1 | contig 16716 bp, 17 predicted proteins | sample Lox_Sample_23_FD_206715 | JGI IMG/M metagenome (GOLD analysis project Ga0335074, IMG submission 206715) | Soil microbial communities from Loxahatchee National Wildlife Refuge, Florida, United States - Lox_Sample_2.3 | ecosystem: Environmental > Terrestrial > Soil > Wetlands | place: USA...
ATGACGGCCCGGACGACGGGTTCGCGGACCGGTCCGTGCGGCTGGAGACGACGTTCGGGGGCGCCGGGGTCCTGGCGGGGGAGCTGACGGCGGAGTGCGCGGCGCTGGTCGGCGCGGTCCTGGAGGCGCTGGGCGCCCCGGCCGGGGCGGGGGACCTGCGCACGCATGATCAGCGGTATCACGACGCGCTGCAGGAGGCGATGCGGCGGCTGGCGGCCAGCGGGCTGCTGCCGGAGCGGGCCGGGCAGCCGGTCAAGGCGCTGGTCCACGTCAGCCTGGCGGAGCTGCGGGCGATGGACGCGGACACCGTGCTGGAGGGGGAGTGGATCACCGCGGTCCGGGGCCGGTGGGCCGCGGCCCGGGCGGCGGCCGCGGCCGGGGGAAGCGACGGGGGGGCGTGGCTGGACGGGGACGCCGCCCGCGGCATCAGCTGCGACGCCATGCTGGTCCCGGTGGTGACCGGGGAAGTGGACCCCGGCGCAGTGGAGGACCTGGTCCGGCTGTGCGTGACCCTGGCCGGGCACCACGGCCCCGGCGGGGGCGCCGGGGGCGCCGGGCCGGACGCGGCGGGTGACCCGGCCGGTCCGGGCGCAGCCGGGCACGGGTGCTGCGGCGGCGCGGCGCCGCTGACCGCGCATGCCCGGGAGATGCTCGAACGGCAGATCATCGGCCGGGCCGTGGACCTGGTCTCCGGGCCCGGCGGGCTGGCATCGTTCCTGCGCCGGCAGCAGCTCGGGGCCCGGCTGGCCGGGCCCAGCCTGCCGCTGGACATCGGCTATTCCGACACCGTCCCGGCCGGGATCCGCACCGCGGTCATCCTGCGCGACCAGCACTGCCAGTGGACCGGGGGCTGCACCCAGCCCGCCGCCGCCTGCGAGGTCCACCACGTCCGGCACAAGGCCGACGGCGGCCCCACCAGCATCAAAGACTGCATATTGCTGTGCTGGTTCCATCATCAGGTGGTGATTCACCGCTGGGGCTGGACCCTGATCCTGCACCCGGACGGCACCACCACCGCCTGGAACCGCGACAAGACCCAGGTCCTGCGCAGCCACAGCCCGCCCGCCCGCCCCGGGTGACCGGCCCGGCGGCCCCGCGCCGACGTGATGCTCCTCCCGGGATTAGGTTCAACGGGTAGGTACACGGCGGCACGGCGGAAAGGGTGCGACATGTGCCGGTTGTTCGGGCTGACGGCGGGCGAGGCCCGCGTGCGGGCGACATTCTGGCTGCTTGACGCTCCGGATTCGCTAGAGGTAGAGAGCCGGCGCAACGTCGACGGCAGCGGCATCGGATTCTTCGACGCCGCAGGCGCGCCCGTCGTGGATAAGGAACCAGAACCGGCGTTCCGCAGCGAGGAGTTCGTACACGAGGCCCGGGAGGCCGAATCGTCGGCCTTCGTCGCCCACGTCCGGTGGGCGACCGCGGGTGGCCGGACGCTACTGAATACCCACCCGTTTGTCATGAACGGGCGCATCATGGCGCACAACGGCGGGTTCGGGGACCTGCCGCGGCTGGAAGCCCGGCTCGGCTCCTACGCCAGCCTGGTGCTCGGCGACACGGATTCCGAACGGTACTTCGCGCTGATCACCCAGCAGATCGACGAGCACGGCGGCGACGTCGGGGCCGGGATCGCCGCCGCGGCCACGTGGATCGCCGCCAATCTGCCGGTCTCGGCGCTGAACACCGTCGTCGCCGCGCCGGGTGAACTCTGGGCGCTGCGCTACCCGGACCAGCACGCCCTGCACGTCCTCCAGCGCCCGGCCGGACCGGACCTGCATGTTCGCAGCACGACATCCTCGGTGCACGTGTCCGCCCTGGATGGCAACGCTTCGGTGGTCGTCGCGTCTGAAGAGATGGATGGTGAGACCGGATGGCGGATGCTCGCCCCGGGCGAGCTCGTGCACGTCCGTCCTGACCTGAGCGTCCTCTCCCGGATCACGCTGCCGCAGCCACCGGCGCACCTGATCCCTCTCGGCCCCGGCAATCCGAACGTCGATACCTGACCTAGCCCGAGAAGAAGCGACGCAGCTCCGCGGCTACCCGATCAGGCTGCTTACTGTTGTCGGGAGCGGTGTGCCCGGTACCGTGCAGAACCACTCGTCTGGCGCCTGGCAGGACACGGCTGAGACCCTCGAGCGAGGCGGCAAGGTCGCGCGAACTCCTGGAGCCGCCGAGCAGTAGCACCTCACAGGAGAGCGCCTGGAATCGCTCCAGCGCCCCGGCCGCGTCGTGGACCGTCTGAGCGTCGTACCGCACGGTGGGGATGAGTTCGCGAGGGGACATCACGCCTTCAGGCGCCGGCCGGTTACCCGTCCGCTTGATGGCGAAGTCCAGCGCGGCGCCCAAGGGGCGCCGCGGGAGCCAGCGAATCGGGGAAGTCCGGTCCGCCGTGGCCTTGAGCACCGTGACCAGTGCGGCCCCGGGCTGGCCCGCGGTGAGCAGTCGTTCGTACTGCGGGGCCCAGTCACCGTGAACGACGCCGTCGAAGGACAGGGGAGGCTCGTAGAGCGCGAGCTTGGTGATATCCGGGCGGACCAGGGCCGCCTCGATCGCGATGACCGCTCCGGCGCTGAGCCCGAAGACCCGGCTGGCGCCGCAGGCGTCCAGCAGGGCGCTGAGGTCTTCGATCTCGGTGCTCAGCCCGTGGAACTCGCCATACGGTCCGCTCCGGCCACGGCCACGCCGATCGGGTACGTAGACCGTGAACGCTCCGGATATGGCACGGGCCAGCCGCATCAGATTTCCCGAGGACTGGCCCGCTCCGTGCAGCAAGACGACGGCCGGACCGGTTCCGGTCCGCTGGTAGCCGATCGCCGTCCCGTCGGCAGAGCGCACCTCGCCGAGCACAGACCCTGCACCGCTGGCACCGGACTCCCCGTACACAGCGCGATCCTAAGCCGGGTTCCCCAGACTCGGCGAGCAATTCATTTGGTAGCCCCGACCGGATTCGAACCGGCGTTACCGCCTTGAGAGGGCGGCGTCCTAGGCCTCTAGACGACGGGGCCGAGCATGGCGCCGGCAGTTTCAGCCGGGCCGGAATCCTGGTATCACCAGCGGCGTTCAGACTACCGCCTCGCCATCGGTCAGGCCAACCGGCGGCTAGGCGCGCTCCGGACATGGACGGGCGCGGGCATCAGAACTCGCCCGCGCCCTGCGATGAACTGGCTGGGGTACCAGGACTCGAACCTAGACTAACAGGGCCAGAACCTGTCGGGCTGCCAATTACCCCATACCCCACTGACAGCGGGCACCGAACCGCTGCGCCCACGCAGTCTAGCGGACAGAGCCGGCGCCGGCCAACACGAAGGCGAAGCGGCCGTCTCGGGCCGCCGTGGTGAGTGAGGAAGGCGAGCCATCACAGGGGGTCGATGACGGTCAGGCGGCCGCGGCGAGCACGGTCTCGCCGCCGGACAGCCGCTCCACCCGGTCGTCCAGGCCGAGGCGGGCCAGGCCGAGCCGGTCCAGCCAGGCGCGGGCCCGCTCCTCGACGTCCCAGTCGTCGCCGACCGCCGCGAAGACCTCCTCCCCCGCCTGGCCGGCCTCGATGGCGCGCAGGGCGTCCCTGGCGGTGGTGACGCCGGGGATGTCTGACGCGCTGCGGCCGGTCCCGAGCGTGATCGCCTGCGGCAGGTAGCCGACGTCGCCGTCGGCCCGGATCAGGCCGGACCCGGGGCGCAGCTCACCGGCGATGAGCCTGAGCAGGGTCGACTTACCCGAGCCGTTGACGCCGATCAGCCCGGTCCGGCCGGGACCAAACGACACGTTCTGGCCGGAAAGGACGGGCTCGCCGTCCGGCCAGCTGAAGTAAATATCTGAGCAACCGATGGCGGCGGTCATGAGGCGCGGCTCCCAGCACGTAGGAAGAACTTCCGGTACGTGTGGCGACACCACGCCGCGAAGGTCGCGGTATCGCGGACCTCAGAACCTCAACGCAGCTCTCCTGCCACCGGCGCCTGGGACCGGTTCATGATAGCTCGCCCACCCCGGCCAGGAAGGCGCGCGCCTGGCCGGTGCCGGTCACCGCCCCGTCGGCAGCAGACACGAAGCACGATTCGCCCCGCGCCAACCTCACCTGGCCGGACGCCCCGCGCAACACGACGCTGCCCTCGGTGCACAGCAGGATCCGCGGGCCCGCACCCGGCAGGGTGAGGAGTCCTCCGGGCAGATCGAGCCGGTACAGGCGGAACTCCGGTGCCGGCGTCTCGTACACGTCGATCCCCTCCGCGAGCGGGCGCGGGAGGATGACCGGCACCTGGGCGTCCGGGTCGAGCAGCTTCAGCAGCTCGGGCACGTCGACGTGCTTGCCCGTCAGCCCGGCCCGGATCACGTTGTCGGAGTTGGCGAGAAGCTCGATCCCGGTGCCGCGGAGGTAGGCGTGCAACCCGCCGGCCGGCATGAACAGCGCCTGGCCGGGCTTTAGCACCGCGTGCCGCATCAGCAGCATGGCCACCAGGCCGAGGTCGCCGGGATGGTTCGCACTCTCGCGGACGGCCGCCGCGCAAGCGTCCCGGTAAGGCCCGTCCGCCGACGCCAGCAGCGCGCAGGCCGCCAGGGCGGCGCCGGTCAGCTCCGCCCGGCCGGACTCGGGCCACTCCAGAATCGACGCGAGCGCCTGCGCCGGGACCCGCTCGCCTGCCGCGCCGTCGAGTTCGGCCGCCACCGGCTTGAGCTGGTCGACGCCCAGGGCGCGCAGGAGGGCCGCCGCGTCCTGCGGGGTCCGCAGCCCGGCGAGCGCCTCGAAGGGGGTCAGGGCGCACAGCAGTTCGGGCTTGGGCCAGTCGTCGACGTAGTTCCTGGCCGGGTCGCCCGGCAGCAGGCCGCGTTCGCTCTCCGCGCGGAAGCCCGCCTCGGCCTGGGCGCGCGAGGGATGCAACTGGATCGACAGCGCCGCCTCGGCCGACAGGACCTTCAGCAGGAACGGCAGCCGCGTCCCGAACCGGGCCACGGTCGCGGGCCCGAGCTCAGCAACCGGGTCGGCTGCGATGACGGCCTCCAGCGTGGTCCGCTGCCCGTTACGGCGCACGACGGAAGGCGCCGACGGGTGCGCCCCCATCCACAGCTCGGCCTCGGGCTCCGCGGTCGGGGATGGCCTGCCCTGGAGTTCGGCGATCCCGTGTCTCGAGCCCCACGCGTAGGGCAGGATCACCGGCTGGAGAAGCTCCATCCGCGCATGGTAGTCGCAACGGGCTACCGGCCGGCCGGAGTGTTGGGGGCTGCGGGGTGATGGCGAGTTCGGGGGCTATCCGGCGTCGGAGGTGTCGGCGGGGTACTCGACCAGGGCGACTACCCGGCTCGCCATGAACCGGGCGGTCCTGACCGCGGTGCCGGTCCGGGTCACCTCGCTGACCTCGATGATGCCGCGGCGGTTGGCGATCTCGACCCGCCGGCCCGCCCGGGTCGCGGCTACCTCGTAGGTCTGGGTTCCCTCGCCGGAGTCGATCACGATCTCGACCCGGTCTCCCTTCATGGCCGGCCTGCCCGGGTCAGTACGACGGGAGAGACGGGTCGACCTGGTTGATCCAGGCCAGGATGCCGCCGCCGACGTGCACGGCGTCGGAGAAGCCCGCGTTCTTGACCACCGCGAGCGCCTCGGCGCTGCGGACGCCGCTCTTGCAGTGCAGCACGATCCGCTTGTCCTGCGGCAACCGCTCCAAGGCGGCACCGGACAGGAACTCCCCCTTCGGGATCAAGGTCGCGCCCGGGATCGACACGATCTCGTACTCGTTCGGCTCGCGGACGTCGATCAGGAAGATGTCGTCGCCGGCCTCGAGCATCGCGGCCAGGTCCTTGGCGCTGATCGTCGAGCCCGCGGCCGCCTCGGCGGCTTCTTCCGACACGGCGCCGCAGAACGCCTCGTAGTCGATGAGCTCGGTGATCGTCGGGTTCTTGCCGCAGATGGCGCAGTCCGGATCCTTGTTCATCCGGACCGAGTGGTACGTCATCTCCAGCGCGTCGTAGATCATCAGCCGGCCGACCAGCGGGTCGCCGATCCCGGTGATGAGCTTGATCGCCTCGGTCACCTGGATCGACCCGATCGACGCGCAGAGCACGCCGAGCACGCCGCCCTCGGCGCAGGACGGGACCATCCCGGGCGGCGGCGGCTCGGGGTACAGGCAGCGGTAGCAGGGGCCGGCCTCCGCCCAGAAGACGCTCGCCTGCCCGTCGAAGCGGTAGATCGATCCCCAGACGTACGGCTTGCCGAGCAGCACGCACGCGTCGTTGACCAGGTACCTGGTGGCGAAGTTGTCGGTGCCGTCGACGATCAGGTCGTAGCCGGCGAAGATCTCCATGGCGTTGTCGGAGTCGAGCCTGGTTTCGTGCAGGACGACCGTGACGTACGGGTTGATCTCGTTGATGCTGTCCCGGGCCGACTCCGCCTTGCTCCGGCCCACGTCGGACTGCCCGTGGATGACCTGGCGCTGCAGGTTGGACTCGTCAACCACGTCGAAATCGATGATGCCGAGCGTGCCGACCCCGGCCGCGGCCAGGTACAGCAGCGCGGGCGAACCGAGTCCGCCTGCCCCGACGCACAGGACCTTCGCGTTCTTGAGCCTCTTCTGCCCCGTCATCCCCACGTCCGGGATGATCAGATGGCGGGAGTAACGCCTCACCTCGTCGATCGTCAGCTCGCTGGCGGGCTCAACTAGCGGTGGCAGCGACACGGTGGACTCCAAAAACTCTATTTATCCGAACGGCAGTGGTATCTGTCCCCCGCCCGTGCCACGGTCAACCCGCAGGCGTAAGCGGGAATTCCCGCTGGGCCAGGGCGGCCCCGGCCGCCATGCCGAGCAGCACCCGGATCTCGGCGGCCAGCAGGCCGGGGTGCTCCATGTGCGCGACGTGGCCGGTGCGCGGCAGCACGACGATCCGGGCGTGGGCGAACGCGCGGGCGGCGCGCCCGGCCATCCGCGGATCGACGAGGCGGTCGTGGCGGCCGTAGATGACCAGGGACGGCGCGGTGACGCGGGCCGCGTCTCGCCAGGGCGACCAGCGGCCGACCCGCATGGCCTGCGCCGTGAGCGTCCGCAGGGAGCCGACCAGCACGGCCTCGCCGTAGCCGAGGGAGTCCCGGCGGGTGAGTTCGGCGACCTCCGCGGCGAAGCGCTCGGGCGCGAACCGCGCGGGGTCGCTGAAGCAGGTGGCGATGACGTCGGCCACGCGGTGTTCCGGCGGCGTGAGCTGCAACCGCCGCAGTACGCGGGTACCGACCACCGGCAGGCTCATCACGGGGAAGCGCACCAGGTCCAGCCGGGGCCGCGAGTCGGGCAGGGCCGGGGATACCAGCGTCAGCGTCCGGACGAGGTCCGGCCGGCGGGCGGCGACCTTCACGCATACCGCGCCGCCGAGGGAGTTGCCGATCAGGTGCACGGGGCCGCGGCCGAGCTTGCCGATCAGGGCCGTGACCGTCTGCGCGTGCGCCGCGATCGAGACCTTGCCGTCGGGGCGCGGGGGGGAGTTGCCGAACCCCGGCAGGTCCACCGCCTCACAAGCCAGGTCGGGCCGCAGCAGGTCCATCAGGTCGGTCCAGTTGCGCGCGGAGCCCTCGAGCCCGTGGACGCACAGGGCCGGCTCCCCGGGGACAGCGGCCTGCGGGACACTGCGCACGTAGACCTCGTGGCGTCCGAGCCGGACCAGCCGTCCCGGCCAGTGCGGGACCGGCTCGCTCACGCGCTCGCCTTGCGCCTCGTCCTGGCGGCCCTGGCCGGGGTTCCGGGGCCGGAGTCCGCGGGCTCGTCGTCGGCCGTGCCGCGCCCGGACTTCAGCGCCGCGACGCTCGCGCGCAGGATTTCGGTCAGGTCGGCGGGCTGGCTCCTGGGCGCCGGCGCCTCCGCGCCCGCCGGGCGGACGATGTCGTTTCCCTCGATCTTGGCCTGGACGACGGCTTCGAGCGCCTCGCGGTAGGAGTCGTGGAACTGATCGGGGTCGAAGTCCTCCGTCATCGTGTCGATCAGCGAGGCGGCCATCTTCAGCTCCTGCGACCGGACCTCGATGTCCTCGTCGAGGAACGAGAAATCGGGCTTGCGCACCTCATCGGGCCACAGCAGGGTCTCGAGCGTGATGACCCCCTCCCTGACCCGCAGGGCGGCCAGCGCCTCGCGCTGGCGCAGCGCGACCTTGGCCACCGCGACCTTCCCCGATTTGGCCAGCGCGTCGCGGAACAGCACGTAGGCGCGGGCGCCGGTCGGGTCGGGTTCGGTGTAGTAGCTCTTGTTGGCGTAGATGGATTCGACCTGGGCGCTGGGCGCGAACTGGAGCACCTCGATGCGGTGGGCGGTCACCAGGGGGAGCTCGGCGAGGTCTTCGTCGGTCAGCACCACCATGTCGCCGGTCGGCAGCTCGTAGCCCTTCGCGACGTCGGCGTACGGGATTTCCTCACCGTCCAGCGTGCAGAACCGGCGGAACTGGATGCGGCCGCCGTCCTCGCGGTGGACCTGACGGAACGTGATGTCCCGCTGCTCGGTCGCGGCGTACAGCTTCACCGGGATCACGACCAGGCCGAAAGAGATGGCACCGGACCAAATGCTGCGCATGACCCTTCACCTACCCCGGTTGCCCTGCCGCTGATACATACAGCGGCGAGCACATTTAGGCAACTCTGGTAGCGAGCTTATGAGCGGCTGAGATGATGAAGGCGCCGGCCCCCAGGCCGGGAAGTAGGAAGGGCGAGGGGGACGGAGCGTAATGGGCGCTTTCGATGTGGTCGTGCTGGGCGGCGGCACCGCGGGCGTGCATGTCGCCACGGAGGTGGCCAAGGGCGGCCGGTCCGTGGCGCTGGTGGAGGCGGGCCTGATCGGCGGGGAGTCGCCCTATCTGGCCTGCGTGCCGACGAACTCACTGCTGATCTCCGCGGGCCGCGGCCAGACATGGGAGGACGCGGTCGCCCGGCGCGACGAGGTGACCGGCGGTCTGGACGACTCCGCGCCCGCGCAACGCCTGGCGGCGGCGGGCGTGTCCGTGATCCGCGGCACCGGCCGGATCACCGGCCCGGGGACGGTGGAGGTGTCGCACGCCGGGTCCCGCCTGGCCAACGGGCAGGCGCACGTGCCGCTGACCTACGCCGACCTGGTCATCGCCACCGGGTGCGGGCCCGTCGCGCCACCGATCGAGGGGCTGTCCGACATACCGACCTGGACCACCGCCGAGGGCTTGTGCTCTCCCGACCTGCCGCGCCGCCTGGTCATCCTCGGCGGCGGTGCGGCCGGGTGCGAGCTCACGCAGATCTACTCCGCCTTCGGCTCGCAGGTGACGCTGGTCGAGGCGGAGGACCGGCTCCTGCCGGCCGAGCCCGCCTTCGCCGGGGAGATCCTGGCGGAGGCCTTGCGCCGGGCCGGCGCGGAGATCTTCCTCGGCTCGCCTGCTACCAAGGCGGAACGGACCTCCGACGGCCTCACGCTCGCACTGGACAACGGCACCCGCATCGACGCGAACCGGCTGCTGCTCGCCTCGGGCCGGCGGCCCAGGCTCGGCGGCCTGGGCCTGGAGGCGCTGGGCGTCACGGTCGCTCCGGGCGAGGCGCTGCCCACCACCACCGAATGCCGGGTCAGCGGCGCGCAGGGGCGCGTCTGGGCCGCGGGGGACGTTACCGGGATCACGCACACCCACGCCGGCCGTTACCAGGCAAGCGTGGTGGCCGCGAATATCCTGGGCGGCCGCCGCCAGGCCGACTACCGCGCCATCCCGCGCTGCGTGTTCACCATCCCCTCGGTGTTCGCCGTGGGGCAGGCCACCGAGGAGTCGCAGCGGGTCAGGGCCGACCTGGGCGCTACCACCAGGGGGCGGCTGGGCCAGGATGACCTTGGCTGCCTCGAGCTCTACGCCGATGCCGAGTCGGGGTTGCTCACGGGGGGCGTCGCGGTGGGGCCGGACGCCGCTACGTGGATGGCTGAGGTTACCCTCGCCATCAGGGCCAAGGTACCGGTCCGCGTTCTGGCCGACGCGGTGCATGCCTTCCCCACCTACGGGGAAGCACTGGAGACAGCGTTCCGCGAGCTGGCAGGAGGCCGTCCGGGTCAGGCAGATGGGAGGATCACGCCGGTGAGCGAGCTGGACATGGAAACGCCCGAGGACGACGCCTACGAGCAGCGGCAGGAAGTCGTCGCGGAGGAGAACGGGACGTCAGGGCGGCACGAGGTCCCGTTCGACGTCGACGAGGCCGATGCGGCCGAGCAGGAACGCGCGGTCGGCTTCGACGATGACGACTACCGCTTAGGATGAGGGCGACCTCGGGCGGCAGGCCCGCATGGGATCACCCAGAGAGCAGACTTTGACGGTATCGCCTGACGCACGGCCGCGCAGTAACCGGCTGCCGCGGCAAGAGAGGCGGCGGCAGCTGCTGGATGCGGCACTTGAGGTGTTCGTGTCCCGCGGGTACCACGCGGCCGCCATGGACGAGATCGCCGATCGCGCCGGGGTCAGCAAGCCCGTGCTCTACCAGCACTTTCCCGGCAAGCTTGAGCTGTACCTGGCCTTGCTCGACCAGAGCGTGGACAACCTGCTCGAATCGGTCCGCGACGCGCTCGGTTCGACCACTGATAACAAGCAGCGGGTGGCGGCGACCTTTGGCGCCTACTTCGAGTTCGTGGTGGGCAAGGGACAGGCGTTCCGGCTCGTATTCGAGTCCGACCTGGGCAACGAGGCCGCCGTCCGCGCCAAGCTCGAACGAGCCCAGCGCGAGTGCGCGGCGATGATCAGCGAGGTGGTCAGGCAGGACGCCGGCCTGAACGAGGACGAGGCACGCCTGGTAAGCGTGGGGATGGTGGGCTTGGCCCAGGTCACCGCGAGATACTGGCTGAGCACGTGTGACCGGATTCCGCGGGAGGTCGCCGAGCAGCTCGTGGCCAGGCTCGCCTGGCGCGGCATCAGCGGATGGCCCCGCAGCGAGCACTGAAAGGAACTTGGTGGAAGTCAAGATCGGAATCCAGTCCGTTCCGCGCGAGCTGGTGGTGGAGACCGACACTCCGGCGGAGATAATCGAGCGCGAGCTGGCCGCCGCCCTGGAAAAAGGCGAGCATTCCGTGTTCACGCTCACCGTGACCAAGGGCGGCAAGGTCATGGTCCCCGCCGATAAAATCGCCTACGTAGAATTCGGCGCGCCGGAAGCCCGCCGCGTGGGCTTCGGCAACATCGGCTGAGCGGGGCGTTCGAGGGCGCCGGGCCTGCGGCTGCTACACTGAATATGACTGGTCAATGGAATGACGCAACCAATGGTCGTGTTGAACCAATCAGCTGCCGTTCGCTCCTGACGTAACTTCGCCAGGCGGAACTTAGGTAAACGGCGGCGTACCAGCGGTGGTGCAGGCTCCCAAGACGGTCGTAGCGTGCGTCGCCGCAGGTAGGGGGCCACGATGAAGGACGGAAACTCTGACAACTGACACTGCGGCCGACAAGACCGCAACGGGCGAACCCGCGCCGTCGTTCCGCGATCTCGGCATCGACGAAGCGATCTGCGCGGGCCTTGACGCACAAGGCATCGTCGCCACCTTCCCCATCCAGGCGCTGGCCCTCCCGCTGGCGTTGCGCGGGCAGGACATCATCGGACAGGCGAGAACCGGCACCGGCAAGACGCTCGCGTTCGGCATCCCGCTCTTGCAGCGCGTGGAGGCAGGCCCGGGCCGCGTGCTACGCGCCCTTGTCGTCGTGCCGACCAGGGAACTGGCCATCCAGGTCGCGGACGACCTGCGCGCGGCGGCCGTCAACCTCCACGCCAAGGTGCTCACCGTCTACGGCGGACGGGCCTACGAGCCGCAGATCGAGGCCCTCGACGCGGGGGTGGACATCGTAGTCGGCACGCCGGGGCGGCTGCTCGACCTGGCCCAGCGCCGCCACCTGGACCTCAGTTCCGTGGCGGCCCTGGTGCTCGACGAGGCCGACAAGATGCTCGACCTCGGCTTCCTGCCCGACGTGGAGCGGATCGTCCGGCTCACCCCCCGTGACCGGCAGACCATGCTGTTCTCGGCGACCATGCCGTCCGAGGTCGTCACGCTCGCGCGCCGGCACATGCGCCAGCCGACCAACGTCCGGGCCGAAGGCCACGACGAGCCCGCACCGGCCCCCGGCACGCGGCAGTACGTGTTCCGGACACACCAGATGGACAAGATCGAGGTGCTCGCCCGCGTGCTCCAGGCCCGCGGCCGCGGCCTGACGATGGTGTTCTGCCAGACCAAGCGGACCGCGGATCAGGTGGCCACCGCCCTGGCCGGCCGCGGCTTCGCGGTCGCGACCGTGCACGGTGACCTGGGCCAGGGCCAGCGTGAGCGCGCGCTGCGGGCGTTCCGGAGCGGCAAGGTCGACGTGCTCACCGCCACCGAGGTCGCCGCGCGCGGGCTGGACGTGGACGACGTCACGCACGTGGTGAACTACGAGTGCCCGGACGACGAGAAGACCTACGTGCACCGCATCGGCCGGACCGGCCGCGCCGGGCGGACCGGCGTCGCGATCACCTTCGTCGACTGGCGGGACATGCACCGCTGGAAGCTCATCAACGACGCACTCGGCCTCGGCCAGCCCGAACCCGAGGAGACGTACTCGACGTCGGAGCACCTCTACACCGAGCTGGGCATCCCGCGCGAGGCGACGGGAACCCTGCCGCGGGCCAAGCGTGACCGAGTCGGCCTGCAGGCCGAGGCCCTCGAGGACATCGGCGAAACCGGCAAGATCCGCTCCCGGCCGACCGGACGGGCCCCCGCCGCAGGCGCCCGCCGGCGACGCCGCCGGACCAGGGCGGGCAAGGAACTCGGCGAGCCTGCTCCGCAGGCTCGCGCGGGCCAGCGTGAGCAAACCCGGCGCAAGGCCTCCTAGTCGCAGGTTTCGTTCACAGAAGCCAGGTAAGGTTCGCCCCTGTGAGCACACCAACCTCTGTCGACCTGCCGGACGAGGTACGTCGCACCACCATCGCGACCAGCCGCGGGCGGTTCGCGGCGCTGGAGGCCCTCCCGGCCTCCGGGGTCTGCGAAAGGGAAGCGGCCCTGCTCATCCCCGGCTACACCGGCAGCAAAGAGGACTTCCTGGCCATCCTCGGCGAGCTCGCCCGCGGCGGCCGGCAGGTGGTCGCGATCGACATGCGCGGCCAGTTCGAGACCCCCGGAGCGGATGACCAGGACGGCTACTCCGCCTCGGCGCTGGGGTCCGATATCACCGCCCTGCTCCGCGCGACTGGCGCCAAGCACCTGCTCGGGCACTCCTACGGCGGGCTCATCGCCCGCGAGGCCGTGCTCGCCGGGGACGGCATCGCCTCGCTCACGCTGATGAGCACGGGCCCGGCGGCGATCACCGGGCCACGGGCCGAGGAACTGCGGGGGATGCTGGACCTCCTCGACGCCGGCGAGGGCGGCGTGCCTGAGACGGCGCGGCTGGAGGCCGGGATCTCCGAGATCTGGCAGTCCTACCTGGAGCCGGCGGCGGTCGCCGCCGGAGTCCCTGGCCCTGTCGTGGCGTTCCTGGCCAAGCGTATGCTCAGCAACGACCCGAACGGCCTGGTCCTGATGGCCAGGCACCTGCTCACCGCCGAGGACCGCACGGCCGACCTGGCCGGGCGGCGCGAGATTCCGATCCTCGTCATCTACGGTGAGAACGACACTTCCTGGTCACCGGCCGAGCAGGAGGTCATGGCCGCACGGCTGGGGGCCAGCCGGGTGTGTATCCCCGGTGCCGCGCACTCCCCCGCGGTGGAGGCGCCCGCCACTACCGCGGGGACGCTGACGCACTTCTGGAATGCGGCCGAGTCCCTGCCGGGAAACGGGTCCAGGCCCGCGGCCGCCGCCCCCACGGCCTAGCCAGCCAGTCAGCTTTCGGCCAGCGCGTCCCATGGCCGCCGGGGCACCGCGGCCGCCGCGCCCTCCGGGCAGTGCCGCAGGTAGTCACACCAGCCGCAGGACGCGCTCGGACGCGGCGGGAACACCTCGTCGTAGCGTTCGGCGGGCAGTCCGTCCCGCGCGCGCTCGTCGGCCGCCGCGCACTCCTGCGCGATGGCCTCCGCGCGGGCCAGGTGCCTGGTCAGTGACTCATCGGTGTGCGACCAGGCGAGCACCGCCCCGGTGGGCAGGTGGTGCAGCTCGACGCGATAGCACGGACGGCGCAGCACCCGTCCGGCGGCCAGCGCGTACAGCGCGAGGGCCATGGAGCTGCGCGCGTCATCGGTCGTGAGCAGGTGCCGCCCGGTCTTGTAGTCCACGACCACGAGCTCGGTGCCGGCCGGATCGACGGGCCGCGCGTCGAGCCGGTCGATCCGGCCGGAGACGGCGATCGTATCGGTGCGCGTGGCGACGGTCCGTTCTATCCCGACCGGCTCGTCGGCCGGGTCCAGCCCGGCCACGTACCGCTCGACCATGCCGCTGGCGTGCCGGCGCCAGCGCGCCGACTGCGCCTCGTCCGCGAAACCCTCGTCGATCCAGCCGCGGTGGACAAGAGAGCCCGCGGCGGCCACGGTCCGCGCCGCAAGCGGCAGCCGCCACCACCCGGCCAGCGCGTTGTGGACGCTGGCCCCGACGCTGTTGTGCGCCCAGGGCGGGCCCTTCGGCGGCGGGCGGTCCAGGTAGCTCATCCGGTACCGGCGGGGGCAGTCCAGCCAGGCCGAAAGCCGCGTCGGCGTGCACGGGTACAGCCGCCGCGGCATCCCCTCGAAGCCCAGCTGTTCCATGGAAGCTAGGAGGGTCCCGCGGTGACCCAGGAGTCGAAATCCTTCTCCGCCGCGCCGATCGTCGTCTCCTCACCCTGGCCCGGCAGGACGCGGGTGGCCGAAGGCAGGGTGAGCAGGTTCTCACCGATCGCGTTCACCTGGTCGGCGAAATCGGGAAACTCGTCGTCGTGCGGCACCGGGCCGTCGGCCAGTAGGACGTGGCCGGTGAACACCACGCCGAGCTGCTCGCAGTACAGGCACACCGAGCCATCTGTGTGACCAGGCGCGTGGATCACCTCGAGCGCCACGTCGGCCACCTCGAAGAGCCCGCCGTCCGCCATCTCGATCTCGGCGTCGCTCTCGGGGTGCACCTCCCGCCACAGGAACCGGTCCCGGGGATGGAGCGCGACCGGTGCCTCGTCCCGCTCCGCCACCTGGAGCGCCGCGGCGACGTGGTCGGCGTGACCGTGCGTGCAAATGACCGCGAGCACTTCGCGATCTCCCACCGCGTCGAGCACGTCCTCCGGGTCACGGCCAGGATCGATGACGATGACCTCCTCGCTGTCGCCGATGATCCAGGTATTGGCCGAACCCGACGACACCAGTTCGATCTGTGCGGCCATCGCAGTACACCCCTCCTAATCCTTCCCTTGTGCCTGATCCGTCGACCTTCCTACCACAGCGGCGGCCGGGGCGGTCACGCGCTATGGGTGAAGGCGATCGCGGAATTCGCCACGGGGTGGCCGGCGATGGCGGCCAGCAGCAGGCCGGCCACCTGGTGACAAGCTCCACGCCACAGCCGGCCAGCAGCCGCACCACCCGCGAAGCGCATCGCCGGCCGAAAAGTGCGAATACCACGATCACGCCCAAAGGCCACGATCGCGGCCTGCCAGGCCAGGCGGTTTCTGCCCCGGTCGGACCGTCCCTTGGTCAGCCCGGGGAATACCGGGACCGTTCCCGCCGGATCGATGATGACGAACAGCGCGACGAAAACATCCAGGAAGAACTTCGCCACACGCTCCCCGACCAGGGATCTTACCTCAATGCGCAGCGCGTATTTAACATTTATGGCCCGCACGGGCCCGCCGCGCCGCGATAATTTAGTTATTGCATGGCTTATCCTCCCATGCCACAATTAGGGCCGTGGTGTGGTGGCTGATTTTGATCGTCCCAGCACTGCTGATCGGGCACGGCAAGCTAGGCCCGAGCCTGCTGACTTATGCCGTGCTGATCGCGATCTGCTACGCGGTGTCGCTTGCCCGTCACTCGAACCGGCGGTGCCGGGCGTGCCGTGGTTCGGGTCGGCAACGGGGGGCCATGTTTACGTGGGGTGACCGGCTGTGCACCACCTGCGGCGGGCAGGGCCGGCACCGCAGGTGGGGCGTGCAGCTGATCTACCCCAGCCGCAGGAGCCCCGCAGAGCGCGGCACCGCCGAGGCCAGGAAGCGGCGCGGCGCCCTGCGTTAAGGCCGGAACCGCGTCAGGGCCTAGTACCCTTCACCGACCGGGCCGAAGTCGGCGCTCCACAACTGGTTGTTGTAGACCTTTCCGTTGGAGTACCGCTGCAGCTTCCAGGTGGTGAGCTGCGGGGTGGGCATCTGGAACGGGGTGGCGCTGCCGGGGAAGTTCAGCACGTACGGGTCGGAGACGCTGGTGTCTGAGCCGTTTACCAGCGGGACGGCCGTGTTACCTAGCGCGGCGTTGGCGTCGGCGACCCAGGTCGTCTTGGTCGGGTCACCGCACGACTCGAGCACGACCTTCGTCCCGTCGGCGGGCGCTTTCGCGACGCCGATGCACAGGCCGCTGGTCACGCCGTCCGGCGCGTACTCGATCTTGTAGGCCCAGTCGTTGGCGTAGTGGCTCACGCACTTGTGCGTCATCGAGCTGACGCGCGAGCAGCCGCCGCCGTAGCGCGCGGCCACGGCCGACGAGACCAGGCCGGTGCTGGCGAAGTGGGAGACCCGGGCAGACTCGAAGACGGTGAAGTCTTCCGCCGCGTCGCTGTTGCTGGCTCGGTACAGGACGATGGGCTGCCCGGCCTTGACCTTCTGGAGCAGCGCGTCAAGGATGAACAGGTCGCTGAACTTCTGGGTGTAGAGCTC
>Ga0335074_10006079_pt1 | contig 16714 bp, 15 predicted proteins | sample Lox_Sample_23_FD_206715 | JGI IMG/M metagenome (GOLD analysis project Ga0335074, IMG submission 206715) | Soil microbial communities from Loxahatchee National Wildlife Refuge, Florida, United States - Lox_Sample_2.3 | ecosystem: Environmental > Terrestrial > Soil > Wetlands | place: USA...
ACCGATGTATTCGCCGACCACGGGCTCGATCCCTCCGGCGGCCCCGCCGCCGTCGACCGCCCCCGCGGCCGAATGGAAGGACCCGTCGGCGTCGAGCCCGCCACCCTCCTCGACCACGGAGGCGCCCCCGCCCCTTCCCACGCCCCCCGCGGGGCCGCAGTAGGCGTCCGAGCCGAGCCCCGGTGCGAACCCCTTCCCTTTTCTCGAACGGTCGCTCAGGAGCGCCACGCGTCGCCGAGCGCCCGGACCGAGGCCTGGACCTCGCTCGCGGCGAGGCCGCCGAAGTCGAAGATCCCCAGCACCTCGTCCACGCCGATCTCGGCGAATCGACGCAGGCGGTCCGCGACCTCGCGCGGCGATCCGAGAAGCGCGAAGCCGCTCGCTTCGATCGCGCGGGCGTCGGCGTGGTGGGGGTCGCGCTGGACCTTCTCCTGGTAGAACACGCTCTGGGTCGCGAGCCGGGCGTCGAGATACCGCTGGAGGGCCTCGCGCGCGAGCCCCGGCTGCGCGCCGGCGTAGAGGTGCAGCGCGACCGCGACCTCCGCCCGGACTCCCTCGGGCAGCTGCTCCCGGAATTCGCGGATCTCGGCGGCGAGCTCCTCCGGGTTCGCGACGGTGGCGTACGGGACGAGCGCGAGGGAGGCGCCGCGCCGGGCGACGAACGGGATCGCCTCGCGGCGCTGGACCGCGATCCAGATCGGCGGATGCGGGCGCTGGACGGGCAGCACGTTGAGCCGCACGGGTCGGGCGGACGGCTCCTCCGCGCGGACCTCCTGCCCGTCGAGCGCGGCGAGCAGGGTCTCCAGGTGGCGGTCGAACCGCTCGCGCTTCGTCGCGGGATCGACCCCGAACCCTTCGAACTCGAGCGGGATGTAACCGCTCCCGACCCCGAGATTCAGTCGTCCGCCGGTGAGCCGGTCGACCATTGCGTATTGCTCCGCGAGCTCGATCGGGCGGTGGAACGGGAGGACGCTCACGAGCACCCCGAGGCGCAGCCGCCGGGTGCGCTCACCGCAGGCCGCAAGCAGGACCGGGGGGGACGGGCAGAGCCCGCCGGGCTGGAAGTGGTGCTCCGCGATCCAGAGGGCGGAGAGCCCGCCCGCCTCGGCGGCGTCGGCGAGGCCGAGCACGTCCGCGTAGCGGTCGGAGACGGGCCGCGCCGGGAGCGGCGCGCCGTCGACGACCGTGAAGGCGCTGAGCCGCATGAGGCGAGGACCCGAGGCGGGTAGATGGCGTTTCCCGCGGTCCCCAAGGGCTAAGTCCGAGGCTCGCGCCTGCCCCGGGGGATGGGCTGGTAGATCAGTCCGGAAGATCGCCGGTTTTGCAAACCGGAGGCCTCGGGTTCAAATCCCGACCAGTCCACTTCGACAGCCACCGATTCGAACGTCGCGCGCGGCCGGTGGAGAGCCACCGACAGCGGGCTCGGGAACGGGAGGACGCGCCGTTCGGCTACTTCAGCCCCAGGAGGCGCCGAACTTCAGATAGATGGTCGAGACACGGAATCGAGGCATCGATCGCGGGAGGAATCTCACGCGGATCGACGGGGTCCCAGTAACGGGACCACAGCCCACGGTAGAGGGCAGCCCCCATGCCGAACGCCCGGGCTCCCTCCACGTCCCACTTCCAGCTGTCTCCCACATGGAGGATCTGGGACGCCGGGACACCGGAGCGGCGTGCCGTCTCGGCAAAGATCCGGGGATCGGGCTTGCACGCCCCAACGTCCGTAGAGGCAACGACATGGGCAAGTCGCATTTCCCCGGCCCCCTCCAAGAACGATTTCCAAGCCGACCCCGATCGGGAGGTGTCCGTGGTCACCACGACGGGAACCCCCACCCTGTTCAGCTCTCGTACGAGAGCCTGGGCCTCGGGATTGACGACCGGAGGATGTTCCTTGAGTCCTCCTTCAGCGAAGCGTTGGACCGCCTGCTCAACGGGGCCGTCGTACAGTGCCCCCAGGAGCTCACGAATCCGGTCGACTTGGGTGGCGATCGGGACGGACTCCACCGGTTGTCCCTTGCTCTTCAATTCCGAGTACAGAGCTTCCCGGGCCCTACGGAGTTCCCCCGCCGGGACCGGGCTCCCGTCCGGCCTTCGGAGTGCCCCCGCAAGACGATTCCACCGAACCTCGTACTGGGCCTCTACGATGGCCCGAGTGTCCCAAACGACCGTGTCGTGGAGATCCAGGGAGAGAACCTGGTATGGCCCGGGCACGGCCCTCACCGACTAGCGCGAGCTACCGGGAAGGATTAGACTACCCCTTCGCGGCCGGGTCGCACGGACTGTGGGAGGGGCGGGGGAAGGGGTTGTCCCGGGGCGAGCTCGCGTCCTTCAGCTCGACGGGGGGGGCGGCGGAGGCTCCTGCCACGCGGGAGGCGGCGGCGCGGCTCCGCCCGCGGCGGCTCCGGCGGGCGGGGTGTACGGCGACATCGCGGGAGGCTGCCGACCGCGTCGCGCGAAGAGGAGCGTCGTCACGAGCAGGATCGCCGCGACCACCGCGAGCACGCCGATCAGGAGCCAGCCGAGGCTCCCGACCCCCGTGCTCGCCGTCGAGGAGTTGGCGGTCAGCGCGATCGTCAGGTGCGTGGACCCGCCCGCGGTCACGGTGACGTTGTTGAAGTACGGGGCGTACCCCGACGCCGTCACCTCGATCGAGTGGACTCCGACCGGCACCGTCGCGGAGAACGCCCCGCCGGAGCCAACCGACGCGGGCGCGCCGTCGATATAGAGCGTCCCCGAGCTCGGGGTGATCGTCCCCGAGATCGTGCCCGTCGCGGTGATCGAGGCGAACGCGACGCTCACGCTGGCATCGCCCGACACGGTGACCTGGCCGTTCGCGGGGGTGGCGGCATAGCCGCTCGCCGACGCGCTCCAGACGTACGTGAGGGCCGGGACGTTGTCGAGGGTCACCGACGCGTCCCCGGTGATCAGCAGGTCGTTGATGCTGCCGCTCGCGTTCGCGTAGGAGAAGTACCACGTCGTCCCGTTCGGCAATCCGGTCTCCGACACCGTGAGCGTGTAGACGGGCACGAACTCGACCGAGAACGAGGCGTTCCCGGTGAGCGTCAGGTCCCCGCTCGAGGGGAGCGCGAAGTAGCCCGCATCGTTGCTGAACTCGAAGGTGTAGTCGCCGGGGAGGAGCCCCGTGACCGTCAACGAGCTCGAGTTGGAGTAGGCATCCCAGTACTCGTCGACCGAGTTGAACACGTCCACGGCCCAGTTCGTCCCGCCCGGAAGGCCGCTCTGGTGGACCGTCCACGTCACCGCGGGCTGGAACGCGATCACGATCGTGATGTTGGCGTTCGTGACGTTGAACGTCGCCGAGTAGGCGGCGAAGCTCGAGTTGTAGGAGAACGCCCAGTACCGTTCGTTCGTGACCGCCGGGAAGCCGAACGTCACGTAGTTGTCGGTCCCGCTCGTGTTGGTGACGTTGTACAAGTATCCGGACTCGAGGTCCCCGAGGAGGCTGTCGCTCCCGTCGACGTACACGCTGACCTCCCAACCCGTGGCGGCCGGTAGGCCCGTCTCCTCGAACGTCACGGTGTAGATCGGCGTGTAGGTGAGCGGATAGTAGTCGCCGCCCCCGTAGTCGCAGTAGTAGATGTACGACTCGCAGATGAAGCCGTAGATGTCGGTGAACTCCTCATCGACAGGCAGCGGGTTCAACGCGGCATACGGCAGCACCCCATACGGGTTCCAGTAGAGCCCGTAGTCCCACCAGTAGTTGCCCCCGATGCAGCTGCCGCCGATGATGTTGGTAACGCCGCACTCGGGCGCGATGTTGTACGCCTGGCTGAACGTGTAGGGATACTGGTTGGGATAGTAGCCGGTGTACGGATCGTAGTAGAGGCTGGTCGCCGTGATCTCGGTGTCGAACAGGTTGTTGTAGATCAGATCGCAGATGTCACACTCGGTGTACGCCGCGGCCCCGTACTCGTAGGCGTCGCCCCAGTCGGTATCGACGAGCCCAATCGCCCCGTAGGCGCCGGCGACCGTCGAGTACGGATTCGGGGAGTCCGGGACCGAGGTGAAGAACTCGCTGCTCTGGACGTCGTTGGAGTAGCCCCCATAGAAGAATAGCGCCTCGCCCCCGGTTTCGAACGTAACGCCCACGACGCCGCTCAAGCTCGTGTTCCAGTACGTCACCTGGCCGATCGATTGCGACGGGCCGAAGTACGCCGCCGACGGCCACCAGCCCCCGATCGTGCCCCCGAAGAAGTTGACGTTCGTGCTCCCGTAGATGAAGATCTGCAGGTTGTTCCAGTCGGGCGTGCCGAAGTAGGAGACCGCCAATTGGCTCTCCGTGTCACTCGGGAAGTTGACGAAGAGGCTCGGCGCCGGTGACATATCCACGTCGTAGACGTCATTCAGGTAGATCCCGGCGAAGACCGGGAACATGTAGTCGTTGAACGCGCCGAACCAGGGGAAGTCGTAGTAGCCCGCGTCGGAGAACGGCGGAGTGATGCCCAACGGCTCGAGTTGGTTGCTGAACAGCAGGTAGTTGCCGTAGCCGTCGATCCCGCTCGAGATCTCCGAGGCCGCCGTCTCGTTGAACGCCCAGAGCGGGGTGTACACGCCCACCGTGGGGTCGGAGCCCAGGCCAACGTCGGCCGTGCACGGGAAGCAGCTCGCCGAGAACTCTAGCGTGATCTCGAACGGATCGTAGTTCGCGGCGAGGAACCAGATCGTGTAGTTGCCGAGGGGAAGTTCGATGCCCGGGGTGTTCTGGATGAGGTTGTTCGGGGCCCACTCGAATTGGGAGAGGTCCGTCACGCCGATCCCGGGTGCGAAGAACAGGAACGCGGTCGAGGGATCCGTGTTGAAGATGAACCAGGGGTTCGACGAGAACGCGCCGAGCGGGGTCGCTCCCGAGACGTTCCAGAGCCCGTAGAGGAACGACGGTCCGGCCGAGAGAGAGACGCAGTTCGCGCAGCCGCCGTAGCGGGCCCACTGGGCCGTGACGCCCACGGACGTTTCACCGGTCTCGCCGCCCACGTTGTACGCCGAGTCCACATTCTGGTACTCGCCGCTCGCGTTGAGATAGGTGAGGGTCATGTAGTCGGAGTAGCCGTCAAAGACGTCGAAGTTGCTGCCGCCGCCCGGTCCCCCGAGCGTGATCTCGAAGTCGCTGGGGAGGCCGAGATTGTTGTACTGATACCCGTTCGCCTGGTACTGGGCGAGGGGCGCGGCCGGCCCCCCCGAGACCGTCGAGTTGAAGATGGCGTAGTCGTAGCTGCCGGCGTAGTTGCCGAGCGCCGACGACACCGTGTAGTTGAAGAATACCTCGTTGCGCCCCTGGTTCAGCGTCGAGTTCATCCACATGCGCACTTCGTACGGGTACGACGCCGGGATCGGCGCGGAGAGTCCGTAGTAGAACTCGGGGCACTCGTTGTTGCCACCGGCGGCGTAGAAGACGTTGCACGTCAGCGCTGCGTCGGGAGCCGAGAAGTTCCAGATGTTGCTGACGAACTGGAGGGAGTCGTTGGAGGGGGTGAACTCGAAGACGTTCTGGGTCCAGAACTGATAGCCGGTTTCTCCGAACAGGGTGACGTTGTAGAGCACCGCGTTGAGCTGGACTCCGTACTCGTCCGGACCGCTCAGATCGGGAGAGTAGCCCAGGAGCTTGTCGGCGGAGAACGAAGCGTTGAGGCTGGTGGTCTGGGTCACGTACGGCGTGATCGTGCCGGAGACGTTCCGCAGGCCAAAGTCCCCGATGCCGTAGGGAGCCGGGCCGGCACCATATGACAAGTTGACGTGGCCGCTGGATCCGACGGAGCGGCCCGCGCCCGCGAAGTCAGGGAGGTAGACGTCCCGCGCGCTCACGCCGCGCTGGGCGAGGTCCGCCACGACCTGCGCACCCCGCGTTGGCTCGACGAGCCCACCGGGCTGCGCCGTGGCGGGGGTTGCCGGCGGCGCGATGCCGCTCGAGGTCGCGGGAGCGCTCGAGGAGAGCTCGGGCGCCACCGGGGCCGCAGGCGTAGCGGTCGGTCCCGGGGCGGCGCTCGGAAGCGCGTTCACCACCCCGGCCACCGAGAGGCCGGTGGCGATCATGACGACGGTCAGACCGAGGACGATCCACTTCGAGAGGCGGGGGGCGCTCATGGGTGGGCGGGGGTTATACGCCCACCTGATAAACTTTCGGGTCGAAAAATGCGCATCCATACTCGCGCCGAAGCCCCCGGATTGGAGACGGGGCGAACGATGGCCCTTGGGCGCATCGGACGCCGGCGGGCCGTGCGGGCTCGGGGTCGCCGGGCGTAGCGCTCGAACCTTCGCGGGGTTCCGGTGCCCGCGGGGGTCGGCTGCTCCCGGCGTGGGCCAACGGTTCGGGTGCCGCGTCGACTCCGCCCCGGCCGGCGGCGCGTAAACTCTTTAGCCGCTCGCGCGGACGCCGGTCTCCGTGCCCGAAGAGGGACTCGACGCGATCCTCATCCAGGTCACGGTGCCGTTGCCGATCCCGATGATCTATGCCGCCTTCCTCGACCCCGCGCAACTGAAGGGATGGCTCTGTGACGACGCCGCGGTCGAGCCGAAGGTCGGCGGGGAGTATCGGCTCGTCTGGTCGGGGCCGACTCCGTTCCAGAGCCACGGCCGGATTCTCCAGATGACCCCGGACCTCGACCTGGGGTTCAGCTGGACCGGGCCCCCCGAGTACGCCGAACTCCTGAACCGACCCGATCCGCGGACGAAGGTCTACGTGCGGCTCTCCGAATCGCCCGAGGGGATCGATGTCACCCTGGAGCACGACGGTTGGGGCTCCGGCGAAGCCTGGGAGGACGCGAGGTCCTGGCACTTCCGCCTGTGGGACGAGCGGCTCCACCAGCTGAAGGACTACCTGATCAAGGCCGCGTACGGCTGACGGGACTCACGCGCCGCCGGGCGTGAACTTCTTGCAGACCGATTCGCCGCAGATCGCGCACGGACCGCTCGGTTCGAGCCGGTAGTTGGCGTTCCCGGCGACCGCGATGACGACCATGTGATGCGTGGGCAGATGCCCGCACCGGCACCGCGCCCGACTCGGCGACGGCGCCGCGTCGTCCGCGCTCCGGGCCATGGGAGCCTCCACGAGCGGGCGACGGGGAAAAGGTTGCCGACGCGCAGCCTAATGCGCGCCGCCCTTCTTCCCCTTCCGTGGACCTCGACGGCTGCCCGCTCCCGGAGGATCGGCTCTACGATCTCGAGCAGGACGTGTGGTACCGGGCGGATCCCGACGGCGGGTCGGGCCGCGTCGGACTCCTCGGGCCCCTCGTCTGGTTCGCCGGCCCGTTCACCTCGGTCGAGTTCCGGCCCCTGAGCGGGACGATCGGACGGGGCCGGAGCGTGGCGACCGTGGAGAGCGTGCGCTACACGGGGGCGGTGCGCCTCCCCTTCGAGGCGACGCTTCTCGAGCAGAATCCCGCCATCGTCGCGCGACCCCGGCTCCTCAACGATGCCCCGTACGACGCGGGCTGGGTGGTCCGCGTCCGACCGGTGGGCCTGACGCCTCCCGCGGGCCTCGAGACGGCGGCGGCGATCGCGGACCGCCTTCGGGAGCGCATCCAGCGCCAGCGGATCCGCTGCTGGCCGCAGACTCCGGACCTTCAGATGTACGAGATCGGGATCGAATGTTCTGCCGTGCTCACGATGCTGAACGAGGAGCTCCGGGAGCGGCCGGCGGGCGACGCCGTGCTGCTCGTCACCGACGACCCGACGAGTCCGATCGAGATGGAACGGTGGTCGGACCAGACGGGCCACCGACTCCTGGCCCACCGCCGGGAAGGGAACCTGCACCAGTTCCTGGTCCGGAAGGAGGCCCACCCGGTGCCGCGCCGGCGGCCGTCCGGGTGAGCGGGGCGCGCGGTCCTACGGCTTCTCGATCGGCGTCCGGACGAGGTTCCCCCACTCGGTCCAAGAACCGTCGTAGTTGCGCACGTCGGGGTACCCGAGCAGGTACTTCAGCACGAACCAGGTGTGGCTCGACCGCTCCCCGATCCGGCAGTACGTGATCACCGGATGGGACGGGGAGAGCCCCTTCGAGCCGTACAGCTGATCGAGCTCCTCGCGGGTCTTGAACGTCCCATCATCCTTGACCGCCTGCGCCCACGGGATGTTCTTCGCTCCGGGGATGTGGCCCCCGCGCTGCGCGTGCTCGGTCGGGTACTCGGGAGGGGCGAGGATCTCGCCGGAGAACTCCTTGGGGCCCCGCACGTCGACGAGGCCGAACTTCCCCGAGTGCACCTCGGGCAGGACCTTCTGCACGTCGGCGAGGAACGCCCGAAGCTTCGGGTCCGCCGGGTGCGCCTTGAGCGTGCCGGCACCGGGGGCGGGGACGTCCTTCGAGAGCGGCCGGTCCTCGGCGATCCATTTCTTGCGGCCGCCGTTCAGGAGCTTCAGGTTCTTTCCCCCGTAGTAGGCGAGGACCCAGAACGCGAACGCGGCGAACCAGTTGTTGAAGTCGCCGTAGAGGACGACCGTCGTCTCGGGGTCGATCCCGGCGCGGCGGTAGAGGGCCGTCAGCGCCTCCTCGGAAAGGATGTCCCGGCGGACGGGGTCGTTGATGTCCTTCCGCCAATCGAAGAGGACCGCGCCCGGGATGTGGCCGAGCTCGTAGTTCGCGGCGGGGTCGTAGTCGACCTCGACGACGCGGACCTTGGGGTCGTTCAGGTGGGCGGCGAGCCATTCGTTCTCGACGAGGACGTCGGGATGCGCGTATGCGGCCATCGGAGATCGACCGGGGCTGGGAGTCGCGAGGATATACGGTCGACGGCCCGCACAATCGGCGCCGGACGGGCGCGATTCCCCGCGGTTCCTGGGGCGAGATGGGCCGTTCCGGCGCGGTTCCCGCCAGTGCGCATCTATCCGCGTCGGCCCCGCTTCGGCAGCGGGGCGTCGGAGACCTCGACGGTCTGGGGGTCGAAGCCGAGCCGGGCCAGCTCGTCGCGGATGCGCGCCCGGTGATCGCCCTGCAGGTAGACCTCCCCGTCCACGACCGAGCCGCCGGTCGCGAGGCGGTTCTTGAGGGAGCGGGTGGTCTCCGCGAGATCGACCCCCGGCGGGAACCCGCTGATGACGGTCGCCGGCTTGTTGTACCGGCGCGGCTCGGCGCGGACGCGGATGCGGGCGGTCTCGCGGTCGAGCGCGCTCAGGATCTCGTCGAACTCGTCGTTACCCATAGCTAGTGATTCCTACCGTCCCTCCGGGCCGGTCCGACGCGCGGGGCGTCCGGACCCCGAACGAACGGCCGCCGGGGGACGTCGGGCCAGCGAACGTTCGGTTCCGGCTGCGGAAGGCGCACTGGAGGTACGATGGGCGTACCCCGCTTCAACGTTTCCACCCGCGCGGTTCACGTTTCGCCCCAGCGGTACAGCCGCAGGGTGATGGCGAGGCCCACGACGGCGCAGACGGCGAGGAGCGCCGCGTAGAGGAGGAGCTGCTCCGGCGTGGCGGGCGTGATCCCGAGGGCCCCCTGGACGAGCAGCGCCGCGTAGGTCGTCGGCAGGAACCGGGCGACGTCCTGCCAGAGCGGCGGCAGCGCCGAGAGCGGGTAGTACAGGGGAGAGAGCATGCCGAGGATCGTGAACGTGAGGTTGCCGACCGGCCAGATCTCCCGTTGGGTCTTGATGCGGCTCGAGATCGCGATCCCGATCGACGAGAACAGCACCCAGAGCGTGGCGAGCGCCGCGAAGAGGGCGATCCCGACCTCGGGCGTGAGCGGGTAGCCGCGCTCCCCGCCCACCCAGGCGAGCAGGACCGTCAGGATCGCGAGCGCGGGGAGCATCGCGATGAGGTTCGAGAACGCGATGCCGAAGAGGTAGCGGATCCGGGAGAGGGGGCTCGCGACGAACAGGTCCTGGAGCGAGCACTCGATCCGCCAGAAGGCGCTGTCGCCGAGGGTCCAGCTGCCGATGTTCTGCATCGTGAACAACATGGCGCCGACGATCTCGAGCGGGAGGAGGTCGGGGGGCGAGATCAGCGAGAGGAAGTAGAGGAAGATGAACGGCAGCAACACCGGCGTGATCGCGACGGCCGGGTTCCGGCTGATCCAGCGCCAGCCGACGATGCCGAACGCCGGCAGGGAGCGGCCGCGCGTGGGAACGGTCGGGAACGCGTCGGTGACGGTCGCCATCTACTCGCCCCGCACGGTCCGGCGCGCCCAATAGATCGCGAACAGGAACACGAGCACCGTCTCGACGAGCAAGCCCGCGACGGCGAGCGTCACCTCTCCGGTGGAGAGCGTGGCCGCGCCGATCGTGGACTGCAGCAGCGCGGCCGCCGCGCTCGGCGGCATCAGCAGCACGATCGGACGCAGCGCCGTCGGGAAAAGCCCCAGCGGATAGAAGACCGGGACGAGCACGCCAAAGACGTTGAAGAAAAGGCTCGAGTACGCCCAGATCGCCCGATTGTCCCGGAAGAACGTCGAGAAGATGTACCCGGTCGAGGCGGCGAACAACCAGACGACCGCCGCGAGCCCGATCAGGGCGAGGCCGGTCGTCAGCGTGAGCGGGATCACGATCGCCGCGAGGACGCCGAGGAACAAGGTCGGGGCACAGTAGATCACGAGGATCCCGAACGACATCCCGACGAAGTACGCCTCGGGCGTCATCGGCCCCGCGAGGTACAGATCGTTCGCTTTGTGGTCGATCCGCAGGTACGCCGCCTCGTTGAGCACGCGCTGGCCCATCGTGAACATCGAGAACAGCACCGCGCCGATCAGCGCGACGCCGATGAGCGACGGATCGAGGATCTCCACGAAGACGAGGATGATCCCCGGGACGACCATCGAGGTCAGCATCGCGAGCCCCTCGTTGCCCTGGACGAGCACTTCGGTCCAGAGGAACGCGCGAGTCCCGGCGAACGCGCGGGCCGGCGCGAGGGCGGCGTCAGTCCTCATTGATCGACCGCCCGACCGCGCGCAGGAACGCCTCTTCGAGCGTGACGGGACCGACGGTCGCCGTCATGCCGGCCTGTCCGACCGCTTCCATGACCTCGGAGAGCGTGGTCGGCGTCACGACGACCGTCAGGGACAGCCCGTCCGTGACGCAGACGCCGTACGGGCGGAACCGTTCGACCTGGGCCGCGCCGTCCGGCACGAAGACCTTCAGCGTCCCGCCGACGGAGCGCTTCAGCTCGTCCGCGGTTCCGCTGGAGAGCACCACACCGCGTTCGACGATGTAGAGGCGGTTCGAGAGGACCTCGGCCTCGTCGAGATAGTGGGTCGTGAGCAGGATCGTCGATCCCTTCTGCGTGAGCGCGCGCAGGGAAGCCCATACCTCCCGACGCGCGAACGGGTCCATCCCGATCGTCGGCTCGTCGAGGAAGAGGAGCGGCGCCTCGGTCGCGATCACCGTGGCGACCATCGTGCGCTGCCGCTGGCCCCCCGAGAGGGTGACGGAGAGCCGGTCGGCGAATCCCGTGAGGCCCATCCGCTCGAGGGACTCCTCCGTCCGCGACTTCGCCGTCTCCCTCTCGAAGCCCCGCGCCCGCAGGTAGGTGTAGATCTGCTCCCGCGGGGTGAGGTGGAAGAACGGCTTCCCCTCCTGGGGCACGACCGCGATGTAGGGGCGGGCCCGCTCGGGGCTCTTGATCACGTCGACGTCGAACACCTCGACGTGGCCGGAGCTGGGCCGGAGCAAGGTGGAGGCGATCCGGAGGAACGTCGTCTTGCCCGCGCCGTTCCGGCCGAGGAGCGCGACGCGCTCCCCCCGGTGGACCTCCATGGAGACGCCGCTCAACGCCTCGGTGGGCGGCGCGCCCCGGCTCGTGTAGGTTTTGCGGAGATCGACGCTCCGCAGGGCCTCACCGCTCATGGAAGGCGGCCCACCGCGGTGCGATACTTAACCAGAGAGTTCCTGGAGAGCGCGGGATCTCGGTCGCCGCGCCGTCCGTCGACGGCCTCCGGCGACCGGAGCAGAATCTCCTCGTCGGACGCCGTCCGTCTAGTGGCTGCCGCAGCCGCAACCGCCGCCGTTCTCGGAGTTGCTGCCGCAGGAGCCGCACCCGCCCGACCGCCCGGCATCGTCGGGCTCGGGGAGCGTCGGATTCGTGATCTTGAAGCCGGAAGCGTTCAGGTCCTCGACGTAGTCGATGACCGCGCCGTCGACGAACTTCGTGCTCGTCGGATCGACGAGGAGCGCGACGCCGTCGACCCGAAGGACCTCGTCATCGGGTCGGGCCTTCGCGAACGCGAGCCCGAACTGGACCGAGCTGCCACCTCCGCAGCACCCGCCGCCGCCCGGTTGGGCATAGACTCGCACGCCGATCTCGGGCTTCTGACCCTGGATCAGGGTCTTGACTTGCTCGACCGCCGCGGGGCGGACTTCCAGGTGGATCATCGGGGCACCTCTCGAACCTACGAGCGCCCTCTTGGCCTTAAGCTCTGTGACGCGCGGGCAGCGACAGACGGGGCCCGTAGGGGGGCGATTACCTCGGGGGAACCGAGTAGCGCGGAGCGTGACAGAGCGTCGCTCACGGAGGGGGAAGCTTCGGCTCGTCGTCGTGGACCGAGGGGAGCGGCTCGCCGATGTCCGGGAGCTCCCGCGTGCCGGTGAACGTGTCGGGCAGTTCGGGCTGACGCAGACCGGGGGCCTCGTCGGGCGTCGCCGGCGCGAGCTCCGGGGAGGCGCCGCGCCAGCAGAGGCGCGCGACCTGGTCGCAGAAGCGCGCCGGGAGTCCGATCGACCGTCCGATCTGGCGCACGTCCGACTTCGTGAGCTCGCCGATCAGGGCGAGGACGACGAAGTACACCGCAAAGCAGAGCACGATCACTCCGGCGAGCTGATAACCGGTCTGCGCGGGCAGGAAGCCCGGCTTGTTGAACCGGGAGATCACCCCGAACGCGAGGGCGGCGCCGAGGGTGATCCCGAGGACCGACCGAAGCTGGATCCGGACCTTGAGGAGCGTCTCGAGGAAGTACGTGTTCAACAGGAGGGCCGCGGAGGAGGAGAGGAGGACGGCGATCGCCGCGGCGATCAGGTCGTCCCCGGCCGGCAACACGTCATAGAGCAGGAAGGTGGCGCTGAACAGGACGACCACCTGGGTGCTGGTGATGTACAGTTCGAGCCGTTGTCGCCCGATCGCGTTGATCGACGACTGCATGATCTGCGATAGGGCGAGCGGGATCGCCCCCACGACGAGGATCGCGAGCGGCCAGGAACCGACCGCGACGTATCGGCTGCCGCCGAGGACGGCGAGGAACGTGCTCCGGTAGGTGACGAGAGCGACCACCCCGGGAACGAGCAGCATCGACGTGTACCGTAACGCCTGCCACGTCCCGCGTCGGACAGCGTCGTGTTCGTCCTGGCGGTGTAGGCCCGCGATGTACGGGAAGAGGGGGGTCGTCACCGCCGCCGGGAGCGAGAGGACCAGGATGCGGAACCCGTTCGCGAGCAGGAACGCGTTCAGCTCGGCCGTTCCGGATCGGAAGGCGACCAGGAACGGGATCATGTTGGTGACGAGGTAGTTCAGCAGGAGGCTCCCCATCAGGGGCCACGCGAACCGGAACAGGTGGAACGCCTCCGCCCGCCGGAATCGGCGCATCTGCCGGAGTACGGCGGGGGCCGCGTAGATCGTCGAGGCGAGGGCTCCGACGACATACGCCAGCGTGAGGCCCTCGACCGTCGGATCGTAGTACGCGCAAAAGATCAGGACCGGCAATCGGGCCAACGCCTCGACGAGGCTCGGGTATTGCGCCTTCAACGAGTTGCCGAGGCCGATGTACAGGTTGCTGTACACCGCCGTGAACGACCAGAGGAGCGGGAGGACGAGGAAGATCCCGAGGGACGTCCACTCGACGTTGCCCAGGACGAGCCGATAGCCGTCGACCGACAGCGGGGCCAGGACGAACAGGACGAGCCCGACGACCCCCACCATCGCCATCCGGACGAGCAGGTAGACCGTCGTGTTGTCCGAAGCGGACTTCCCCCGGGCGAGGAAGAAAGTGTACGCCGTGCCGATCCGAAGGTCCCCGATCCCGTTGATCGAGGTGCCGATGAGCAGGAACAGCTGGACGGTACCCAGGAGAGCCGCGCCCGAGTTCGAGACGTTCCCGATGTGGTGGTAGAGGAAGTAGCTCGCGACGACGCCGAGCACCTGGATCCCGAGGCTCGCGCCGAAGACCGCTCCCGAACTCAGGGTGAGAGAGAGCGCCGGCTTCGGAACGGCCGGTTTGTTCCCCGGCGCGCTCGCCGCCGTGGGACTCGCTGGATCCAAGGTCGACCGGGAAACGGAGGTGGGGGACCCCACTTAGTCCTACGGGTCCACGCCGCGTGCGGACCCGTTATCTCCCTTCCCGGGAGGTCGGGGGGAGATCCTCGGCGAGCCGGGCCTCGAGCTCGATCCAGACGCCATCCGGATCGGAGAGGAAGACGAGCCGCTGGTCCCCCTCGGTGAACGGCGGGATCCGGACTCGCGCGCCGAGCGACTCGAGTTTCGCCACCGCTCGATCGAGGTCGTCCACCCGAAACCCGAGGTGATCGAGCTCGTCGCCCTCGCGATACGGCGGGTCGCCCGGGTAATAGTTGAGCTCGAGCACGGCCCCCGATTCCGGATCGCGAAGCTCCTGCCACTGACCGCCCGCGCTCATGCGGCCTTGGGGCCCCCGAACCAGGCCGAGTCCTTCGGTGTAGAACCGGACCGATCGGGCGAGATCCCGGACCCGGATCCCGGTGTATTCGAGCACGTAGGGGGTTCGTCCCGCGAATATTTGAGTCGGCGCGCCGCGTCGACGCCGGCCTTCCCCCCCCGCTCCCCGGCTTCTTAGGGACCGCCGGGCTCGGGGGGGGCGTTCGGGGAGGGGACGGCCCACGGAGACGCCGCGCACGGGGTACCGATCGGTCCTGAGGAACCGACAATACGTGATCTTCCTCGGATCGTCCAGCTCCGCGACCGTCGGGTACGCGGTCTACGCGATCTCGATCGTGTGGCTGACGCACCTGCTGACCGGCAGCCTCTTCGACGTCGGGGTGGTGATCGCGATCGAGTACGGGTGCTACACCCTCACCTTCCTCCTCGGTCCGTTCGTCGATCGCGTGCGCAACCAGGCGACGATCTTCCTCGCCTCGTACCCCATCCAGGCCGTCGCGGCGGCCGTGATCGGCATCGGCGCCCTGCGGGGCTTCCTCTCCGTCGACGCGCTGTTTCTCCTGGTCGCCCTGATCTCGATCCTGTGGGACATGACGTGGGCGGCGATGAATGCCGCACCGGGCGTGCTGCTCACCCCCGATGAACAGTTCGCGGCCTCCGGAGTCTCGGGCGCGATCGGAGGGGGCCTGAACGTCGCGGGGTACGCGATCGGCGGCGTGCTCATCCTCGCGGTCGGGGCGGAGGGCGGGATGTTGCTCTACGCGGGGCTGCTCGCCCTCGGCGCGATCCTCGCCGTCCCGATGGTCGTCCGGCCCCCGCAGCGGTCCGCCCCCCAGTCGTTCTCCCAGAGCTTCGCCGAGGGCTGGTCGACCGTGCTCGGCGGCGAAGGGCGCCCGTTCCTCCAGCTCGCCCTCGTCGACTCCGTGGAAGGGTTCTTGGCGAGCGCCGGGGCGCTACTCATCGCGCTCCTCGCCATCGCGTCCTACGGAAACTCCGCGACGGCGTACGGCGTCATGTTCACCGCGTTCGTCGTCGGCGGTGTCGTCGGGGGACTCTTCCTCGGCCAATGGAACCCGCGGGGCCGGGTCGGCGTCCTGATGCCGCTCGCCTTGATCGGCAGCGGCGGCGCGTTCCTGCTCGCGGTGTTCCTGCCGCCGGCCCTGGTGCTCACCTCGGCGGCGTGGGTCCTCGTCGGCTTCGCGAGCGCGTCGTATCTCAACACCAAGTACTCGTTCTTCCGGGGGTCGGTCCCCGCCGATCGGCTCGGACGGTTCGTCTCGAACATGTACCTGTTCCCCGGCCTGGCGAGCATTCCCGGGGCCCTGATCCTCGCGGCGATCGCCGCGGAGAACGCCCCGATCGCTCTGGGGCTCGTCGTCGGGCTCGCGTCGATCGCGGCCGGGGCGATCGGGTTCGCCCTACCGGCGATACGCGGGATGCACTACTGAGGGCCGGGAGAGGTGGGAGCAGGGGGATTTGAACCCCCATATGCGGGTCTCTCCGCGCGCTCCAGTCACTCGTCACGGGGGCGCGGGACGCGCCCCTCCGCAGACCCAAATCCCAGGACGCGGGCACGCCGCATCCTGACTGGAGCCCGCTGGTCTGCCAAGTTAGCCTATGCTCCCTCCGGGCCAGGGTCACCGCCCGGGGGCATATGGTTTGTCGTCCCGCCCGAGGACGGCCGGTCCGGGGAGCGCGCCCGGCGCGGTTCCTCCCGCGCAACCCTTATGTGAAAGTGTGTTTGTCCAAATTCCAATGTCCTTGAACAAGTCCCCCTCACCGCTCGCGCCACGACCGACCGGGGTCTCGTTCGCGATGTTCACGGTCGCGCTCCTCGTCGTCGCAGGGGTCGCGGTCGCCGGCACCGCGTTCTACTATGCGACCCGATCGCCCGGCCCCGCCGGAACGCTCACCGTGACCGACGATCTCGGGCGATCGGTCTCCGTCCCCCGGGACCCCGCGCGGGTCGTCGTGCTCTCTCCGAGCATCATGGACGCGATGTACCGACTCGGGCTGCGGGACCGCGTCGTCGGCGTCGATTGCTACGCGGCGGCGTTCGGCGGACTCACCGCCGACTATTCGTCCGACCAGATCGCGCTGTGGAACCTCTCCCAGTCGATGTGCGTCCAGATCGCCCCGACGCTGGACCAGGAGGCGC
>Ga0335074_10006080_pt1 | contig 16714 bp, 1 predicted proteins | sample Lox_Sample_23_FD_206715 | JGI IMG/M metagenome (GOLD analysis project Ga0335074, IMG submission 206715) | Soil microbial communities from Loxahatchee National Wildlife Refuge, Florida, United States - Lox_Sample_2.3 | ecosystem: Environmental > Terrestrial > Soil > Wetlands | place: USA: Florida...
TTTTATTCCCCAGAGGGTTTCCTTCACTTAAATATATTGTACTCTAGCGTGGCTTTACAAGCCGAAATAGTAAATGAAGAATCAATCAATCAATCAAGCTATATTAGAATATAATATATTTAAGTAAAAGAAACCCTTTAAGGAATAAAACTGTACTTCTATTACTCTAATTAGGAGTCTATAAAGGACATCTAATTGAACTAGTATTAATAGCATATAATAGTAGTAGCTACTATATAAAAGACCTTAAAATAAGAGAAAGAGAGAAAGGGAGGAAGAGGGTAAGTGTTCTACTAGCTGCTAATGTTGTCTTATAGTAGTTTGCGTGCGAGGTAGAATTAGGGGAGTATGTTAAGGCTTATAAGCTACTAAACAGCTTTCTTAAGGCTAATAGCATTTGTAAGTATTAAGTTGAAGTTAGATAAGGGGCTAAGATTCTTGTTTGAGCAATTAATATCTAAATAGAAGAGTACAACGTATTTGACAGACTAATCTAAGTATTTATACGTGTAGTTTAAGGATATATTTAAGACTCTTTGTTGTACTAGGAACACGTTGAATCCTATCTTTTTAGTATGAAGTTGTATAGCTAAGGAGCTTTTAGCCTTATATAAGTTTTTGTAGAAGTAGTAGTCCTTTAAAGCATTATCTTGTACGTGTACTATAACCCTTTTGTCTAGTAGGACCTTATTCTTTTGCTTCATCTAGTTCTTTGCCTACTAGCTGTAAATAGTCTTATTAATTTAGGATTAAAGTGTAGCAGTTTAGCTTTAAGTGTTTGTACAAAGAAGCTTTTAGTACTAAGTAAGCTTTTAAGCGCTTAAAGTAGTAGGGTGGTACTATATGCGTCCCTTATTGCCTTATAACTATCTTTAAATTTGTTTGCAAGTAAAAGTAATAAGTCCTTCTTTAAAGGAGTTCTACTTCTTAAGCTGGTATTATGCTTAAAGTTTAAAGAAGTAGTCTTATATAAGGAAGACACTTATTTCTAATTCTAGCAATAAGATAAGTATAGCTTTATAAGCTCTAACAATTATTTAAAGGTACTAGTTTTAAATTACTTTAAGTAGGCAGATTAAGGAGGGCTTTGTAGCCTCTTTCCCTTTAAGTAAGAACTAGATTGGTACTTTATATACTAGTACAAGTTGTACAACTACTATATAAACAAGTTTGAATTTTTTAAATATAGCTTTTTAAGTTGATATTGCAATTCAAGTTAAAGTGTTAGTTTAATATTCTATTTTACTTTAAATCCTTTATATATAAAGGCCCTATTAGAGTTTTAAGTCTATTTCAACTCTTAGTATTAATTAATTAATTGATTCTTCATTTACTATTTTAGCTTGTAAAGCTATATTAGAGTATAATATATTTAAGTAAAAGAAACCCTTTAAGGAATAAAACTGTACTTCTATTACTCTAATTGGGAGTTTGTGAAGGACATCTAATTGAACTAGTATTAATAGCATATAATAGTAGTAGCTATTATACGAAAGACCTTAAAATAAGAGAAAGAGAGAAAGGGAGGAAGAGGGTAAGTGTTCTACTAGCTGCTAATGTTGTCTCATAGTAGTTCGCGTGCGAGGTAGAATTAGGGGAGTATGTTAAGGCCTATAAGCTACTAAACAGCTTTCTTAAGGCTAGTAGCATTTGTAAGTATTAAGTTGAAGTTGGATGAGGGGCTAAGATTCTCGTTTAAGCGATTAATATCCAAATAGAAGAGTACAACGTATTTAACAGACTAATCTGGGTATTTGCACGTGCAGTTTAAGGATACGTTTAAGACTCTTTGTCGTACTAGGAACATGTTAAATCCTATCTTTTTAGTACGAAGTTGTATAGCTAAGGAGCTTTCAGCCTTATATAAGTTTTTGTGGAGGTAGTAGTCCTTTAAGGCATTATCTTGTACGTGTACTACAACCCTTTTGTCTAGTAGGACTTTATTCTTTTGCCTTATCTAGTTCCTTGCCTACTAGCTGTAAATAGTCTTATTAATTTAAGATTAAAGTGTAGCAGTTTGGCCTTAAGTGTTTGTACGAAGAAGCTTTTAGTACCAAGTGAGTTTTTAGGCACTTAAGGTAGTAGGGTGGCACTGTGTGCGTCCCCTACTGCCTTACAGCTGTCTTTAAATTTGTTTGCAAGTAGAAGTAATAAGTCCTTCTTTAAGGGAGTTCTACTTCTTAAACTAGTATTATGCTTAGAGTTTAAAGAAGTAGTCTTATACGGGGAAGACACCTATTTCTAATTCTAGTAATAGGATAGGTGTAGCTTTATAGGCTCTAATAATTGTTTGAAGGTACTAGTTCTAAATTACTTTAAGTGGGCGGATTAGGGAGGGCTTTGTAGCCTCTTTCCCCTTAAGTAAGAACTAGATTGGTGCTTTATATGCTAGTATAAGTCGTACGACTGCTATGTAGACAAGTTTGGATTTTCTAAATGTAGCTCCTTAAGTTGATATTGCAATTCAAGTTAAAGTGTTAGTTTGGTGCTTTATTTTACTTTAAATCCTTTATATGTAAAGGCCCTATTAGAGTTTTAAGTCTATTTCAACTCCTAGTATTTAAACGTAAGCTTTTAAAGAGACCTCTATTGCTTTAAACGATATAGTTGCTTTAAGGTTGAATTTTTTGGGATGTTAAGTAAGGTGGATGAGTTTGTATTTAGTAAGGGAGAACGTGGCCTTATATTTCCTAGCCTATTTGTAATATTAGCTGTAAATCCTAATTAGTGCGATATAGTTGTTTTCAGTTGAGTTGCTTTAAGCAAGAATATTTATATTGTCTACAAATCTTATAGCACTTAATTAAAGTCTAAAACTGTTGCATATTCATACGAGCTCCTTATTAAAGAATAAGAATAAGATAGGTGAGATTAGAGAGCCTTATAGGATCTTACTTTAAACTAGATGAAGATCTAATTCTTTAAAGACGATTTAGAGGGTGCTTTGTTTATCTTAAAGGAAGCTTTCTACCTAATTAACAATCTAAGTAGGGATTTCGTACTAATAAAGGATATAGAGTAGCTAGGGATAGAAGACATAATCAAACGCGCTTGTTACGTTAAGACAGAGCATGCTAGCTACCTATTAATTTTTACAGTTCCAAATAGTATGTATTTGTTCTATTAGTAAGTTAAGTGCAGTAATTGTGTTTCTTCTTAAACGAGCACCTATTTGGAATTTAAGGAGTAAGCTGTAGTTTTTAGTAAGGGTAGAAAGCTAGGAGGCAACAATCCGTTTGAGGGCTTTCCTAAAGGATTCTAGTAGAGCAATAAGGCGGTAGGAGTCAACCTTAATATAGTCCTTGTCTTTTCCCTGCTTTTTTAAGGCGATCGTATAAGCCTTCTTAAACTTTAAAGGGTAATATCTAAATGTAAGGCAAGCTTGGAATAAGTTGGTAATAGTTTGCAAGGTAACCTCAATCGATTTCTAGATGATAAAGTGGGGGATCCTAGTAATCCTTAGTGCCTTTAAGGGCTTTAGCTAGAGGATTACTACTCTTATTTCGTTTATAGTAAGTTGGCCTTAATTGGAGAGCTACTATGAATAAGCATATCCTTTAATGTCGTTTAAGTTAGCATTTAGTAGGAGGGGGAAAAACTTTATACGAAATGCTTATTCCTTTCTTTTAAAGGTAGTTGCTAGTCTATTAGGGGTAATAAGATTAAGGCATTAAGGGATAAGAGGGGGCAGGTGGCTCTTCGTATAAGCCTATTTCGTTAGCCTCTAAATCCTATTAGGACTTTCTACTGCTTTATAGACTTATATTTAAAAGTGTGTAGTTTTCGCTTTTTAGATAGTATGTTTCTTAGCTTGTATAGCTGCTTTATATTCGTTTAAGTTTAAGGCTTAACGTTAAAGTTGTTTAGCATGGAAGGTTGTTTTTATATACTGTTATGTCTAAAACCCTTAAGAGTATTAGTAGGGCTTTCTTTAAGGTACTAAGTAGTCTATAGCTTTTAAGAAGGCTATATGGATTTAAGAGACTTGCTAATTAATTTGTTCCTTTATATAAAGCTTAATAACTATGTTGAATACTAAGTTTAAATGTAAGTTTTATAGCAGTAGATCTTAGTTGAGTCTGTTCCAAGCTCGTTTTAAAGTGGATTTTTAGTATGTTACTTAGAGCTAAAGCTCTATACAAATTAAGAGGTAGTCGGATTAGTAGTCGAAGTTGCACTTTAAGTCGCATTTTACTAAAGCTTCTAATAGGAAGGGGGTAGTAAATGTAAGGTTAATTGTACTATTTGTATCTTGTACAAACTAAGTTTTAAGTCCTTAAGGGGTAAGGAGCTAGAGCTTGAACTCATTTGCAATATCAATTAGGAAGTTAGCATACGCGTGCTATATTAGCTTTAAGCAGCTATTCCAAATAAGGTGGTAGAGGTTAAAGTCGCTTAGTATAATAGCATGTTCGTTTAAATAGGCAATAAGATCCTATTTTAAATTGTAAAAGGTAATAGGGCTTGTAGTATTATAAAGTGAGTAAGGAGGTAGGTTGTAGACGTTGTAGATCTAGACATTTCATATAGTATCTTAGAATTGTATTTGGATATTTAGGACTGCTAGGTCTAAAGATATATACTAAACAGACTACAAAGAGGTAGAAATGTCTTTAGAGATATAAAATGCAACTCTAATAGTTTGAGATTCTTAGACTGCAAGCTAGAAGTTGGAGGAGGAAGGGTTATAAGAGGTTTATATAAAGGGGTTGTTTTATAGTTCTTAGATAGCTAAGATATAAAATTCCCTAATATAAGAGTCAGCTAGAAGGGGGGCAGCAATAGTGTTCTTAGATTTGTAGATGTTGTACTATAATAGTTTAAAGGTGTCTAAATCTACTATTAAGAGGAGCTTAAGGTTGCTTTGTTTAAAAGTTGTATTATAATGTCAGCCTAAGAGTTGTTAGCTAGGTATTAAGTGCTTAAGATTTAAGTATTTAGTGTAAGAGTAAGAGAGCTCTAAAATATCTAATCGATTAGTCTCATATAAAGGTTAGTAGAGTTAGTGCGGAGTCTTTTGTTAGTAGATCTTAAAGGGCGTCCTCGTTTGAGCCTTAAGCTGTATGTAAATCCTATAAAATCTATAAGGGGGGGGGCAGCTTTTGTAGTAGTTTTATAGAGTTAGAGCTTTTAAGCGTAAATGCTTTAAACGCAATTAATTTCTCTCTTTTAAGTTGGGCAGTTACAAGCTTAAGCTTTATAAGGTTTATTGCAGTTGCTGCACCTTTTTAAGGCTTAGTCGGATTAAGAGGAGCAGTCTTTAAATAAGTAGCTTTTGCTATAATAAGAGCATTATATAAGGGATTTATATGCCCTTACAATATGCCTATATTTTTAACAATTAAAGCATTAAGTAAGCTTGCACTCTAACTCGAATAGTTTGCAGCATTTAACTTCTCTACCTTTATATAAGCTTATACGAATAAGACGGTTAGCTTGCTTTAAGGAATCTAGCTTAACAATTAAGGAGGAGTAGGTTTTTATGCTAGTAAGGGCGCTCTTTAAGAAGGCGGCTCGTACGATATTAAGGTTAAGGAAGAAGGTGCGATTTTCGTCTTTAAAGTATTAGATAGCTTTAGTCTTATTCGAATTAACATTTGCAATTCGTATAGCATGTATAAAGACAGGGAAACGTTCTAAAAGTACTACTTTAAAGGATTTAAGGTTGGTAAGCTATTTTTAGTTTGCAATAAGGGATTTGCAGTTGTTTTTAGTTAGGGTTTGTACGACTAAGTCCCTACTTGGAAGTCTCTTAATGCTTATAGCGTAAGAGGCTAGAAAGAGTTTGTTAATATTGTTAAAAATTGCTTTATTGTTAAGGCCTAGTATGTTTAAACGTTCTATAAGGTCTAAGAACTTGATTTTTACTTCTTAGAAGCGTTAAGCAGTAAGTTTAATAGGCAAAGTAGGTTTAAACGTAAGGGTTGTAGTAGTTGTAGTAGTATTACTTAAAGCTGCAATAAAGGCCTAGCTGCATGTAAGGCTACTATTAGATTGTAGAGAGATTGTAGTTTGTTGTTTTAGTTAGTAGATTTCGTCCTAGATCTAGAAGACTATTAATTTAGTGTCTTTAAGCTTGTTAGGGCCTATTCGTATAGCGTGTAACGCAATAATAACACGTGCTTCTTTTAGTAACACTAATACCTTAATAAGTCCCACCTAGAAGTCTTTGAGTAAGAGGTCTTTTATGCAATGTGTAGCTACTATTAGGTTGTTAATTCTTTCGTAGAAGGGCTTTAAGCGTTTATAAGGGGGGGGTCTAGTTGGGGTCCTCGTATGCGTCCTAGTCGCATAGTACAACTGCAACAGTAATAGTTGCAGCAGCATCTTTTGTATAAGACGAAAGATAGATGTAATACTAGGTATCTTAAAACTAGATTAATACTTAAATAGGTTTTAAGGGGCTAGTTTTTAAAAATGTAAGTTGCTAAAAATAATGTTGTTTCTAACTCTTAGTATTTAAATATAAGCTTTTAAAAAGACCTTTATTGTTTTAAACAATATAGTTGCTTTAAGGTTGAATTTTTTAGGATGTTAAGTAAGGTGGATAAGTTTGTATTTAATAAGGGAGAATGTAGCCTTATATTTCCTAGCTTATTTGCAATATTAGTTGTAAATCCTAATTAGTGCGATATAGTTGTTTTTAGTTGAGTTGCTTTAAGCAAGGATATTTATATTGTTTATAAATCTTATAGCACTTAATTAGAGTTTAAAACTGTTATATATTCATACAAGCTTCTTATTAAAGAATAAGAATAAGATAGGTAAGATTGAAGAGCCTTATAAGATCCTACTTTAAACTAAATAAAGATTTAATTCTTTAAAAGCAATTTAGAAGGTGCTTTATTTATCTTAAAGGAAGCTTTCTACTTAATTAATAATTTAAGTAGGAATTTTGTACTAATAGAAGATGTAGAGTAGCTAGGGATAAAAGATATAATTGAACGCGCTTGTTATATTAAAATAGAGCATGCTAGCTACCTATTAATTTTTATAGTTCTAAATAGTATATATTTATTCTATTAGTAAGTTAAATGCAATAATTGTATTTCTTCTCAAACAAGCACCTATTTGGAATTTAAAGAGTAAGCTGTAGTTTTTAGTAAGAGTAGAAAGCTAAGAGGCAACAATCCGTTTAAGGGCTTTCTTAAAGGATTCTAGTAGAATAATAAGGTAGTAGGAGTTAACTTTAATATAGTCCTTGTCTTTTCCTTGCTTTTTTAAGGTAATTGTATAAGCCTTCTTAAACTTTAAAAAGTAATATCTAAGTGTAAGGCAAGCTTGAAATAAGTTAGTAATAGTTTGCAAGGTAACCTTAATTAATTTTTAAATAATAAGGTAGGAGATCCTAGTAATCCCTAATACTTTTAAAGGCTTTAGTTAGAGGATTACTACTCTTATTTTGTTTATAGTAAGTTAGCTTTAATTAGAGAGCTACTATAAATAAGTATATCCTTTAATATCATTTAAGTTAGCATTTAATAAGGGGGGGAAAAACTTTATATAAAATACTTATTCCTTTCTTTTAAAGGTAGTTGCTAGTCTATTAGGGGTAATAAGATTAAGGTATTAAGGGATAAAAAGGGGCAAGTAGCTTTTCGTTTAAGCTTGTTATAGCTTTAACATAGCTGCTTACAAACTGTTATAAGTCTACAAATAAGTAGTTAGCTAACAGATAAACCTTACAGACTATTAGTATAAGCAGTTTAGCACTTAGCACTTTCAAGCTAATATTAATCTGTATAAACGTATATATTAGACTTTAAGTGTAACACTTACTCTCTTCTTCTCTCCTTCTCTCTTTAGCTTTAAATTCTTATTATATAAGCTACTAATTTATTAAGTCCGCTTGCTCCCTACTAGCAATCCTATTTTATATTAACTAAGCTACTATATTATTTAAAGCTCGTTCACACTCTTCTTCTTATAAAGGAACTTAAATATATCAACTAGATTAAAACTTAAACCTAAAACTACAATACTTATTGCAAGCATTAAAATCAGACTAAAACTTTAAGGCATTAAGTTGACTCTAAAAAGGACTATGCACAAACTACAAGAACCTTTAGACTTAAAACTAAACTTAGAATTAATACCAACTAATTAAGAACGCTACTATTATACTGCTAGAACACTAGCTTTATAGTACTAGTACAACAACTAGTAGGACCTTCTAATAAAAGCCCTAACAAAGCAATTTAGGACTTAGCTGCAACTAATACAAAAATTAATAGGCTAAGAGCTTTACTTGTTAGCTAGGAAACCCTTTTAAAGACTAAGACAATAAACTCTAATAAGCTCGCAAACGTCTTAGAGGTAATTGCCTAGCGTCTTACTAGAAAAGACTCCTTAAATTGCTCCTTAAAATCAACAAAGATCCTTAACCTACTATTACTTACAAACAGTAAAGACCCAACTTTTAACAGCTAGAAGCTTTAAATTAAGGGTAAACTTCAAACTAATACAAACCACTTTCTAGTAGAAGAAGACAAGATAACATACGTTTTTAGCTGTATAAGCAGTAATGCTTAAAGGCACCTACAACCTTAATACAATAAGGAATTAAAGGATCCTTTCCTAACAGCTAAAGATATAATCATATACCTTTTAAGCATCTACAAAGACCTACACAAAGTTTAAAACGCCTACTTGGAATATAAAGGGTTAATAATAAAGACCTCTAAAACCTTTATAGACTTTTATACCTACTTCTTCTACCTAGTAGGACAAGCTTGAATCTTAAAAGAAGACTTACAGCTAGACCTCTTTAACAAGCTAACCTTAAAACTTTAAAGGACTACCCTACCTGTATATTCTACTTTATAGACTGTTAAGAGCCTTACAGATAAGTGCTTATCTTTAAATTAAGGCCTTTACAGACTTAAAGCCCAATCGGACTAGCTAAAGGCTAAAACCACTTTTACAAGCTAAAACCTACTTGTAAAGGACTCTAATGCAACTCCTACAACTTATAACACACTTATAAGGTTATTTACTAGGGAACAAATACTAGCTTGCACCTCCTCGTATAAGGGCACCCTAAACTGTCCCTGCCTGTTATACTTAGATCTAAAAACTTAAGTACTAAGCGATTAAGGAGCATGTTTTTTGTGCAGACAGTAAGGCTACTTCTTTAAGGACTACATATTAAAAGTTAAAGATTAAGCTCTTACAGTCTAAGAAGTAAATATAGAGTTAGGCAACAAATTAGATGAGTTAGGAAAAGAGGAACCTTAAAGGAAGACTCCTCTTTAAGGTTGTATAAGATTAATATGTTAAAAGTCGATCTAAGTTGGCTATTAGGCGGAAAGGGCTTTACTACTTTATATATTTTATATCGCAATAAATGTAAAGTTAATACTACTACTTTAACTAATATTAAAGCAAATGCTTTTGCTCTTTTTAATATTAAGTGTGCTAGAAAGATTTCTAAATTTTTAAACACCCTATTAGAAACACTAAAATAGCCTGTTCCTATTAGGGGATATAACAGGCAAGCTAGGAAACCTATTATATTAATCTTACAGACCTATTTATAAGTTAACAGACAACAACTATATAATATGCCCTTCCTAGTTATAAACTTAAAGTACTACAATGTTATCTTTAACTATAAATAGTTGGCCTACCTTAATTTTTAACTTGACGTATAAAACAGGCAGTTAATTTGGCTTGTAGAGCTACTACTAACACCCTCTTTTAATAAGGAAATTACAGTTACTATATAAAACCTCTTAGAACTTACTGCTATCAATTTAGCCTACTAAGCTGATACTACTTATAGGAACTAAGTATTTAAGGATGTAATATGCTATAAGAAGGTTCTAATTTTAAAGCGGCTAAAGCTAGTAATTACAGCCCTTAATAACTGCAGTTATCAGGCTAGGACTACAGCTCCTATTAGGGCTTAAGAAACTACCTAGGAACCTACTAACTAAAGGATTGCTATAAAGATTGCTATAAACCTAAAATTAACTGTATGTAAGATATAAGCCTTAAAAGATATTATTAAGCACTTAGAACGTATTAATTGAAAGGACAGCTTATAAAAGATAAAGAGGGAACTATAAGGTAAGCTTATAACTAAAGTTAACAGACAACCTATAAAACAAGTTAAACAACCTATAAACCTTCTACTAGTTAATATCTACTTTATTAGTGCTATAGGATTCTATCAAACTATCACCTAGCTTGAAGTTTAACCTTTTATTACTAGTTTGTACGAAATCGACTAAATTATTAAGGAAAAGGAAGCTGAGACTATCTAAGAGAAGGCTACTTAAAACGAATTAACTAACAAAAAACTAATTACCTAAAAGCTTCCCCCTTATACTTACAATCTAGCAGATATCTTCTTAAAAGCTGCTTTAAACGTACTCCCACCTTATAGGAAATACAACTTAAAAATCAAACTAGAAAAAGGCTACAACTTAAGGATTAGCCTTTTATATTAGTACTTAGCTAAGGAACTTTAAACTTGCAAGTAATACCTTATTAACAACTTAAATAAAAGATTTATTGTACCTAGCTAGTCCTTATTTGCAGCCCTTATTCTTTTTGCTTGTAAATTAAATAGAGGACTCTAATTCTATATTAACTACTATAAGTTGAATGCTATAACTTATAAAAACAGTTACCTACTCTTATTATTAAATAAAATATTAGCTTGAATTAGTAAGGCTAAGATTTTTACTAAGTTGGATATTTATTAAGCGTTCTATTAAATACAAATAGACTTAGCCTTAAAGGACCTAACTACTTTTTAGACTTATTATAAGTACTACAAGTACAAAGTAGTCCCTTTTAGACTTACAAATAGCCTAGCTACATACTAGTAATATATAAATAATATACTCTTTAAATATCTAGACGACTTTTATACAGCCTATTTGAATAACATCTTAATCTACTTTAAAAATAAGCTAGAATATAAGGAATACGTCTATAAAGTCCTCTTAAGGCTTTATGAAGTAGGGCTTTAAGTAGATATTAAGAAGTTAGAGTTTAACGTTAAGCATACAAAATACTTAGGATTTATTATTAGTACTAATAGTATTAAAACAGACTTAGAAAAGACAGCTGTAATCGACTAATAGGAGCTATTAAGATTTATAAAAGGGGTACAGTTATTCTTAAGATTCTACAACTTCTACTAGCACTTTATTAAGGATTACAGACAAACTATAAGGCCACTAAACCGTTTAACTTGTAAAAGCTAAATCTTTATATTTAATACATCCTATTAGTAGGCTTTTAATAAACTTAAAAGACAACTAGTTGCTGCACCCCTACTAGTCTACTTTAACTTAAACAAGTCTACTTAGATAGAAACAGACGCTTTAAACAGCGTAGTAGTTAGAGTCCTCTCCTAGTAGCAGTCTAACAGGGAATAGCACTTAGTATTATACTACTTAAAAACAATAATTAATATAGAACTTAACTACTTAATTTACAATAAGGAAATACTAGTAATAGTCTTAAGTCTCTTATACTAGCATATACACCTTATAGGGACCTTAAATATTATTTAAATTGTATCTAACTATAAGGCCTTAAAATACTTTATAACTATTAAGGCACTTACAGCCTAATAGGCATAATAAGCTGAAGTGTTATCCTAATTCAACTTTTAAATTATATATAAGCTAAAAACTATAAACCGCGCAGACGCTCTTATAAGAAGGGAATAAGACTTAAACAACTAGATAGCTATAAAGATTGCTATTTGTATATAAGTGCTATTAAAACTAAAGCAATTAGACCCTTAAATATAAGCCGAACTAGCTGAAAACGGATTAGATATAAGGATATATGCTATTAAGACATTAAACTTAAACTTTATTAACAAACTGCTTTAAGCAAACTGTACAGCAACCTCCCTTTAAGACTATTAGGATAAGGCTGCAACAACTACAGTTAACAACTTATAAACCCTAACAGACAAGCTCCTTAAGCACTAAGACCAACTAGTTGTTGTAACAGACAATAATATACAAACGCAATTAATTAAAGAGGCTTACATGTAGCTCTTTACAGCTCATCCTAAAAGGACTAAGACTTATAAGCTCCTTTTAGACTGTTACTACTAGCTTGAAATAACTGCAAACATCAACTAGTACGTGTAAAACTACAATAACTATTAAAGATTAACAATCCTATATAATAAGATATTAGGCCTATTAAAGCTACTCTTAATTGCTAACTAACCTTAACAACACATATTAGTAGATTTCTATAAACTACTTAAAGATAAAAGGGGTTATAATACTATCCTACTATTTGTAAACCGCTTTAAAAAGTATATAATATTTATCCCCTATTAGAAGACTATAAATACAAAAGAAACAGCTTAATTGTACATTTAGTACGTTTACCCTATTTATAAACTGCTACTAATAGTAGTCTTAGACTATAAGCTACAATTTATATTAGCATTCTAAAAGGAATTTACTAGCATTCTAAGAATTAAGCTTAAGCTCTTAACAGCATGCTACTTGCAAACAGACAAACAAATAGAAATTGCAAACTAATACTTTAACTAGTAGCTATAGCCTTTTATTAACTATTTTTAAGACAATTAGTTTAATCTACTACTAATAATAGACTATGTAAGTGCTATGCTACCTTATAGCTTTATAAGATTTATACTAATAAAACTAGAAATAGGATACTTGCTACGTACAAGCTTTAATTAGGATAAGCTTATAAACCTGCAAACTGTCTAGAAAAAGTTGTCTTAAAAGGAAGTATAATAATATGTTAAACGCCTCAAATAAGCCTAAAAGGTCGCTTAAGAAAACATCTAAAAGGCTTAAAAGGTAATAGAAAAGCAGGCTAATAAGCACTAAAAAGAGCTAGATTTTAATGTTAGGGACTTAGTGTGAGTTACTATTAAGAACTAGAAGATAAAACGGCCTAGCTGCAAGCTAAACTACTAAATAGCAGGCCCGTATAAGGTCCTAAAAAAAGTGGGAAACTTGTATAAAGTAGACTTACTAAAAACAATCTAAGTGCACCCCATCTTCTTACTAGACAAGCTATAAAAGGCATTAGGTAACTTACTTTTTAAACAAAATAATAACCTATTACTCTTAATATAAGTTAATAGCAATAATAAGTAAGAGGTCGAAGAAATCCTAGCAAGCAAGCTTTTATAAGAGGCCTTATACTACTAGGTGAAATAGACAGGCTACAATTTAGATCCTACTTGGTACCCTACTTAGAACTTTATAGGATGCTTATAGAAGCTCTAAGAGTTTTATAACGACTATCTAAAACAACTAGGGCCCCTAAAATATTTAAACGAATAGATTGATTGCTAGTACAACAACAACAAACCTACTAGATACTATAACAGGAACGCTCTTAAAGCTTAAAGGCAAGCTTTTCTAAAAGGGGGGGTAATATTATAGCCTTAACATAGCTGCTTATAAACTGTTATAAGTTTACAAATAAGTAGTTAGCTAACAGATAAACCTTACAGACTATTAGTATAAGCAGTTTAGCACTTAGCACTTTTAAGCTAATATTAATCTGTATAAACATATATATTAGACTTTAAGTGCAACGCTCACTCTCTTCTTCTCTCCTTCTCTTTTTAGCTTTAAATTCTTATTATATAAGCTACTAATTTATTAAGTCCGCTTGCTTCCTACTAGCAATCTTACTCTATATTAACCGAGCTACTACAAAGCCTATTTTATTAGCCTTTAAATCCTATTAGGACTTTTTACTACTTTATAAACTTATATTTAAAAGTGTGTAGTTTTTACTTTTTAAATAGTATATTTTTTAGCTTGTATAACTGCTTTATATTTATTTAAGTTTAAGGCTTAACATTAAAGTTGTTTAGTATAAAAGGTTGTTTTTATATACTATTATATTTAAAACCTTTAAGAGTATTAGTAAGACTTTCTTTAAAGTACTAAGTAGTTTATAGCTTTTAAGAAAGCTATATAGATTTAAGAGACTTACTAATTAATTTGTTCTTTTATATAAAGCTTAATAACTATATTAAATATTAAGTTTAAATATAAGTTTTATAGTAGTAGATCTTAGTTGAGTCTGTTTCAAGCTTGTTTTAAAGTAGATTTTTAGTATGTTACTTAAAGCTAAAGCTTTATACAAATTAAGAAGTAGTTGGATTAGTAGTTGAAGTTGCATTTTAAGTTGCATTTTACTAAAGCTTCTAATAGGAAGGGGGTAGTAAATGTAAGGTTAGTTGTACTATTTGTATCTTATATAAATTAAGTTTTAAGTCCTTAAAAGGTAAAGAGCTAGAGCTTAAACTTATTTGCAATATCAATTAGGAAGTTAGCATATACATATTATATTAGCTTTAAGCAGCTATTCCAAATAAGGTAGTAGAAGTTAAAGTTGCTTAGTATAATAGCATGTTTGTTTGAATAAGCAATAAGATCTTATTTTAAATTGTAAAAGGTAATAGGGCTTATAGTGTTATAAAGTAAGTAAGGAGGTAGGTTGTAGACGTTGTAGATTTAGACATCTTATATAATGTCTTAAAATTATATTTGGATATTTAGGACTATTAAGTTTAAAGATATATACTAAACAAACTATAAAAAAGTAGAAATGTCTTTAAAGATATAAAATGCAACTCTAATAGTTTAAGATTCTTAGACTGCAAGCTAGAAGTTAAAGGAGGAAGGGTTATAAGAGGTTTATATAAAAGGGTTGTTTTATAGTTCTTAAATAGCTAAGATATAAAATTCCTTAATATAAAAGTTAGCTAGAAGGGGGGTAGCAATAGTATTTTTAGATTTATAGATGTTGTATTATAATAGTTTAAAAGTGTCTAAATCTACTATTAAAAGGAGCTTAAGGTTGCTTTGTTTAAAAATTATATTATAATACAATATGTCCAAGTACGTCGGTTTTAGCTGCTAAATCTAGGGGGTTTAGTCGCTGTTTTATGCTGCCTCAACCGCTCGCTAAACCGCCAAGCTTACATGCTCTTACTCGCTTAGCAGGTTGAGACACCAACCCTCTTTTAAAAACTGCATCTTAAATTATCATGCTGCACCAGGGCGAACCTAGATCCTAAATCTAAGTGTTTAAGGTGAACTCTACTTCTCTCATCGGTCATAGCACACCCTACCTGGTTGTGCCTTAACGGCTATTTGCAATATATAAGTTACTCGCAGTCCCCACCCACCCTCTACTACGCTGCAGCAGTTGACTCTATTTTTAAACGCTTTCTTTTAGCACTATTCTCTCTTTCGTTTATTCTCCCTCTTACTCTTTCTCGCACGCACACACACACACACACACACACACACACACACACACACACACATACACGCACGCACGTACATACAAGCAAAGGCCTTATTGCCTTATATTGACATCTCTCTTTGTCACAATTCCCTTAAAGATAGTTAACGTCAACCATCTCCATCTACTTCCTCTAACCGTTTATTGCAAACATGGCTCCTACAATCCAACCTCTATTGCAAGACACAATTAAAGCCCTTTAGAATGTTCTTAAACGACGTATCAATACCAATCGAATAATAAAGGAGAAGGAGAAAAAGATGCTTAGCAGGGAAGATTATCAAATAATAGAGGTTGTTTTGAATAATAAACAGTTCTTGCAGCTGCTAGACGCTGATAATACTAAGGCCAACATCTATTACATCAAATAAAAGTTCATGAAGTACGCTTGCAACTCAAATATTTAATTAAGTTGAGCTAATAAGAGACAGATACTGTGACCATCGTAATATTGGGTTTTAGCGTACAGCTATCCTCAAGGAGAATTGTAATAAGGGGAGGATAATGTCGTTCCTCTACTAGATCTGTGAAAATTATGTGGCGAAGAAACAGAAGAAGGGGAAGAGAAAGTCTGTTAATTAGTACTAGTAGGATTTCAAGATGCTCTATCGCCGAGTTAATAGTGCCTTTATAGATGCAAATGATGCAGCTAAGGTCGTCAAGGTATTTTGACCCTTTTCAAACGCTGTTCTTATATTGCTAATCTATGATTGCAGTACATTAATAGCAAACTAAAGGTCGACTTCGAACTAGACACCACGTCTAAACCCAAGCCAGTCGCCGGACTAGACGATCTGCTTCTCTTACTAGTCTAGCACTAAGCTCGTAATAAATCGGTCTTTCCTACTAAGGACGACCGCCTTGATGTTGCTACTATAATGCTCTTCTAATCCTACACTAGCAGTCGACTAGCAGAGTTTGTTTACTTATTAAAGGGCAAAGCCAGCTAAGACCCCCTTAGAGATGCAGAAGATGCCAACAAGTGTAAACGCTCTTAGGAAGCAACAGATAGAGATTATAATGACGAGAGTGACATTAGCGATAACCCTAAGTACGATGACAGCGACCTTGAGGATGACGACGACGCCGCCGACAAGGATACAAATGAGACTGCTAACCGCAACAGCGGTTATAGCACTAACAAGATGGAGGTTACTATGACAGAGAACACGGACACCTACTATAATACTAAGATTGACGAGTTTAAAGAGTTAGTACAGCAGGATTGCGACGCTAAGCTCGACAAGTTTGAGGAGGCGATACGGAAATATAAAGCACTCTGTTACGAGGATATCTGCCTTAGGGTTAGGGTTAGGGTTAGGGTTAGGGTTAGGGTTAGGGTTAGGGTTAGGGTTAGGGTTAGGGTTAGGGTTAGGGTTAGGGTTAGGGTTAGGGTTAGGGTTAGGGTTAGGGTTAGGGT
>Ga0335074_10006082_pt1 | contig 16711 bp, 18 predicted proteins | sample Lox_Sample_23_FD_206715 | JGI IMG/M metagenome (GOLD analysis project Ga0335074, IMG submission 206715) | Soil microbial communities from Loxahatchee National Wildlife Refuge, Florida, United States - Lox_Sample_2.3 | ecosystem: Environmental > Terrestrial > Soil > Wetlands | place: USA...
TTAAAACCGCATCCGGAATTATCGGGAATCCCATGACGTTTCTCGGCCCCGACGGCAAGCAATACGTAGCCATTTACTCGGGGATTGGCGGCTGGATGGGCGCCACAGCGCTGCCTTCCATTTCCACGGACGATCCTTACGGGGCGCTGGGGGCGGTCGGCGCCATGAAACAGATCAAAGCGAAAACGCAACCGGGAGATCTTGTCTATGTGTTCGGCTATTAGACTTCTCGGTTGTTTGCTACTTACCGCGAGCATCCACTTTGCCGCCGAACCGGAGCTGCGTGTGTGCGCGGATCCTAACGACCTTCCTTATTCGAACGACCAGCAGCAGGGATTCGAAAATAAACTGGCGGCTCTCATCGGCAAGGATTTGGGAGATAACGTTTCTTATACCTGGTATCCGCAGCGTGGCAAATTCTTCCGAAAGACACTCGAAGCCGGGATTTGCGATGTCGTCATGGAGGTGCCGGAAGGACTGGATGAAGCAGCCACCACTCGTCCTTATTACCGCTCCACGTACGTCTTTGTTTCGCGGCAAGACCGCAATCTGCGCATTGACTCGCTCGACGATCCTCGATTGCGCGCCCTTCGTATTGGTGTTCATGTTCTCGGCGATGCCGATGACAGCCTTCCGCCGGTGCATGCATTAATTAACCGAGGCATCGTTCGGAATCTGGTCGGCTTCAGCATCTTCGGCAATCTTACGGAGAAAAATCCCGCCGCCGACCTGATCGAAGCCGTCATCAATAAGACCGTGGATGTGGCGGTCGCATGGGGTCCGCTGGCCGGCTATTTCTCACTCAACTCCGCGGTTCCGCTCACTCTGACACCGATTAATGGTGACCCAGCGAACCCCAATTTGCCTTTCGCATTCAACATTGGAATGGGCGTTCGTCCTGGAGAAGCCGCGTTGAAGCAGCGGCTGGATGCCGAAATTACGCGCCGAGCGCCCGAGATACAAGCCTTGCTTCACTCATACGGCATTCCGCGAACGGAGGAATAACGATGCGAATTTTGTTCTTGGCCGCGACCTTCGCATTCATTTTGACAGGCCTCAGTTGTAAGACTTCAACCAGCTCGGTCGCCTCCAGTTCGGCTTCCCCCGTTCCTGCTTCTGTTGGCCCCATCCCCGGTCCACCTACCGCCTCCCATGAGCGCACGAATCCGTTAAATGGCGACCCTGTCGCTCTACAGGACGGCCGCAGATTGTTCGATTGGTACAACTGCTCGGGTTGTCATGGCGGACATGCGGGCGGCGGAATGGGGCCGAGCCTTCGCGATCCAGTCTGGCTTTATGGCGACCGCGACGATCAAATCTTCGATTCCATTGCCGAGGGACGATCGAAGGGCATGCCGGCCTGGGGCAGCCGCATTCCTGAGCACCAGATCTGGGAACTCGTTGCTTATATCAAGTCGATGGGTACGCCGCAGGAGCCGGATCCACCTGTCGAGCCTGCCGACGAAGAGGTGCCGAATCCCGAGCACAACACGATACCCGCATCGCGGGTAAAGCCGCAGTAACTTATGCGCCGCATTCTCTACGCTGCTTCGTTATCGCTGCTCCTCACCGGATGCGAGCCGATGCAGTCCACATTCGCCAGTCACGGACCCGCCGCGGAACGGATCGCGCATCTCTCCTGGTTCATGACGATTCTGTTTTTGATCGTTACGGCCGCGATGTGGGTGTTGATTGCGTGGGCAGCCAAGCGCAGACGCGGATCGCTCGCCGAACATGCTCCGGTTGATATGGGCGGAGGTCAGAAGTGGATTGCTATCGGCGGCCTTGCCATTCCGCTGGCCATTCTCACCGTGATCTTTGTGCTCGGCCTGAAGCTGCTCGCCGACTTCCCGATTCATGGACCGCATCAGCACCACTCCATGAAGCCCGACATCCTGCTCATCGGCCATCAATGGTGGTGGGAGGTCCACTACCTGAGCGGCTCGCCTGCCCAGGAAGTTACTACCGCGAATGAGATTCATATTCCGGTAAACCGGCCAATGAATATTCAGCTCGAATCTTACGACGTGATGCACTCATTTTGGATACCAGCTTTGCACGGCAAGGTGGACCTGATCCCGGGACACACCAATTTCGTTCGCATCCAAGCGAGCGAACCCGGAAACTACGCGGGTCAGTGCGCGGAATATTGCGGCGCGGAGCATGCGCGCATGCGTTTGCTCGTCGTCGCTCAGCAGCCGGATGAATATGCCGCCTGGTTGGGTGACCAGCGTAAACCCGCTGCCGAGCCGACATCGGCGGATGCGATCGCCGGCGAGCAGGTATTCTTAAGCGGCGCTTGCATTCTATGTCATCAGGTCAGTGGAACGGCGGCGGGCGGCCGTGTCGCTCCGGACCTGACGCACCTGGCAAGCCGCCAATATATCGCCTCGAATTCTTACCCGAACAATACTGCGTACCTGGAAGCGTGGGTCACGCACGCTCAATCTCTGAAACCCCAAGCCGAAATGCCCGACCTGACCCAATTCACCGGTGAGCAACTTCGTGACTTAGTCGCTTACTTGAGGCAATTAAAATGATTAAGTTCTCTTTCTCCTATTTGGTGCTTTCTATTGCTCTCGCTTTGCCTTCCGGCGCTCAACAGAAAGCCGACTGTTCCGCGCTGCCCGACGCCGGCCGGCTCCGCACCGTGCTCCAGTCCGTAGTAAAGGAAGGCGCTTCGAAGAATGGAGGCCTCGGCAATCAAGAATGGGCGGTGGTAGTGAACCGCGACGGCATTGTTTGCGGGATTGTCTTCAGCGGAAATACTCGGGGCGATCAATGGCCCGGCAGCCGAGTGATTGCGGCCGAGAAAGCGAACACGGCGAACGCCCTTAGCGGCTCGAATTACGCTCTCTCCACCGCAAATGTTTACGCCGCATCGCAACCTGGGCAGAGCTTATATAGTCTGGCGACCAGTGCGCCTCCCAACCCGCAAGCTGTCTTCGGGGACCCAGCTTCGTTCGGAACGCCGAACGATCCAATGGTCGGGAAAGCCATTGGCGGCGTTATTGTGTTCGGCGGAGGTCTTCCGCTCTATAGCGGCGGCAAGATTGTCGGCGGACTTGGTCTCAGCGGCGACACGTCCTGCACAGATCACATCATTGCCTGGAAGGTACGCCATCAACTGAATCTCGACGCAGTCCCGATGGGAGCCAGTCCCGACCATAACGACAATATGATTCTCGATTTCAAGAACGGCGTGAGTGTCAGCGGCTTCGGCCACCCCTCGTGTAAAGGGGGCAATACTTCAGATTGGATCATCAATAATCTTTCCAAGCAATTCCCTACCGGCCCCGGAAAGTGATCCATTTGTAACTTCCTATCCGGTGAATCTATGGCTGGTACGCTGCGGCATCAAGGAAAAGATGTGATCGGCCTCGTCGCCGCGGGCGCCATATTCCTGGGCCTTTGGCTGCTGTTCGTCTTTCAAATTTCCCTCAGCGAGTTGATCGCTGGGATCGTCGCTTCTGCCGCCACTTTGTTCGCGGCCTGGAAGATGTTACGCACCGTGCCAACATGTTTCGAGCCCAGGGCCAGGTGGGTTGCGCAGGTCTGGCGAATTCCTGGGATGATCTGCACAGACATCTGGTTGCTGGTGAAGCATCTGATTCGCCGGGCCAGCGGCCGGCCATCCCGATCCTCTTTCGAAACGGCTCCCCTGCGTCCTGCTAAAGGACAGTGCAGAGCGGCTTCACAACGTGCGCTCGCCACTTTGCTCTTTAGCATCGCACCAAATTCGGTCGTTCTGAGAATTGATGCGCAAACCGGCGAGGTATTGTTCCATCAGCTTGAGCCAGCGCCGGTTCCCGAAGTTCTCAGGTCACTCGAGGCCTAATTCATGTGGACGCTCGCCGTGATCGGTCTGCTTGTATGTATGTCGGGAGCGTTCATTCGATGCGCTCATGGCGACACAGTCAGCCGCCTGGTTGCTCTTGAGGCCGGCAGCTCAATGTGCATCATGATACTTTTGGCTCTGGGCGAAGCGTATCATCGTGTTCCGTTCGTCGATCTGGCCCTGACGCTAGCGCTGCTCTCATTTGGAGCCGGCCTCGTCTTCGCACGTTTTCTGGAGCGCTGGTTATGAGCGTCGGTGAAGTGGCCGCGGGCACGCTGCTCTTGATCGGAGTCGCAAGTTTTGCGTTCACATCCATCGGTCTCCTTGTCAGCAGAAACGTCTACGACCAGATTCATTTTTTGGCGCCTGGATCGATTGTCGGATCGCTCGCGATCTGCGCAGCCGTGGTCGTGCACGAAGGATTCTCGCAATCGGCTGCGAAAGCCATTCTCATCGTCATCCTGCTTCTGATCTCAAACCCCATCCTGTCTCACGCGACAGCTCGGGCTGCGCGCGTGCGGCGCCAGCAGAAGCTCCCGCTCAAAGCAGCCGATGACTGAGAAGATTCTTCAATACCTGATCCTCGTCTTTGTCGCAGCGGGCGCGACGGGTGTAGTTTTCACACGCAACCCGACCTCGCAGGCCATTGTCGTCAGCTTCTATGGACTGATCCTCGCCATCCTTTTCTTCGTTTTCCAGGCGCCCGACGTGGCGCTCTCACAAATTGTAGTCGGCGCGCTCGCCTTGCCCCTCATGATTCTTCTCGCTCTCGCCCGAATCAAAAAGCAAGGACCAAAATCGTGACGCGAGCCGTCCGTCGAATCTTGTTCCTGGTTGCCGGGGCCACGCTGGCCTGGACTTTTTTCTTGGCGTATAGCCCCATGCCGCCTCTTGGCTCCGTACAAAGCCGCTATGGCGACGCGGTGAACGCGATCACTGTCCCCGAGCGGCACATTACGGACGCCGTTACCGCTGTGAACTTCGACATCCGCGGCTTCGACACGTTAGGCGAGGAGTTCATTCTGTTCACATCTGTGCTGGGCACGGTGCTTCTGATGCGCCGTCAAAAGGACGAACCAGCCGGCGACCATGAAGACAAGGCGCCTGGCCGTGTCATTCCTCGCGTCAGCGACGCGATCCGTGTCACTAGTCTTGCCCTCGTGCCGGTCACGATCTTATTCGGCCTCTACATCGTGACCCACGGCCAAGTGTCTCCCGGCGGAGGCTTCCAAGGCGGCGTCATTCTAGCGTCTGCTCCCGTGCTGGTATATCTGTGCGCCGAATACAAGGAGTTTCGATCGCTATTGCCGTTGCGTTTGGTCGCGGTGGCGGAGTGCATCGGCGCGGCGGCGTACATCCTGGTCGGCGGCCTCGGCTTAGTCTTGGGCGGCATCTTCCTTCAAAACGTTCTGCCTCTTGGACAGAACGGGAGCATTACCGGGGGTGGCATTGTCGCTCTCATCGATCTCGGCGTCGGCATGGAGGTCGGTGGAGGACTATCTTTGGCATTGCTGGTCTATTTGGAAGAGTTAGTGGAAGAGAAGGAAGAATGAACTATTTGCCTTACGCGGTTGCAGCCTGGTTATTTCTAATCGGCCTCTATGGCGTGGTCAGCAGCCGCCATTTGATTCACCTCATCATTTGCGTGGGAGTCATTCAATCATCCAGCTATGTTCTGTTACTCTCGATCGGTTATAAGACAGGCCGTGTCGCGCCCATCTTCTCTGACATTCCGGCAAGCACGCCCGCCGTGGACCCGGTCATGCAGGCTCTCATGCTAACGGACATAGTAGTGGAAGTAACGGTTATGGCGCTGCTACTCGGCTTGGCGGTACAGATCCACAAGCGGCACGGCACCCTTAATCCGGATCGTCTCACTGGAATTTCGGGATAACGCATGTTACCCGTTCTGCCCGTCGCTCTACCACTTCTAACCGCGGCCGTGCTGGCCGCGTTATCGAAAGTAATTTCGGAACGGCTTTCGCAACTCATCGCGATTGCGAGCACCTTAACGGTTCTCGCTGCAAATCTCTATCTTCTGAAGCTCTCTTCCTCTCAACCCATCGTTTACTGGTTCGGAAATTGGCGTCCGCGGCATGGATTGGCTTTAGGAATATCGTTTGTGATCGATCCAATTGGGGCTGGTTTAGGCGCATTCGCGGCCCTACTTACAGTGGCGGCCTTTCTATTCTCCTCTGAATACTTCGATTCCGTCGGCAACCACTTTCATGCTTTGATGCTGGCATTCCTTGGTTCCCTGTGCGGATTTTCATTGACCGGCGACTTGTTCAATTTATTCGTGTTTTTCGAACTGATGAGCGCGGCCGGTTTCGCCTTATGCGGTTACAAAACTGACGATCCAGGGAGTGTACAAGGAGCCCTGAATTTTGCAGTAACAAATACGATTGCAGCTTATTTCGTATTGACCGGTATCGGCTTGATTTACTCGCGCACGTCGGCCCTGAACCTGGCGCAGATCGGGCGTTCCCTTCCCTCCGGTCCCCTGGACGCTCTGGTGTTAGTTGGGTTTGTATTTCTGGTGTGCGGCTACCTCGTGAAGGCGGCTATCGTTCCGTTTCATTTCTGGCTGGCGGATGCTCACGCTGTTGCTCCCACTCCCGTGTGCGTGATGTTTTCCGGAGTGATGGTTTCAATGGGTTTGTTTGCGTTGGCCAGAATCTATTGGTCTGCCTTCGATCCATCCCTCCACTCGCATGTCCCAGCGTTACGAGTTTTGTTTGTGGGCGCGGGAGTCATTACTGCCTTCGTTGGCGCTTTCATGTGCTATATACAGCGCAACCTGAAGCGCTTGCTGGCCTTTTCCACTATTAGCCACATTGGACTGATGTTGATTGGAATCGGACTGTTCTCACCGGAAGGACTCGCCGGGACGGCCATTTACTCCATCGGGCATGGTCTTGTGAAAGGTTCATTATTCTTCGTCGCCGGTATTCTGCTGCATCGTTTTAAGGGTATTGACGAACAGGATTTGCACGGCAAGGCCGCTGGGCAATGGGCTACGGGAATTGTCTTGCTCTTGGGCTCGATAGGTCTTGCCGGCATTCCATTTTCGGGTTTGGCAACGGGACACGATATGATCGCCGCCGCAGGACATGAAGCGGGAATGAACTGGCTATCGTGGGTTTTCGTCTTCGCGGGCGCTGTCACTTCGGCCGCCGTGCTTCGTACTGGAGGGCATATTTTTCTAGGTTGGGGATCCGCGAAGGAGCAAAACCAAGCGCCCAAACACGAAGAAAAGCCCGAGACGAAGGCGGGACATGGCCGAACTCCCGCAACGATGTTCTTACCCGCCGCGGGTCTCGCGGTCGCAGGGCTCTCGCTCGGTGCTCTTCCCTATATCCAGCAAACTACTTTCGCGGCTGCGGATCGATTTGAAAACAGCCATGCGTACATAGCGCGAGTTCTGGATGCAGCACCTTTCCCCACCTTGCGGAATGAATCAGCATCTCCTGATGAGTGGCCCATGGGGCTGCTGACCGCCTTTGCCGGCCTAGCAATTGCAGCAGCAGACTTGGCTACTTCAGGCAAACGGACGATCTCCGCCATACTCGCCGCGCCTATCGACCTGTTGCACCGGCTTCATAGCGGCCACATCGGCGATTACGTCACCTTCTTAGTATTGGGCATGGGAAGTTTTGCGCTAGTATTCGTCTACTGCCTGCGGTGATTTTCACCTGATGCCTCGCCGTCACCCGGCCTGATCCACAACCGCGAAATTTGCGCTAGGCCGATCTCCGGTATCGCGGAAGAGCACCGAAGATGATAGCTGCGGCAATTACCATGGCGGTCGAAGCCAATAAGACTGCATGGTATGAGCCCGTGTAATCAAACGCCGCGCCCATGATGACAGGGCCGGTGGCGCCTGCAATTGCATAGACACACCACGTGTATCCATACAGCGCGCCGAAGCGATCCAGGCCAAAGTAACGGGTCAACAGATAAGGCGTCACGTCCGATTCAGCGCCCATCCCGATCCCGATCAGAATCGCGCTCGCCATCGCCAGCAATCTGAGATAGCTATGCAGGGCAAACACAAAACCTAACGCGCAGAGAGCAAGCAAGACTGCGGCGACACGGTTCGCGCGAAAGCGATCCAGGAGGTAACCCGTCCCCAGCTTCCCAAACAACGTAGCTGCTCCCGCGATCGACAACGTGAAGGCAGCCTGTGCAGGGGTAGAGCCGCCATCGGTCAACAATGCCGCCCAATGCGCGATCAGTCCGTTTGTGGCGAACGAGAACAGCAGCAGGGCCGCGGCGATTCCCAGAAAAGGCGCGGTCCAGAGGCTTGCCCGTGCCCCTTTCTTCGGAAAGGATGCGGCCATCGGAGCATTCGCCTCCTTCGGCGTATCGAGAAAGAAACCGGCAAGAGAAACCGGGATTACCAGAATCAGTAGGCCCAAGACGGCATATGCCACACGCCAGCCGTAAGCCGAAATCAACGCTTGCGCGATAGGAGGAAAAGCCATGGAACCGAGCCCCGAGCCGGCCATCACTGCCCCCAGCGCTTGCCCGCGACGCCGATCGAACCACGCACTGACGACGCGCGCATAGGCGAGTTGGGTGGTGCCGTTCCCAACCGCGCCAATGAGCACAAACACCGCATAGAGATGCCACAAGTGCGGAGTCAGAAGCGCCAACGATGCGAACGCAGCGGCGTACACGACGGTGCACGGGATCACAACGCGGCGTGCGGGGAATCGGTCAAGCAGGTGTCCAATGAATGGCGAACACAACGCAACCGTGAGCGCAGCGAGTGTGAACGCGAAAGAAACCTGCGTCCGCGACCAATGGAATGTTGAGGCCAGCGGCTTCAAGAAAATTCCAAACGTGAAGACCACCACCGACGCGAAGCTGAAGAAGACGCCGCAGCAGGCGGTCACCAGAACCGCGGCCCTGGTGCTACTTGCGCGGAGGCTCGGGCGGCGGTTGGGAACTGCGCGAATAACCATGGATTGCCGATCGCTTGGCGCCGCTGGCGTGTGCGGCATCGCTCATCGGGTGCACGCCGCTCGCATCGATCCAGCGGTTGTAGAAATTGAAGAGCGCGCAAACTGTGATGGCGTAGTAGATCGCCTCGTCCGTGTAGCCTTCCGCGTGCAGGGCTTCGATGTCCTGAGGCTGAATGGTATATGACTCATCATTTACCTTTCGAACAAACCGCAGCAGAGCTTTTTCCGCTTTTGACAGCGGAGATGTTTCGGGATCGGCCAGGACACTATCAACCAATTCCCTACTGCCGAGCAATTCCGCCGCGACCGCGGCGTGCGACTTCGTTCAAAACGGACATTGATTGAGATGCGAAGTGTAGGCCGCGATCAGCTCGCGAAAACCCGGCGATAGCGGAGCCGGTTCGCGCATCATCTCCTGCGTGAAGCGTTCCAGGTGAACGGTTGCGTCCATCTTGAAAGAGAACATGTGCAGGATCTGCGGATATTCCGCACCGGCCCGCTTCATCATTTCGATTGCGCGCGTATAGTTGTCGTCGCCTTTGTGCCGCTCAACGTCTTTCAGAAACATCGGTTCCATGGCTTGTCTCTTTTCTTGCTAAAAGATGAACTTTAGCGCAAGCTGCAGAAGGCGCGGCGGCGCAGCTTGCAAAATCTGGCCAAATTCCGGAGAGGCGAGATCATTCTCGGGCAGCATGAAGTTCGGATGGTTCAACATATTGAAAGCTTCGGCGCGAAACTGGACGCGCGCACTCTCCGTTACGGCAAAGTTCTTGAAGAGTGAAAGATCCACGGTTGCGAGTCCGGGGCCGCGGACGGCGTTGCGGCCTTCATCGCCGAACTGGCCCGGATTCGCAGCCGGCGTCAGCTCTTGAAAATCGCTGCGGCTGACCCACTCGTTGGGTGTGTGCGGCCCGGCATTCGGATTAGACAACACATTCGGACGGCTCGAATAGAAACCGGTGATCTCCGGAGCGGCGCCTTCCATCGGCGCGTTATCGCTGTCATACACGGTAAACGGCGTGCCGGAGGAAAGCGTGACGATGGTGTTCAACTGCCATCCATTCACCAGGAAGCCGGCTGCGCGCGGCGCCGTACGCCAACCCGGCAGCGCGTAGGTGCCGCTGAGCACAAAACGATTCTTCGCGTCGAATAACGACGGGCCGTGCTCGGCGCGAAGGTCGAACGGATTCTGCGCCAGATCGTTTTCGCCCGCTACCAGAGTGGGCGCCGAACCCGCGATATTCAACGACGACACGTAGTCCAAGCTTTTCGACCACCAGTACGATGCCAGGAATGACAGATTGCTGGTCAACTGCCGGGACAAGGAAATTTGCAGTGCATGATAGGTCGAGCTGTTGTTGTCGGCGATCAACCCCACCGATGCAAACGCGCACGACCCCGACGGGTCGCAATCCGCATACTCGCGCCGCTGGTCGGCGTTGCTGGTGGTGGCTCCGGGCCCGTAGATTGCCGGATCGGCCTCGATGAATCTTGGCAAGTGCGTTCCTTTGTCCCCTACGTAGCGGACATCGAGCAGATAGGATTTCGCAAAGACGTGTTCGATCGAGAAATCCCAGTTTTGCGAATACGGCGGCAGCATTCCCGATTGCACAGTGAGAATCGTTGCGGGGCGCACGAACTGCTGCAGCACGAATGGCGGAGTGCTTCCGTTGTATGGATTCGCGAAGTTCATGCCGGGCCCAGGCAACTGGTAAGCCTCTGTCCATGGCAGCGCGCTGACGGCCGCCTGCAGCGGTCCCCCGGTGCCGTTGGTATAGCCGTCGTAGAAAATGCCGTATCCTGCGCGAATGGTCGTAGTCGCGTCGCCGAACGGATCCCAAGCGAGACCGATGCGCGGCATGAACTCGTGGTAATCGATAGCCGCAATCCCCGCTGGGACACCCGGATCACCCGGAAAGAGAATGCCTTCGGGCGCGTTCGGCTCAACCACCGATTGCTTGCCCGGAGCCCAGGCATTCAGGCGATTGCGGATATCCGTATACGGCGTATTTACTTCGTAACGCAACCCGTAGGTGAACGTCAGGCGCGAATTCACCCGCCATTCATCCTGCGCGTAGCCCCCGACAATCCACTTACGCAAGCCGCGATTGAAATCGCCGCCGCCTTGAAAGAACTGGACAGGTTGCCCGAGTAGAAAACTCGCAAACGAATCACTGGCAGGAAAGGGTGCGAATACAAAAAATCCGTTCGTCGCAATCCCGAGGAGCACGTTGATCTGCTGCCGGTCGATATCAGCCCCGAACTTGAAATTATGCGTGCCGCGCGTCCACGCGAGCGAATAATAACCTTGATAGTCGTTCTGATAAGTGTTCTGAGGGCCTGTGATCGGATTGCCGACGTCGGAATATCCGCTGATGATCAGATATGGATCGCCAAGCGCCGAAGACAAAGTGGGCGCGTAGGTGAAGCCGAGATTGCTCGCGGGGCTGTGGTTCGTGGCGGCGTCTTCCAGAAATACGTTGCGAAAGAATGCGATTCGCGCCGTCTGAACCAGCGCGGGAGAGAACAAATGAACATACGAAATCGTCGCCGAATTGGTCGTAATGCCATTGGTTACCGGAAAGCCGGGAACGCCGGAGCCGTTAATCGGCAGCGGGTCTAGCTCATTAACTGACGACGCGGCGTAGCGCACGAACATCTGATCGCTATTGGCGAAGTAGTGGTCGAAGCGAAAGCCGCCCTGATCGTAATTGTTCGTCAACAACTGCGTCGAAGAATACAGCGAAGGGCCGATATTGGGCAGCGGAATAAGCGTTTCTGCTTTCAATGCGATGGGGCTGAGCAAGAAAGGCGGAATCTGCCCCATCACGCCGTTGAAGCTGAATGGCTGCCCGGTGAACTCGTTGATCAACGGCTCCGGATTGCCGTTGCTATCCGTCAGCCCGGAGAAATTGCCGGAGCGTTCTGCCGCGATCGGCACAATTGCGGTGCGCGTTTCGCCTTGCGTGTCGCGTTGCCCTTCGTAGTAGGCGAAGAAGAAATCTTTGTCATGTCGGATCGGGCCGCCAAACGTGGCGCCGAACTGATTCTGGTGCAGCGGTTCGGTGGAGGCTGCAAAGAAATTACGCGCGTCGAACGCGTTATTGCGCAGAAAGTCGTAAAGATCGCCGTGGAACTCATTCGTGCCTGACCGCGTCACGACGCTGGTAGTCGCTCCGCTGGTTTCGCCGTATTCGGGCGGCGCATTCGAAGTGAGAATGCGGAACTCGGTTACCGCATCGGGCGGAGTGCGCAAAGCAAACCCGCCATTGACGCTATCTACATTCGTCACGCCATCCAGCAGATAATTGTTGCTCTCGGGCGGCTCGCCATTCACTGCGTAAGCCTGGTTAGCGCGCGCGATGCCGCCGGCCTGCAGCAAACCGAACGTCAACGGCGCGACACCGGGCTGAAGCAGACCCAACTGAGTCAGGTTTCTGCCATTCAGCGGCAGGTCCACGGCATCGTGCGAGGTGACCACATTGCCGAGCGTGGAGCTCACATCCACCATCGCCCCCACAGCACTGATCTCAACCGATTCCCTGCTGCGCGCGAGACTCAAGCTGAGCGGCAGATTGACCACTCTATCGACATCCACGCGAATATCCTTCGCATCGTAGGCGGCGAAACCTTTTGCCGATACGTGCAGCTCGTAATTGCCAACCGGCAGATAGGAGAAACGAAACCCGCCGATCACCGATGTTTGCTGACTTGCAGTAAAACCTGTCGATTCGTTTGTGATGGTGATCGCGGCATTGGGAATTAAAGCGCCGGAAGGATCGGCAACTTGCCCTTCCACTACTCCCGTCGGGTCCTGGCACAGCGCGAGCGAGGCGCAGAATAGCATTGTGTGCAAGCCGACAAAGACCTGCCTGAATGTTCTTAGCATGAAGCGTTTCGAGTAGAGTAAACGAAACTCGCGCTTCTGTCTTCGCTCTGGGGATTGAAAGAAGGCTCCATCGTTAGATGTAGAAGCCGCGCGTGCCCTCGCACTCGATAGAATCTGGTTCAGAGCGATTGAGCAATGAATATCCGAATACCGCGCCGCGAATTTCTGGCGGTGGCCGCAACACCGCTTTTACGCGGAATGCCGGTTCCGAAGATCAAAGACGTTTCGGTCATTACCACCGAACCGGCCGGTGTGCGGCTGGTTGTGGTCAGAGTGCAGACCGATCAGGATGGGCTATACGGCTACGGTTGCGCAACTTTCACGCAGCGCGCCGACCTGGTGGTGGATGCGGTGAACCGCTATCTGAAACCATTTGTGATCGGCAGGCCCGCCGACGCCATTGAAGATCTCTGGTATGCCATGTACAACTCGTCGTATTGGCGCAACGGCCCGGTGTTGAACAACGCGATCAGCGGCATCGATCAGGCGCTTTGGGACATCAAAGGGCGGCAAGCCGGCCTCCCGGTGTACGAATTGCTCGGCGGTAAATGCCGTCGCGGCGCCATGATCTATTCGCACGCAGCGGGCTCCGAAATCTCTGAGACGCTCGATCAAGCTCGCAAGATCATGGCGAATGGCATCAAAGCTGTGCGGCTGCAAGTTGGAATTCCTGGCATGGCGGCTTACGGGGCGCCCGGTCAAAAGAGTATGGAAGCGGCAACGCAAGATCCGGTGTTCGATCCCGACGCTTACGTGCGACGCACACTGCAGCTCTTCGAGGCGGCGCGGAAAGAGCTCGGGCCAGAGGTTCATCTCCTGCACGACGTGCATGAGCGCGTGCCGCCGCGGCTGGCAGTCCAGTTCGCCAAAGATCTGGAGCAGTTCAAACTCTTTTTCATGGAAGATGCGCTCTCACCGGAGAACATTGACTACTTCCGCCAGATTCGCGCCAATTGCACGACGCCGCTCGCCATGGGCGAGCTGTTCAACAATCCGCATGAGTGGAACATGGTGATTCGCGAGAGCTTGATCGACTATATTCGTGTCCACGTCACGCAAGCGGGCGGCTTGACGCCGTGCTGGAAGATGGCCGCCATGGCCGACGCTTTCCAGGTGAGAACCGCCTGGCACGGGCCGGGCGACGTTTCGCCCGTCGGACATTGCGCTAATGTCACCTTGGATCTGGTTTGTCCGAATTTTGGAATTCAAGAGTGGACGATGCCGAACGACCGCATTCAAGAGGTGTTTGACGGGTATCCCATGATGAAGGAAGGCTACGCGTATGCGAACGAGAAACCAGGTTGGGGCGTGGAGATCAATGCAAGCGCGGCGGCCAAGTATCCCTTCGGATCTTTCGAGCATGGAGAGAGAAAAGCATTGAACGGCGGCTGGGGCATTGTGCGTCGGCCCGATGGCACAGTCATAAACCAGTAACTCAGGGGCGCCCTCCTTAATCTCAGCATCACCGCGCGCCGGCCGTAGCTCTTCGGGTCTAGGATGGTGTTGGGAGGGCAGCATGAATTTGTACGGTCGTTCGAACCTCACGCGCAGAGATCTCCTGGCCACCACAGGAACGGCCCTTGCCGGACTCGGCGCCACCAGCATTCTCAAGGGGAACGCCCCAGTGAGCACGGTCGCAATCGAGCGTTGCCGCAGTTATCAGGACTTCACGGCTAAGCTCGCCAGCGGGTTCGACCAGATCGGCGGGATCAACAACCTGGTCCGCGGCAAGACGGTTGCCTTAAAAGTGAACCTTACCGGGAACCCGAAGAATTTCCCGCTCACGCCCGATCTCCCATACCGCACCAATGGTGCGACTATCGCATCCACCGTGCATCTCCTCGCGCAAGCAGGGGCGCGACGGGTGCGCATTATCGAGAGCTTCTTTCCCGCCGAACAGGACCCCGCGTTATGGGCCCGCTATGGCATCGATGTGAACGCCATCAATAATCTTGGCGTGAAGGTCGATTGGGAAAACGTTCAGAACCTCGGAAAGTATAAACAATACGTTCGGCTGAAGGTTCCGTGGGGCGGTTATATGTACCCCGCGTATCACCTGAATCAAGCTTTCACCGAATGCGACGTCTACGCCTCCCTATCGAAGCTCAAGAACCATTGGATCGGCGGCGTCACCATGTCGATGAAAAACAACTTCGGCGACACGCCATGCTCCCTATACGGAGGCGATTGCGGGCCCGATGGCAATGAGCACCCCACTTCCGAGCGAGGCCAGGTGCTGCACGCGGGCACGACGAAAGCGCCGTCCGGCGTAGACCCGGAGTTACATCCCGATTCGCCGCGCGATCCCGGTTATCGCGTCCCGCGCGTGACCGTCGATCAGATCGGGATTCGACCCATCGACCTCGCGATCGTGGACGGCGTTGAAACCGTCAGAGGCGGCGAAGGCCCATGGCTGCCCGGCCTGGAGCGCATGACGCCCGGAGTCATCATCGTGGGACGCAATCCGGTTTGTGTGGATGCCGTGGGCATGGCCGTGATGAGCTATGATCCGCGCGCGGACCGTGGCGCATCGCCCTTCATTCGCGGCGACAATATGCTCAAACTCGCCGAACAGGTCGGCATTGGAACCACGGATCTCAATCGAATTGAGGTCGTTGGTGTGAGTATCAAAGAGGCGCGCGTCAACTTCGGCCCGGGAGCGGTCGGTAAAACGATGAGCGAACTCCGCGCTTAATCGAATAAGATACGCCATTCTTAGCTGTTGCAAATTCCCGGATAGAATTCCAGTTATAAGTCACCGTCTACGCGTGACCGGCGGCTGAATGACACCGATGCTGACTGACGAACAAACCTCTATCCTGCGCTCACGTTTTCCGATCCTCAGCCACAAGATCTACTTCTATAGCTGCTCACAAGGTGCGCTGAGTGACGCCGCGGAAGCGGGCCTCCGTGCCTACACCGAGAGCTGGCGCATGTCGAGCGCTCCCTGGAACGATTGGATCGAAGTCTATGAAGCCATGCGCGTCGAATTCGCGCGCTTTATCCATGCCGAGCCGAGTGAAGTCGCTCTGCTCACCAGCGTTTCGACCGGTATCAACGCCATCGCGAGCGCAATCCAGTTTGACCAGCGCTCGAAGGTTGTCATGGGCGAATATGAGTTCCCGACCATGGGCCACATCTGGCTCGCCCAGCGGCCGCGCGGTGCGCAGATTCAGTTCCTCGAAGGTTCAAATAATGCCATTCCTCTGGAAGCGTACGAACGATCCATCGACGGAACCACTGCCATCGTCCCGCTGACGCAGGTTTCGTTTCTGAACGGGTTCCGTTCCGATGTAGGCGCGGTCACTCGCCTTGCCCACGATAACGGCGCTTACGTTTTTCTGGATGGCTACCAGGATTGCGGGACGCGGCCCATCGACGTAAAGGCGCTGGATATTGACTTTTATGCGACCGGCACACTCAAATACTTGCTCGGGCCGCCCGGCTTAGCATTTCTATATGTCAAAGGATCGCTCATCGAGTCGCTGACCCCGACCATCACCAGTTGGATGGCACAGCGCGACGTATTCGCATTTAATGCGACGAAGCTTGACCCCTCGTCCGAAGCGCGGCGGTATGAAGGCGGTTCACCGCCCATGCCGAGCATTTGTGCCGCTCGTCGCGCCCTCGAACTCCTGGTCAACATAGGCATGGAAACCGTTGCCGCTCAGATCGAAAGCTTAACCGCCGCTTTCTTGCAGGGCGTTCGGGCACTCGGCATCGCTTCGAAGACGGCGGCTTCGAGCGTCGGCCCGCTCGTGGTTCTCCGCTCGACCGATTCCGCGCGATTAGTTGAGAAGCTTGCTGCCCACAGAGTCATCGTATCGGCACGCCTCGATGGCGTGCGCTTCTCCTTCCACGTCTATAACAACCTGGCCGATATTCATACCGCTCTCTCGGTGCTGGAAGCGAATCTTGACCTACTGGTCCGCACCTGAGCTCCCGCACCGGCCGCGCCAAACAGTGACCGGTATCGAAGAAGGCGAAAAGCTTTCGCGCCAGCTCAACGCCCCG
>Ga0335074_10006083_pt1 | contig 16711 bp, 15 predicted proteins | sample Lox_Sample_23_FD_206715 | JGI IMG/M metagenome (GOLD analysis project Ga0335074, IMG submission 206715) | Soil microbial communities from Loxahatchee National Wildlife Refuge, Florida, United States - Lox_Sample_2.3 | ecosystem: Environmental > Terrestrial > Soil > Wetlands | place: USA...
CCTAAACCCTTATTCTTCAAGAGGATGGGGCGCGCCGTAAACGGCGCGCCCGAGGGCAGGCAGCATCGGCCGCTCCCGTAACTTGTAAAGTCCCGCTAGGTGTCGTCGGCAAGAACCAGATCGAGGATCTCATAGAGGGGATCACGGCAACTGTGTCGGCCTTTGCGAACCAGAACCGGCAAGGCGGTCTCCTCGTCATCGGCGTCGCGCGCACTGGCGAAGCCATCGGCACTACTAATCTCTCCGAGCAACCGGACGTGGTGCCCTAAAGGCAAAGGCGAGGCGCCGGAACCGCGGATGCGGCGTTAGCCCGTGCCAGAGCTGGTGAACGGAGCGCACAGAGACCCAGTTGGTAACGGTCCAATAAACCCATACCACCGAACCACGCGGCGTCGAACTCCGGAACCCTCAGCCAACGGAGTAGCGTTCGGGCTCCCACGCCAGCCGTGCGAGCGGCTTCCTCCACGTTGCGTTGGGTGAGCAGCGCAGCGATTGCATCTCCCTGTTTGCGTCCGAGTGTCGAACCGCCGGCTGCCATCAGATGCCAAAACCTGCCAAGTTCACGCGCACGGGCCCAGCCGCTCGGGGGTGGCCCAATAGGCCCAGGTGCGGCGCTCCGAGCGAACGCGGGCCGCCTGTGGCGAGAACGTGGCTACTCCACGGGCGCCCGGCGACCGCCCGCGAGAAGCCGCAACTCGCCCGACCAGTCGGCCAGCGCCAAGCACAGCCCCTCGACATCGGGATGGCCGGCAGAGGGCAGCCTCTGCTTCCGCTATCTCCTGGCGGCAGCGGACGATTCATGCGGCCACCTTCCGACGCTCGTCGGCGAGCTCGTCGAACGTCCGGCCATCGCCACCCAGCGTGGCTTTCTTGCCCACGGGCACCTTGAATCCGCACTCGCGAATGCTGCCGCACATCCTATCCACGGCAGCGTCGTTCTTGCGCGGGTTGCGGGCCTAACAGACCACGCGGTCGATGTACCAAATCTGGATTTAATATTTGGGGCTGCCGTTTCCTGCGAAAGCATTACCTCACCTCGTCTGGTTGAGGAATCCTCCGCAAGGTGCGCCCAAAGCTCCGGCCCCGCGAACTGAATCTCCATACCGGTTTACTTCACTATCGGTTCGATTGCATCCGAGAAGCGCGTCGCGAGCAGGATGCGGCGCGGAATACCGCCGCGCACCTCGATGCGGCGGATGACGCCGTCGCCGATCTGGTCGAGCCGCCGCAACAAGCGAACGACCTCATCGCTCAGCACGAAGTCGGCCAGCGCCACCTCGGGCCGCGCCTCATCGGCGACGTCCAATTTGACGTCCGCCGCCACCGCGGGCGATCCATCGAAGGCTGGTTCCCCACTGTAAACCCTTAGGTCCTCGATACTGCCGTGGTTGATGGCCTGGCAGCAACGGACCAGCCTGGGCGGCGCGGCGAGGCCGTCGTTGTACTGATTGCGAAGCGGGACGTGGCCCGCGAGGGCGGGCGGCAATTGGAGGAAAACGGCAGAGACCTTACACGTTCGATTCCCGTTAGCGCTACCAGAAACAAAAGACTTACGCGCCGAAAACCACCACGCACCACCACGTGCTCCACGCCAGGGTCGATTGGGCGTCGATTTCGCCAAACGGCGTGTCCTCGCCGGCCAACGCCGTAGGCCTCATGCGGCGGGGCGCGTTGGGGAGCTCGGATTGGCATATCTATAGCAACGTTTGCTAATTATGGTACTCTGCGGACGGCTCTTGCAACGCACGAATATTGGTGACTTTCCAAGTCCCTGCGTCGCAAACACTCGGTCTGCTTGCCACTCAGAAGGGGACGCCGAACCAGGGCTTCATTGGCAGTCCGGAGTTCCAGGGCCTGTTTGCAAACTAGATTGTTCTCGGGCTGAGTCCGGCGAGCTGAAGGGCCGGATTCCGGTCGTCCGTCGCTGTGGCAACCCCGCGCGGGTTTCAGCCGAACGTGGCCTGGTTGTACCAGGCGCCGCCGCCGGCGCGAACGTGGACGCCGTGTGCGCTCGGACGGGCCAACCGTCGCGTCCACACAAGCGGCGTGATGAGCGTTACTGGACCTGCCCCTTGCGCGCGCCCGCCACGGCTGGTGCCACGTGGCGCTTCTGGTACTCGCCCCAGCGATCGGCCGCCTCATCGTCCTGGCCGTGAATCATGTGCGCGTAAATCTCCTGCGTCGTCCTGATGGACCCATGCCCCTCGGTGAGTCCCCCAACGTTGAGGAAGTCCGGCGGCGTCTCGGAATCAAGCGCCCAGCAGCATGATTGAATATCAGGTGGCAGGTAAGGCGGCAAATGGGCCTCTCCGATAACACCGACTCGACCGCAGTGCTCCAGGCGGTGCAGGAATTCGATGCATTGGGGCGGGAAGTTTTCCTGGCCCATTACGGGTTTGGAAAGGCCCGAGAGTATTTCCTCGTGCTCAACGGCAAGCGCTACGACTCCAAAGCGATCATGGGCGCCGCTCATGGCTACCAGTTTCCCGAGAAGGGTCCACTGCGTGCCGCTGAGTTTTCCGGCGGCGATGCGACAGTCAAGGCCAAGCTTGAGCAATTGGGCTTCGCCGTGGAATCGACTGCCGCCGATATGTCGCCGGTATCACGACCGCAGTACACCTCAACCAGTCTTCAGATCGGTGCCGCATATACGCGCGAGCAACTGCGGGCGCTTTTTGAAATCACCGACGCCACGCTCAACACGGGGCTATTCCCGCCCCGCGGCTATTCGTCGCTGTGGATTTTCCTCACCGAGCACAAGACCTCCGACAGGACGTAGTATGAAGACTGCCTCGACGGGGACACGCTCTACTTCCAAGGCCAAACGCAGGGACGCAAGGACGACCTTCTCATCAACCATGTGGAACAGGAACTGGAGTTGTTCGCTTTCTATCGCAAGGACAAGCACGAATACCCTGGTGCCGGTTTTCGTTACGAAGGACCGTTTCGCTAGCCGAACACCAGCCCGGCTGCGATTCCCGCCACTTCCAGCCATTCCGGCATTGAGGGCACCGGGCAGGTATCACGATTCGAAGCCATACCGGGATACGAACTTTCCGGCCCGCCGGGCGGGGGAAGGTCCGCGCATAGGTTCAACAAGCGGTCGCGCAAGGCGCTACAATCCTCCCAGGATGGTCGCCTTGAACTATCCTACATTGAATTGGATGCCACCGGATTCTGGGGAGCGCCAGTATTTGACATGCACGGGGATGAGTATTTTCAGACCGGCAATGGGAGGTTAGCAGATGTCCTTTTTCAAACGCCCGCTAATTCTCGCGGGGTTGTCCGCATTCCAGCTTACGTCCGCTCTTGCGCAGTCGGTAAGCTACACCTTCATCACGATTGACGATCCCCTAGCGAACTCGGGCACCGCCGCTTTTGGGGTCAACAATTCAGGTCAGATCGTCGGTCATTACTACATTCGCGCCCCAAACGAACCCTTGCAAGGCTTCGGTTTTGTTGATACCAGCGGGGTCTTTAACACGGTCGGGCCAACATGCGGCCTTTTCTCCGTCAGCGCCACCGGTATTAATGATGCTGGCCAAATCATCGGGTATTGCCCCTCATCGAACGGCTGGCTAGAAACCAATGGAGTCGTCACCACTTTCAACCCGCCAACTTCGCCGTACTGCGTTTACACAGGCTGCGGCAGCATCGCTACTGACCTCGCGGGCATTAATGACGCTGGCCAGATCGTCGGCACGGGCCAAGGCTACGGATTTCTTTACAGTGCCGGGACATTCACATTTTTCACATTGCCTTTCACTCCTACTGGTATTAGTGATGTAGGCCAGATCATAGGAACCAACGGAAGCGATGTTGGAACCCAGGTGTTCCTCTACAGCGGAGGAACTTTATCAACAGTTAATACTTCGACGCTGAGCGCGAATGTGAATCCGACCGGAATCAACACAGCAGGCTTAATTGTCGGATATTACACTGGCGCAGATGGCGTTCCGCATGGCTTTCTGGACAACGCCGGGAGCTTCACCACGATAGACGAACCATTGGCGGGTAGCGGCCAAGGCACTTCCGTCAACGGAATAAACGACGCTGGTCAGATTGTCGGCTCATATGTTGATGCCAACGGCAATGAGCACGGGTTCTTAGCTACACCAGTGGCGGCTTCGGGACCTCCGACCCTAACGATCACCAAGGCTCACTCCGGCAACTTCACATTGGGCCAGCAAGGTGCTACCTACACCGTCACGGTTTCTAATGCACCAAAGGCTGGGTCGAGTTTCGGAACTGTCACGGTCACGGAAAGGTTGCCCTTGGGCTTTACCCTGGTATCGATGGCCGGCTCGGGCTGGACATGCCCCCAACCTGGTAATACCTGCACCCGCGGTGATGGTGTACTTGGCGGAACCAGTTATCCTCCTATCACCGTCACCGTGAATGTGGCCGCGAACGCCACATCGCCACAGGTAAATGCGGTTATGGTATCCGGCGGCGGCTCTGTAAGTGCGAGTGCCAGTGATTCCACCATCATCACGCCACTCGTGATACCGGTCGGCACGCTTACAGAATATGTAATTCCAACATCCGCTAGCGTTCCAGTAGGTATTACCGCCGGCCCGGACGGCGCACTTTGGTTCACCGAAAATGCCGCCAATAAGATCGGAAGGATCACAACGGGAGGGGCTATCACGGAATACCCGATTCCAACTGCGAATAGCGGACCTTACAGCATCGCCGCGGGGCCGGACGCTGCCCTTTGGTTCACCGAAGCCAACTCGGGCAAGATCGGGAGAGTGACGACGGGGGGAGGCTTTTCAGAATTCCCCCTCCCCTCTGCTTCGTCCTATCCCATCGGAGTCATTGCCGGGGAAGATGGAGCGCTGTGGTTCACCGAATGGGTAGGCAATAAGATTGGCAGAATTACCACCACTGGCAGCATCGCGGAGTACTCGGTTCCTACCGCTAACGCCACCCCCAATATTATCACCACAGGACCGGATGGCAACCTTTGGTTCACGGAATTCAACGGCGGCAAGGTCGGATCGATCAGCACCACAGGCAATTTCGGTGAGTACACGGTCCCAGCCGCGAGCCAGCCCAGCGGCATCATAACGGGTCCGGATGGCGCGTTGTGGTTTGTCTGGAACATAAACAGTATCGGGCGGATTACGACTGGCGGATCGTTTACACAGTACAACGATCCGGGCGCGGTTGGCGGATACGGCATCACCGCCGCTTTGGACGGTGCGTTGTGGTTCGACGGAAACAACAACATCGGAAGAATTACGACCGCTGGGTCAATCAGCCAGTATCCAGCCTCGGTAGGAGTGGGACCGGTTTTTCTCACGGTCGGGTCGGATGGTGCAGTCTGGTTTACTGAATCGTCCGACAATGCAATTGGCAGCATCTATACGGGGAACACAGTTGAGCCGGCACTCATCATTACAAAAACTCATTCCGAAGCTTTTGCACAAGGCCAGCAGAACGCGACCTACACGGTGATCGTGTCCAATGCCTCCGGAGCGGCTTCCACTAGCGGAACGGTCACTGCCAACGAAGCGATTCCCTCGGGTCTAACCTTGGCCTCGATGTCTGGTGTTGGATGGACCTGCACCGCAACCACCTGCAGTCGCAACGATGCCTTAGCTGGAGGGGCCAGTTATCCGGCGATCACCGTAATGGTAAATGTGGCGGCGAACGCCACCTCTCCGCAAGTCAACCAGGTTTCAGTCTCGGGCGGGGGATCGGCGAGTGCATCGGCAATTGACTCAACCGTTATCTCACCCTCCTCTTGTGCAATCACTTTAAGTTCCCAGTCCGCTAGTCTACCGGCCACTGGAACTTCCACCGTGGAAACCTGCCCTAATAACTCCGGCCAGCCAAACTGCGGCGTCAGTCCGGAGGTTCCAGTGACCTTCACAGTTTCGCCGAGTGCGGCTTGCGGGCAGTGGACGGCGGCATCTTCAGACCCGGAATTCCTTCAGATCACTTCGGGGGGCAGCGGTAGCGGCACGGGTACCGTCGGTTTCACGCTGCTGAACAACACCCACACCTCGCCCCAGAACTACACCATCACGCTATCCAGCGGCGCGTCCACAGCGACTTACAACGTCATGGAGGCGGGATCGGGGAATAGCCAAGTCTACCGTGAGGTCTATGCGTTGTACGAACAGCTTCTTGGCCGCGATCCCGACCCGTCCGGCTTCGCCTTCTGGACTGGATCAGGTGGCGCTGGCCTAGGCCAGATGGCCGACTCCTTTCTGACCAGCCCGGAGGCCTTCAACAGCGATTTCGCGGTAATGGCGGCTTACCAGGCTGCCACCAATGCTCCGCCTACGTACGCCCAATACGCGGCAGCGGTGGCCAGTATCCCGGCGGCCACGCAGACAGTGCCCGGCCTGTTCAATTCGCTGATTGGGTCGGGCTACACCATGACCACGCTGTACCAGAACCTGTTGAACCGGGCACCCACGGCGACCGACTCCAGTTGCACCGCCATGGCTCTGGCCAACTGCTTCCAGACCATTATCGGGTACCCTTCGAGCGTGACGCCGGTGGGCGCCACGAACAATGAATTTCAAAATACGGGGAGTTACAGCACGGGGCCGGATCACAGCGATGCCCTATACGTACAGATGATCTATTACGTGACGCTGAGCAGGGACCCTGACCCGGCTGGCTTCGCGTTCTGGCTGGGCGTTGCCAACAGCGGCGGTCCGGGGATTCTGTTCCAGGGCGCCGCCGGGTATCCCACGCGCATCCAGATCCTGGGGCCTGGCACACCAAACCAGGGCTTCATCGGGAGTCCGGAGTTCCAGGGGTTGTTCGCGAATTAGCTGATTCCTGGGCTGAGGGGCGGAGACTTGAAGAGCCGGGTTCGGGTCGTCGATACTTGTGGTACGTCAACTCCGCGATTGGCGTTGATTCCGCGAGTTTGGGCTACAACCCGGCCTGGTTCTACGGGGCGGCGCCACCGGCGCGAACGTGGCCACGGTGTGCGCCAGGACGGGCCAACCGTCGCGGGACCCAAAGCCGCCCAGAGATAGGCGACTGAGTGGAAGACACGGCCATGATGGTTACTGGACTGGGTCTTTGCGCGCGCCCGCCACGGCTGGTGCCGCGTGGCGCTTCTGGTACTCGTCCCACCGGTCGGCTCCCTCGTCGTCCTGGCCGTGAATCATGTGCGCGTAAATCTCCTGCGTTGTCCGGACCGACGAGTGGCCAAGCCGCGCGCTGACCACGGTCAGTGGAACGCCGTCGTCGAGGAGCTGGGATACGTGGGTGTGGCGCAGGGAATGGAGGCTGACGCCCTTGGGCAGCTTGAGCCGGCGGAACAGCAGCGACACGGCGGACGACATGGAGTCTGGTTTCAGTGGGCTGCCATCCGGGTTGGCGAAGATCAAATCACCGGCCCGGTATAGATCGCCGCACTGTGCCCGGAAAACATCCTGCCGCTTGCGGTGCTCTTCGACCGCGGCCTGTGCCGACGCGGGGATCTTGATCTTGCGCGACTTGCCGGTCTTGGTGCATTTTGAATTCCAGGCCGGCGCGGGTCTGGGTGAGCGACCGGGTGACGTGGGCGCGGCCGTGCTGGATCTCCGACTAGCGGAGCCATGGATCTCAACCGCGGCGGGCACCGGGCACGCCAGCTCCAGGTCTACGCCACCGACCCGCTCCGCATCACCAAAGCCTGTTGCTCTCTGCCGGCGCGTTTGGTTTGTGAGTCTCTTGCGATGGCAGCCTGCTAGTAGCAGGGCGGCACCGTCGGCGCGAACGGCGCGCGTGTGCCGCAATGGGACCAAAGGCCCCGAGCTATCCAAGCCAGCCTGTCTTGTTGAGGAGTTTTTTTTCTGGCGCGAAGCGCGTGCTTGCCGGTGCTTGCCAAAGGCCCGTAACTCTATGAAAACATGGTAGCGCTAACGGGAATCGAAGGGCTTACCCGCGAGTGCCCGCCAGATCCAGCCGTGCTAACTCTTGTCGTTTCAGTGCTGGCTGTTTCAACGATGCTGCGCAGAAGGCGCTATGGAACGCCGACGTGGTGCCCCCGTGGTGCCCCCGGCTACTCACGGTGCGGTCTCGTATTTGGGGCAAATAGCGATTGCCCGAAATCGGTATTGGGTCAGTTGCACATACGTCCCGATTTCGCCGTGAACAGGAATGCGCGGCGACAAAGTTTCGCCGGCAACAGGCACGCAGCCAGCGCGACTGAGGCGAGCGTAGCGGCAGCTCCGCCGAGCGTCCAAGGGTCCGTCGGCGCAACGCCGAAGAACAGAGAGCGAACCACGTGTCCGACTGCGAGCGCCAACGAGTCCTGCGAATAAGCCTGCGATCACCGGCCGCAGCCCGCAGCGTAGCACCAGCGCCGAAGCGCGTGCGCCGAGCGCCATGCGCTCTCCCAACTCGCGATGACAAAGCGCGACTCCGTAGGCCACCACGCCATAAATGCCGAGCGCGGCGAGCAGCAACGCGGCGATGCCGAATGAGCCAGCAACCTCCGTTTTGAACCAGCGCGGCGCCACCGATCGATCCACCATCTCCTGCATGGTCCGCATCTTGGGCGCTCGAACGCCGGAATCAAGCGATTGAATGGCGCTCCGGATGGTGGCTTCCATCGCTACCGGGTCACCGCCGCAGCGAACCAGCAGGTCCGACACGTTGCCGCTCTTCCAGAACGGGACGTAGATCCTTGGCGTGGGGTCGCCTTCGAGCTTACTCGTGTAGATGTCGCCCACGACACGCACGATGCGCGCATCGCCAATGCGAGATCCGCTGCTGACAGTTGTGGCCCAGCGGGTCCTGGCCGGGGAAGAAGCTTGTGGTAAGGCGCGCGGAGATCACGGCCAGGTTGCGGTGACGGTCGGCCGGTTCGAAGCCGCGCCCGCGCAGCTCGAACACCGTCTATCCCACCCTCCCCGTCAATTACCAGCACTTCCGCTTTTGGCGCAAAAACGCGGCTCTCATCGAAACCCTGCTGATCTCGTGGGCAGGAGGCATTCTCGGCACACTTGGCGCTCCGACCGCCGTAACTGCCTTCGCGCCTCGCCCCCATCGACCTCCACTTATCGCTACGCCGAGGTAGGCTGAAGTTGACCCATTCCGGAATACGTTACCCCGAGAAGCGCGGGTTGAGCCGCCAAGTCGGCGGAACGAAGCCTGAGAGCTTTTCACTTCACCAGTCCCGCTTACAAGCGCGCCGCGGTACGGAACTGGGCACAAGACGGGATCATCCACGCCGAAGGCGTGTCGGTATTGCTCGGGTGCGGAGGAGGCGGCGATATCATCCACGACGCAAGGCGGTGCGGGTTGCTTTTCAATCATCCCGCGGCTCAGGCCCGTGTGGCCGGGCACTGCAGGTCCCTCGAAAAAAGCTCGATTCGTCGCCGTGACTCCAGATGTCTATTCCTGGCCAATTTCCGTGAATTATCGCACTCTGTATAGAATAGTTTAAGATCTTTTAATATGGTATGGTGCTTTATAGTGGTAGACTGACGCCAGAGTACTGGAACTCCTATACAGGGAGGAGCGGCACTCTTTACGCTCATATAACGACCGTGGCTGGCCCCCGCCGCGGACCGCCAGTACCCGTACGCACCGCCTCCACCATTTGCGCTTACGCGAAGTGAGCGGAGCATGCCATCTTACGAAGGAATCCAAACAATGAAATCGCTTTTGAGTAGTGCGTGTGTTCTAATCGCCATATCCCTCACGTGCCGCGCGCAGGGTTCGCAGCCACCCGTTACACAGGCTCAACTTCAGTACTTCCGGTACATGCTCATGAATCTTGGAAGCGTGGACCACAGTCAAGACTCGATCAGCTCGTTCGAGGCATCGCTTGTGCCGGCCTTTGGGCTCAACAGCCAGGAGGCGGCCACTATCCACTCCGCGGGGCAAACCCTGAATGTTCTCCTGGTGCAGATCCGCCAGTCCTCCCAAGCCATCACCAGCGGCAAGGCCGCGCTTTCCGCCTCCGATCTTAGCGCTCTGTCTGCCATGGCGGCGCAACGCGAGGCCGAGATAGTTACCCTGGCAAACCAGATTGTGAATGCAGTCCGACCACAAACGGCGGCGCAGCTCGAAATGGCAGGGACCATCGTGGCCAACGCTCTCACGGCCGCCCAAGGAGGCAAGTAAGATGCATAGGAAATCACTGCCCAACCTAATGACAGTACTGTTCTCCGCCCTTGGGACCGGCATGTTGCAAGCCCAGACATGGGTTGTCTCAAACCTGGCTGATCTTCAGACGTGCATCGGGACAGGAGGCAGCGCATATAGCACATGCCAACTGTCGCCAGGCGTGTACTCCGTTTCGACCCCCCTGCAGACTCAACGCTCTAATTTCACCATTACGGGAACGATGTCGGCAGGCCCAGCCGACACGGTGCTGACACGAGGTGTTTCGACACTTCCCTACATCCTCGAGGACCAAAGTGGGGTCACCAACGTAACAATCCAATACCTCACCTTCGATGGCAACCGCTATGGGTTCGGCATACAAGGCCAAGGCATTAGCTGCCTCAACTCCTTGGCATCGGGATCCCACACGCAGGCGACAGTAGTTGACTTGTACCTCCGGCAGGGTGGCAGCTTCACCGTGCAGTGGGTGGATTTCATCAACTCCCCGGACACAGCGCTCTGGTTATCGGGAGGATCCACGCTGTCCTTCAGCAACTTTGGCCAGGGCACCGCCCCTGGCAGTTCAAGCATTGGCCCAGGCGGGTATGCGCCGGCCGGCGGTCTCTACGGCTACCAGTCGGGAAGCCGTTTCACCTCCGCCGTTCTCTCGGGCGGCTCAGCAGGCCCACCGGCCACCGTGGGATCGGGCGCCTGGTACAACGCTATCGCCTACGCCGGAACCGCCGGGGCCGCTGTGGACGGCTACGACCAGACCATTTACGGTGACCAGCTTATTGCAAACCGCTACGAGATGTCCGACGGCGCGCCGGGCGGCCAGCTAGCAGCCCGTGGTAATAGTAAGTGTCGGGCAAAAACGCTTCCCTAAGCCACTGATTCTATACGGCCGCCCCGAGGCGTTTTGGCCTTGAATGACTATTACCACGGGCTGCTAGTCCTGTGGCAGGGATGGATAGGCACCGCAGCATACACGAGCGTAGCAGGGAGCGTCATCAATGGCGCCAACTATACGTGGACGGACAGCACCGCCACCGGCTGCACCAAGCCGCTGTACGGCAACCCACCCGGCACGCCGGAAGTGGGACCGTTTACGTCCTCGGGTGCCGAGGTCAACGGCATAGGTCACCGCTTTTTCAACAACGAGGTGTCACAACACGAAGGCGGGGGAATAGCGGTGAACCTGGATGCCAGCATAGCGCAGGGACAACTAACCGTATCCAGCGCAAATCCGTGGTACGGCTCCGACACCCCAAGATACATCGAGGGCAACGCCTGGTATGGAATCTACATTCTTGGGCCTGGCAGCGGCATGAATGACTACCAGGGCGCGTCATTTGTGGACGTTCTCGTATCGAGCAATGCCCCAGACGGGATCGGATATGACACGCTCCAGAATTACCCAGCGACAAACCCCACCTACACGGGATTTGCTCCGGGAATCGGATCGTGGCCTCTGGATCGCCCCGGGCACTTCTGCTCCAGCAGCCGCGGCACACTCACACGCGACCACGACGTGAGTGCGCTGCGGCTTTTCCAGGGTTGCCCGGAAGCATTCCGCCATGGTACTCGGCATGCGTCAGCACACCTGGCATGCATCAACACACTATGTTAGGCAAGACATGTCGCGTGAACATTCCAGGTTGCGCCGGTGGTCCGGCGCGCCTCAGTGGGCGTGGTTTGGCGATACGCCTGTCATGGCTGGTGGTGTCCCTCAGTTCGATATCGCTAGCCACCACACCCACGCTATCTCTGGTCGTCTCCTCGGAGACCGCGCCATCTGGGGCTTGGGCGCAGATCAAAGTATCTCTTGCAGCGCCCCAGCAGGTGACCGGGGGCTATCTCTCGATCAATTTCGATCCGCAGGTGTTTGGCTCCGTCGGAAATATAGCCGTATTCAGCGCTACGGGTGATGCCCAGGGATTTGCCGACGTGTCCGGCACCCACGTGGATGCTACCTTCACGTCGACTTCGGGCGGAATCGGCCAAGTGCCAGATCTTCCGGTGTTCGTCGTGTCCGTTTCGATCCTGCCCGGACTTACGCCCGGGACTGCGACAACGGTGACTGTAGACCCTTCGGGCGGGGCGTGGAGCAATCTACTAGGAAATCCGTACCAAGTCGCGTCGGCGTCCGCCACGTTTACCGCCGGTGGCACTCTTTCCATTCAGCGTGTGTCGCCAGCGGGGGGGATCGTCGCGCCAGGGGCGACGGTTACGGTTCAGGGCATAGGTTTCGACTCAGCAACGGCGGCCACCATGGACGGCGTGGGCCTGTCTAGCGTGCAATACGTTTCGCAGCAGCAGATCGGACTCACGCTCGAAAGTGCAGTCGAACTCACCGGCAGACATCTGCATCTGGTGAACTCCTCTGGCGAGCACATCGATTATTTTCTGGGCCCGCCCAGTACACCAAGCGTGGAACCGAGCTCGGAAAACGTGGAGCCATTGATGCCGCTGAACACGTTCCAGACTGTCGAGTGGTCTTTTCCAATCGAGCAGCCTCTTTCGGACGAACTCTTCGGGTTGTTAAACCAGAACGTATCGCCCGTCGTGGCGACCTTCTTTGGGATCAGCCTGCTCGATAGCTCGCTGGTCGTTCTGCAGACTTACACGATTCCGCCTGGAGAATTGTACTTTCTGGACTACGCATCGATCATCGGTGGCGATTCCAATACTCTGTGGTTGACCGCCTCCGCTCCAATCCGCATGATGGCATATGAGTCGGACTTCAACAACCTCGTGCCCGGCGCGTTCCAGAAGTCCACATTCCCGCCGTCGACAGTCACAAGCCTGCCTGCGTACTCATTTGGATATCCTGCAAATTTTACCGTCCAGGTTACGGAGAATTGGCAGATCGGGACCCCTCCGCCCGCGGATGTTCCCCTAACTAGCAACGTTTGCCAGGGGGCGAGTGTGTCCGTATCCTCCTCCGCCCAGTCGTGGCTCAGTGTTAGCGTGAATGCGAATGGCTCGGCCACCGCCTCGTTCAACGTCTCGTCCCTTACTCCAGGCGTCTACAGCGGTACGGTAACGGCAACCTGCCCCGCCCCTGCCGCCCTGGCTGGACTACTCCGGCCCAACCAACCGGCACAGGTGACCCTTACCGTTACGGGTTTGCCGTTGATAAGTCTCTCGCCATTGAATCATCCAATCGCCTTCACCGTAACCTCTTGGGGTGCGCCCCCTTCTCCGCTGGTCTTTCAGGTGCAAAGTTCGGGAGCGCCAGCCCAGTTCACGGTGACAACGAGCACGCCGACCGCAGGTAACTGGCTTTCGGTAACCCCCTCTCAGGGCACATCGCCTAGCTCCTTAACGGTGAGCGTCAACGCCGCCGGGCTTGCGACGGGAACGTACCAGGGACAAATCACGGTTCAAGGGCCCGCTAACACAGTCAGTATGCCGGCGACCCTCTACGTCTTCGACGAGATCACTGACCCAGGGTCCGTAACGTTTTTCCTGGAGGCCGGGTCGGCCGCGACCAACACCGAGGTCGTCCAAGATAACCAGGGGACGGTCTCCTCCGTGTCGGTCTCCACACAATCGGGTGGGGGATGGCTAACCGCTGTCATCGATCAAGGTCCTGAAGTTGATATTACCGCCAGCGCAGTCAACCTCGGGCCCGGCACTTACTACGGCATCGTCACAATCGCCAGCGCGGCGGGTAGCCCCACTTCAGTGCCAGTCACCCTCACGGTTCTGGGACAACCCGCGTCTGCCCTCGCGGTAGCCCCAGCCTCCTTCTCGCTGGCCGCCACGGCCTACCAGACTGTGACCCAATCCGTTACAGTCAATTCATCGGGTGAGCCGGCGTTGTTCAGCTTCACCGGCTCGATTGCCGGTTCCTCAGTTGCCGGTTCGACGGTAGCAGTCAGTGGAATTTCCTCCTACACCAGTACCGGCTCGTACGTTACGCCTGGGGCCTTGACCAGCGACGGGGGCAATTCCGCGCTCACACCGGCCACCCTGCAACTCACTATGACCGGTAGCCAGCCCGGCACCTACTACGGCAGCGTTGTGGTTACGTGGGATGGAGGCTCGGTAACAATCCCAATCACCTTTAGCGTCACCGCCGCCCCTGGCTCGCTGCCACTAGTCGCCACAGTGCTCAACGGCGCATCACAAACCGCCGGCCCGCTCGCGCCGGGTGAAGTGATCAGCATTTTCGGACAGGGCATCGGACCGGCGCCACAGGGACTTGTGATCGCCTCGGGCAAGGTGGCGACCACGCTCGGCGACACGCAGGTTCTGATCGGCGGTGTGCCCGCGCCTCTGCTCTACGCCTCGACAAGCCAGGTGAACGCTGTCGTGCCCTATGAGGTTGGCGCGAGCGAGACCGCCACGCTACAACTCGTCTCGAATGGACAACAGTCGCCTGTGTGGCAACTGCCAGTTGCTCCTTCGTCTCCGGCCCTGTTCACTTCCAACTCCAGCGGTCTGGGGCAGGCGGCAGCTCTCAACCAGAACAATTCCATTAACGGAGCCTCCAGCCCGGCTGCACGCGGCGAGGTGATTCAGCTTTGGGGAACCGGGGGTGGGCAAACGTCACCACCTGATATAACTGGAGGCATCGAGGGACCGTCGGGTAATCCCACGGTCTTACCTGTCACAGTGACCATCGGGGGAGTAGAGGCTGTGACACTGTACTTCGGTTCCGCGCCTCAGGAAATTGCTGGTGTGCTCCAAGTGAACGCTGTAATTCCACTTACCTTGGCGCAGGGGATCGCAGTGCCTGTCGTGGTCACGGTAGGGGGCAGATCATCCCAGCAAGGCCTCACTGTGGCGATTCAGTAAGTGGTCTACCGCGAACCAGGCGGTCTGCAAGCACGTGTTGCAGTTTGACCCCTCTTTGGGCAGGTTCAACGGAGTTCGCGCTGATCAACATGACCGAATGCTTCCTCGGCCATACTTCGATTCAGACCAGGGAACGCTAGGTCTTCGACCGCGTGAAGAATTAATGAACGCCATTTTTAGGTAGAATTATTTTGGCGCATACTCGGGGTATGGGTCCCCAGCTCTGAGCATCTATATCGCGCCAAAGGACCAGAAGGAACTCAAGCCTCAGGGGACACCCCCCAAGCGGCCAGTTGGGGTCACCAAAAATCTGGCCAGTTGATAGCGGTCGATGGAGATCGCCAAGTGGTGGACTGACGGGGGATCTTCTTTCCCTATTGCCCTCAGATTGTTGCCGGTAGGGGTCCTCCGTCGTCGGACGGGGCGAGTTGAAGCCGTGTTGGGCTCTCTGAACTGGCCGGTTTTGAAGTGTCCCCGACTGGCCGGATTGAGGCGTCCCCCAAGGTTCAAGAAACTGTTGAGGGGTGGCGTGCAGCAGGTTCGGGTTGTCCTTCGCGCATTGGCTTTGTTGCAACTGGCCAAGGGCGCCAGCCCACCCTAGATCGCCAACATAGTCCCACTCACTTCCCAGGCCATATGGAACATTGGTCGTCGTTACCCCGGGGCTCCGTCGAAAGATGCTGCGCCGCCTTATGTAGGGAAAACACGACTAAATGCGCTCTAACGCACATTTAGGCTTGATTGCCATAAGTTTTAGGATTGACTCATTTTCAGAGTCGTTTACCCTTGTATTAAATACTTGATTATTATTTCGCCGGAATACATGATCCAAGGTCCCCAATAACCGGCGGGCGTGTCCGCTTCATTTTATGGCTCAGATCCCATTTTATGACGGGCATCACTGCGGACCTGACCGCGCCAAAAGTAAAAAGGCCGACTTCCCAGCCATCAACCAGGAACGAGCGCTTGGGAGCCTGCTTGTTAAAGGAGGTTTCATGCCACTACGTTGTTTCGTCTTACGCGTACTCTTGCTTGCTGGTTGCGTAGCCCCTTGTGTGCTTGCACAACCGACTCCCCCAAACCCTAACACTCCCCAACCTTATTTTTATCCCGCTCCACCGCCGGGGTTTGATCCGGTGGTGGCGACAGACGCGAACTTGGCGGCCTACGGTTTTCCGAAGCGACCGTCCGCGAGTGACCCGTATTATCCGACCTGGGCCAAAATGGTGTCTAACGCCAAAATACGAATCGCTAATCCCATAGCTACGACAACGGAACTCATTCACGGCTCAAAACATGGATCCGTATCCAATACCTCAGCTGCGGTAGGAGGCGTAGCTAACGGTAACGATTATACCTGGAACTGGAGCGGTGCCGAAGTGTACTATCCCAACACACCGGGGTATTTCGCTCAGAACGGGAGTACGACTTATATTGCGTTTCAGCAACCGGTTCTGGGTACTGAAAACTGCATTTATGCACCTTATCATGCCTCGGTATGGACAGGCTTTGACGGTAGCCTTAGCACTGACCTCTTGCAGGCCGGAACCGATGTGGTTTACAACTCGAACTGCTCGACGTCATACGTCGCCTGGTATGAGTGGTATGTCCCAAACTGCACCGTTAACTCTCCGAGTTATCCCTGTTATGAGACCACCGTCAACCTGTCGGTAAACCCGGGCGACGCTATGTATATCGCAGTCACATATAACACTAGCGAGGCTCTGCCTCAGACCGACGAGATGTATTTCCGGTCGGGTCTGAGGAAGAGGCATAATCGGAGAGATGGCTCCGGTCGACAGTGGAGAACTGCAAGCAGTTCTCGCCAATG
>Ga0335074_10006085_pt1 | contig 16707 bp, 12 predicted proteins | sample Lox_Sample_23_FD_206715 | JGI IMG/M metagenome (GOLD analysis project Ga0335074, IMG submission 206715) | Soil microbial communities from Loxahatchee National Wildlife Refuge, Florida, United States - Lox_Sample_2.3 | ecosystem: Environmental > Terrestrial > Soil > Wetlands | place: USA...
TCACGCGGAGACCGCCGTCGGCCCCCACGATCCGACCGGCCACCTGGCCCCGGAGATAATCCGGATCCACCCGCGCCGGGTGATCTCGTTCAACGTCGACCCCGACCGTCCCGGCTTCGCAGCACGCGACATCGAGCCCGGCGACAGCACCGAAGTGGCCTGACCGCCGTGCGTGCCATCGAAGTTCGCCGCTTCGGCCCGCCGGAGGTGCTCCAGGTCGCCGAACTTCCCGATCCGGCACCGGGACCGGGACAGGTACTGGTCGCCGCTGCGGCCTGCGACGTGCTGTTCGTCGACACGATGATCCGCGCCGGCGCCGGCGCCGGCTACTTCCCCATCAAGCCGCCCTACGTGCCGGGCAACGGGGTGGGCGGGCAGGTTGTAGCGGTCGGAGAGTCGGTGAGCCCGGAGTGGCTCGGCCAGACGGTGGCGGCACACAGCGGCGGCCCCGGCGGAACGGGCGGCTACGCCGAGCTCGCCGTTGCCGGTCTTGAGGACAGCGTTGTCGTGCCCGGAGACGTTGACCTGCTGTCCGCCGTTGCCGTCCTGCACGACGGGACCACCGCGCTGCGGGTTCTTGAGATCTGCGGCCCGCGTCCCGGCCAGTGGGTCCTGGTGCTTGGCGCGGCCGGGGGCATGGGGATCCTCCTCGTCCAGTTGGTCGCGGCCCAAGGCGCGAACGTCATCGGCGCCGTGCGGGGAGAGGCCAAGCAAGAGGCCGTCACCCGTGCGGGAGCGCTCGCCTGCGTCGACTACGGGCTGCCCGACTGGACCTCCGCCGTGCTCGAAGCTACTGGCGGCGCGCGCCCGGCGTCCGTCCTCGACGGCGTGGGCGGCGCTATCGGTGCCGCCGCTTTCGCCCTGGTGGCAGACGGCGGACATTTCTCGGCTCACGGGTCACCGAGCGGGTCCTTCGCGAGCATTGACCAGGACGCGGCGCGGCAGCGACAGGTCCGGGTGAGCACCATCCGGGACCTGCAGTACAGCCCGGGCGACCGCGCCAGGCTCATGAAAGACGTCCTCGCGCAGCTGGCCGGACGGCGAGTCGCCCCGCTCATCGGCCAGACCTTCTCGCTCGCCGAAGCAGCAAAGGCCCACGAGGCCATCGAGGCACGCCGCACAACAGCCAAGACGCTCCTGCTCACGGGCTGACCACCTGTCCACTTGAGCCCTGGATGTGGCGTGACCCCGCACCGTGGTTATGTGCGGTTTCTCGATGCCGGTGCCGAGCAGCCGCGGCGGCGAACCTGCTCACGCTCGCAATTGCCGCTCGGCACCGGCACGTTCCGGACAGGGAGGGGAGCAGGAGCCTCAGCCCCCGGGCGGGCGGTAGTCGCCGGTTACCTTGACTGCACCGTCGACTTCTTCTGGAGTCAGCAGGACGGTGGTCTTGACGTCCACCTTGCCGCTGGCGGCAACAAGCAGCGCGACTCCGGCAGCGGCCACGTTGTCCGGCAGATCCATGATCGTAAACACGTCCGTCTCGCCGAAGGCGTGGTACAACGCGTCAAGCTTCCCGCCGACGCTGGTACACGCCTTTTCGACGACGGCCCGGCGGGCCGAACCACCCTCCCGGCGGAGTCCCTGGACCCGTCGCCGATGTATGACGCTTGGACCAGATACTTCGGCATGAGTCCCCCCCTTGGTCGCAGATGCCCTGCGGCTACTTCAGTAGCCTCAGCGGCGACCTACCGGATCCGGCTCCCCCGTAAACCAGGCTGCGCGAATTGCCAGGGGCGCCATCAGGCGGGCAGGTAGATGTCGACGGGCACGATGTGGTCTGCACCCTGAACGACGGTGGCCTTAGATTTTGTCCTTCCGCAGCGACCAGGGTACTGAAGTGCGCACCAGCGCACGGAGCCGACGGCCCGGATCCGCGCAACCAAGACGATGTTGGGGCCCGAGAGCTGCGCCGACGTTTACTTTGAGGCAGCCTCGCGGTCCATGCCCATCCTTCGGATGAAAGCCCTGAGCTGCGGAACGACCTCCGGCTCGGAGTCCAGTGCTCGTTCCAGCTGGTTCACCTCATGTGGCGTCAACCGGAGGATCCGGTCCTCGGCAAGCACGGCGCGGGCGCGCTCCATCACGGCTCCCAGGACAAACGACGTCAGGTCTTGTTGCTGCACGCTGGCGGCCGCCCGGAGCGTCTCAAGTGACTCGGGACTCAGCCGCAGGTTAATACGTGCAGATTTGGCTTCAGACATGGCTATCGCTTCCTTCTCCTGGCTACGGCTCAACTGTACGTCTCTGGGACGTACAAGTCAACTGGACAAGGACTCGAGGGTAGCCAGTAGGTCTTTAACCGGCATGAACAGGTGCAGCTCGTTGTCTTCGAACTGAGTGAAGCCGCACTGGGCGTAGAACGTCACGGCATCCCGGTCGATCGCATGCACCACCACCACTTCGAATCCGACATGCCGGGAAGCCTCCGCGATCTGCCTCAGCGCATGAAGCAATGACTGCGAGCCGATGCCGCAGCCTTGCCAGCCCGTGTCAACCGCGAGACGTGCCAGCAGCACTGCCGGAATCGGGTACGCCCGCTTGCCAACTCCGGACATCTCGGCGGCCTCGTCAAGACCGAGCCGGTAGGCAGTCGTTGCGTAGTAGCCGATTACCTTTGACCCGTCGACAGCCAGAAACGTCCTTGTGTTATCGGGCTGTCCTTCCACGGCTTTATATGGCCGGCCAGGAGCATCCGCTTGGCACCGAACGCCCCGGGCCGCAGCCCGCAGAACACGCACTGGCCGCCGCAGTTGGCCAGTACCTGCCCGGCGAAGACATGCTGGCCGACCCGAGTGGCGGCCAGCATGGTCCGTTCGGTTTCAAGCACGGACTGAACCGTGTCACCGCCATCGCGGGATAGCTGATCGCGCAGGGCCGCTTCCAGCACGGAGATGTCGAGCTCTTCCTGGCCGAGCAGGGCCAGCTCCCCTCCATGCTCGAGTCCCAGGAAATCAGGCAGGCGTCCGTAGCCGATGCCTTCGGCGCGGGCTGCCTGCAGCAGCACCCGGTACACGCCGCTGAAGCGGGCCGGATCATCGCGCAGCATTGCTCCGGCCAGAGCATCCCACCGGGCACCGTGAGACCGGGAGCCATCCAGGTTCGCCATCTTGGCCAGCACGCTGGACGGCGGGCGAGAAAACAACCGGGCCAGGGACGGCACCGGCTCGGGTGCCTGGTGCGCGGTGCTTCCGCCGAAGTGGCGGTGGTTGATCAGGAACGACGCGGCCAGTCTGCCGCGAGCAGGCTCACGAGTTTTGTTACCTCTCTATGCCAGGTGCGTAGTTCGGTCGCGGTTGGGGCGAGTTCGTAGGCGTGGTGGTGAGCCGCTCCGGCCAGACCCAGCCACGCCTCGCGTGCCAGGCCGACCGCCGCCGGCCGGTCGGTGGTATAGAGGGGCAGCAGCAGCAACTGCTGGCGCATGCCGCACTTCGCGGCAGAAGGAAGTACCCCCACCCAGAACCGATCCAGCGTCATCTCAAGAGCCAGCCGGATCAGCAGCGCGCAGGCCCTCGGCCACTGCGCGCCTACGCCGGAGACCGGCGAGGTTAGCAGCTGGTCCGCCGCGGCCAGCAGCTCTTCAGGCGTCACCGACCTGGCGCTGGGGTCAGAAGGGCTCACTTCCGCAGCGCCTTGGTGAGCTGTTCGGTGTCCTCGATGAAACGCTTCAGGTCCCCATGCCTTGGATCGTGCACGCCCGTCTTCGCGTCCCAGAAGGCGTTGGCGCACGCCGACCCGCCAAGCGACCGCAGTTCGGCGGGTACATCTCCGGCCCGGGACGTGGCGCCCAAGAGTGCCAGCGCCACCATGTCCTGCAGTGAGTGCGACGCACGCTCGAGCGACTGCTCCACGACGGCATGGGCCACGCCCCGCCCCAGATCCCGCGACCGCACCACGTCCACGCAGGCCGCCTCGATCGCGCCCCGGCAGAGCCCGGCGACCGCAACGGCGCGCACGCCCTCGGGCAAAGACTCTGTCCTCGCCATCGCCCGTGCGTCGTCCAGGTACCGCTTCACCGGGTCGCTCATCGGTCGCACCGTCACAACGGAGCGCTCGTGCCGGGTCACCGCGAGCACCGTCGCCGGGAGCTGGAGCTGCCGCAGCGCCGCGGGCAGCCGGTCATCGTGCGTGAACACGACAACTTGCCGCGTCTCAGCCACCGAGGACAGCACCCGGGCCAGCCCGTCCACCTTCGCCGGGTCCATCGCCTGCACCGGGTCGTCGATGACCACGAACCCGAACGGCGAGTCCGCCGCGGTCGCGCGCGGCAGGAACAGTGCCAGTCCGAGCGCGTGCAGCTCCCCCTGGCTCATCACCGACAGCGCCGCCCCGGGCACGCCGTCGACGGTCACGTCGAGCGTCACCTTGCGCTGCGGCCCCGCTCCCGCGAGCGTGATAGGCCCGAGCTCGACATTGCTCTCCTGCCGCAGCGTCTCCCACACCTCGGCCGAGGTTCGCGCGAACGGCGCGAGGCGCGCGTTCCGCACCTCTCTGCTGGTGGCGCGCAGCCAGTCGATCGCTTTCTTGAGATCATTCGCCAGAACGGATGCGGCATCTCCCTTTCCCGCCAGCTCGCTCCACGCGGCGAGGTCACGCCCTAGAGGCTGCCAGGCCGCCGCCCGGTCAAGCAGCTCGCGCTCGGCCGAGGAACGCAGCGCGGTTACCGCTTCAGACAACGACTCAAACGCCGCCATAACCTCGCTGGCCTGCGATGACGGCACAGTGCCAGCGGACGGTGCGGCCACGGATGTCATCGCGGCGACGGCCGACGCCCACAGGTCCCACGCCGCGCTGGCGACTACCGGGTTCAGGCTGGGCCCGAGGTCGGCGTGGAGCACGGCGGGCTTGGCCGGGACGAGCTGTCCGAGCGTGCGGACTGCTGCCATCTCCTCGGCGGAGGCGGCATCCGCCTCGGCGGCCTGTGCCGTCAGGTCTGCGATCGAGTCCTTCGCGGCGACCGCCCACGCCTCGTCGAGGACCCGGCCGCCGCAGACCGGGCACAGCTCGCCGGCATGCGAACGCTGGTGCTCGGCGGCGGCCGTCAGCAGTCCGGCCAGCCGACGTGCGTCGGCTGCCTTCGTCCCGGCGAGTGCTGCCACCGCGGCACGCGCCGCCTCAAGCCGCTCCAGCGCCGCCGACACGCTCTCGGCCGATGGCAGCGTAATGGCGGTGACCTGCCGGAGCAGGCCTGCTTGCCCGTCGCCCGCCGCGTCTTCGGCCAGAGCGAGCGCGTCCAGCGCGGCCAGGTCCCAGATCCGTCCGCCGATCGCCTTCTCCGCCGCGCGGGCGCGTTCGTCCGGATGGGCTGCGAGCTTCGCGAGCAGCATCGGCAATTCGTTCTTCGGCGCCTTCGCTTCGGCCTCGGCAGACTTGCGCTCGTCGGTGAGCGACTTTTCCATGTCGGTGAGCAGGTCGAGCCCGAGGATCGCCTGCATCGCGTCGTGCATGTTCGAGGGCCTGCCGCTGACGAGCGCGCCGAGTTCCGCATAGGAAAGGAACGGCCGGTACAGCTCGAGGGGCCTGGCCCAGCCTTTGTCGGCGAGCGACCGCTCGGTGCCGCCGGCCCAGACGCTGTCGTTCGCGCTCTCCAGTACCGCACCGGCCGTCCAGTCCCTGGTCACCGTGGTTGGGCCGGCCTCGCCGTCTTCGGTGAGCTGGACGGCGATGGCCGTCGGATCGGGCTCGTGCAGGTTCCGCCAGCCCTCTTTCCATACCGCGGTCTTGTCTTCCCAGCGCTTGTTCTGGCCGGTCAGCGCAAGCTCGGCCGCCTCGGCGAAGCTTGACTTGCCCGACCCGTTCCGCCCGGTGACGACCGTCAGCCCGGGACCCGGCGTGAGGTACAGGGTCGCCTTCGGCCCGATGCCACGGAACCCCTCAACGGAGACCGACTTCAGGTAGACGCGCCCCGGTCCGCGCGACGGCCCGCCTTCCCCGGCACCAGCCTCGGGAGCGCTCGCCCGCATGGCGTCAAGAACCAGGCTGGCGACCTGTTCAGGCACCTTGTCGTCGCTGAGTTTCCCGGTGACGATCTCCGCGACGCTGCGCTCGTGCTCTGCCATGGCGTGCTCTTCCTGCCACCTTTGGCCAGTTTGATGACTCGATAGCGACAGGCACATACCTTGCCACAAAGCGGCGCAAATGATCCCACTCCTTTGAGGGGATTCAGCCGGCGATCGGTTGGCATAGCCGGGTTGCGGGGCTGATGGACGCCGTGGCGTCGAGCAGTTACCTGGCCATCTCGCAGATCGCGGGCGACGGCGCCGCTGATGAGGCGGGCGATAGCGTGCAGTGGTACAACCAGGAGGCCGCCGTCCCGTCGCGGCGCGCACGCAGAGGTTAGCCGGTTCTTCGCGGCCTGGAGCTGGCCGAGCGCGGTGTCGCCGGGCGCGCGCAACGGCGACCCGACCGGCCGGCAGCAGTATCTCTATGTAACGTTCTGATGTACCGGCGAACTGCTGCCCGAGGCCGATTGCCTCATTGCAAAGCCATAGATCTCGTTGGGTCCACACGGTCGACCTATAACTTTCGACGCGAAAAGTTTTAGGTTGACACGCCAGCCCCAACGAACGTTTTAGCAGTATCCAGGCTGGGGTTCTTTCTTCGTCTCCGCTTGCATGCTGACATACGCGTACACGGGCCTGAACTGGGGCGCGCTCCCCCGCTCCTACTGGCGCGGTTGCATTTATAGAGTTGCCAGCGCGACCATGGCTGTATGTCCGATTCGGAACCCCGCCGGCCTCGGCTGGCTACCCAGAGTCCTTGAGTGACAGGGAGACCCGGCGGCGGCTCGCGTCGATGGCCGCGATCCTCACCCTGATCTCCTCTCCCACCTCGACGACCTCGCCCGGATCGGTAACGGGCTGCGGGACCATGCTGCTGACGTGCAGCAGGCCGTCGACGCCGCCGAGGTCTACGAAGGCCCCGTAAGGCATGAGCTTCTTCACCTTGCCGTGCACGAACTGCCCGACGTAATGAGTCCGGGTGAACTGCTCCCACGAATCGTCCTGCATTGTCTTCTTCAGCGACAGCGATACCCGCCGTTGGTCGATGTCCACGGTCAGGATCTCGACCGTGACCTCCTGGCCGACCTTGAGAATCTCGCCTGGATCGCCGACCGGCCGTTCTCCGGGAAATTCCGAGACGTGCACGAGGCCGTCGACTCCGCCGAGGTCAATGAACGCCCCGTATTTCACGATGTTCTTCACCCGGCCGCGGACGAACTGTCCCGGGTGCAGGGTGCCGAGGAGCGTCTGCGGGTCCTTCGCCTGCTCCGGTTGAAGCACCGTGCGCTGGGAGAGCACGATGAAGTCTTCGCTCAAGTGGATGATCTTGGCGGTGACCTTGCGGCCGACGTACGCCTGCAGGTCACCGACGGGCTTGGGGTCGATGAGGGCCTGAGGAAGGAGGGCAGGCAGGCCGATGTCCACGGTGAGGCCGCTCTTGGCCACGGCCGTCACGGTTCCGCTGACCACGGCGTCGGCGGCGTAGGTCCTGGTGAGCGCGTCCCAGGTAGGCCCTTCCCCGTCAGGTTCGTGACCGCCGCCCTGCTCGTCGTCCTCTTGCACGCCGACGTCGCCGGGAACCGGGTTCGTCCAGGGCCACAGAGCGGGGTCCACCGTGCTGGCCTCAGCGATCGCGTGCAGCCACGCCGGCGGCGGAACGAAATGCGGTGAGGGGAAGGAATCGTGCCCGTCTTGTTCGGCCTCCCGGTCACACCATGGGCACAACAGGGTGTCCTTGGAATACACGTGCTGGGCAGATCGCCGGCAACGCATCAGCCTCCCGCCGACCGCGGCCAGCGCGCGGTACCACTCCTCGGCGGTCGGCCGGGCCCCCGGGGAGCGCGCTCCCTCCTCGAATGCCCGTCGTGCCAGCTCACGCAACGAGAAAGGGAGCAGTTGCCGTGGCGGGCACCCCCGCGAAGTCCGGATTTCCGAATGGAACAGCCACGAGCGACCGCGGCCGATGTTCGCCTTGGGGGAACGCTCGTCATCACTCGGGATCAGCCTGTCGATGCCGGCGAAAGGGTGGAATTCCTCAAGCAAGAGCCGGCAGATCACGACCGCGAGGGAGAAGTAATCGGTCTGCTTCGTGTGCCGGCCGGAACCGCCCTCGGGCGGGCTGTAATCCTCGCGCCAGTTGACGCCCCCGTAGGTGCGGCCGCCCGATCTGAAGAGGAACGAGTCGCAGTCGAGCAACTCGACGCGGCCGGACGGTGAGAAGGCGAGGTTCTCCAGTGCGAGATCGCATACCAGCATCCCGGCTGCGTGCAGCTTGCCTACCATCCAGGCCAGGTCCGCGGCGACGGCGACGTTGTACCCCCAGTTCAGGAACGGCTTCTGCAGGCGTTTGGTCGCGGAGAACAGGTCCTGAGCGAGCAGGTACTGGTCGCGCAGCGTGTTCATCAGGAAGCCGATGGCCTGGCCGGCGGTATCCTCGGCGATTCCGAACGGCCAGGCGACCTGAAGATGCCGCTCGTCCGGCCGGTGCCATTTGGCGGCGTCGATCGTCATGAGCGCGGTGATGTGGCCACGGAGGTCGGCCTCCGGTTCCCGGTAGATCTTCGCGCAGTAGGCGGGATCGTCCGCCAGCAGGTAGACCTCCCCCTCCTTGCCGCCGCCGATACGCTTACCGAGTTCGTAGGCCAGCCTGGAGCCGTCAGGAAAGCGTATGTAGACCTTCAACGATCGCCCTCGCTCGTCGCCCGGGCCACGGCCACGAGGGTGAGGTCATCGTCCGCGTGCGCGCCGATCCGGTCGTCGTGCAGAAACTGGGTGATCTGCGTGCCGGTGAGCGTGCCGGCCGCGATGCGCTCAAGCAACGGCGCGAAGAAGTCGTGATGCGGCGTCTCCGGTATCCGCCCCTGCCAGTCGAGGGAGATGTCCTTCAGGCCGTCGGTGGAGGCGGCGAAGCCGCTGAGCGCGGGGTCGTACAGACACGACACCTGGGCCCGGGCGAGCGCGCTCCACTGCAGGGCAGTCACGGTGGCGCTGGCGTCCGACCCGCTCACGTAGGGCGGCGCGACCATCAGCAACTGGCCGTCGTCACGCTGGGCGACGACGAATCCGTCGCCCACATTGGCCGTCAGCAGCCACGGCGGCCGGAAAACGACGATGAGGAGCGTCGCGTTGAACGACGAGTGCTGCCACTGGTGCCGGGTGCTTGCGGTGACGGCCGCTACCGCGGCCCGCAACTGGGCGACGGTGCTTTCCAGTGCGCCGTGCAGGGCGCTGGTGAGCTGCCACGGCTGGGCCACGGCCCAGTCTGTGCCAGCGAAAGCCTCCTCGGTGGCCGCCTGAGCGATGGCGGCGGCCAGTGCCGAGCCGGCCGCCGAGTTGGCGGCGGACCCGAGCCCGTCGCTGATGGTGACGACCATCGGCTGGGGCGGCCTGCCGTTGGACAGGGTCCGCGGGTCGACGAGTTCCGCGACATTGCACCGGAACGCGTCTTGGCATTCACCGTAAAATTTGAGGTGGCCGCGGCCGATCACGGATGTGCACACGGTCCGCCAGTCAGGCCAGTAGGGTCCCGAAGCTGCGGCAAGCCCGGGTGCCGTGTGCTGTTTGATGTCTTTCACCTGATGCCCCCGGCCATGCTCATGCCTTCTTGCCCAGGGCCTGGATCCTCTTCTTGGCCGCCGTGATGGGGTCGTCGTCGTCCGCCGCGCTGTTGGACGCCTCGATGAGGAACGCCGCGATGTCGCTGTGCGCGATCTGCCAGTGAGCGTCGGGCGCAAGGGTCGCCAGGAACTCCTGGTCGGCGGTTGACACGCCCACGGCGAAGAAGGCGAGCTTGCGCTTCTCCTGGAGGGCGGTGATCTGGGCCGCCATACCCTGCAGGTCGTCCTTCAGCAGCTGATAACCGGAGTCGTCCGTCGGCACCGCGTCGGTGACCATGAAGATCAGCGGCCGGAACCGCTGGATGCCGAGATCGTCCAGTTCGCCCTTGCGGCGCTCCGACAGGTCGATGGCGGTCCGGATGGCCTCGAACATGGGGGTGACGCCGCCCGCGTACAGGTCGGGCGGGATGAAGGTCGCCGCCGGCGAGAACGTGGATCCGTCGGCTGCCTTGTGCACGCGGACGCCTCCGGCGCCGAAACTGATGACCGCAAGTTCGGCGCGGTACCTCAGGTCCTGGGAACTGTTGAGGTGGGCCGCCCACTCTTTCATCGCGTCGTTGAGCTCATCGATCGGCCGCGGCGGCTTCGCGCCCTCGGGGCCGTTCATCGAACCGGACGTGTCCAGCAGGAAGATCAGGGTGGTCCGCTTCTGCGCGCCGCTGCTGAAGCGGACCGGGTCGAATGGGTCGTCATCCTGCGCTTGTTCAGCGGTCCAGAAGTCTGACATCAGTTTGCTCCTAGCGGTTCGTGTTCCTGCTGGTTCTCCGGGGCCGGCCCGGCGGGGGGCGTGATGTCGAAAGCTCCGGGGTGCGGCGGGCGCATGGCTGGCCGCAGCGGTCCCGGCGGCAGCGGATAGGCGCTGAGCGGCAGCGCTTCCGCACCCGGCCGTCCGAAGGGGACGGTGACCGCCACCAGGCCGCCGGTCGCCGGCGGCGGCTGCGCGCCGTCCCGCCAGACGGCCGCGTACAGCAGGTACCCGTCCACGAGGACGTAGCCGACCGGCCGGAAGGGGCTGTGCAGCACGGCGGGGACCACCCGGCAGGCGGGCTGGTCCGGGTGACCGGTCGACGTGCCGGGGTCCTGCCATGCGCCGTGGGCGGGTGCGTGTGTCATTGTCGTCTCCACTGGGGTTTCGCCTCGCATCTCCTAGCCGACCGCTACGACGTCGGTTCCGGAGAACCGGTAGGGAACGCGCAGCCCGGCCGCGAGCCCGGCGAAGTAGTAGGTGATCTGATCTGCCTCATCAGGCGCGGCCTCGGAGATGTCGATGACCACCGTGTCTCCCATGAGCAGCATGGTTGTGGGGGGGTTCAGCGCGGAGCTTGCCGTGCTGCGGACGGTATAGCGGCGGACGTCTCTGGTTGGCCGGCGGGCTGGCAGCGGCCTGCCTGCCGGCGGAGTGAGCTGCCAGCTGGCCGGCCCGGTCGCCTCAAGGCGCGTTCCCGGCTGGCTTTTCGCGGCTCCGGCCATGAACATGATCGCGCAGGCCTGCGGGATGTCGTCGATCACGCTCACGTTCAGATTCGCTGGCCGCCCCGCACGCAGCGCCGTGACCACGCCGAGGAGCAGGTCGTTCGATCCGGTGGACGACGGCGCCTGCGGCGGGGCCGCCGGCTGCGGTGCCGGGCTGGCGGCGGGCCCCGCCCAGCGGTGCGTCGCGAGGTCGGTCACCTCTTGCCCGCGGTTCGGGTCCGTGATCACGGGGCGCGACTCGCTCACCACCGCGCCGCTGACCACCGGCACGATCTGCCCGGCAAGGCGGATGAACTCGCGAACGCTGGCGGCGGTCGGCCCGCTGATCTCCCACTCCGGGGAGTCGAAGCCCTGGCTTTTAGCGAAGCTGCAGCCGGACCGCTCCCGCAGTTCCTTAACGAGGCGGCCGTGCTCTCCGATGAGGTGCCTGCTGTCGCCCGGGTCGGCAAGTGTCATCCGGCCGGCGGCCTTGCCGCCGATGCGGGCCGTCACCTCCGAGACCACCGCGGTGAGCGCGGCTGGCTCGCCGATGGCGACGAAGGTGGAACTCTCGTTGTCGACGCTCGCCGCCACGATCCCAGGGGTCGCCTGGAGCCGCTTGATGGTCTCCCCCGCCGGGCCGATGATGCTGCCCCGGTCCCTTGCCGTGGGAACCGACACCAGCGCGGCGGGGCTGGCGAGCAGGGCGGCGAGGGCGGCGCTGCCCCGGTCGAGTTCCTGGGCGGTGCCGAACTCGGCGCGCAGGCCCACGTCGGTGAGCGCCACCGCGACCGCGCCGATCTTGTCACGCACCTGGCTGGTTCCGCGGGCCAGCGCCAGCCGCCAGTGGGCCGGGACCGGGCAGCTGACCTCGTGAACGGTGGCGGGCCGCCGCGACTGACGGGGAAGTGTGTTGGTGTCCGCCGGGATCTCCAGCGCTGCGGCCGAGGTTCCCGTCCGGAAAGCATCGTCGCGTGCGGTCTGCAGGTGGTGGCTGCGTGCCCAGAAATACCAGCAGGCGGACGTCCATTCTGGCGAGTCGCCGAGCGTGGCAAGGCCTGCCGCGGCAGCAAGCGACAGCGGCTCGCGTGCGCGCAGCTGCCACCCGCGCGGCAGCAGCGGCCCCTCCGGTGGGCCGTCGGCTGACCCTGGCGAGTCATCCGCCGGCGTGGCCGGGCCCGATCGCGGCGGGCCGGGGCTGAAGAAGTGCGTCGGGTAATCGTCAATGACCTTCTGCAGGGCTTCCGCCGGCAGGCCCGCCACGGACAGCCGGGGCACCTCCCGGCGTACCTGGACCGCGACCGGCGCCCCGGCGCCGGCCGCCGACGGACCGCCGCGGGACGCACCCGGGCCCGCGACCTGGACGTCCATGAGGTGAACGATCCCGCGCGAGGAGTCCCTGAGCAGGAACTCGACCGCCGCGTAGCCCGCGCCGTTCGGCTCGCCTGCGACGACGCCCGGGTAGAACCTGCGCGGCGCGGTGTGCCCGTTCGCCTGCCGCACGTCGAACTGCTCGTAGCGGTGCGCAGGTGAGTTCCAGTGCGCGCTCAGCAGCTCGAGGAAGGTGATCGTGCAGCATCCGGCCTGCGGCCGGGGGATGACCCGGGCGGGCAGGGTCACGCCTTCCTTCAGGTTTGCCAGCAGGCCGCGCGCACGACGGTTGAGGGAGATCGCCAGCTGGTGCTGCTCGTCCTGTTTGTCTGGATCGTGGTGGGCTTCGCGGAGCACGAAACGGCCGCGGCCGTCGGCACGGTGGAAGACCCGCACGGTTCCGCCGTGATCGTGCGCCTCGGGGCCGACGATCACCTCGGCCAGGTCGCCCGCCTTCAGGTCCGCCTGGACGCCGGGCGCCCACTCGCTGCCGCCGGAACGCCAGTCCGGGCGCAGCACGATCGTCGGGCGGGTCCCCTCGAGGTCGTAACCGGTGACCTCGTACCAGGCACCGTCTCGTGCCTCGCCCGCCGCGAGCCGGACAGCTGGCGTGCTCACGTCGGCGTGCCGGGACGACCGCTCCCGCCAGGCCGCCAGCTCGTCGACGGCGCGCTCCTCCCGCACCGGCTCATAGGGGTCCTCGCACTGACCCGGGTTGCCCGACCGGCACTGGTCGCACGCGTTGCAGGCGAGCAGGTCCGTCTCGTTCTGCTCGACACTGCCGACCGCGCGAAGCGCGGCGACGACGGGATCAGCTTCGAGTTCGACGGGCCGGCCGTCAACCAGCGGCACCGGCCAGCTGGTGTCGAGTTCAGGGCTGGAGTCTTCCGGTGTGGCCGGGTCGGCGGCCTGGTCGCCGGGATCGGCGTCGGTCGTCTCGGCAGCGGCGGCGAGTGCGCTGGCGGCGGACGCCGTGTCCGGCATGGGTGCGGGCGGGATGAAGGCGGCCGGGGCGCCCGCGACGGTTAGCTCGCCGGACGGGCCGCGGCTAAAGCTGAGCTGTACGCGGCAGCCGGCCGGCCATACGCTCTGCAGCTGCCGGAGCAGGTCTCGCGAGGTGTCCGGCCGCCCGTGCCGGGCCGCGGCGACGAGAAGCCCCATGGCGTTCTCGGTAGCCGACGGCGGTCTGCCGCCGCTGTCCCCGGTTAGTGCCCAGTCTTCGATGGCGACAATGTTGGCCAGGCCCTGCCTGTCCCGCCGAAGCGGGATGATCCGCTCGGGCACCTGACGCAGCAGGCCCCCGTCTGCGATGCGCGCGCCAGGCGGGGCCGCCTCGGCTCCGGCGGCGGTGGGCTGGTAGCCGCCGTCACCGGTGCGCCGGTATTCGAGCGCGCTCATGGCCCGGGTGATTGCGCCGCGCGAGCGCCGCGCCAAGGCCGGCTCGGTGAACCGCTTGACCTCTTCCTTCATCGCCGGGGAGAGGCTTTCGAGCACGGTCCTGCGGGTCTGGGCGCAGTCGAGCAGTCTCCTGTGGTTGATCCACCACCGCTGCGCCCACCGCTCGCGTTCCGCTGACTCCTCCCACGGAGGCGTAGCCGGGTCGGCGTTCTCCCAGACCGACATCACCTGCAGCACCAGTTCGGCATCGTCATGGCAGGCGCTCGCGAGTGCCCGGTGGCGCTCGGCGGCCTCGAGCCGCCATTCGTCTGGCCAGTCGTAGGAGTCGCGCAGCAGCCCGTTCGCACCGACGAGCGGGCCGGCGTTCTGCTTTTCCAGCAGGTCGAGGATGGTCACCACCTCGGGGACACAGGCCAGCCGGTCGGCGTGCATGATCGCGATGGCGCTGGCCGTCGAGCCGAGGCCGGGCGACCGGGTTAGTTCCCGGCCGAAGGAGGTGGGATCGCCGAACTCGTCGACCGCTCCCGCTGCCCGCAGCGCGGCGTCGGCGCGGCTGAGCTCACGCTGGAAGACGGCCATCGCCTCGGTCGCCGAGGTGTCCAGCCTGGTGCTGCGCGGCTCGAAGGCGGCGGGCCAGTCGAACCCGACGACGTCATCGATGCCGCCGAGCTTGGCCGTCATAATGAGCTGCTCGAGGTTGGCCCGGGCCGAGCCGGGCGGCGTGTCCTGGGCAAGGCCGAGGAACTGCGCCTTGGTGTAGAGGGGGAATACCCAGCCAGGGGATTTCCGGCCGACGCGTCCCCACCGCTGGCGGATTCCGGCCTGACTGTGCGGGATCGTCGGGATGCCGCCCTGCGCGTGTTCAGGGTCCCAGTCCGACTGGGCGATGAGGCCCGAGTCGACGACGAACCTGACGCCCTCCACGGTCAGCGACGTCTCGGCGAGGTTCGTCGAGATCACGATCTTCCGCTTGTCGCCCTTGCGGCGGGCCGCGAGCGCGTCTTCCTTCTGCTCCGTCGGAAGGCTGGACAGCAACGCGAAGACATCCGTCTGGTCGCCGAGTTCGCCGCGGATCACCGCGACGGCCCGCTCGATGGACTTTCCTGTCGGCAGGAAGGCGAGGATGTCCCCGTAGATGCCTTCCCGGTCGAGCCCGCGGGCCAGCGCGACCACGAAGTCGGCCAGCGCCTGCGGCATCTTCTTCGGCCACTGCTTGACCGGGATGCTGCCACGGAAGCGGAACTCGAGGAGCTTGCGGGTGGTGTCGTGCAGGTCCTCCGGCCAGCCCGCGCCTTCCGTCCCGGTGTACTTCTCGCTTACCTCCGAGCTCTCAAGCGGCGCGGCCATCCGTGTCCTGAACTGCGCAGTGACGAAACGTTCCGCGTCGGTCGGATGGTGCAGCGGCAGGTCGCCGGCGAACACGTCGCGCCACGCGCTGTCCAGCGGCTTCCCGTCTTCGACCGCGTCGTCCAGGTCGCCGAAGAGCGGGAACCCGTAGCCGATGGACTTCACCGCGGGCACGATGACGACTTCGGTCCGGTCGGCGCCGAAGTACTCCTGGTAGAACTTCTCGTCAAAGGTCGCGGAGGTGACGATCACCCGCAGGTGCGGGTAGCGGTCGAGTTCCTTCTTGAGGTAGCCGAGGATGAAGTCGATGTTCGTGGAGCGCTCGTGGGCCTCATCGACGATGACGGTGCCGATCTTGCTGAGCCGCCCCTCGCGGAGCCAGTTGATCATGGTGCCGTCGGTGACGTAGATGAGCTGGCACGAGTCGTCGTGCGCCTTGTCGCCGCTGACCTGGAAGCCCACCGGGAAGCCGGGGCCGACGCCGCCGGCGCCGGACATCTTCGTCCCGACGAACCCGGCCACGCCGGTCGTGGCCTGCACGCGAGGCTCGGTGACCACGATCGGTCCGAGGTCGGTGAGCCGGATCGGCGCGTCCGCGGGCGGGTCGAGCAGCCGGTACGGCATGTAGGTGGACTTGCCGGTGCCGGTGCCGGCCTTGACGATCAGCACCCTGGTCCGCGGGCTGGCCAGGTGGCCGAGCATCCGCATGATGTGGGACTCGTTCATGCCGAACCCGAACGCGCCCAGGTCGACCCCGCTGCTGGCAAGCTCGTGGGCGCCGGGCATCGGGCCGAGTCCGCCGAGCGGCCCGGTGGGATTGTCCGGGTGCAGCACCGTCCCGATCGTCTGCAGGTCGATGAACGGGACGGCCATTCCCTGGATGTTCACCCGGTGCCTGGCACGGTGCCGGGGGCAGCGGTCGGACCGGGTTTGTCCGCGGGTCAGCTTGGCTTCCGCTGCGCCCTCGTTGTAGACGAACTCCATGCCCGGGTCGTCGGAGCCGGCGGGGTCAGGCCGCGCTCCGCCGGCGGCGAGCCGGGCACGCTCCTCGCGCAGGCAGTCCTTGCAGACCGCCCGGCGCATCCGGGTCTGGGACACGCCCCGCGATGCGGTGCCGTCGTCGGTCATCGCTCACGCCTCCCTGGTGGCCCAGCTCGCGCCGGGCTCGAATCCGGCGAACTGTTCCTCGACCGATGCCCTGGACGCGGTGTCCTTCGGGCGCGACGCGTAGAACATCGGCACGACCTCGAGCGTGCCCGGGTGCGCGAGCAGGTGCTCGACCACCGCACGGAAGAAACCGACGACCGCCGTCTCCAGCCCCGTCTGGAAGATGAACAGGCGGACCCGGAGTGTCCCGTCCCTGGTGAGCTCCCGCAGCTGGCTGACACTCGCCGCGTGCACGAAGTCGTCGGTCTGCCCGGCCGGCCGGGGCCGGGAGACGTCGGCGTTGCGCAGCCATGCCCCGTCGACGACCGGGTCCATCTCGGTGTGCCGGATGGACAGCAGCGCCAGCCGGAGCA
>Ga0335074_10006086_pt1 | contig 16707 bp, 16 predicted proteins | sample Lox_Sample_23_FD_206715 | JGI IMG/M metagenome (GOLD analysis project Ga0335074, IMG submission 206715) | Soil microbial communities from Loxahatchee National Wildlife Refuge, Florida, United States - Lox_Sample_2.3 | ecosystem: Environmental > Terrestrial > Soil > Wetlands | place: USA...
AGCACGCCCAGGTCCGGCGGCGGCGCCTGCCGGGCGGCGTCGACGGCGGCGTCGATCCGGGCCCGCACCTGCGACTCGACCGAGTTCAGGGTCTCCTCCCCGACGCCGCGGCCGAGAAGCCGCGCCCGGGTGATGACCAGCGGGTCGCGCCGCTGCCAGTCCGAGAGCTCGTCGGCGCTGCGGTACTTCTCCGGATCGCCCTCGTAGTGGCCGTGCCAGCGGTAGGTGGCGGCCTCCACGAACACCGGCCCGCCGCCCGCGCGGATGCGCCGCACCGCGTCGGTCATGACCGCGGCGACCGCCTCCACGTCGTTGCCGTCGACCGCCACGTAGTCAAGGCCGTAGCCGGCCGCGCGGGCGGACATCGGCACCGGATGCTGGTCGGCGATCGGCGAGAACTCCGCGTAGCCGTTGTTCTCGCAGAAGAACACGATCGGCAGCCGCCACAGCGCGGCCAGGTTGGCCGCCTCGTGAAACGCGCCCTGCGCGACCGCCCCGTCCCCGAAGAACGACACCACCACGCCGGCCTGACCCCTGAGCTTCGCGGCCAGGGCCGCGCCCCCGGCGATCGGCACCCCCGCCGCCACGATCCCGTTGGCCCCGAAGATGCCCAGGTCGGGGTCGGCGATGTGCATCGAGCCGCCCAGGCCCTGATTCGTCCCGGTCGCCCGCGCGAGCAGCTCGGCCATCATCGGCTCGGGGGCGAGGCCCTTGGCCAGGCAGTGCCCGTGGCCGCGGTGGTTGGAGGTGATCACGTCGGTGACCGCCAGCGGCCAGCAGGCGCCGACCGCGGAGGCCTCCTGGCCGATCGACAGGTGGACGAAGCCCGGCACCTCGCTGTTGCGGTAGAGCTCGGACACCCGCTCCTCGAATACCCGGATCAGGGTCATCCGCCGGTAGGCCTCGAGCAGGCTGTCGGCCGGCAGCTCGGGTAGCTCCGGCGTCGCGCTGCCCGGGACTGAGGTTGCCTGCACGTGGTCACCCATCCGTTTCGCCCGTGAGCTCGCGAATCTCCCGCAGCTGGCGCTTGAGCACCTTGCCCGACGGGTTCCGCGGCAGCGCTTCCATGAACACGATCTGCTTGGGCGTCTTGAAGCCGGCCAGCCGCGACCGGCAGTGCGCGATCAGCGCCTGCTCGGTGATCTCGCGGCCGGGCCCCAGCACGACGAAGGCCCGTGGCACCTCGCCCCAGCGGGCGTCGGGGGTGGCGACCACGGCCGCCTCGAGCACCGCGTCGCACTCGTACAGGGCGCGCTCGACCTCCGACGTGGCGACGTTCTCGCCGCCGGAGACGATCATGTCCTTCTTGCGGTCGTCGATGTAGAGGTAGCCGTCCTCGTCGAGGTGGCCGACGTCCCCGGTCCTGAACCAGCCGTCATCGGTGAACGCCGCCGCCGTGGCCTCGGGGTTCTTCCAGTAGCCAGCGACCACCTTGGGGCCGCGCAGCGCGATCTCGCCCTGCGCGCCGGGCCCGGCCGGGGCGTCGTCCGGGCCGAGGATCCGCACGTCCAGGTTGACCACCGGCTTGCCGACCGAGCCGATCTTCGACCGCATGTGCGCCTGGTCGTTGAACGTGTCGCCGGACACGGTCTCGGTCAGCCCGTACGCGTCCGCGAACCGCGCGTTGGGGAACGCCGCCAGCAGCCGCTCGATGAGCGTCACCGGCGTCTTCTCGCCGCCCCCGGTGATGAACCGGATGCTCGCGGTGCTGCGCCGGCCGAGGTCTGGGGACTGGGCGATCGCGTTCAGCGTGGCGTTCACCATCGCCGGGGCCAGCCAGACGTTGGTCGGCCGTTCCCGCTCGATCGCGGCGAGCAGGTCGGGCACGTCGAACCGGGGCAGGATCACCAGGCTGCCGCCGACCCACCAGGTGCCGACGCCGGGCAGGTCGAACGCCCCCACGTGGTACATCGGCCCCGCCATCAGCGTGCGGTCGGCCGCGCTGAGGCCGAACTCGGCCACGTGCCCGATCGTCTTCCAGTAGAAGTTCCCGTAGCTGATCGGCACCCCCTTGGGGTGCGCGGTCGTCCCCGAGCTGTACATCAGCCGGTGCAGGTCCGCCTCGGTCACATCGGCCGGCGGGACGAAGGCGCCGAGGTGCCCGCCGAGGAACGCCTCATACGGGACGCCCACCCCGGCGGCCCCCTCGCCTTCGCTGGCCGGCCCGCCCTGGGCCACCCCGCCCTCGCCGGCCACCACCACCGTCCACGGGGTCGTCCGCCTACCGCTAATGGCGGCGACCGGCCCGGCCAGCCCCGGCTCGGTCACGATCGCGGCCGCCCCCGCATGCCCGATGATGTACTCGAGCTCGGGCTCGGCCAGCCGCACGTTGAGCGGCAGGAACGCCGCGCCGACGCGGTTCACCGCCAGCGCGCTCTCCAGGAACTCGGGCCGGTTGCCCATCAGCAGCGCCACGATGTCGCCCCGGCCCACCCCGGCCGCGCGGAACGCGGCGGCCAGCGCGTTGACCCGGTCAAGGAGCTGCCGGTGGGTCAGCCGGGCGTCGCGGAAGATCACCGCGTCCTCATCCGGAGTGCGGTCCGCGTTCCGGTCGAGGGACCGGGCGAGGTTGAACATGACCATCTCCTTCGACGTCAGCCAAGCTCCCTGGACGTCAGCTCGGGATCGAGCGTCACAGCAGCGAGTAGCCGCCGTCAACGGTGATCGTGGTGCCAGTGATGTACGCCGACGCGGCCGAGGCCAGGAACAGGTAGACGCCGGCCAGGTCGTCCGCCGTCCCCCAGCGGCCGAGGGCGGTGTGCGCCGCGATGTCCCGCTCGCGGTCGGCGTCGCGGTGCCAGAACGCGCCGAGCCCGGACTCGAACCAGCCCAGCGCCACCGCGTTGGCGGTGATCTGCCGCGGCCCGAGTTCCTGCGCCAGCGACCTGACCAGGGCATGGACGCCGCCCTTGGACGCCGAGTAGGCGGCCAGGCGGCCGTGCGGCCGGTCCCCGAGGACCGAGCCGGTGACGATGATGCGGCCGCCCGGGCCCATCCGCGGCACGGCCGCCCGCACGCCGAGGAACGTCCCGGTCAGGTTGGTGTCGATGACGTCGCGCCAGGCGTCGGGGGACAGCCGGGTGATGTCCGGGTCCTCGCGCGACACCCCCGCGTTGGCGATCCACACGTCGATGCCGCCGAACCGCTCGGTCATCCGCTCGGCGACGGTCTCGTTGAACAGGTCATCCCGCACGTCGCCGGGGCAGACCAGGTGGTCGCCTGCGAGCTGGCCCGCCACCCCGTCGAGGGCGGGCTTGGACCGGGCGACCAGGGCGAGCCGCGCGCCCGCGGCGTCGAACGCGCCCGCAAGCACGCGGCCGAGGCCGCGCCCGGCGCCGGTGATCACCACCCGCCGCCCGGTCAGGCCGAGCTGGGCGGCGGCCGGCGCGAGGCCGGCGGGCTTCTCGTCTTCCACGGTCGCTAGCAGCCGAGTTCGCGGGCGATGACGAGGCGCTGGATCTCGTTGGTTCCCTCGCCGATCTCGAGCACCTTCGCGTCGCAGTAGAACCGGGCGACGTCGCTCTCAAGCATGTAGCCGGCGCCGCCGAAGATCTGCACCGCCTCGCTCACCACCGCCGTGGCGACCTGGCTGGCCTTCAGCTTGGCCATGGCGGCCTCCTTCTTGAACGGCTTGCCCGCGTCGCGCAGCGCGGCCGCGTAGTAGGTGAGCCAGCGGGCGGCCTCGATCTCGGTCGCCATGTCCGCCAGCTTGAACTGGATCGCCTGGAAGCTGGCGATGGGAGTGCCGAAGGCCTCGTGCTGCCTGGCGTAGGCCAGCGCCAGCCGCATCGCCCCTGCGGCGGTGCCGATCGCGAGGGTGGCGACCGAGATCCGGCCGACCTCGAGGGCGGACAGGAACTGGCCGAGCCCGCCCCCCGGCTCGCCGACGACCTGGCTGTCGGGGACGAAGACGTCGTCGAAGAACAGGTCCCTGGTATCGGCCGACTTCCACCCGATGCCGCGCAGCTTCGGCCCGAGCGTGTAGCCCTCGGTCCCCTTCTCGACGATGAAGCTGCCGAAGCGCGGCTTGCCGCCGGCGTCCTCGCCGGTGCGGGCGAGCACGGTGACGCCGAAGCTCATGTCGGTGCCCGCGTTGGTGATGAAGGCCTTCTGCCCGTTGAGCACCCACCCGCCCGACACCTGCTCGGCCCGGGTCCGCAGCGACCGGACGTCAGAGCCGGCCCCCGGCTCGGTCAGCCCGAACGCCCCGAGCTGCCGCCCCTCGGCCAGCGGCCGCAGCCACCGCTCGCGCTGACCGTCGTCGGCGAACAGCAGCAGCGGGAGGCTGCCGATGGTGGAGTGCGCCTGCCAGGACGTGGCCACCGACGGGTCCACCGTCGCCAGGGCCTCGAGCAGCGCCACGTAGCCAACGGTGGTGGAGCCGATGCCGCCCCACTTCTCCGGCACCAGCGAGCCGAGCAGCCCGAGCTCGCCGAGCCCGCGGAGCAGCTCGGTCGGGCAGCGCTCGTCGTGCCAGGCGCGGGCCGCCACCGGGGCGATCTCGCCCTCCGCGTAGCTGCGGCCCAGGTCAAGCAGCTCGCTCTCGAACTCGGTGAGTGTGAAGTCCATGGCCCTCTCGCCTACGGTCTACACTGACTGGTCAGTACATAATAGGAACAGCACGGTGGCCAGCGCAATGAGCAAACCGAGAGCGATCCAGTGCCGACCTGTCGCACTGTGATTGATTCGACTGACCAGTCAGCTGTATCCTGGGAAAACGGCGAGGTGTCATTCGGGGTGTCGTCTAGGCCGACCCGTCGAAGCACGTCATTTTAGTGGGCAGGTAGCTCCCGACCAGATGAGGCAGCAGAATGCCGCAGACCAGGATCAAGGACAAGCAGGGCAAGAGCGCCAAGTGGCAGCAGCGCCGCCACGAGATCGTGGACGCGTCGGCCAAGGTGTTCGCCGAGCGGGGTTACCACGCCACAAGCACCAACGAGCTCTGCGACGCGAACGGCATCGGGAAGGGCGCCCTCTACTACTACATCGGCTCCAAGGAGCAGCTGCTCGCCGCCATTCACGACCGGGTCATGGACGAGGTCATGCTGGGCGCGGACCGGGCCGACCTGGCGGGCGGCACCCCGCCCGAGCGGCTGGCGGCGCTCGGCGAGGAACTGCTTGACGTCATTTTCCGCTTCCCCGACCACGTCTGGGTCTTCCTGCACGATTTCCCGGCCCTGACCGGCAAGAACGCCGAGATGTTCCGGCAGCGCCGACGCGCCTACGAGCGCCGGGTCGAGGCCGTCTTCCAGCAGGGCATCGAGTCGGGCGACTTCCGGCCGGTTGACACCAGGCTGGCGGTCACCGCCTGGCTCGGCATGCACAACTACACCTATTTGTCGCTGCGGGCGGGCGGCCATTTCTCCGTCAAGGAAGTCGCCAAGTCCTATGCCGACATCTTCGTCTGGGGCATCGCCACCCGCGAATAACCAACTACGGTCTTGACCGGTCAGTACACGGTTATTCCTCCGGGCGCGTGCCGTTGAAGTAGTGCTCTCGTACCAGGGCGCGGCTGACCTTGAGCGACGGCGTCCGCGGCAGCTGCGTGACCACCCGGATCGCGACCGGGCGCTGGTAGCTGGTCAGCCTGCTGGTGAGGTACTCCATCAGCTCCTGCTCGGTGACCGGCCTGACCAGCGTCACCGCGACGGCCGGGACCTCTCCGAGCTTCGGGTCGGGCAGTGCGACCGCCGAGGCCTCGTCGACCGCCGGGTGCGCGAGCAGCGCTTCCTCGATCACCCCGGGAGGGATCGTGAAACCGCCCCGGTTGATCGCGTCGTCGGCGCGACCGTGGATGAACAGGAACCCGTCGGCGTCGATCGCCGCCAGGTCGGTGGTCCGCTGCCACGCGCCGTCACCCGGCAGCTGGCGGCCGCGCGCCTCGAGCAGGCCGACCGCGCCGAGGGGCAGGGCAGCGCCGGTCTCGCCGTCGACGACCCGCAGTTCAACGCCGGTGCGGGCGCGCCCGACGCTGCCGCGCTTGCGCCGCTCCCACCGGCTCTTGTCCTTCATGGTCCAGCCGGCGATCGCGCCGGCGAACTCGGTCGCGCCGTAGTTGGTGAGGACGGGAACTCCGTAGCGGTCCTCGAACGCCTCCGCCAGCTCCGGTGGCAGCGCCGCCGTCCCCGACCCGACGGCGCGGACGCTCGCGAACGCCTCGTCCGGCACGTCCGCCTCGAGCACCATCCGCAGCGCCGTGGGCGGCAGCCGGACGTAGCCGGGGCGGTGCCGCCTGACCAGCTCCACCCACGCGCCGACCTCGAACCGCTCGAGCAGGGCGATGCCGCGCCCGTCCATCGCGGTGGCGAGCGCGAAGTACAGGCCGCTGATGTGCGCCAGCGGCGCCCACAAGATGTCGGCCCGCCGGCCCAGGTGCGGCGGTTGGGCGTCGTCGAGGGCCAGCCCGCCGGCCAGGAACGCCGCCGCCATGCGGTCGTGCGTCAGCTCCACCCGCTTGGGTCGTCCGGTCGTGCCGCTCGTCATCATCAGCACGGCGACATCCCCGGGGTGCCGCAGGGACGGATGCGGCCGCCAGCTGACCGGCTGGGCGGCGAGGGCGCGGTCGGATCCGGCCCGTAGCGCGATCACGCCCGCCTGCTCGGCCGCGGCGAGAACCGCGACCCGGGCCCAGTCCTCATCCTCCGCCACGACGACGTCGGGTGCCAGGTCGACGATGTCCTGCGCCAGGCCGGCATCACCGAGGTGCGGGCTCAACGTCACCACCGCGCGCCCGGTGCCGACGGTGGCGATCAGCGCCGCCAGCGGCCCGGGGCGGTTGCGCAGCACGATCCCGATCCGGCCGGCTCCGGGATGACGGGCGAGCGACGCGTCAAGGGCGGCGACCGCGTCCGAGTAGAACGACCACCGGAAGGCCGCGCCGCGGAAGGTCAGCGCGGTGGCGGTGGCGTCCAGCTCAAGCACCGCGCGGATGCGGCGCCGCATCAACGAGTCGGACTCCCGGGAGTCGTCGCTCATCCCGCCCCGCCCTTCCAAGAAACAGGCCATAAGGTGTAATCAGTTGACTAAACTAAGAAACCAGATTCTCTCAAAACGGGCGCACGATTACCAGCCCTAGTGAACAGAGTTTCTGCGCGAGGAGGGAGGACGAGCGAGACGACGAGCGGGACGACGAGCGAGGCAGATCAGCCGTCGCCGATCAGCGGTCCGCCCCATCGGCCGCGCGTCGCCTGGCCGCCGCGTCGCGCAGCGCCCCGGCGTGCACCGCGGCATGCACGGCGCGCGCGATCCGCGCTCCCCACAGCGACCGGGGGCCGGCGAAGTCCTCCTGCTCGCCCGCGGCCGGCGCGGCGATGCAGACGGCATCGGAGGCCGTGCCGGTCGCGCGGATCCCCGCCTCGAGCAGGGCCTGGGTCTTGGCCTCGGTCGCGGTGATCACCGCGTTAACGTAGGCCGCGTCGCCGAGCGGGACCGGAACCGACACGACGATATTGATCGTGCCGGGCCGCCGGATCGGCGCCACCTCGCGACCGACCGTCCCCGGCGGCGCCGCCGCCCACGTCGGGACGCGCAGCCCGACCGTGGCGGCGACCCGCACCCCCTCGTCCTCGCGCTCGACCACATCGGTCACCGACGCCGCGGTCAGCAGCCCGACCCCCGCGCCCGCGAGGCCGAGGCCGGCCGCAAGCTCGGCCACGTGAGCGGCCGGGTCCATCCGGCTGTAGGCCGGGGCCACCTGGGCGTTCAGCACCCACTCGCGCTCACCGAGACCGCCGCCGACCACCCCGCTGGCGATCATCCGGCAGCCGGGCCCCGCCCGCCAGACCGCGACCGGGAGCAGCGCGGCGTCCTCGCGCCGCCAGTGCATCTCCAGCCGCATGGACGTGACCTTACCGTCCGATCACCCTTCGGCCGCCCGGCCGATGCGCGCCAGCTGCGCCAGCGCCGGGCGGGCGAGGACCTCGCCGATGTCGTGCAGGGCGACGATCAGCTCCTCGACCCCGTCCAGCGGCGCCTCCCGGTCCCGGTTGAGCAGGACGCCCCGGTACTCCTGGGCGGTGACGGTCCGGCGGGGGAGTTCGATCGCCTCGTCGTCGGCCCGGAACAGGGTCGGCACCGAAGTGTCCAGGGCCAGCGCGAGCGCGGTCAGCTCCGCCGCCGTGAACGAGCGCTGGCCGCGTTCTGCCTGGTGGACGGCCTGCCTGCTCCACGGCTTGGCCAGATACTGCCCCACTGCCTCGCCCAGGTCGGTCAGCGACAGCTGCTGCCGCGCCCGCAGCCGCGAGACCTGCCTCCCGATGGCCTCTTCGACCCGCATCACAGCCCCTTAGTGTCATCGCCAGGGATGACAGTGAAACGCCCGCTTTGACACTCACGGCCGACGCGGCTATTGTAGCGCTGTGGTTTTACATGTCAATCCCCACCATGACAGATGTCATCGACAGACGGACGGTGTACGCGCATGCAGGACTTCACTGTGGAGATCATCGGCCCCACCGGCGACTGCGCCGTCCTTCAGATCGCCGGCGAGCTCGACGCCTACACGGCCCCGTTCCTGCGCGACCGGATGCGGGACCTCACCGCCGTCGGCGTCGTGAACGTCATCGCCGACCTGCGTAAGGTCGACTTCCTCGACTCAACCGGCCTCGGCGTCCTCATCGGCGGCCTCAAGCGATTCCGCGAGCACGGCGGGTCGCTCGCGCCGGTGGCCAGCCAGCCCCGCATCCTCAAGATCTTCCAGATCACCGGCCTCACGGCGGTGCTCCCGCCGCACCCGACGGTTGCCGACGCCATCGACGCCGACCCGCGCTGGCGCGAGGCGGCCGAGGCCAAGGCCGGAAGCACGGCCGAATGGTGCAGCCAGCACGATCTGGTCTGAGCAGGCGCTGTCACATCGCCGCGGCCGGTTACGTCAGACGGATGTAACCGCACCGACGGCAAGGAGACCGCCATGCAGGCCCGCTTCAACTACTACGGGAACCCGGTCGGGGAGAAGTTCCAGAAGTACCTCAACTCGGCCGCCCGCGCCTTCGAGTCCACCCTGCCGGCCGAGACCGCGTTCCTGTGCATGATCCGGGCCAGCCAGATCAACGGCTGCTCGGTCTGCACCGACATGCACACCAAGGACGCGGCGCACGCGGGGGAGACCCCCGACCGCCTCAACCTGGTCGCCGCCTGGCGGGAGGCGAAGGCCTTCACCGACGCCGAGCGGGCCGCCCTCGAGCTGACCGAGCAGGGCACCCGCGTCGCCGACGCGGCCGGCGGCGTGCCGGACGAGATCTGGGCGAACGCGGCCAGGCACTACGACGACGACCAGCTCGCCGCCCTGGTCTCGCTGATCGCGGTGATCAACGCCTACAACCGGCTCAACGTCATCGTCCGGCAGCCGGCCGGCGACTACCAGCCCGGCCAGTGGTCCTAGCCGGGCCGACGGAGCGGCCGGCTACCCGTTGTCGGGCCGCGCCCAGATCCCGCGCACGTCGGAATCCGCGTCCAGGTAATACTGGCCGAGCCGGTCGGTCTCAGGTCCCGGTATAGCGATCGCGCATTCCCCTGCGAAGTTTTCGTGGTCGAGGCCTGCTGTCTGCCCCCGTGAAACCCCTAGCTCGGCAGCGTGCGCGGCAGGCCGAAATGCGGAGCCAGCCCGCCGTCGATGAAGCGGGTGATCGCGGAAATACGATCGCCGTCGAAGGTCAGCACCAGGATTCCGTGCAGGTGGGAAATCGGGGCGTGCTCGTCGGGCACGTAGCAGCCGAATGCGGGCTGCCCGTTCGCCCGGGTCGGGACCAGCCCGACCCGCCGGCCGTCGCGGTAGCGCGCGCTCTGCCTCAGGAAGCTCGCGATCGCGACCGGGCCCTGGTACTCCAGGTTGGCGGGCGGCATGCTGAACCAGGCGTCGTCGGTGAGCAGCGCCACCACGCCGTCGACGTCGTCGTCGGCGTACGCCGCGGCGAACCGCTGCGCTAGCGCCCGTTCCTTCGCCGACCGCGGCAGCGCGGCCCGCTCGCGGTCCCGGGCGGGCAGCACCGCCGTCATCGTCGCCCGGGCCCGCTGCAGGGCGCTGTTCACCGACGCCTCGCTGCTGTCGAGGATGTCCGCGACCTCCGGGGAACGGAAGCCGAGGGCGTCCCGCAGCAGCAGGACCGCGCGCTGCCGCGGCGGCAGGTGCTGGACGGCGGCGACGAACGCCAGCGCGATCGTCTCCTTGGCCTCGTAGACCACGTCCGGGCCGAAGGCGGTGTCGGGCAGGCCGTCGAGCAGGGCGTCCGGGTACGGCTGGAGCCAGACCGGCTCACCCCGGCGGGTCGGGCTTGGCGGTTCGAACGGCGGCTCGGGCGGCTCCGGCCGGGGGCGGCGGCCGCTGTCGCGGAGCGCGTTCAGGCAGCGGTTGGTCGCGATCCGGTACAGCCAGGTACGCAGTCCGGCCCGCCCCTCGTACCCGGCGAGGCCGCGCCAGGCGGCGAGCAGGGTCTCCTGCAGCACGTCCTCGGCGTCCTGGACCGAGCCCAGGATCCGGTAGCAGTGCAGCCGCAGCTCGGTCAGATACGGGCTGGTGAGCTCGCCGAAGGCCCGGTCGTCGCCGGCCCGGGCCCGCTCCAGGGTCGTGTCACTCGTCACCTAGGTACCGACACCAGCCGGGGCGCAAAGTCATCGGTCAGCTGCCACCCGGCGCGGTGTCTGTACCTCCGACGACTGATCGCGGGAGGAAATATGGGAACGGAAGGCGGGCGCCTGACACAAGGCCAGGGCTGGGTGCTGGCGCTGACATCGGTGGCGTCGTTCATGGTGTCGCTCGACACCCAGGTGGTGGCCACGGCACTGCCGGTGATCCGGGTCCACCTGCACGCGTCGCTGGCGGCGCTGGAGTGGACGGTGAACGCCTACACGCTGAGCTTCGCGGTGCTGCTGCTGACCGGCGCGGCGCTGGGCGAGCGGCTGGGGCGGCGGCGCATGCTGGCGGCCGGCCTCGGATTGTTCACCGCCGCGTCGGCCGCGTGCGCGCTCGCGCCCGACGCGGGCGTGCTGATCGCGGCCAGGGCCGCCCAGGGAGCAGGCGGGGCGCTGGTCCTGCCGCTGGCGTTCGCGCTGCTGTCGGCGGGGTTCCCGCCGCAGCGCCGGGCCTGGGCGATCGGCATCTTCACGAGCGTGACCGGGCTGGCGGTGGCGGCCGGCCCGGTCGTCGGCGGCGCGGTCGCGCAGGGCATCGCGTGGCCGTGGATCTTCTGGCTGAATGTGCCGATCGGCCTGGTCCTGATCCCGCTGGTCCTGCTGAGGCTCGCGCCGGGCGCGCGGGCGGCCGCCCGCCTCGACCCGCTCGGCCTGATGCTGGCCACCGGCGGCGCGCTCGGCCTGGTCTGGGGGCTGATCCGGGCCAACAGCGTCGGCTGGTCCAGCCCCGAGATCGTCGCCGCGCTGATCGCCGGGGCGGTGCTGACGGCCGCGTTCATCGGCTGGGAACTGCGGGCGGCCTACCCGATGGTCCCGCTGCGGCTGTTCCGGTCGCGGGCGTACTCGGCCGGCAACGCCGCCTGCCTGTGCGTCTTCGCGGTCCTGTTCGGCCTGGTGTTCTTCATGGCGCAGTTCCTGCAGACCGGCCTCGGCTACGGTCCGCTCGGCGCCGGGCTCCGGCTGGTGCCCGGCTGGGCGATGCTGACGCTGATCGCGCCGTTCGCGGGCGCGCTGATCCGGCGGTTCGGCGAGCGGGCGCTGATCGCGGGCGGGCTGACGTTGTTCGCGGCCGGGCTGATCTGGATCGCGCTGATCGCGCGGGTCGGCCTGCCCTACGCGGCGCTGGTCGGGCCGCTGGTGCTGGCCGGCGCGGGCGTGTCACTGGCGATCGCGCCGACCCAGAGCGTGGTGATGACCGCGGTGACGCCAGCCGACATCGGCAAGGCGTCCGGCACGTTCAACACGCTGCGCCAGCTCGGCGGCGTCTTCGGCGTCTCGATCTGCGCGGCCGTGTTCGCCGCCCACGGCGGCTACGCCTCGCCGGCCGCGTTCGTCAGCGGCTTCGGCCCGGCGATGGGCGCCTGCGCCGGGCTGGCGCTCCTCGGCGCCGCGGCCGGCCTGATCATCCCCCGGCGGCGCCAGCCCGCCGCCGTCCGGCCCGACTCCGGCGCCGTCCGCGCGCCCGAGACCCAACCCGCGCGATAGGAGCAACCTCGCCGCAACCGACCCCAGAGCCGCAACCGACCCACCAGCCATCCGCGAGGCGGCCGCCGCCTGGGCCGACCCCGTCAGCATCGTTCGCGCCACCTGCTCCGCCCACCCGGACCTCCGCTCCATCCTCCTGCGCCCGGACGGCCACACCGCCTGGCTGACCACCGACGCCGGCCAGCCCGCCGACGGGCTGCGTGAGGCCCTCACCCGCTGGCACGGCCCGGCGCGCGAACAGCAACGAACCGCGTGTGAAACGGGCACATAACCGAGGCGCATGAATTCTCCGCTCCCGGGCAGACGTGGATGGCATCGCAGCGCCGGCTGCGTGTTCAAGAAGGACTGCAAGGAGTGGTGCGATCGTGGCCTGGTTCAGGCGGACCAAGCGGACCGGCGGGGCAACCCGCAAGCCGACCCTGCGCGAATCCCGCGCCGCGGCGCGGACGGCGAAGGCCGAGACCGCGCTCGAGCAGACCGAGCAGAAGATCCACGAGCTCGCCGACCAGGTCCGCGAGGACCTCAAGGGCTCCGCCTGACCCGCCGGATCAATATCACCCGAGCGGGCTGATACCGTCCATCGGGTGATAATTCGCGAGGCGCGCCCCGACGAGTACCCGGCCATCGGCGAGCTTCGGGTGACCGCCTACCGGGCCCTCGGACTGCTCCCCGAGGGCAGCGAGTACATCGACACGCTGCGAGGATTCGGGTTCGGGACTGACTGCGCGGTGCTCGTCGCCACCGACGAGGCCGGCCGCAGCGTCCTCGGGACGATCGCGATCGAGTGGTTCGACCCGTCCAGCGAGCTCGCCAGGGACGAGACCGAGGCGGACGTCCGCGCGTTCGCGGTCGCCCCGCTGGGTCAGGGCCAGGGCGTCGGGCGGAGCCTGCTGCAGGCCGTCATCGAGCGCGCGGACAAGCGCGGGCTGCGCTGCCTGCGGCTCTGCACGAACCCGGTCATGCAGGCCGCGCAGCACCTCTACGAGACGACCGGCTTCGTCAGGACCCCCGATCTCGACTGGTCGCCGGCCCCGGGGCTCACCCTCCGCGCGTACGAGCTCGCCCTCCCGGCCGGCCAGATCAAAGACTGAGCCAACCCCGTCATCTCGAACGGTCCGGGCTGACTCCAGTCCGTCCGCCCGCACCCACTCTCGGGGCCGCCGGTTCGCCCCCGACCCCAGGGACTGCCCGCGAGGATCTCCGGGCGGTACATTCGATTCCAGCGACTTTCATCGAATTAAATGGCGCGCAACGTTCGGAGCCTTCAATGACGCAGACCCCGCCCTACCAGGTAACTGACCCCGCGACCGGCGTGGTCGCCGAGACCTTCCCGTTCGCCACCGACGCCGAGGTCGAGCAGGCCCTGGCCGACGCCACGGCCGCGTTCGCGCAGTGGCGCAAGCGGCCGATTGCCGAGCGGGCCGAGATCGTGGCCCGGGTCGGCCAGCTCTTCACCGAGCGCTCGGCCGAGCTGTCCGCGCTCATCACCAAGGAGATGGGCAAGCGCCCGGCGCAGGCGGTCGGCGAGGCCGAGTTCTGCACCGACATCTTCGGCTACTACGCCGAGAACGGCCCCGCCCTGCTGGCCGACCGCCCGCTGCCCGGCCACGACGCCGCGCGGGTGGAGTACCTGCCGGTCGGCCCGGTCCTCGGCGTGATGCCGTGGAACTACCCGTACTACCAGATCGCCCGGTTCGCCGCCCCGAACCTGATCGTCGGCAACACGATCATCCTCAAGCACGCGGAGAACTGCCCGACCTCGGCCCTGGCCGTCGCCCAGATCATGAAGGACGCGGGCGTCCCCGCGGGCGTCTACAACAACATCTTCGCGACCCACGAGCAGGTCGCCGCCATGATCGCCGACCCGAGGCTGCGGGGCGTGTCGCTGACCGGCTCGGAGCGGGCGGGCACGGTGGTCGCCGAGACGGCCGGCCGGAACCTGAAGAAGGTCGTCCTCGAGCTGGGCGGGTCCGACCCGTACATCATCCTCGACTCCGACGACGTCAACGCGGCCGCCAAGACCGCCTGGATCACCCGGATGGAGAACGTGGGCCAGGCCTGCAACTCCAACAAGCGGATGATCGTCATGGACAGCGTCTACGACGACTTCGTCGCCGCCCTGGTGCAGCGGGCCACCAAGATGGTGCCGCGCGAGGCCGGCGACGACTCTCCGATCGCCTACAGCCCGATGGTCTCCCGCAAGGCCGCCGAGAACCTGCTCGCGCAGGTGCAGGACGCGGTCTCGAAGGGCGCGACCCTGCACGTGGGCGGCACGCTGGCCGACGGCCCCGGTGCCTACTTCGCCCCGGCCGTGCTGACCGGGGTCACCCCGGACATGCGGGCCTACAAGGAGGAGCTGTTCGGCCCGGTCGCCGTCGTCTACAAGGTCAGCGACGACGACGAGGCGGTCAAGCTCGCCAACGTGGTCGACTTCGGCCTCGGCGGCGCGGTCTTCTCCACCGACGAGGAGCGGGCGAGCCGGGTCGCCGAGCAGCTCGAGGTGGGCATGGCCAACGTCAACACCCCGGCCGGCGAGGGGGCCGACCTCCCGTTCGGCGGCACCAAGCGCTCCGGCTTCGGCCGCGAGCTCGGCCCGCTCGGCATCGACGAGTTCGTCAACAAGCGCCTCTTCTACGTCCAGAAGTAGCCCGCTTCCACCTCCAGAACTAGCGAGCGCCGCCGGGCCGATTGCCGGCCCGGCGGCGCTCCGCGTTTTCCCGCCTGCCCCGGACCTTGCCTGAAGGTCGCCTGAAAAACGACTTAAGAACCGATGCAACCGCACCCGCCCCCGCGCCGTCTGAGTAGATGAGACAAGAGGGGCGGTTACTGACAAATGGTCAGATATCACCAGAAGCCAGACAACCACCGGCAGGCGACCGAGCAGCCGGCCGTGTCGCGCCGGGTGATGCTCATCGCCAGCGGCGGCCTGATGCTCGGCATCGGCGGCGCGGTCGGCTGCGCCAGCCAGCGACTGGCGGCCGCCAAGCTCGACACGACCCCCGCCCCGGGCCCGCACCCAAGCTCCCGGCCCGAGCCCAAACCCCGCGCAGCCGGCACAACCAGCACAACCGCCAAAACCGCCAAGCCGCACCCGACCGCGCATCCCACCCCGCACCCAACCGACACCATCGTCCCCGCCCGCCCGGTCTACTACGTCGACGACGGCCCGATGACGATCGCCCTGACCATCGACGACGGGCCGAGCCCGATCTACACCCCGCAGATCCTCCAGATCCTGGAGAAGTACAAGATCACGGCGTCCTTCTCGATGGTCGGCGAGAACGTCACCTACTACCCCAGCGTGGCCAGGGACGTCGCCGACGCCGGTCACGTGATCGTCAACCACACCTGGGACCACGCCAACCTGGCGACGCTGACCGAATCCCAGACCCGGGCCGAGATCGCCAACGCCGGCGACGCCATTCACACGGCCGTCGGCCGGGTCCCGACCTTCTTCCGCGCGCCCTACGGTGCCTGGTCGCGCACGACGCTCGAGTACTGCGCGAGCGAGAAGCTGACCGCGCTTGACTGGTCGGTCGACCCCCGGGACTGGGCCCGGCCGGGGGTCGCCAAGATCGTCGGCAACATCCTCGAGAACACCGAGACCGGCTCGATTATCCTCGAGCACGACGGCGGGGGAGACCGGTCGGAGACGGTGGCCGCGCTCAAGATCGCCATCCCGCGCCTGCTCGACGAGGGCTACCACTTCAGAAGCGTCTAACGGCCCGTTGCGCCGGTCGCCCGGCGGGTTCATACTCCGCCAAAGCGCCCATTGCGCCGCTCTCAGTGATCGCTCAAGGAGGAGAAGATGCCCAACCGGATCCTGACCAGCCACGCCGGCAGCCTGCCGCGGCCCGAGAACCTCATCAGCCTCAACCAGAGGCGGGCCGAGGCCGAGGCGGCAACCGACGAGCGCGCGTATCAGGAAGCGCTCCGGGCCGCCGTCACCGACGTGGTCAGGCGCCAGCGCGACACCGGCATCGACCTCGTGAACGACGGCGAGTACGGGCACTCGATGGGCCAGCGCTATGATTACGGCTCCTGGTGGACGTACGTGTTCCAGCGGCTCGGCGGCCTCGAGCTGGCCGACCAGAACATCGCCGGGATCGCGCAGGCGAAGGCCAGGCCGGGCGAGATCACCCTCGCCAGCTTCGGCGAACGGCGCGACTGGCAGCGGTTCGCCGACGCCTACGGCGACCCGAGCTCCGGCGCCTCGCTCCCCAACCGCGACGCGATGCCAATGGCCCCGGTCTGCCGCGGCCCGATCACCTACACCGGCCAGCAGGCGGTCCAGCGCGACATCGCCGACCTCAAGGCCGCCCTCGAGGCGACCGGAACACACGACGGCTTCCTGAACTCGGTCGCCCCCGGCAGCTGCGCCCGGTTCGGCAACGAGTACTACGCCAACGACGAGGAACAGCTGCAGGCGTGCGCGGACGCCATGCGCGAGGAGTACGTGGCGATCATCGACTCGGGGCTCGGCCTGCAGCTCGATGACCCCGCGATCGCCGAGAACTGGGACCAGATCAACCCGGCCCCGAGCGTCGAGGACTACCAGCGGTTCACGATGGCGCGGGTCGACGCGCTGAACTGGGC
>Ga0335074_10006087_pt1 | contig 16706 bp, 18 predicted proteins | sample Lox_Sample_23_FD_206715 | JGI IMG/M metagenome (GOLD analysis project Ga0335074, IMG submission 206715) | Soil microbial communities from Loxahatchee National Wildlife Refuge, Florida, United States - Lox_Sample_2.3 | ecosystem: Environmental > Terrestrial > Soil > Wetlands | place: USA...
ATGTCGAGGCTTTCTTCGGCCCGCAGGTCGTCCAGCTGAGACAAAAGATGCCGGAGCGGGCTCGGGTATTCGCTGACACGCACCTCATCAATGTAACTGACAGAAGCTGCAGCTGTGTATCCCTGCTGTACACCTTGTTGGAGTGATGGCGTTACCTCTGGACTCATACCCGAGCCTCTAGCACTGCTACCAGCAGCTCGCTCATGATTGTCCATTGGCAGTACACGGGATGAGGGCCTATGGTGGATTTGATCAGCCAAAGTTACTCACGCTTAACACCTCACCCAGGGAAGGTCGATGGAAGTTTGCCTGATGGTGGAGGGCCAGGAGGGCGAATCCTGGCAGAACTGGGTTGCCCTCGCGCAGGCGGCGGAGCAGAACGGGCTCGATGGCCTCTTCCGCTCTGATCACTACCTCTCAATGAATGATCCCGGTACACCCGCGATGGATGCCTGGGCGATCCTGGCCGGTCTGGCGGGCCGAACCGAACGCATCCGGCTGGGCACGCTGGTTTCTCCTGCGACCTTCCGCCATCCTTCGGTACTGGCGAACCTGGTCACTACCGTCGACCACATCTCGAATGGAAGGGCTGAACTAGGTCTAGGTGCGGGCTGGTACGAGGCCGAGCACCGGGCGTTCGGATTCCAATTCCCGGCGACTGCCACTCGCTTCGAAATTCTCGAGGAGCAGGCTGAAATTATCAGCCGGCAGTGGACCCAGGACGACGTCAGCTTCGCTGGCCGGCACTTCACGCTCGAGCACTGCTCCGCCGCACCCAAGCCAGTGCAGCAGCCGCCGCCGATGATCATAGGCGGATCCGGCAAGCCACGGACTGTTGGCGTCGCGGTGCGCTTCGGCGTCGAGTACAACGCGAGCGTATTCAGCACGCAGCAATGCGGCGAGCTCCGGTCTGCGCTCGACCGGGCGTGCGAGCACCATGGACGCGATCCGCAGACCCTCCGCTTCTCGGCGATGGCTCAGAACACCGTCATCGGGACGAGCACCGCTGACCTCGAACGAAAGATTGATCGCGTTCAGCGGGAAATGGGAACAGCCAACGGCCGCCTACTCAACGAGCCGGTGAGCCGCTGGTTCGCGGCTACGACCACCGAAGCCGTCGAGCGGCTTTCCGAGTGGGCCGCCGCTGGCGCGCAGCGGGTGATGCTCCAGCATCAGCTGTGGAGCGATCTCGACACAGTCGCGCTGATCGGCAAGGAGATCGTTCCGCACGTGCGCGGCCTCTGAGATATCGCGCGACCTATCAGTCAGCAAGGCCGACGGGGTCGACGGCGTCCTGGATCGGCATCGGTCGGCCTTTCGCGACCGCCGCGATCGCGATGATCGCCACCAGGCCGCAGCAAATCTGGAAGAGCGAGAGCGCTTGTCCGAGGATGATGAGCGCCGCCACCGCGGCGACTGGCGCGTTCAGGATCCCGATGACTGCTGAGACGGACGCGTCGACGAAACGATGTCCCCAGTTCATCAGCACGTGCCCGAATCCAGGCACGACGGCCAGGGCCACAATCCAGGGCCAGTTTCGGGCTGGCATCGCTACGAACGACTCGCCCGAGACGAGCGCGATGGGCGTAATGGCGATCGCGGCGGCGAGCCAGAGCCCACACATGAACTCCAGCGTTGGGATCTGACGCCGGGCACTCTTCGCGAACAGCCAGTAGCCGGCGAATGCAACCGTGCCGAGGACTGCGACCAGGTCACCTTTGCCGTGCACTCCGATCGAGGCCGGAGAAGCGACGACAACGCCTGCCACCCCGGCGATGGCGATCACGGTGAGAAGGACCTCACGAACACCCACGACCTCGCCGAAAAGCATCGCCGCGAGGATCAGGACGAGTGCTGGCTGGAGGGCCCCGATCACGGACGCATTCGCGATCGACGTGAGCCTGAACGCGAAGACATAGCACGTCAGGTTGACGCACAGAAGTACTCCGGACGGTGCTGCGCGTGCGAGCACCCGCCATGGCAGCCGTCGGTGGCGCAGGATAAGTATCGCCAGCATCAGCACCACCGATATCCACAGCCGGTAGAAGTTGAGGACGAACGGCGCCGTCTTGGCGTAGGTCACGATGATGCCGGTAAAGCCCCACAGAGTTGCCGCAAACAGGTCCGCCGCAATGCCCATTGCTCTTTGCCGGCTGCTCGCCGGGGCGGCAACAGCCATGTCCTTACAACTGCGTGCTGCGCGTAGCAGATGCCCACGGATCGACCAGAGTCTTGACCCGGACCGATTGACCCGAGGCGAGCGGCCGGATGCCTGCGTCCACCAGATCGTCGAGAGCCAACGCCAGCGGCGCTACATCAGCCCAGGAGCCGGGACGGCGCGCGAGGAACCGCAGCGCCTGCGGGAGATCCGTCGCCGCTACTAGGGCATTGGTCCCCACTACCTGTCCCTCGCTCATGCTGAGGTGGCGGAAGTTCAGCTCTGCGGGTTGCCCCTGCATCCCGACAACGACTACTCGCACGCCGCGCCCGATCGCAGTGAGCGCAAGCGCCAGACCGGCCCTGCTGCCGGTCACCTCGTACACGAGTTCAGGCGGCTGATGAGCCAGTTGCCTCAGCAAATCCTCCGGCGCCGGTGGCGGCAGCACGACGGTAGCACCCAGCGAAGTTGCGAGTTCACGGCGCGACGGCTCACTCTCGATCACGGTTACTCGCGCGCCTGACTGGGCGAGCACGAAGATCAGGAAGGCGCCGATTCCGCCGGCACCCACCACCAGCACGTCCAGTCCCGCTACAGGGCCGCCAACGGAGGCAGCGTGGACAGCGATCGCCATCGGCTGCCCGAGGGCCGCAGCGTCCGCGGTCAGTACCTCCCTGTCGACGACGGCGCAGCTTCGCGCGGGAACGACACAGAACTGGGCCAATCCGCCGTGCCGCTGCAGGCCGACCGTTTCGTAGGACAAGCAGAGGTTGGTCCGGCCCCGGCGGCACCAGCTGCAGCCGCCGCACGAAATGCCGCTCGCGGACGCCACGAGGTCGCCCGCGCTGAAGCTGGTGACATCCCGGCCCATGCCGACGACCGTGCCAGAGAACTCGTGTCCTGGGATCAGCGCGTCGGCGGGTCCCCAACTCGAACGCGCGGGCACTGCGAACTGGATCGGGCCGTGCGCGTACTCGTGGCCATCGGTGCCGCAGATGCCCGCAACCGCCACGCGCACGAGCAGCTCATCGTCGGCCGGCTCTGGCTCGGCTACCTCTTCGATCCGCAGGTCGCCGGGGCCGCGGTAGACGGCTGCCTTCACGGCCAGGCGATGACGAGCGCGCTTGCCACAACGAAAACTGTACAGTCATACTGATCACAATGTAAACGCCGACGTTGAGGACGGAAGCCATGACGCAGCACAGTTACAAGGTGAACGTCGCCGAGCTCGCGGCCGACCCGACTCTCGGGTCCAGCGACGGCTGGGTCAACATGGCCGTCCAGTTCCTCGTCGACCACTCCAACGGTGGCGCGCGCAAGGTCGTCTTCGGCCGGACTGTGTTCGCGCCAGGCGAGTCGGTGCACGAACTGCACCGGCATCCTGGCGCCGAAGAGGTGGTCTACCTGGTCCGGGGGCGCGGCGTGGCCACCAACGGCGACGAGGAAATCGTGCTCGAAGTCGGCGACATCGCATTCCACCCGCAGGGTGAGTGGCACGGGTTTTACAACACCTCGCAGACCGAGGAAGCCGAGATGATCTGGGTCTGGGCCGGCGCGAGCTCGAAGGACGACGCCGGTTACGAGGTGAAGGGCTGAGTTGCTATCCCGGCGCCGCCGCCACCCGTGCTATGCCTGGCTGCCGCGGCCTGCGTCAGGTTCGTAGCTCGATCGTTGACTAACTCTTGACCCGTCGTGCAGTGAGACTTACCATACTGAACACCGTAGCTAAAACGACCAGGCGGTGACAGAGGTCAGGCAGCCCGTGGCGTGCAGAAGGTCCGCAACGCGTGGGCGGATGAGGTCTTTACATTCTGAGTAGCCCCACGAGAGAAGGGGACTTGTAATGGCTGCAACGGAATCTGGCGCCGGGGGTGTAAGCCCGGGCACGCACACGCTGGTCACGGGCAAGAAGGCTCTCACCACCGTCGAGGCCTCAGGCCTGAGCCTCGCCGGCCTGGCGCCGACGATGGCGATGGCCCTTGGTACCGCGTTCGCCGCTTCCGAAGCCGGCGGTGCCGCTCCGCTGAGCTACCTACTCGGCTTCGTAGGATCTCTGTGCCTCGGTTTCGTCGTGGTGAAGTTCACGCGGCGGTACGTCGCGGCAGGCGTGGGCTTCACCTACGTCCGAGCGGCCTTCGGGATACCGGCTGGATTCACTGCAGGATGGGTCTACGCCGGCGCGTGGATGTTTGGCGTTGCAGTGAACTGCGCGATCGCCTCGAATTCGCTCGTTGCGCTGTTCGCTCTGCATAACGACAGCGTGTCCTGGCTCGTCTTCTTCATACCGATGATCGTCATCTGCGCCTGGATCAACTACATCGGGATAAAGCCGTCAGTGCGCGCCCAGGTGACGCTCGAGCTCGCGTCGATGGTGGTACTCACGATCATCATGATCTTCGTGCTCGCGAAGGGTGGCGCACACGGCCTGAGCCTCTCGCCGTTCAACCCGCACTATTCCACTAAAGGCTGGGGCGGCCTCGGCTATGGCATGATCTTCGGGTTCTCCGGATTCGCGGGGTTCGAGGCCGCTGCGGCGCTCGGCAGGGAGACCCGGCATCCGACCAAGTCCATCCCGAGGGCGATCATCTTCTCCCTGATCGGTGCTGGCCTCTTCTACGTGTTCATCACTTACGCGCTATCGGTGGGGTACGGCGTGACGAACGGGGCGACGTGGGCAGGCGACGCCACGCCGCTCAGCACCATTGCCACCAAGTACGCCGGCTCGACGTGGGCTCAGACTATTGATGTTCTCGTCGCGATAAGCGGCTTCTCGGGCGCGATGGGAATCGTCACTCTGTCTAGCCGCATCTTCTACGACATGGGTCGTGGTGGCGTCGGCGTGCCCTGGCTGGTACGTATCCACGACAGGTTCCGGACTCCCACGCGGCTGGTTCTGCTGATCTGCGCCGTGGCGCTGGCAACGGGTGTTCTCGTTGGTGAGACGACGACGCCGGCGACGGTCGTGGGCTTCATCGGCAGCACCACCACCCTGGGCCTCATCCTGGTCTACTTCGCGATCGCGCTGGCTGGCCTGCGCAACTTCAACACCCGAGAATCCCGGGCGGATCAGAATGCGCTCGTTCAGGCGTCGTACATTGTGCTGCCCATCGTCGCCATGGGTTTGCTGGGCTTTGCCTTCTATTCCTCCGTCATTCCCGTGCCGGCTTTCCCGTACGACCTTGCGCCGTACATCGTGGTGGTCTTTGCGCTGGCAGGGCTGGCCATCTACTGGCGCGCACACAGTCGGGGTGTCATCGACCCGCTGGCCGGAGACGATCAGCTGATAGCCAACCGCGAGTTGAGGCCGGGCTATGACGCGGCTGTCTAGGGACCGGGGAATGCAGGTACTCCGGCTATGGCCCGCACCGACGGGCTGGATGTAGGGACGACGCCGCGGGGTTGCCCACGGCCGGAAGGGAAGACGGCGTGTCGCTTCAGAAGACAGACGAGATATCCCTCCGCCTACGAGCCCACGTTCCGGCCGTGCTTTTCGGCGAAACCCGCGGCTGGAAGTTCTTCGACGGCCCTAGTGGTACGCAGATGATCGACGGCTGCCTCGATGCGATGCGCGATTACATGCTGACCGGGGTGGCGAACAGGAAAGAGGTCGCCCCGACCGGCGACCAGACCGAGGAGATAATCGCCAGGGCCCGCAGTGAGTTCCAGCGCTTCGTCAACGCTCCGGGCTACCGGGTCGTGTTCGGCCAGAACATGACCAGCCTCGCGTTTGCCTTCGCGCACGCGATTGCCCGCCAACGGTCCCATGAGGGCTCATCTATCCTCATCTCCGAGCTGGAGCACTTCGGCAACGTCGATCCCTGGGTACAGAACTTCGCCGACCATGGGGTCGAGGCGGTCTTTCTCCCCGTGGCCGCAGAATCGTGCCGACTCGACGAGGACGCGGTGGCGAGGGAGTTCGCGGCCCGGAACGTGGACCTAGTCGCGGTCACGCTCGCCGCCAACGCGATCGGCACGGTCCCCGATGTGGAGAAGATCGTGGCTCAGGCGCATGAGGCAGGCGCCCTGGCCGCGGTAGACGGCGTGCACGCCGTCCCGCATCACCAGGTCGATCTGGAGGCACTTGCGCCGGACATTTTCTTCTGCTCCGCCTACAAGTTCTACGGCCCTCACCTAGGCATCGCGCTGGTGCGAGAAGAGCTCGCCGAAGAGCTCCGACCGTACAAGGTTACTCCGGCCACCAACCTCGGGCCGGACAAATTCGAGACCGGGAGCCAGAACCACGAGGCCATCGCGGGACTGGCCGGAACGCTTGATTCCCTGGCCCGTCTGGTGGGAGGAGCGGGCGGTGGCGGAGCCCGTGAGGCGATCGGCAAGCTTTCCCAGTCGCAGGCGAAGATCGCTGACTGGGTCGAGGACCAGCTGCGGACGATGCCGAGAGTGCGGCTCTACCGGGCCGACCGTGCTGACGGCATACTCGCACCGACGATTGCATTCCGGGTCGAAGGGCGGGCTCCTGGTGAATGCGCCGAGCGCCTGCGAGAGCGCGGCCTGTTCATCACGCATGGAGACCTGTACGTGGTCGCGCTGGCGCGCCGGCTGGGCGTCGCAGACGACGGCGGCTGGGCGCGCCTCGGTATCGCCGGATACAACCGGATGGACGAGGCCGAGGAACTCGTCGATGCCATCGGTGCACTGTAATCCCCGCCGCGGCATGATGTCAGCTCTGGGATACAGACCAGACCATTGGCCCCTTGCGAGGATGTCCTGCAGGCGATGAACGCATCCGGCCCGGTCTACGACTTGCTTAGCGGGAAGGTGTGCCTGGTCACCGGTGCCGGAAGCGGTATCGGGCGGGCCACAGCATCGGTCTTGACTGACGAGGGCGGCGTTGTGCTGGGCTGCGATCTCGCACCCGAGGCGGGGACCAGGTACGACTGCCGGACCATGGACGTGCGGGATGAGCAGGGCTGGTCCCGGTGGATCTCAGACATCGAGGCGGAGTACGGCCGTATCGACGTGCTCGTGAACAACGCCGGCCTCGTCGGCAGTTACCTGGCGCTGCATGAGATCGATCCAGCCGACTGGGACTCGGTCTGCGATGTGAACCAGCGTGCCGTCTTTCTCGGCATGCGGGCGGTGATCCCGCTGATGCTGCGCCAGTCGGGCGGCTCGATCGTGAACGTGTCCTCCATCTGGGGCATCGTCGGCGCCCCTGGGGTCTCGGCCTACCAGGCCAGCAAGGGCGCAGTGCGGCTGATGAGCCGCAACGCCGCTATCACCTATGCCCGGAACGGCATCCGAGTCAACTCCGTTCACCCGGGCCTCATCTACACCGAGATGATCGAACGCCAGGATCCCGCATTGACCGCGGAGCTGGTCGAGGCCACGCCCCTTGGACGAGCTGCCGAACCGCGTGAGGTGGCCGACCTGATTGCCTTCCTGGCGAGCGACCGGGCGAGCTTCATCACCGGGGCAGAGATTTGCATCGACGGGGGCTTCACGGCCCAGTAGCCGCACCGGAACGGGCGGTACGTCCAGGGAGCTCAGAAAGGAAGACGGGATGGAGCGGACAGGAAAACACCAGCCCACGCATCTCGGCGTCTGGTACGACTTCCGCAATCCCGTTCCCTGGCGGATCGGCTGGCAGCAGCTCTACAACGAGACCCTTGACCAAGCCCGATGGGCCGAAGAACTGGGGTTCAACAGCGTCTGGCTGTCGGAGCACCATTTCACCGAAGACGGTTACATGCCTTCCATCCCAGCTGCGCTCGCCGCTATCGCGGCGCGCACCGAGCGGGTGCGGCTCGGCACCGCAGTGCTTCTCGCCCCGCTGCACCATCCCCTTCGGCTCGCCGAGGACCTGGCAGTCGTCGACTTGATCTCGAACGGTCGGCTGGATGTCGGGCTCGCGGCCGGATACCGGAGCAAAGAGTTCGAGGTTATGGCCGTCCCGCGAACCGAGAGGGGGCAGCGCACCGAGGAGACAGTGCAACTCTTGCGGCTGGCGTGGGCAGGCGAGGAGTTCTCCTTCCGCGGTAAGAGCTACCGATATCAAGATGTGACGGTCACGCCCCAGCCCGCACAGCAGCCCGGACCGCCGATTTTCCTTGGCGGCAGCAGCGTCCCGGCGGCCCGGCGAGCCGGCCGGCTCGGCTGCGGCTTCGCCGCCGACTCCGGCGGCTCCCTGGATCTCTACCGGGTCTACGCAGAGGCCTTCACCGCAGTCGACGGCAGCCTGGCGGCGCCCGAAATCAAGGCGAACCGGCTCGTTCACGTCACCGACGACCCAGAACGCGCCTGGCGCTTGCTGGGTCCGCATCTGCTGTACCAGAACAACGTCTACGCGCAGTGGGCCCGCGAGGCCGGCGATCCCGCCAGGGCAGGTGACCTCACCGATACGGCGCAACTGCCGACGGACAGCTTCCTGATCGGTACTCCAGAGCAGGTCCTGGCTGAGCTCAAGGTCGTGTTCGCTGACGGCCCGGTGACCGAAGTTATCTTCTGGGCCCGTCCTCCCGGAATGACACTGGAGGATAGCTCAGCCTCATTGCAGCTGATCGCCGACCAGGTTCTGCCCGCACTCGCCGAGCCTGCGAGCAGCCCACAGTAAGGAAGGTCATCAATGGAGAGCGACCCCGACGGGAGTGCAACCGAGCCGACGGGTCCTGACGTCATGGAGCGAACCTTCTGGGGTCGCTGGGGTCCGGACGACGAGGTGGGACTGCTCAACCTGGTATCGGCCGCCGAGGTGGTCGAGGCCGCACGGCTGGTCCGGACCGGCAAGACCTTCACTCTGGGCTTGCGCGTCTTCGACGAGCGGGGCGACCCGCTGTCCGCTGAGCGGCAGCGGGCCATGCACGTCTCGTATCGCGACTGGTCCCATTACGCATCGGGAAAGGTTGAGGTAGACAGTCGCAACTCGTGCTCAGCCGACGACGGCCTCTTCATCTCCTGCCATGGCACCACGCACATGGATGCCCTGGGCCACATCTGGGTCGATGATCAGCTGTACAACGGATACCCGGCCAAGACCACGGCCAGCTGGCTCGAGCGCTGCAGCATCGCCCCCCTTTCTCAGCGCGGTGTCATTACCCGCGGCGTCCTGCTTGACGTGGCTGCCGCCCGCGGCGTCCCCTACCTCCCGCCGACGTCGGAAATCACCTGCCGCGAGCTGCAGGCGGTGGCAGCCGATGTCGGCGTCGAGGTGGGTAAGGGTGATGTCATCCTCATCCGCACCGGGAGCCTGCCGCGGTTCTACGAGGTAGGGCCCCAGGAATTCTTCGCGGACTACTCCGAGCCCGGACTCAGCGACGACCCCGAACTGATCGAGTGGATCGATCGCCACGAGATCGTCGGTATCGGAACCGACAGTCTGGCGAACGAGCTCCCGTACTCAGCGCGGTCGGATCAGCTGTACCCGCTGCACCGCCTCCTGCTGCGCAACCGCGGGATGACCTTCCACGAGGCCCTGTGGCTCGAGGAGCTCGCCGCAGATTCACGCACCGACGGCTGCTACGAGGGCCTCTACGTCGCACTGCCACTGAAACTGGTCGGAGCGAGCGGATCCCCGATGAATCCGCTCTTCGTGAAATAGGAGTGAACGTATGGCAGGCACCATCGGACGAGTTCACCACGTCGGCCTCACCGTTAGGAACCTCGAAAGATCGCTTGAGTGGTACCAGCAGATGTTCGGCGTCGAGCCGGTATTCGTGACCTACGCCGAGGGAGAACCGCTCGCGACCGCCGTGGGGGTTCCTGACGCAAAGCTCAGCTTTGCCTTCCTGCGCTTCGGCGAGACCGACGTCGAGCTGCTGAGCTACGACAATGACCGAGACGAGAATTTCGGCCGCCGCAATTGTGACGTCGGCTCTCCGCATCTGTGCATCCTGGTCGACGACATCCGGGCTAGCTACGAGGAGCTTCGGGCAAAGGGCGTGGAGTTCTTCGCTGAGCCGCTACACATCGAGGGCGGCCCGCTGGATGGTTGCTGGTTCGTCTATTTCCGTGACCCGGACGGCATCACTCTCGAGCTGTTCGAAGAAGCCAAAGCCTGATCGGAGCAGAGCGATGGACGTACGGCGCGCGGCAGAAATGCCCGTCACTGTCGAGCACGAGGGCACCTGCCACTCCTACTTCATGTTCGGCAAGGAATCGATCCGCCCCGAAACAACGGGTACTTACCTTGAGTTCGTGGGCGAATTCGAGCTCGCGCCCGGCCATTCGCTCGCCCCGCATGACCACAACTCCCACGAGTTCTACTACCTGATCCGCGGCTCGGCCCTGATGACGATCGACGGCGAGGAGCGCCCCGTCGGCGTTGGTGACCTCATCCACATTCCGCCGCATGCGGTGCATTCGATCGCTGATACCTCTCCGGATGGCGAGGGCATGCGGGCCCTTGCGTTCGCGGTGATGTGGCCCTGATACGGATCGTGTCGACCGATGCGCCTCGACCTTGACGGACTAAACGTTCTGATTACCGGTGCAGCTAGCGGGATAGGCCGCGCGACCGCAGCGCTCTTCGCCGAGGAAGGCGCGAACCTGGCCTTGGTCGATATCGACGAGGACCGACTGAGGGAGGTAACCAGGGAGCTCGGGGACAATGTCGTTGCGACCGGGATCGGTGATCTCTCCACGCTCAGCGGAGTGGAGCAGGGCATCGGCCAGGCCCTGGCCCCGCTGGCCGGATCTGTCGACGTGCTGGTGAACAACGCGGGCGCAGGAGTCTCGCGCACCTTCGACCAGATTAACGACGAGGACTGGCTAGCAACGCTTGACCTCAATCTGCTGAGCTGCATCCGCGTTACGCGGCTGATCCTTCCGCTGATGCGGTCAGCCGGGCGCGGGGCGATCGTTAACAACGCATCTGATCTCGCCCGCCAGCCGGAGGCCAACCCGATGGACTACGCCGTGGCCAAGGCCGGGATGCTCGCCTTCACCAAGGCCCTGGCGAGGGCCGAGGGCCCGGCGATCCGGATCAATGCAGTCGCGCCAGGCCCGGTATGGACCCCCTTCTGGACCAAGGAGGGGGGCTTCGCCGACAGCCTCGCCGCGCTGCACCAGATGCCGCCGGAGGAAGCGGTCCGGCACGAGATCGCGCTGCGTCACATGCCACTCGGGCGCCTTGGCACGGCCGAGGAAGTGGCGTCGGTCATCACATTCTTGGCGTCGGAGCGCGCGAGCTTCGTGACAGGGAGCGTGTACGGCGTCGACGGCGGGAGCATCCGATCGATCACCTAACAGCCAGCACGACGCAATCTGGCTAACAGTCGGCCGAAGAAGGAGTGTCATGAAAATCGTCTCTCGCCAAACGGTTGCCGAGGATCCGGAGATTCCGACCCGCCCAGGGTGGGAGGGAATGCACCTGTGGTGGCTGATCGGGCGAGGCAGCGTCGGCTCTGAGCGTGGCGTCGTGTGCTCGACCGACTTCCCGCCGAACAAGGCGCACGCGCTGCACTTGCACCCGAACGCCGACGAGATATTTATCGTCATCAAGGGCGGTGGCTCGCACCTCACGGCGGACGGCCCGGTGCCGATGGAGGAAGGGGACGTCGTCTTCGTCCCTGCGGGAGAGCTCCATGGCTTTCATAACGACCGGGATGAGACATGCAGCGCCATCGCCTTCTACGGCGGCATCGGCGAGTACGAAGAGGCCGGCTACGTCGAGCCATAGAGAGGAAAGGAACGCGGTGATCGATCCAGAGGTCCGGGAGCTGGCGCAGGGAAAGAACTTCGCGGCCTTTACCAGCCTGCTACCCGGCGGTGCGCCAATGACGCACCTGGTGTGGGTGGACTGCGATGAGAACCACATCCTGGTCAACACTGAGGTCCATCGCGGCAAGTACAAGAACGTCGTCGCGGATCCGCGCGTGTCGGTGATGATCATGGATTCGGACGACGATCAGCGTTACGCGGATGTGACCGGGCGAGTGGTCGAGAGAATCACCGGGCCTGAGGCCCGCGAGCATATCGAGAAGCTGGCTCATCGCTATATGGGACGGCCCTTCATCGCCAGCCTGATCCGGAGCGAGCGGGTCATCTTGCGGATCGAGCCGGACCGCCAGCGGGTACGACACGCGCCGTCGTGAGTTCGGAGAGGCGTCGCCGAACTAATGACCGCGAGCCGTTACGAAGGACCTGACGAGTTCAGTTCTGCACTTTCTCCAGGAGTCCGGCGTCGACAGGGAGCGCGACGCCGGTCAGGTAACGGGCTGCGTCCGAAGAAAGCCATAGCGCAGCCGCGGTTACATCCTCCGGCTCCACCCACGGGACGTTGATGAGGTGCATGCTCGCCGCTACATCGACAATGTCTTCGCGCTGAGGCTCCTCGAGATCAGGGCGGAACGTCCGGTAGTTCGCCTGGTTCTGGATCATCGGCGTGTTGACGTTCGTCGGGCAGACTGCGTTCACCCTGATCCGGTGGGGCGCGAGCTCATTCGCGAGCGCCCGCATCAATCCGATCACGCCATGCTTGCTTGCCACGTAATGCGGGCATTGAAGCAGGCCCTGTAGCCCTCCGATCGAGCTTGTCATGACAATGCTGCCGCCGTTCCCGCTCCCAACCATCGCCGGAAGGCAGGCCTGCACCGTGTTCCAGACGCCGGTGAGGTTTACATCCAGCACGTCCTGCCACGTCTCCGCCGAAAGCGTTAGCGGGTCGCCAACACTGAAGACCCCCGCATTGGTGAGAACGACATCAATGCGCCCGAGCGTGTCGAGAACCTCGGCGACCACCTTGCGCACCGCAGCTGGATCCCGGACGTCCGCTCTCTCCAGAACCGCACGCCGGCCGAGCGACTCGATGTCCTGAGCGGTCCGCTCAAGATCTGACGGTGCAGCGAGGTCATACGGGACTGTCGCAATCGGCCCGCAGACGTCGAGCCCGCCGATATCGGCCCCGCGCCGTGCGAACTCCAGCGCGTGCGAGCGTCCCTGGCCTCGCGCGACGCCGGTGATGAAAGCGACCTTCCCCGACCATTCGCCTCGGCTGCCCTCGCCAGGTGTACTCGTAGCGCCGCTCACGTCCACTGTTCCCACCTCAGCTGACCTCCCTGTTAGACACGTGCGATCAGGTCCACCAGGCTTCGGCGGGGGGCTCGGTGAGCAGGCAATGGCGCAGGAACTCCACTGCATGCCGGATACCTTCCTCCCGGCCGGCCAGGGGGTCTTCATGCTCGATGCTCAGGACATCGTCGTAGCCCGACTCCCTGAGAGCGCTTACGAAGGTCTTCCAGTACAGGGCGTCATGGCCGAATCCGACGGTCCGGAAGGTCCACGCTCGTGCGCGAACCAGCTCAAGCGGGCCGGTGTCGAGCACCCCGTTCCACCTCACCACGCTGTCGTTGAGCGCGGTGTCCTTTGCATGAACGTGGTAGATGGCATCTGCGGCGCCTAGGCGCCGGATGACCTCGATGACATCGATGCCTTGCCACATGAGGTGGCTAGGATCAAGATTTGCTCCGACGACCGTGCCTACCGCTTCCCGCAGGCGCAGCAGCGATGGCGGGTTATACACCACACATCCGGGATGCATCTCGAAGCACAGTCTGGGTACTCCGTGACTGAGCGCAAAGTCGGCGCACTCACGCCAGTACGGGATGACTTTCTTTTCCCACTGCCACTCCAGGACCGCCGGAAAGTCAACCGGCCAGCCGCACGTCACCCAGTTCGGTGCGGTGGAGTGATCCGAGTCGCCCGGACAGCCAGAGAGCAAGGTGATGCGCTCGACGCCGAGCTGTTCCGCGAGCAGGACCGTTGCGCGGAACACGGCATCGTGTGACCGCGCTACGGCCGCATTGGGGTGTAGCGGGTTGCCGTGGCAGCCCAGAGCCGTCACAGTGACACCGTTGGTGGCCAGGACCTCACGGAAGCGCCGCAACGCGCTTTGGTCCGCAAGCAGCTCTTCGGGAGGGCAATGGGCGTCACCGTTGTAATTCCCGGCGCCAAGCTCGACTGCATGCACGCCGAGGCTGCTGATCTCGCTTAACGCCTGCGGCAGGGGAAGGTTGCCGAACGCCTTCGTGATTATCCCCAGGTACATGCCGACGCCCTGCCAGTTCCGAGTCCGGTGCCGGTCACCGGACCAACCCATGCCTCATTGCCAGCCATCGCGATCGCGCGCGCTCATCGCCCGAAGCGCACGCCCGACTGAGGCCAGTTCCTGATCGCCAAAGCCGAGGGCCTCCGCGGCAGCCAGGACCTGCGCGGCCGCTGAGGCGCTCCACAGCGGCAGGTCGACGCGCTCAGCCATGTCTTGCGCAATCCGCAGATCCTTGCGGGCTAGCGCCACGGTGAACCACGCCGCCTCGGGCGGATCGAGCAGGAAGCGGCCCCGGTAGGCAAGCATCGGCGAGGCCACAACGCTGCCGAGCAAGATGTCTACTGCCCGCCTAGGCTCAACGCCGTAACGCTCAGCCAGCAGGACGCCTTCGCTGAAGGCGATCACCTGCATGGCCACGCTTAGGTTCACAGCCAGCTTCATAGCCGCGGCCTGCTGTACGGTGCCGACGTGCATGATTCCCGACCCGATGTCGAGCAGTACTGGGCGAACCTCGTCAAGCGCCTCGGCTGCGCCGCCCACCATGAAGAGGAGATTGCCAGCCCTGATGGTCGACACACTGCCCGAGACAGGCGCGGCGAGGAACCGGCACCCGTGCTCTTCCGTCGCTATGCGCGCCGCCTCGCTGGCAACCGGCCCGACTGTGCTCAGGTCGACGAAGATAGCCTCGGTGCTCAGGCCCTCCAGGATCCCGCTCTCGCCCGCGCACACCTGGCGCAGCGCTTCCCCGTCGCTCACCATGCTGAACACCACGCTGGCATCCTGCGCGGCAGCACGCGGCGTGGCTGCCACCGTCATCCCCAGGTCTGCCAGGTTCGCGGCTTTCGCAGTCGTCCGGTTGTAGCCCTGCACGACGTGCCCTGCGCTGAGGAGCCTCATGGCGATGTTGCCGCCCATCACTCCCAGGCCAACGAAGCCAACGGTGGCCACATCGTCCTCCTGCGGGTGGGACGGTCAACGGACGGTTCGCGCCCGGCGCGCCGCCTTGAGTCTATTTCGCAGCGGAAACCATCGTCAAGTGACACTTCACACTTCTGCCGCTGCCACCCCTTGCTGTCGTCCAGTGCAGTCATACAGGGCTCTCGCCCCGCTCTATACTGATCCCGTGCATGACACGTCAGTGGCGGAGACTTCGCCAGAACAGACCGGCAGTGATCGCCACGTGCTGGGAATTCGCCTCAGAGAAGCACGCCTGAGGCGGGGCATCGGAGTGCGTGAACTTAGCCGGCAGACAAACTGCTCGGCGAGCCTAATCTCTCAGATCGAACTCGGTAAGATTGCGCCGTCAGTGAGCACGCTCTACGCGCTCACCAGTTTGCTCGGCGTATCCATGGATAGCCTTTTCGTCAGCGAAGACAAGCGCGATGCGGAACCGGAGAAACGGCCCGAGCCCTCGCCTCCGTCGAGCTCACTGCCTGCGACGATGGCAACGGGCGGCGGTGTCGTTCAGCGCCGCGCGACCCGGCCGCACATCTCTCTCGAGCACGGCGTCCGATGGGAGAGACTTAACCCGGCTCCCGAGCCCGCGGCCGAGTTTCTCGAGATCTCTTATGACGTTGGCGGCGGGACGCCGTCGGGCGACAAGGCCATCAGGCACAATGGCCGTGAGTATGGCCTAGTGCTTGAGGGAGTCCTTTCAGTTCAGATTGGCTTTGAGACCTATATCCTCGAGGCGGGGGATTCTGTCGCATTCGATTCGACCGTCCCGCATCGCTTCTGGAATGGCGGCGACGTGCCCGTCCGCGCGGTCTGGTTCGAGTTGAAGCCAGACTGGCCGGACGGAGCCTCCGGGTCCGGCCACGCTTCCGCATTTCCCCACCACTAGGCGGCTGCCTCCCGAGGGCTCGCCCGTCGGCCTTGGGCGCACAGCGCCAGATCGTCTAGCGTCGGGCCAGTCAACGGACCAGCTGCGTCACGCTGACACCTCTGTGGAACGCCAGCGTAGAGCGACATTTGCGGTTAACGCTGTGTCGGATGCCATGCCTTATTCGCTGCGGCTGGGCGAGTGCCGAGCGGCCAGGCAGCTCCCAAACCGAGCGGCATCAGCCTGCGGTGCCGCCTTCTGACGAAGCGTCAGCGAGGACGTGATACTGGGGGAACTCGGCAGCGGGCTGACCTGTCGACCTCCGGGTGCCTGCGGGTCTTGACAGCTAGCCATTAAGTAATACTTACTGTTTTGTATCACGGCGTTAACAGTACTGAACACCGCAGAAGCGCATCCGGCCGCAACAAGAGAAGGCCTGTCACGGCTCCTAAGCCATGCACCAGGAACCTGTCGGCCTGCCAGCGTCGGCGCGGAGCGCTGGGCGCGGGCCTATCTCGGCGCTGATGAAGCGCGGCTCCGATGCGCGCATGCGCCTCCGGCGGCGGGCCCACGCAGACGAAGGTTCTGTGCTGTCTGCCAGGAGAGCAAGGCGATCGCGATGAAGGAACGGAGCTGACCGGCGATGGCGGTTCGTACGTATGGGTCTATGGCGGTGGACTGGGAGCAGCGGGTTGATTTTGGGCGGTTGCGGTCGGAGCGGCTGG
>Ga0335074_10006088_pt1 | contig 16706 bp, 18 predicted proteins | sample Lox_Sample_23_FD_206715 | JGI IMG/M metagenome (GOLD analysis project Ga0335074, IMG submission 206715) | Soil microbial communities from Loxahatchee National Wildlife Refuge, Florida, United States - Lox_Sample_2.3 | ecosystem: Environmental > Terrestrial > Soil > Wetlands | place: USA...
TGTCCAATTCACCACCCCCGAGCCAATGTTCTGGACGCCGAAGCTCTGCGCGGGCACCACGCCGCCGCCCTGGACCCCGAGGAAAGACAAACCAGCCTGCGAAAGCAAGATCGCCTGGCTGAGCGAACTGATCGTCATGGTTACTGCGACGACCTGGCTCTGCGACCCGGCCGTGACCGTAACTTGCCCACTGTATGCTCCCGCTGCCAAACCCGACGGATTGGCCGTAATCGTCAATGCGACGGGACTGCCCGGCAACGCTTGCCCTGCAGCCGGAGACACTGAAAGCCATTGGCCGCCGCCGCTGGTAGTGGCCGCCGCGCTGAACGGCAACGAACCGCCTCCGGTGTTCGAAACCGTAACCGTCTGGCTGCGAGCGCTGCCATTCTGCGGGTACGGGAACGACAGGCTGGCTTTGTCGAGCGAAAGCGTGGGCGCGAGAGCAGCCGTCACTTGAAATGTAATCGGAACCGCAATGGTCGAGGGATTGGCGTTGGCAACAACGACGGTGATGATGGTCTGGTAGGTGTTCGGCGCCAGATTCGCGGGATTCGCAGTCACCTGAATCAGGCGCGGAGAAGCTCCGTTGGCGGGACTCACCTCCAGCCAATTCACTCCCGCTGGAATGGAAACAGTGAACGGCAGTCCTTCCACCGGAGACGTAAAGCTTAAGTTCTGGGGGGCCGACGGGGCGCCACCGCTGGACGCGGAGAACTGTAATTGCTGGGGTGAGACCGCGGCGCCGGGCGCGGTAGTCAGCACCTCTCTGATCCGTTGATTGAATGTATCGGCGATGTACAGATTGCCGGAAGTATCCAGTGTCACGCCGGCGGGATAATCCAGGGACGCGTTCGTGGCCAGGCCGCCATCGCCGAGGTAGCCCTGCAGTCCGTCCCCCGCCACGGTGGTGATGGCGCCGCCCGGAGTGACCTTCCGGATTCGATTGTTAAAATAATCCGCGATGAAAAGGTTCCCCGCGGAATCCACCGCGATGCTGTCGTATGCGGCGCCGCCGTTCAGATTCAGTGAGGCATTTAAAGCGGGACCGCCATCACCGGAATAACCTGCTTTTCCATTTCCGGCCACGGTGTTGATGACGCCATCGGGTGTCACTCTCCGAATACGATCGTTACCGCTATCGGCGATGAAGAGATTTCCGGATGGATCCACGGCCACTCCGGTTGGCAAGCTCAACTCCGCGTTGATGGCCGCGCCGCCATCTCCGGCGTATCCTTGCGTTCCGTTTCCTGCAACCGTGCTGATGATTCCGCCAGGCGCGACTTTGCGGATTCGATGGTTTTGGTTGTCGGCAATGTAGAGATTGCCGGATCCGTCCGTGGTTATGGCAACCGGAAGATCCAACTCCGCATTAGCCGCAGGCCCGCCGTCGCCGGAATTTCCATAGATTCCATCTCCCGCGATCGTATTGATGATGCCGCCCGAGGTCACCTCCCGAATTCTGGCGTGATCGGTGTCGGCCACAAAAATATCGCCGGCTGCGTCAACTGCCACGCCGAAGGGCAAGAAAAGGCCGGCTTGCGGACCTGGGCCGCCATCGCCCGAAAACTGCACTGTTCCATTACCCGCCGAAGTGCCGATGATCCCACCCGAGGTCACGGTTCGGACCCGATCGTTATAGACGTCGGCAATTGAGATGTTGCCCAGGGGATCGACGGCCACCGAGGACGGATAATTCAAGGACGCGCTCGTGGCGAGGCCGCCGTCGCCGACATATCGGAATTTGCCGTTACCGGCCAAGGTGCCAATTACGCCGGCCGCGGTTATTTTGCGGATTCGATCGTTCAGATTATCCGCCGCATAGATGTTGCCCGCTGAATCCGCCGCAACGCCTGTTATGATGCTTAGCTCAGCGCTGATGGCGAGACCGCCGTCGCCGGCGTATCCTACGGTGCCATTCCCTGCCACGGTACTGATGATCCCGCCCGGCGTCACCTTCCGAATTCGAGCGTTATACTCATCGGCGATGTAGAGATTGCCGGCGGCATCGATGGCCAACGCACCAGGAAAATCCAATTCCGCTTTGGTAGCCGTACCACCGTCACCGGAGAACCCCGGAGTCCCGTTCCCCGCCAGGGTGCTGATGATTCCACCTGAGTTCACTTTTCGGATGCGGCTGTTGGCGCAATCCGCGATATAGAGATTACCGGCCGGATCCACGGCGACGCCGGTGTACGTGTCGACGTTCAAGCCCAAGCCCGTGCTTGTTGCGAGACCTCCGTCGCCTGAATATGCGGCCGCTCCATTCCCCGCCACCGTCGTGATGATCCCGTCAGGCGCCACCTTGCGAATGCGGTTGTTGCCCTGATCCACAATGAACAGATCGCCCGCCACGTCCACAGCGATGCTGCCGACGCCATTGAAGCGAAACGATGCATTGATGGCTAGGCCACCGTCGCCCGAAAATCCGGTCGCTCCATTCCCGGCCACCGTGCTGATGATGCCATCGGAAGTCACCTTCCGGATCAGCTCATTGAATGTATCGACGATATAGAGATTGCCGGACGCGTCCACCGCCAAACCCGCGGGAAAGTCCAGCGCCGCGCTGGTGGCGGGACCGCCGTCGCCCGAATATCCGATTGTTCCGTTCCCGGCTACGACGGTCAAGGTCCCACCGGTGTCGATCTTGAAAACGAGATCATTCGCGATGACCGTGTCCGCGAAGTAAACATTCCCGGCCGAATCCACCGCGACCGGAGCAACGGCTCCCACCGGCGCGTTCACTGCGGCGATTGGCGTGGCAGGAAAACTGAAATCGGTGCCTGCAATCGTGGTGATCACTTGTGCCTGCACACAAGAGAACGGCGCCGTGAGCGCCAGGCCGGCGAACAGACACAAAAAACCTCTCAATTTCTAGCCATCCTCTCCGATTCGCCTATTATGCATCACTCAAGCGGGTCCGGGAACATCGGCACGGTTACAAGATCGGTTCATCCAAATGTGATAGTCTGATGGGCCGAACGCGCCCTGCGCGCAACGGGGCGTTCTTTAAGATCAACCCGAGGAGATCTGATGCGTTTCACCTGGTTCAACTTGATGCCCTGGCCCTATTTGCCGGAGGATTTTCGCGAGAAGAATCATTCCGTCTGGGTGGATATCGACTCGAAGCTCTTTGATCCGGCGAAAGGTCACCAAGTCTACAACAATTATCTCGACCTGCTCGAATACGCCGCCCAGCTCGGCTTCGACGGCATCGGGGTGAACGAGCATCATCAGAACGCCTACGGGCTGATGCCTTCGCCCAACATCATCGCCGCCAGCCTGGCACGCCGTACCGACGACGTTGCGCTGGTGGTGCTGGGCGCATCCATCGCGCTCTACAATCCGCCCCTGCGCGTCGCCGAAGAGTTTGCCATGCTGGATTGCATTTCGGGCGGCCGGCTGGTGGCGGGTTTTCCGGTCGGCACGTCCATGGATACTAATTATTGCTACGGTACGATTCCGGGCCTGACGCGCGAGAAATACCGGGAAGCGCACGAGCTGATCCGGCGCGCCTGGACCGAGCGCGAGCCGTTCGCGTTCAACGGCCGCTATACCAAGCTGCGCTACGTGAACCTGTGGCCCCGGCCCATCCAGCAGCCGCATCCGCCGGTTCACATTCCGGGCGGAGGGTCGCTCGAGACCTTCGACTTTTGCATCGACAATACGTATTCTTATTCATACTTGAGCTTCGGCGGCTACATTCGCGGGCAGGCGCTGATGCAGGGCTATTGGGATCGCGTGGCCGAGCGCAATGCGCCCGATACATCGCCCTATCGCGCGGGCTTCGCCCAAACCATTTGCGTCGCTGACACCGACGCCGAGGCCGAGCGCCTCTACGCGAAGCACGTGAGCTACTTCTACAACCGCTGTTTGCACGTGTATCCCGGGTTTGCCGACGCCCCCGGTTATCGCACCATCAAAACGATTCAAAAGGGCATCTTGTCGCAGTATGCGCCGCAAACCATGTTCCAGCAACTGCCCTGGAAAGAGCTGGTGGACAATGGCAGCGTGATCGCGGGCAGCCCGGAAACCGTGTGCCAGCGCATGGAGGATCTGATCAAGAAGTTGCGCGTCGGCAACATCTTTTGCCTGATGCAGATCGGCGACATGCCGCGGGACAAGTGCATGCATTCGACGCGGCTGTTCGCCGAAAAGGTGATGCCAAAATTGCGCAACATGTTCCCCGAATATGCCGGCGACCAGCGTTTCTGGTGCAAGCCGCTGGCACAGCGCGCGACGCCCGGCGCATTGCCCGTGGAATCGGAAGCCGTCGGGGCGGACCGTTAGAAGCATGGCCGGGGCTTGACTTTCCGCGCCATTTGTCCTACGCTGTTTGACAAATGGCAAAGCCCGATTCTCTCGGCCAATTCGAGCAACTGGTTCTCACCGCGATCCTGACGCGCCGCGAGGACGCCTATGGTGTCAGCATTCACTCGAAGGTGCAGGAATTGGCTCATCCCAAGCCGGTTTCTCTCGGCGCCGTCTACGTCACGCTCGATCGCCTGGAAGACAAGGGCCTGGTGAAATCGTGGCTGTCCGACCCGACTCCGGAACGCGGCGGCCGGGCCAAACGGTGTTATCGCCTGGAGGCTCTGGGCGAGCGAGCGCTCGAAGAATCGGCTGTTACCGCCAAACGCATGTGGGACAACATCGTGGAAGTTTGGGGCAAGCAGTGGGTCAAACAGTGGAGCAAGAAATGGGCAGCCCAGTAAGAAAAATGGCAGAGGCTCTGGCCGGCTTCTTGACGCCGCCCGCTTGCCGCGAAGAAGTACTGGGCGATCTGCACGAGCGCAACGCGACCGCGGTCTCCTTCTGCCGGGATGCCCTTTCAGCCATCCCCCTCGTGGTCTTCAGCCGGATCCGCCGCACGGCCGATGCGCAGCTCATCGTGCTTCAGCTTTGCGCCTTGTGCCTGGCGTACTGGGCGACGGCCTGGTTCGGACAACGAGGGTTGATCGAAAACACGAACGGCCTGCTCCGGCTCGCAATCCCGGCCGCTCTGGTTCTGCTGGGCGTCCTATTCGAAGATGCGTATGCGAACCCCGGCCGGCGATCGCCACAACACCTGGTACGCGGCCCGTTGATCGGCGTGGCACTGACATTTCTCTCGCAAGTCGCGCTCTGGATGTTCCATTCGCAACTCATGCTGCCACTTGCGATTTCAGTATACGGAGGCGTTCTTGGCCTGCTTCTGACCTCGGCGCTTCGATTACTCTTCTCACCGCAGTCAACGTCACCGCAAGGACCTCAAACCCGATGAAAAAAGCTGTGTTCTTCTTGGTGCTGATGCTCGTCGCCCTAGCCGGCGCCTGGGTCATTTTCATGAACCGTTCCAATGGCAATACGATGAGTTATACGGAGTTCTTGCAGCGAGTTCAAACCGGACAATTCAGCAGCATCAAGATCGATTCGGCCGATGGCGGATCCAGCCGCGCGACGATTCGGCTGAAAAGCGGCGGAACCGCGAATACCATCCTGCCCCCGGATTATTCCGCGGCGCTCAAGGTTCTCGAGAAAAATTCGGTAAGCATTGAGATTCAGGATTCGTCAACCAATCCCGCGCGATTGCTGGTGAATATGGCGCCGTTCTTCCTGCTTCTCGCTTTTTGGGTTTTTCTGATGTTCAACCGGCGGAGTTTCTTACGTTGGCACGATTCAGCGGGACCGAAATAACAGCCACCTGTCAGGCTTCGTAGGTTTCGAATTCCAACTGATCTCCGGCCGCCGTTCCCGTCTCCGCCGCCATCCCGCTCGGCAGTTCCAGCACGGAATGGGCCCACAGGCACAACGCCATTCTCCAGCGCGGCATGGCAGCGCGGATCTTGACGACTTTGCGTTTCCTGGTGAGAAACAAGACATCGATGGGAAACTTCATCCCGGCCGTATGGACGCCTTCGCATGGCGTAATCCACAAGCCGTCGCCCGGCTCCAGCCGGTCGTGCTTCAGCAGCCCCGTCTTCCGCTCTTTGCTGGTGCTGGCGATGCCGGCGCGTTCGGCCAGCATCGTTCCCCGGGATTGATTTCGTACGCGCAGCCTTCGCATCGATGGCCGATCCAATCCAGCTATCGGCAAAGCCGGCGGCGCCCGTTAGTCCAGAGGCGCGGCCGTCATTTTTTCACGCGGTGCGGACGGGCGGAGGCGTGAACATTTGCTCGGCCTCGCGATTCAGCAATACCCACAAGCCGTAAATACCGAGCGCCGTTCCGAAAGGAATGCTTAGCAGATCGAACGCCGATAGGATGATGGTCAACAGCCGCGCCCAAGGGCGGAGCTGCAGCAGCCCGATCCCCGCAATCAATCCCGGCAGAGAGAGCGCCAACACCAGGATGAACACAAAACCCCCGATCGCGCTGATAATCGGGACCGCCGCGAGACTATCGGAGGAACGGGCGCCCACGCCGACCACGGCGGAGATCCCGCCAAAAATGAGAAGCACCGTGATTGCGGCCAGAACTCCCAGGCCCCCAAAAACGAGGTGTAAAATCCCCAAAATCTTAACGTGTTGCGCCATGCACCCTCCTCGCGAACGAATATCTCGATTCTACACAGTATACGAAGGGCTTAACTTATATGTTCCGGGCTGGATGTTCCAGGTTGGATATTCCGCACTCACTTACTGTAAGTGATTTTCGAATCGGCGCCGAACCGGCGGTAATTCTCATACTTAATCGTTAGCCGGACGCGTTGCCCACCACCGCGGAAATCGAGTGTGTCATCGCCATAGGTCAACACGGGAAACCAAAAATCACCATCCACTTTTTGGCGGATTGTAGTGAAGTGCGGGAACAGGTTCTCCGCTTTGAGCGTGCGGATTTGGGGAACCGCTTCCCCTTCGCTGCGGATCACCGAATAATCCTTTTTGGAGACCCACAGCATGCCGTCGAACAGGCGCTGGCCATCCAGGATCTGGCGGGGCTCAATCTGCACCACCCAGCAATCCACACCGTCCATGCTTTCTTCGCCGCGAAACTGCGTCTGGTAGAGAAACGCCTGATCCTTAGTCAGCAGAAAGGGCTGTATTTCGCGCATGTCGCGAAAATCTTCGTCGGTCAATTTGAGGTTGGTGAGCGTCAGGTAAGGCTTGCCCACCACCTGCTCGCTGCGCTGCTGCGTCGGCGAGAAAATAATGTCGCGAATCTCCCGATAAGTCCCCTCTGCCAGACCGTTTTTGTTAAGCTCATCGAGCGTTACTGTTTGGCGATACGTGTAGTTGCTCTGCGCTTCCGCGGCCGCGCTTTCGCGCGCGGCAATCAGATGCTTGAGATTCCGCGGAGGATCTTCGGCCGTCGCCAAACCGGAAAAACAAAATGCCGATGCTAGGATGAAGCAGATGCGCCAGTTCCTGACGACGCTGTCCCTAGTGTGGATAGCAGCTTGCATCGCAGCCTACCTTTATTCCCGGCAAGAGCATATATCTTCCATGGTCGCGCTGGCAGTGGCGCCCGCGTTCCTGGCGGAACTCGCATTTTACCTGTTCCCGGGATTCCCTGCGGCGCGAAAAACGTTTGACGCCCTGGGATCCAAACCGTTGCGAGCCGCGTTGCTCGCCGCAAGCGGGATTGTGCCTTATTTGATAGAAACGTCGGCGACCGGATCGTTACATGCCCTTCGCCTCGTGGAACTGCTGGGGTTTATTCTCGTCGCGGCGTTCTGGTACGCGCTCGCCCCGCGCAGCATTCTGGCCGACTTGCTTTTTCTTGGGCTCATGGCCGCTGTGTACTTGAGCAAGCAGTTCGAACCGATCTACGGGCATCCGGCGGCGCACGTCGCGTTGGGGATTCTCGGCCAGCTCATGTGGATTCGCCTGGGACTCATGGCCGTGCTCTCGCTCCGCGGGATCGACGACGCGCGCTTCGGATTCATCCCGTCAGAACAAGATTGGCGCGTTGGAATGCAGCACTACATCTACTTCCTGCCGGTGGGCGCTGCACTCGGCTACTGGGAGGGTTTCGCGCGATTTCATCCCCAGCACTTGGTGTGGTGGAGATTCGCGCTGCTGTTGATCGGGACGTTCGCAGGCATTCTTTGGGTGGTGGCGCTGGCCGAGGAATTCTTTTTCCGGGCGTTTTTGCAGCAAATACTCTCGCGCCGGCTGCGCAGCGAAACTGCTGGACTGCTGGCGGCCTCCGTGCTCTTCGGATTAGCTCATCTCCCCTTCCGTAAATTTCCAAACTGGCGAGTGGCAACCATTGGCGGAGTGTTGGGCCTGTTCTGTGGCCTCGCGCTGATCAAAGCGCGCAGCGTAAAGGCCAGCATGGTGACCCACGCATTGGTGGTTACGACCTGGCGGATGTTCTTTTCGGCCTGACAGGGCGCTCCCTACCCGGATCGCCTTTCGCGGCTTTCTCCACGTCCCCGCCTTCGTCGCGCGCGATTTCAGCCAGCAAGCGCCCGGAAGCCACCGAGCGCGGCTGATCGATGAGGATATCGCTGGTCGAAGCGTACTGATCGCGATGCTTGATGAGCAGCCATTGCGGTTTGGTGGATCGAGCGTAGCCGAGCCTGGTGCGAACCAATACCCATGAGCCGCGCAGCTTTTGGCCTTCCAGAGTAAACTTCAGCTCGCCTTTTTCGAGGCTCGCGTCCACATCGGGCTCATCCGGCGTCCACGTGCCGCGATCCCATAACATCACTGTCCCGCCGCCATATTCGCCTTCGGTAATCACGCCTTCAAAACCGCCGTATTCGAGCGGATGGTCCTCCACCGCGGCCGCCAGCCGTTTCACTGAAGGATCGAGCGACGGACCTTTGGGAATCGCCCACGACACCAGAACTCCGCCCCACTCCAGGCGGAAATCGTAATGCAAATGCGAGGCGGCATGCTTTTGGATGACATAGAGCAACGAGTCCGCTGCCTTCGCCCCCGGCCGCGCGCCTTTGGGTTCGGCGGTTACGTCAAAATTGCGTTTGCCGCGATATTCTTCAAGCGGCTCGGCTTTGTGTTTGGTCATCTGTTCTTTTCTTGCTCCGCCTCGTGTTCCCGATGCTCGATAAAGTCGAGTATGTCGTAGTGCTTCACGGCGCGGTCCGGGAAAAAGCTGTTCACGGCATCGATTTCTTCCCCGTAAATTTCGAGAGCCGCTTCGAGGTGCGCCATTTCGTATAGCTCGCCTTGCGTGTGCGCCAGTTGAAACAGCACCAACCTTCCGCCGGCATCGCGATATTCCCGCGATAGGAACAACAAAGCTCCCGCGCCCGACGTATCGATGTTCGAGACCTCGGCCATGTTCAGGATCAACTGCCGGCTTCCGTGATCGAATAATGACTGCACCACGCTCCGCAGCGCGGCATCGGCCTCACCCATCACCAGGTGTCCTTTCAGATCCAGGATGGTGATCCCCTCGCGCTGCCTATCATGAATTTCAAGTTTGTCGTGTTCAAACATGTTCTACCTTATCGGCCGTCCTATAAACCATAAGACTCCAGGCGCCGCAGCCGGATTTCACTGATGGTTGGAAAACATGGCACGGCATGCCACAAGCGATGCGGCAGTGAGTCCACCTTTGACGGCACGGTCGGCCGTTTTCGCCCCTAGGCCCGGCGCCAATCACGACCCCGTCGAACTGGCTCTCGCTCACGCACCCTCCCTATGTCCATTGTGACGCCGGAGGAGGCGCGAAAGCTGCACTCGAGGCCGCAGATCCGGGTTTCCGATAAGATGGAATCCGATTCCTTGGGGTGATCCGTTGAAAAACAGTCGATTTCGATTCGGACTTGCGTTCGCGGCATGTGCAATGACCGCGTCTCCGCTTCGAGCGCAATGGTTTCACTATCCGACGCCGGACGTTCCGCGGCTTTCGAGCGGAAAGCCCAATCTCAGCGCGCCCACGCCCCGGACCCCCGAAGATCATCCGGACTTTTCCGGAATCTGGCTTCAGGGAAATGCCGCGCCTTGTCCGCCCAACCTGCGTGACGGCGACAACTGCGTGGAGGCGATGGCCCTATCCTACGAAGCCAGCGATTTCGGTCACAGCCTTCCCGGCGGTCTGCCGTATCAGCCTTGGGCCGCGGCGCTGGTGAAGCAGCGCGTGGCCGATCTTTCCAAAGACGATCCGCATGCCCGCTGCCTTCCGCCGAATTTCCCCCGCGCCTTCGCGTTTCCGCACATGCAGAAGCTGATCCAGGTGAAAGGGTTGCTGGTGATCCTCGATGAATTCAACGCCAGCTACCGGCAGATCTTCACCGACGCTCGGCCGCTGCCCGAAGATCCGCAGCCGGCGTGGAACGGCTACTCCTCCGGCAAATGGGACGGCGACACGCTGGTTGTCGAGACTGCTGGTTTCCGCGACGATCTCTGGCTCGACATGAAGGGCAACCCGATGACCAGCGCTGCGCATGTGACCGAACGATTCCGGCGTCCCAACTACGGCACACTCGAAGTGGAAGTGACGGTGAACGATCCCAAGGCGTACACCAGGCCCTGGACGGTAAAGCTGACGGAGTTCATTCAGTTGGACACGGAGCTGGTTGACGAGATTTGTCTGGAGAATGAAAAGTCCGTCCGGCATATGACGGGCAAGTAACGGCCGCGAAGAATTGAGCGCCGATATATACTGTCTGGGGAAAATGACGATGAAAAACACTTTTTTTGCGATCTTGATTTTCGGCCTCGGGCTCGCCGCAGCAAGCGTCAATGCCAGCGCCGCCAAGTGCGGCCGCGCCTGCCTCGATCAAACGGTCGACAGCTACATCGCGGCCCTCGTGGCGCACGATCCATCCAAAGTCGAGCTCGCGCCTGACCTGAAGTTTGTCGAGAATACGGTGCCCATGAAGCCGGGCGAAGGCCTGTGGAAGACAGCTTCCCAGGGCCCGACCACGTTCAAGATTTATGTGCCCGATCCGGTGGCACAGCAGGTAGGCTTCATCGGGATGATGCAGGAAGATGGCAAACCGATCCAGTTCGCGCTGCGGCTGAAGCTGAAGGACGGCAAGATCGTGGAAGCCGAGCACCTGGTCGCACGTGGTCTTCGTGAAAACAGCCTCAAAAATCTCCAGACGCCAAGGCCTGTTTTCCTCGCCACCGTGCCGCCGTCGGAGCGTACGCTGCGCGCGCAGATGCTCAAGATCGCCGAATCCTATTACACCGCGCTGGTGACCGCCGATGCCAACAACGCTCCGTTCGCCGACGACTGCCTGCGGCACGAAAACGGAATGCAGACCACGGGCAATCCGCCCTCAAAGACGCCCGGCCTGGGGATGACAGGCGCGATGGGCTGCGCCGCTCAGATCAAAACGCACACCTTCGACTACATCACGCGGATTGAGCCCCGGCGGGTGTGGATCGCCGACCCTGAGACCGGCCTGGTGTTCGGACTATCCCAATTCCGCCAGCCCATGGAAAAGAAATACGTCAAGATCGTGGGCGTGCCGGGGCTCGAAAAGATCGACATGCCTTTCAAGCCTTTCGATCTTCCAGCAGCGCATGTCTTCAAGATCTACGGCGGCAAAATTCACCAGATCGAGGCCATGGGCTTTATGATGCCGTACGATTCAAAGACGGGTTGGGAACGCGCGAGCAAATAGCCCCCAGCCTTGCAGTCTTCCCAAGATTCTGCTTATACTGAAGCTTCATGCGTGGTCACGCCTACAACTCGTTTCGATTTTGGTACTGGTTTAGCGCCTGAATCGGGGCGAGTGGCGTTGGCTTAGACAGAAGCAGTTATAGTAAAAGCAGCCCACTCGAAAGAGTGGGCTTTTTCATTTGGAGGATACAGATGATCATCTCGATGAAGCTCCACTCGACGAAAGAGGAGATCGAGCAAGTGTGTGAGCGCATCCGCGATTTCGGTTATAAGATCCACGCCATTGAGGGCGAGGAGCGCGTCGTGATTGGCGCCGTCGGCACCGGCGATACCACCGCGTGCCTGGAGTCGGTGGAAGCCATGCCGCAGGTGGAGAAAGCTGTCCGCATCTCGGCTCCCTACAAATTCGTCAGCAAAGAGTACCGTAGCGAGCGGTCGAGGATTCGCGTGAACGGCTGCGAGATCGGAGGCGACGAGTTCATCGTGATGGCCGGGCCGTGCTCGGTGGAATCGGAAAAGCAGATCATGGCTGCGGCCGAAGGCGTCGCGCGTGCCGGAGCGAAACTGCTGCGCGGCGGAGCTTTCAAACCACGCACCTCGCCCTACGATTTTCAGGGCCTGGAGGAAGAAGGCCTGAAACTGCTGGCGAAAGCCAAGCGAGCCACCGGTCTCGGCATCATCACCGAGGTGATGAGCGATCGAGACGTGGACCTGGTGGCCAGCTACGCCGACGTTCTCCAGATCGGCGCGCGCAATATGCAGAACTTCGCGCTGCTGAAAACGCTCGGCAAATGCAATCGTCCAGTGCTGCTGAAGCGCGGCATGAGCTCGACCATTAAAGAGCTCCTGATGTCGGCCGAATATGTTGTGGCGCATGGGAATCCGAACGTGATCCTTTGCGAGCGCGGCATCCGCACCTTTGAAACTCACACCCGCAACACCTGCGACATCGTCGCTGTGGCGGCGCTGAATGAATTGACGCATTTGCCGGTGATTCTGGACCCGAGCCATGCCACCGGCAAGCGCAGCCTGGTTCCGGCGCTGGCGCGCGCGGGTGTCGCGATCGGGGCCGACGGGTTGATCATCGAAGTGCATCCATCGCCTGAAAAGGCCATGAGCGATGGCGCACAGTCTCTCGACCTTCCGCAATTCCAATCCTTGATGCACTCCCTTGAACCGTACATCGAGTTGTGGAACGCGTCGCGAGTGACCGAAGCGGCAGCGGTAGTCTAATCTTCGCGGCCGTGCGTTGGCGCCTCAAACTCCTGCCGATCTTCGCGCTTGTTGTCTTGTGCGCACTGGCGGTTGTTGGCGGCATTTATTGGGTTCGCGCGCGCGGTCCGGCCCTTCCGGCTCTCCCCGCGGATCTTGTGGCGCTGCTTCCGACGGCCAACGCCAGCGTCGTCTACATCAATGTGGATGCGATGCGGCGCTCGGGAATTCTCGGAATGCTGGCCGGTTCGAAGGCTACTGAGGATGCCGATTACAGGCAATTCGTAAGCGAGACGAAGTTTGATTATCGCCGGGATCTCGACGCCATCGCCGCCTCGTTCCAGGACGGCAAGGTTTACTTCGCACTGCGCGGGCGTTTTCATTGGAAGGATATCTCCGCCTACGCCGCTCGCCAGGGAGGATCGTGCCACGGCGAGTTTTGCGTTGTCGCCGGCAGCCGGCCGGATCGCCGCATTTCGTTTTATCCGCTCGGCCCCAACGTGCTCGCGATGGCGGTAAGTCCAGACGATTTCGCGGCGTATCAAGTGACCCCGCATGCCTCAACGCCAGCCTTGCCGCCGCCGCAGGAGCCGGTTTGGGCCGTCATTCCATCCGCCGCGCTTCAGAAAATGGATTCGCTGCCCGCCGCCGCCAAGGCTTATCTTCCGGCGTTGCAGGGCGCCGATCAAATTGTGTTCAGCCTCGGCGCGGATCGCGATCGGCAGTTGCAACTCGGCGTTCACGTGGATTGCAAGGATGCGACCGCGGCCGCCGCGCTGGTCACCCAACTCGAAACCATCACGAAAGCTCTGCGGGACCTGCTGGCGAGCCAGCATAAAACGCCGGATCCGGCGGATTTGACCGGCCTGTTGGTTGCTGGAAACTTTCGGCAGGACAATGCGCGAGTATCTGGCGTATGGCCGATTTCGCGGGCGTTCCTGGACGCAGTTGCAGGCAGCGCGTACTAGAACCGCAGTAACGGTGCAAATCCACAACTTGAATGCGACAATAGAATGGCGTGACCCGCAGGAAGCTTCTTTCTTTACTCCCAGCAGCCGGCTGTGCTCCGATCTACGCCTTTGATCTCGAGCCGAACTGGCTGGAGCGTACCGTCACCCGGGTGAAATTGCCGTGCCGCGATCTCTCAAGCGGCGTCCGCGTTTTGCAACTGTCCGATTTTCACGCTTCCGGAGCCGTACCTTTCTCGCTAATTGAGAAGTCGGTCGAGATGGGCCTGGAAGCGAAACCCGATGTGATTTGCATAACCGGCGATTTCGTTACTGACGCCGCTCCGTTCGACCACGCCGCGTACACGCGCATCCTCCGGCGTCTGGCGAGCGCCGCGCCGATTTTCGCGACCTTGGGGAATCACGATGGAGGCGCCTGGGCTGCGCGCTTCCACGGTTACAAAGACCCCACGGTGGTTCGCGAGCTGCTTCAATCGAGCGGCGTCCCGCTGCTGCACAACCGCTCCGAAGTGGTCCGCGTGCGGCATCAGCCGATTCGCTTCGCGGGCGTGGGCGATCTGTGGAGTCATGGAGTGGATGGCGTCGTCGCGTTCGCCGATGTTCGCGAAAATGATCCCGCGATTCTTCTGGCGCACAATCCCGACACCAAGGATGTGCTTGCCGATCGGCCCTGGGATCTCATGTTGAGCGGCCACACGCACGGCGGCCAAATCGTGCTTCCGCTCGTTGGCGAACGCTTTGTGCCGGTCCGCGACAAGCGCTTTATCGCCGGACTGAAGCCGTGGAATGGCCGCCAGTTGTACATTACACGCGGGGTGGGCAGCATTGGCGGGGTACGCGTAAACTGCCGGCCGGAAGTCAGCGTTCTCGACTTGGTGAGCTAGCTTTTTTCGCCTGCTCGTCTTCTTCGACCATCCGCCTTACGCGATCCAGCTCCTGGCGCAGTTTTTTCTCGCGCAGGGCAATCGAGATGACATAAATCATGATGATCAGCCAGGCGGCCGTGAAGCCGTAGAACATGAAGGTGAAATTTTCCGAGCTCATTCGGTTTCCTTAAAATGCATGCGCGTAGCGGCGCATCGCATCGATCTCCCGTTTCATGGCTTCCTGACGCGTGCGGATCAGGATCAGGGCTGCCGAAAGCATCAATAGCGCCAGCAGATTCCACCACAACGGCGCTTCCATTCCGGGCGCCATCCCTCCGCCGCCGCGAATTTCGAGCACTGGACCGGGATGCTGGGTGCGGAACCACTCAATCGATTTCCACACCAGCACGATATCGACGCAGGCGAAGATGGAAAGCACGGCCGAAAGCCGGGCGCGCGTGTTCGGATCGTCGATAGCACGGCGCAGCATGAAGTACCCGAAATAGATCAGCAGGCAGACGAAGTAGGATGTGAGGCGCGGATCCCAGGTCCACCAGATGCCCCAGATGATGCGGCCCCAGATGCTGCCGGTGACCAGCGTGATTGAGGCGAAGGCCAGTGATACCTCGTTGATGGATGCCGCGACGGAATCGAGCCGCAAATCTTTCTTCATTAAGTAGCCGACGCCAGAAAACATCCCGATGTAAAATCCGGTGAACGAAGTGATCGCGGCGGGCACATGGAAGTAGATGATGCGGAAAATGGCGCCTTGGTTCGCTTCGTCGGGAACCTTGAAGAAAATGGTGTGCAGATTCCAAGCCAGGATCAGGCCCGAAAGGATCACCAATGTCAGAATGATTTTCACGCGCATACTTTTACCCCACTAAAACGATTTCTACCAAAGCCAAAGCCAGAATGGTAAAGATGACGTTAAACGCCACCAGAATGCGAAACCAGATGAAGTTCTCCGCAAGCGCACCGTTGTTGATCAGGACGTGGCTCAACTCGATCGCCCCTACCAGCGCTGGGATCAGCATCGGATAAATCAGCGTCGGCAGCATCAGCTCGCGCAAGCGCAGATTGACGGTCATGGCGCTGAACATAGTTCCAATCACCGTGATCCCCCAGGTGCCCAGCAGCATCACTAGAAACAACATCGCCAGATGCGGCAAACGAACATCATAGAATATCGCGAAGACCGGAAGGCTGATGCACTCCACGATCATGATCAGCACGTAATTCGCCAGGCACTTTCCGAAAAACAGCTCGGCGCCGGTGACGGGCGATGCGAGCAGTGCGTCCAGGCAATCGTTCACCAGCTCGCGCGCGAAGCTGCGATTCAGAATCAGCGTGCCGGCGAACGCGAAAACCAGCCAGAGCAAGCCGCCCGCGATGTCGCGGATCTGTTCCGGCTCCAGGTCGAACGCGAAGCTGAAAAGCAGCAGAATCACAAGCGCAAAGGAAATCGAAGCGTTCACAGCCTCCTTGCTGCGAATTTCCGAGCGCAGATCCTTGGCGGCGACCGCCAGCGTCCGGCGCAGAAATGTCATGCTTCACCGTAGTGACGATACAGCCAGCCCGGATCTTCCAACATTTCCCAAGTACGCGGCCCGCGAAAGGCAAGTTTTCCGCGATTGATCAGCGCCACGTCGGTGGCAAGTTCCAGCGCCTCGCGCAGTTGGTGCGTGGACATGATGATGGTGCCGCCCGCCGCCAGCGCGGATTTGAGCAAATCCTGCAGCACCGCGATGGCGCGGTCATCGAGCGCCGTGAACGGCTCGTCCAGCAGCAGCAATGACGGCTGATGCAGAAAGCAGCGCGCGATCGCCAGGCGCTGCCGCATCCCACGCGAAAATTCGCGAACCAACCCGTCGCGAACGCGGTCGAGGCCGGTGCGCTCCAACCATTCGGTGGCCGTGCGGCGAGGATCGTCCACACCATAAAGCTTGCCGAACAGGTTCAAATTCTCGAACGCGGAAAGCTCTTCGTAGACGCCGATGCCATGGCCCAGCAGTCCGATGCGCTGGCGGGTGCTGCTTGCGCGCGCGTCCTTTCCAAGAATTGAGACACGGCCGCGGCCGGCCTTCGAAAGTCCACCGAGGATGCGCAGCAGCGTCGTCTTACCCGCGCCGTTGCG